>Ga0268298_10000751_pt1 | contig 40702 bp, 40 predicted proteins | sample WWTPWeurt_MetaG_FD_194462 | JGI IMG/M metagenome (GOLD analysis project Ga0268298, IMG submission 194462) | Activated sludge microbial communities from WWTP in Nijmegen, Gelderland, Netherland - WWTP Weurt | ecosystem: Engineered > WWTP > Aerobic digester > Activated sludge | place...
ATGCGGTTGGTGCAAATGCTTTGTCTACAGGATTATCCAATGGACAATTCATCAAAACCATCAATGGCAAATCTGTAAATGTCCTCATCAACTCAGATGGCGTTTTTATCAATAACGCCAAAGTAACGGTTGCCGATGTGATCGCAGATAATGGTGTGGTACATGTTATTGATGCCGTTCTTTTACCTCCTGCCACTGTGGCAGATGTCATCGTAAATTCGCCAATACTTACTACCCTTGAAGCTGCAGCCGGAGCTGCGGGTCTTGTACCTACTTTACAAGGTGCTGGTCCTTTTACCATTTTTGCGCCAACAGATAATGCATTTGCTGCACTTCCTGCTGGTACCATTGAAGCTTTACTTAAAGATCCACAAGGAGCCCTTACCCAAATTTTATTGTATCATGCCGTTGGTGGCAAAGTCTTGTCCACTGACTTATCTGACGGACAATTAATTAAAACCATCAATGGACAATCTGTAAAGGTTACCATCAACACGGATGGCGTTTTTATCAACAACGCTAAAGTAATTGTTGCAGATGTTATTGCCGATAATGGTGTTGTGCATGTCATCGATGCCGTTCTTTCAACAACTGTATCCGTTAATGAAATATTGCCAACAAACATTGAAGTATATCCAAATCCGGTACTGGATAGAATCTATATAAGAAATAGTCAAGATCAAAACGCAGATTTCAATATCTCGATAAACGAACTATCCGGCAAAGAGATTTTCAAATCAAGAGCCAGAAATGGTGAAGCAACAATACTTGGTATGAATTCCGGAATTTATATTTTGAAGATTAGCACTACACAGGGAAATTATACACAAAAAATAGTTAAGATATCGAATAATTAATTTGTATTTGATGTTTGGTAATTCTAAAAGGCAGGGGTTTTAAAACCCCTGCCTTTTTTTATTTATGATCAGCAATACAAGAATAAATACAATTTTATCAGTCCTTAGTCTACGAAGTAGGAATGACCTCATTTCAATTAATAAAATTTCAAAATTAATTTAGTTCCGGCATTTTATTTAAGGTTGGAATATTAAATGTTAAATTGATTGAGAAAGTGTCCACATAATGAACTGAAACTTAAATTTAAGTCGCAACTTGTAAATTAATGCATATCTTTAGATTACTATTTTTGAGTCTAATCAAAAGATGATTTGAAATTTTACAGCACTATATTTGTAAAATAGATTAGCTGTTCCTTTCATCCAATTAGCTCACTTAATACTTAATGCCAAACCACAAATTATGAACAACAAGGTACAAGAAGAACGAGTTGCAAAAATGACCTTCGCCTCAGTATATCCCATGTATGTTGCAAAAGTGGAGAAGAAAGGCAGAACTAAAGAAGAATTAATCCAGGTTATAGAATGGCTTACAGGCTACACTAATGAGAAGCTCCAGGATCTCATTGAAAAAAAAATAAATTTTGAAACCTTCTTTCAAAATGCTTCCATAAATCCAAATGCTAAACTCATCACCGGTGTTATATGTGGCTTCCGTGTCGAGGAAATAGAGAATCCACTGATGCAAAATGTCCGATATTTGGATAAGCTCGTAGATGAATTGGCAAAAGGCAGGAAAATGGAAAAAATATTGAGGAACACTTAAGATGTTGACAAACTAGGTGCATGGCATCACCATGTCATTCTAATAATTAATTATCCCAAGAATAATTAACAGAGGATTTTAATTTAATGAAAGAGTATATTTATTCTTTAAAATCTTTATTACGTACAAAGCCCGTTGTCATTTTTTAACTTATTTATATCCTTAGTAATAAAAGATTTATAAACAAATTCCTTTACGATTAAGCCAAGCCTTATTTTAGCCATAACCATTTCATTAAAAGTTTTTCCATTCATTCATAATCTGTCCTGACATGGATAGAAAATAGGTTATACACTCTTGGAATTCCATTTGTCAAGTCGAAATTTTTTCAAACCTGCATCTAAAATTTATTCTTCTTTTGGTGGACTTAAATACTCTAAAATGTCTCCAGGCTGGCAGTCTAGAGCTTTGCAAATTGCTTCAAGAGTGCTAAAACGAATTGCTTTTGCTTTTCCGGTTTTCAAAATCGAAAGATTGGATAAAGTCAAATCGACTCTTTCAGAAAGTTCATTTAAAGAAACTTTCCGTCTTGCCATCATCACGTCCAGGTTTACAATTATTGGCATAAATTAAACGGTTAAATCGTTTTCTTTTTGAATTTCAACTCCTTTTGAAAATATTGTCGCAATAATATAGATTACTGCCGCCATCAATATGAATGCCTGGCTATCTGCCCAAAACTGGTCCAGCATATCGATATCATATCCACGGTGCAGGAGATAATTTGCTGTTTGTCGAGCCAGGTAACTAACGAGTCCAATCGACAGCGTGAAGTAGCTAATTTTTGTAATCTGATCGGAAACCAAACTGTTGAATGGTTTTAACAAATTTAGTTTGCTAATAAGTCCGATGACCAAATAGAACAGGTATGCCTTCAAAATCGAGACGACCAAAATGAAACTATACATACTGTAAAAAGCCCATTTGCTGCGATTATACATTTCACTTAAGTCCATTTTTTGATACAAATTCTGGATAATATCCGGTTTGTACAGACTGTAAATAAAATTCACTAACAAGGCTCCTGCTTCAATGCATAAGCCAACAAAAATGACCCAAGCAACAATCTGCAGGCCAATAAATACATAGTTGTTTCTTTTTGACATCTTGTTAAAATTTAAAATTATGGGGCAAATATAATAAATATTTATTGTTATTCGATAATTTATTATTTTTTAACAAAAAATATTTGAAACCATTAATTAATCCCTACAGTATATTAATTGAAAGGAGCTCTCAAAATTTTAAATCAGGAGTTGAGTGGTCATATTTTGAGCTCTAATTATGAGGTCTGTTAAGATTTCTACTGTCTCTTAAGGATGTGGTTACTCAGAAAGCCCCAGATCTAACCGTAGAATACCTTGATCCGCCTTTCAATTGAACTACTTGTTCCAGTTAGAGGTGATGGTACCCGATATTGAGAGAATATGGTTTGATGTAAATGTTACTATCGAATTTGGTTCAGGTGCTAAGCCTATCAATTTATTGCATATGTGAGCAAATAGGCTACTTTATACCTTTTATGAAGAGTCAGATACTAGGTCGTTGGACAATTATTCCTTTGTTAAAGATTAGAACTAACCCTTTTAACTCACAATATCTTACAAAGTTTACCCCAGATTGAGTGGGTCACATTGAATGGCACTTTATAAATTGCAAACTTGCTGAATTATCCCTCCAACACCTGAAGCAAATCATTGTAGTCTATTGCCCTTCTTCATGGGCTTTTCAATTTAGTGTTGATTCACTTACCTTATCTCCATAAGAGTCAATGGTTATTACGATGATAAAATACTTTATGCCATATTCTAAGGTGCATCCATTTGTCGATGTTGTTTTACAATCAAATAGTCAAACACAAGCACTGATATTTTTGGAAACAAAAGCATTGTAAAGAATGCCATATACGATATAGTCACTGTTGGTGGAGGAACTACTAAAGTAAAAATATGGTTGCCTGTTGCAGTATCCGGAAAAATATAGTTTTGTGTTAAATTCCATCCAAAGTGTATAGCAAAAGGGATGAGTAAAGAAAAGGTTCTCGCAAATGAATAAGCCAATAAAAGCCCCATTGCAAATGTAAATGCAAACAAAATGGTCATTTGGGTCCAGTTGCCCCAAACTCCTGCATTTAGCCAATGCATAGCTGCAAAAAATACAGAGCTAACAAGAATAGCTTTTACCTGACCGATTTTTTTAATTAGAATATAAAGCAACACACCTCTGCAAATTAATTCTTCTGTCAAAACTGATCGAAACTGATACCATGTTTCAAGTACAATTGAACTAAGGGATAAAGATTGAGATATTGTGTACTCCTCTCTTGCAATATACATTCTCAAAAGAAAAGCAGTCGCAGAAAAAAATGTAGAAACCATGAAAAGAATTGTGAAATATTTCAGTCTGTCTTTTGTTGGTACAAATCCCAAAACCGATAAGTTGCCTTTTTCAAAAAAATAAATGAGAATCCAAGAAATTGTAAATAGTCCGATTAATTGTATCATTTAATTTTTTATTTAAAGCCTTGAAGTTACAAACATATAAAAGTTTGTGATTCTTTGGAATTTGGTCACTCAAATAAGGCCATATTTCTATTGCAAAATCAATCGAGTCCTTTAGTCATGTGGATAGACCTTTTGGTCTGCATTAGGAGAATAAAAAGTGCGTAGGAAAAGAAAATTGTAGGTTCTCTATTGGTTTAATTTATTTGGCATTTAAAGATCTTATTTTATTGCTTATAAAAGTAAATACATTACATACAGATCCGTTTCGTAAAGCGATATTCCGATAATAAGGTTCAAATATTTTGTGCAGAACAAGTCTACAGATGGTCAAACAATCCTCCCATCGTCATCTTGCATAGACTTTTTAAAAGCTGATGTGCGTATTTTCGATGATGGGGTGAATTAGAAAATAATACTGCAGAAGAATGCCCTTTTATTTCTATTTCAATGCCGAAGGAGAATCCTCAAAGTGTTTGTATTTGCCCAAAATTCGGCCCATAAAATTGGTTATAGGAAAAATTACTTTCTTGACAAATGATGGGATTTCGGGCATATCGTATTCACTTGCATATTTTGTAAGTAAATAGGCACCGTCAAAAGGCTCCGGTTCCCCTTTGCCTGATTTATTCTGTGCAGCGTAAACTGCCGAAAGAAAAAATACAATGGAATTGGCTGGATGTATCCATCCTTTACAATGTAGTTCCTCTTGCCCTTCTGCCCAAAACTTATGGGGAGTGCCTTTTGTAAACAAGACTGTTTCGCCAGCTGTTGCCGTCTTAGGTTCTTCTCCAAGGAGTTGATAGCCCATTTTACCTGAAACGACGGTGAGTGATTCTTCTTGCTTAAAATGTGTGTGCATCGCCGGGCCGGCTCCGGGTTTGCAATATGCATCCAATATTACTTTGTCACCTCCGTTGGATGGCTCTACGGATTGGAAAATAATTTTTTCTCCAACGCAGTTTTCAATGGTGTATGGATATTTGTAGTTCATTTGCATTAATTTTTCACCAAAAATACATAAATTTGGACATTGTCCAAATTATTATGACCACAAAAGAGAAAATATTATCCAAGGCACTTGAAATGTTTAATGACAGAGGCATTGAATATGTTGGCCTCAGGGAACTGGCTGCTATTTTGGATATGCGGGTTAGCAACATTACCTATTATTTCCCGACAAAAGATGATTTGGTGAATCAACTGTCATTGGATCTAAACAAATTGAATTCTGAATTAGTCATTGCAAATGAACATATTACGGTTTTGACCTTTCTTGAAATGCTGAATAGTGTATTTGCAAACCACGTTAAATATAGGTGTCTTTTGTTGAGTTTTGTCCATTTAATGGAGCAGAATAAGGCCATCTCGGCACGTTACCAAAAAACGGGGAAGGACAGAAACAGTGTAATGAAGTCAAATATAAAAGCACTTACTAAGTCCGGTTACCTCAAAATAAAGGATGAAAAGGATATAGATTTCTTAACTTCCACACTCTCGCTAATCATTCGTTTCTGGATTTCGGAGGCAGCAGTGTCACACAGTCGCATGGGTGTACAAGAGCAAATCAGTCACTATTTATCCATGATCATGAAACTGATGTCAACGTATGCAACACCAAAAGCAAAAAAAGAACTAGAGATGTTTGAGGAAAAAATATACGGATTCTAATACGCATAATATTCCTGAAAATCAAGTAACTCGGAAACTTTAACTCTCCATGCTTACACTGTCCGCCCCACCCGAAAAATCGTGTTTAAATTACTTAACTCACCTGTTCCCCTCAAAGAAAGTCACCAAGACTAAACCTCTGTTAGTATTTACCGATACGCACCAGACATTCTGCTTTTACAAATAAAAACAACAATGAAACAGCTGACCCATGTTTTGGCATATAGTTTACAGCTTTTCGGACACTTAGTCGAAGAGACCGATACAAATGTTGTTTAAAACTGATCTAACATCCCCTTTAGTATATTCTCTGATTGCCTCGATATGGAGTGCGATTCATTTAATAGTTTTTCAAGAACATCCACATTATTCAATTTCACAGCTTCTTCTATTTTGATGAGTTCTTCTTTTAAACTTGCAATGCCCATAAAATCAGCTTGTGGTTTTAAAGAATGTGCATTAATGCGTAATTGTTCCCAATCTCCATTTTTCAGGTTTCGCTGCATTTCCTCAAAAGTCTTTGGCGTCACATCAAGGTATAACGAAATGTAGCGTTTCATTTTTTTAGGATCGTCTTTGGTGAACTTTTTTAAAAAGCTTAAATCGACCATCTACACATTTGCCTTAATCAGTTGAAAAATTTCTTCAAAAGCATCCTGGCCCTTGATCACATAATGCATTGCTCCATACATGATGGTTTGTGAAGCTATTGCATAACTTTTTTGGCTGGACAGCATGATTACCGGTAATGCAGGATTTCGCTTTTTAATTTCTTTCAAAATATCGATACCATTCGCAGCATCTTTTTCTTTTGAATTGAGATAATAATCCATAACTACAGCATCCGGGTGTTCATCCAGGCTTAATAAACACGCTTCCCCGGTTGGAAATGTTTTTACATTAAATCCTGCATCTTGTTCCTTTAAATAATCACTTAACATTTCGGTTAACAGTGGCTCATCATCTACGATGAAAATGGTTGGATTGTCATTGGTCATTTTTTTTTTTTTAAGTTATAAATCTTTTGTAATAATTCATTTGTATCAAACGGTTTTCCAATAAAATCGTTCATGCCCGCTTGGTAGCAAAAATCTACTTCCTCTTTGAGCACGTTGGCAGTCATGGCGATGATAGGTGTATTGGCTTTTTCATTGCCAAAGTTTCTTATGGCTTTGGTTGCTTCGAATCCATTCATGGTTGGCATTTGTACATCCATCAATATCACATCAAAGTCTGAAGATCTCAATTTCTCTACCGCAATAAGTCCATTTTCAGCCAGCACCAATGTTAAGCCTTCAATGGCATCTTCCAATTCTTCCTGCGCAACCACTGCATTGAATGTATTGTCTTCTACAAGCAGAATACGTATGCCCTTGAGTTCATCGGCAATATTTGCATTTGAAAATTCAGTATGAGGTTCCTGTACGGCTGTTTCGGCAATGGCATAAGGTAGGGTAAAATGAAACCTACTGCCTTTTCCTTTTTCACTTTCCACCCAAATTTTACCTCCGTGCAATTCAATCAACATCTTAGAAATACTCAAACCCAATCCTGTACCGCCAAATTTTCTGGAGGTGCCGTTGTACGCTTGCTCAAAGGATTTAAAGATCCTGTCCATTCTATCGGCATCAATGCCAATACCCGTATCCGAAACAATGAAGTGTAAATGCACTTTATTACCTGTCTGCTCGGAACTTAACGTCGTAGTGACTAAACCTTTTTCAGTAAACTTAATTGCGTTGCCTAAAAGGTTGATCAAAATCTGCCGCAAGCGGGTCGCATCACCTTTGACATGTATAGCATCCTTTGGAAGATCCTCTTTCATTTCCAGTCCCTTTTCTTCTGCTTTAAACTGCATGATGGTGTGCACATTATCCACCAATTCATGAACAGAAAAAGGCTCCTGTTCCAATTCAACTTTACCGGCTTCAATTTTTGAAATATCAAGGATATCATTGATGATTACCAGTAAGGAATCGGAAGACTGTTTGATGCCTTCCAGGTACTCTTTCTGATCCTCTTTTGGGTTGCGTCTCAACAAAATATCGGTCATGCCTTTGATTGCGTTCATTGGTGTGCGGATCTCGTGGCTCATGTTGGCCAGAAATTGATGTTTGGCTCTTTCCTGGCTTGTGCCTTTTCTTTCTCTGCCTGATCTTCACGTAATTGTTTCAGACGATAAGCGGTGACCAACATTAATCCAAGTGTGGATAAAGTTAATAAAACATAAGAAAAGGAAGTCACATGATCATATCCAAATTTCCATACTCCGGGATAAGAAGGTATAAGTTGAGAGCCAATGGACAGGATATAAAACAATAGAAATAGATTGGCATATTTTACCCTTTTTATGGCCACAAAAATAGCTTGAATGAGTAAAATAATCACTACAAACAAGGTAAAATAATTGGATATCTTTCCAATGACAGGTTCTTCATCTGAAACAATAGCAGGTTCAAATAAATATTGGTAAGATAAAACGCCAAATTGGGTAAGAAGGACGATCAACAATAATATAAATACAAAACTATTCAGTTTATGGACCCAAAGGGATATCTGTTTTATTTTCAATACGGTTTCCGTATAATTGAACAAACCTAATAGGCTGATGGATGTTGCAAAAACAGTAATTGCACGATTGGATTGAAACTGTGCGTAGATATTTGATGTATTGAATGTATTGAGAAATAAACCCAAAAAGAAAAACGTAAGATGTAAATGTGTGACCTCCTTATTGATCAGAAAAATAATCAGATAATACAAGAATAAGATTAACAGGATGCCTGTCATGATGTAGTGAGGAAGATTTTGTCTGTAGTGATCGTACCAAAGTAGGGATTCTTCAAAATGAACGACCTCAAATTTACCAATTCCAGTGGATGAATAAGGAAATAATCTGTTTGATTTAAAATTAATATAAATGGTCAGGCTGTCGCCGTAATGTGCATAAAGGCGGAAAATATTGAACATTCCGGGAACCGTTTTCTGATCATCACTTAAATTACTTCCCGTGATAAATTTTGTGTAGTTTTTGTTTTCATCCGGCACATATACCTCGACATCATCCCATTGTTCGGGCAGCATAAAAGAATGTCTCGTGTTGTTTTTTGCTTTACTCACTAACTTCAATCTACACCAATAAGAAGCCGCTGGTTTTCGGGGTATCATTTGAAGCGAGATCATTGGATCCATCTGGTCCCAATTGTTCATAACATCTTCCAGACTATACTTTTGATTTGGGTCTTCAACAAAAGTTAAAAGATGTTAAATGTGGTTTAATCTGCGCGGTTGTCCCCAATTGTGGGTATGCATGATAGAATCCTGGATATTATAAACCTCCCCAAATTCAAAAAAATTCTGATTATCTGCCAACACCAGGGAAATGTGATCTGGACGCCAGCCCTCCGCATTCTGTTTTCTTGCATCCTCCAGTCTCAGATAAATTATCTTCACCTCGTTTGGCGCCAAATTAAGCTCAAAATAATTGGCACCGTACTTACAATCTTTCTCTTTTGGCGAAAGCGCCAGACCAAATTTATAATGTTCTGTTGACCCGCTATTTGAAGTTACAAATAAATCTACCTTATCCCAGCTTGCCTGCCAATAAGGCGCAACATGAAACAAATAATTATCTCTTTTTGATTTACTTCCCACCACTTTCAACTTAACCCAATAGACGGCATCTTGATTAAAAAGAAACCTGGAGGTTTCAGAATAGCTTAATTCCGAAACTCTGAAATTAAATAACTTTTCTCCTGGCTCTATGGTAGAATTATTTTTATACTTTTCCTGAAATGAAGGGGAACTGATTTCCTCAAAACTATATTTTCCTTCCATGTCCTCAAGAAGTTGAAGTTCATCATAAATATAAGGTAATTTATCTGACATTTTATCTCTGCCGACCGCTAGTTTTGATAAAAACAATTATCCTTCATCCACATGATAACCATAGGAAATGGCAAGTTCCTGAATACGTTGCTCACATAGATCGCGTTGCTGTATATTTCCTTTTTTATGATATGCCTTTGATAGTAGGCGATATGCATCACGAAGATGAAGAGAGTCCTGATTGGTAATGGCATCTGTTACCAGTTTATCCGCTTGCTCTATAGCCAAATTATAATTTTTTCGATGTAAAGCCTCTATAATACTTGAAAGTATCTGTTGACGCTTTTCGAAACCCTGCGGAAGTGCAAGGGTTTTTGATGTTGCATCTTTGTTTTTCTTCTCCTGCAAGCTGTTTTGAGAAATGCATGGATATATGCCTGTAACAATTATAAAAAGGGATAATAATATTTTTATTGAATTCATGTCTATCTTTTATTGTAGCTCAAAAATAGTTGTAATAGCTTTCATGCCTATGTTTGAGTTATCGAAAGGTAAGCATAATGATCAAACGGTTTTAATTAATAATGTATCTTTACTGCAAGTTTTATGCAATCGGTAAAAGCTTTAATAGTAGAAGACAATGCCTTTATGGCCGCTGTTTTGGCAGATCTACTGCAGCAAGAAGCTTCCAATATTTCAGTTTTGGGTATAGCCAATACAGGGAAAGAGGCACTGCACCTAATAGAATCTATCAAACCTAATGTTGTTTTTTCGGATATTGAATTACCGGATATGAATGGCTTTGAATTACTAAATCAGCTGGACCATATTCCTTTCCAAACTATTTTTACTACATCCCACAGTCACTATGCAATTAATGCTTTTAGATTTAATGCATTGGATTATTTAGTAAAACCTATTAAAGATTCAGAACTTAAGGAAGCGATTCGTAGAATTGGCAGCACAAAATCCCACAGTGATGTTACCTTGGCACTGCAAAATCTGGAAACAAAAAATATAGACGATCAAAAGTTAGTTTTGCCTACGCAAACAGGTACATTACGCTTTACGCTAAAGCAAATTACGCACATTGAAGGAGAGCGCAATTACAGTTATATTTATTTATCAAACGGTTCCCGTGAGTTGTCCTCTAAAAAATTTAGCATACTTTGAAGAAATACTTGCCGATAAAAGTTTTTTCAGTAGCCATCGTTCGTATCCGGTAAACAGATACCATATTGATGCATTAAAAGACGATCAATTTATATTAAAAAATGGTTGTGAAATTCCTATTTCCAGGCGTAAAAAAACAGAAGCCGGGGATTGGTTTTTGTAGGAAAAATAAAATTGCAATGGTCGGATTTGCAAAATTTTGCTGAGGTAAATGAGCAACAAACTATTCCATCTTAAGCCAAGAACAAATTTGTGAAACAAAGCTTTGGGTCAAGTAAAAATTTTGAGGAGAAAGCAGTTTTGCGCCCCCCCGTATTCACTAAAGTTGTCTTAAATTCCATCCTTTTATTCACATTGTTCCTTTTAGTCTTAATACAAAAAAGAACCAAAAAAAATCAAGGCTGTTTTCATTTCTTAACGCAAAAACTGATTTAAAAAGCTAAACAAAATAAACTCGCCATAATCATCCATAATAGCTCTTGGCCTTACTGTCATAATCCTCTTAGCTTATCTGCAGGCGAGCTCAAACAGTATTTTGCTTTTAACGCTTTTTAAATCAGTTTATGCTAAAATGAAAAAGGCCGATCTGAATTTCTCATTCGAGATCTATATGATGAGGTATCGGAATCCTTTTAATCGAACTTTTAAAGATGTTTAATTTGTACTTAATACTCATAAAATTTACCTGACTAAAAACTTTTGCCAACCCTATGAGATACGACAGGCAAGCAACATTTAACTTTAAAATTTCAGAGAAACGTTTCTACAAATAGTTGATTTCATATTTTTACAGATTTTGTAAATTAAATTTCAAATCTACTCATCGTTTAAAGAATTAATACCTTGATCTTTGAGTTTTGCCAGATGTGCTTTCATCGTTTCAACTTGTTCGATTGAGTGTCCTTGCCATACAGTAACTTCTCCCACTACTTTAAACGGATGTGTCGACCGATAAGATAAAGTTGGGTTACCTGGAAATTTTTTATCCGTCAAATCAGGATCATCCTCGATTTCTCCTGTCGGTTCTACTAAATAAATTCTTTCCTTTCCATCGCCCACAGATAGTTCAGCACCCCAAATGGCAGCGTCCAAAGTTGCCGTTAAGAAAATATATTTGGCATTTTTTCTTTGGCCAAAGTTAGAGTTAAACCCCACTTCAATTAAATCACCAATTTTAAGATCCGCTTTGGTACCATGAAAATAGGTCTGAGCAAAAGGGGTTTGAATTGATTTGTTTTCCATTTGGTTTGATTACTTCGGAATGTAATTATTATTTATTCTTAAAACGCAAGCCATTTTCGGCCAACAATCTTTGTAGTTTAGGAATTGTACTTTTGCCCATTCCGTGGAAACTTAGAACGTCCTCCTCAGCATACTTTGAAAGTTGTTCCAGTGTCTTAATTCCATTATTTTCCAATGCACGTCTAGCCGGCGCAACAAGTAATGAGAGAAAATTATCCTTCGGTTTCCGTTCTTCTTCACAAATCGGACAAACAGGACAGTCAGAACTTTTATAGAACCGATGTCCTTTGCTACAAGTCTTTAAATTCTTTTTGGTTTCCATAAGATATGCCACTTTTTTGGGACTGTTTACATTATAATCATCACTATCTAGCAAGAATGGATAAATATTACACTATTTGTATTTTTCTTTAATTAAAATTCATCTGCTAAAAATACATTTTTATTTAGAATTAAAGAATACTTCGCCGATCAAATTCAACCCTTGATAAAGGTCATAAATAAATTTTTCTCTTGTATAAAAATTATATATTTTAACATAAAATCCTCCTGATCACTTACTTCATCGACTTTGCAAAGTGGGTGAAATTCCTTACAATTTTAACTTGGTGATCAAAGTTTGATATGCACTAAATGTACCATTGATTACTGAACATCTAATATAAACTAGTTTGTGAAATGAGTTACATCGACTTACATTTCGGCACTTGTTTACAAAAGTTGTTGTAGCTGCTTTTGATAATTTTTAATAAAACAACTATGGTTTTTTAATATTTAAATCTGCAAATACCTTATCAAACATTACGAGGTCATATTTATTATCTTTAAAAAAGATATAATCATCCCTCATTAAATCTTCCCAGATATAACCTGGCTTAATAGAATCCTTAAGATGAGATTTATAAATATCTATGGCTTTGTTATACTCATGGTTAAATAAATACAGATGAGCCTGATTCATTAACAAATTCAGATCTTCCGGATATAACTGGACTCCTCTGGTGAAATAAGCTAATGACTCCTTATATTTTTTGATCTCTAAGAAATACCATCCTATTTCATTGAATAATTGGGTTGTTAATTGGACAGTATCGGGATTCCCAATTTTAATCGCCTTTGGAAAATCCCTTCCATTTACATTTCTACTGTAGCCTGTTACATTTCCTTTGGCATCTTTAATAAACTCCTTTACCGCTGGAAATTCCTCATTGAAAAAACTGGTCATTGAAGTAAAATGCATTTTGGCATAAGTCCATCTAGTATAAAAATGGTATTCATTGTCTTTCTTTCCGACTGCAGCCCACTGGTCATCGTATAAATATATACCTTCATAGTCCTTTATGACTTCCTCCTTAACCATGATACTCTTTTTCCTTTGGGGTTCCCGGTAAAAATTTTTCCACTTGTACACCTTAGCTACACTATTAATTAATTCCGGCAACAGTTTTGGATAGCTTGAATTCAAGAAAATGACAACACCATAGCCATCTTCCAGGCTACCATAAAATTGTCCGCAGAAACCATCATTTCCAGCTCCGTGTTGAAAATATTTAACGCCATCGTGATCTTCTATAAAAGTGCCCATCGCAGCGCTTTCGTCAATATACGGAGTCAGATGCAATTTCACCATCTCATCATTCAGCACTTTTGAAGCTGTGCCTTTTAATGCCATTTGCATATCCAAAATATAATTACAAAGGTCACTTGGTGTCATCCACAATCCAGCAGCAGCCTGTTCCGGGTACACGTGGAATTTATTATCTATCGGCAAGCCGTCCTGATTGTAGGCAGAAGCGCATAAATACCTTCTATCTTGTGCTGGTGGCTGTGCATAAGTACTATGGGTCATACCGATTGGTTTTAAAATATGATCATACATCCAAACATCATAAGGTTGCTTTACGATATCCGATAAAATTAATTGGGAAATTGAAGTGCCTCCTCCTGAATATTCATACTTCACTCCTGGTTCATACATGCTGCGCACTGCTGGTGTAAAAGAAGGTTTTTTCCCGTCCAAAACCTCAATCAAGCTTGGAATTGGCCCATGGATATCATGCCCCGGGAATCCATGCACTGTTAAGCCGGCTGTATGACTAAGTAAATTAGCCAAAGTAATTTTTTTTCCTCCGGAAAGTGAATCGTAAGGAAACTTCCATGAATTTAAATAGGTATTTATATCGGTGTATAGGTCTAACTTTTTATCCTGAGCCAATTTTAAAATACCTACAGCATTCAAAGACTTTGATATAGAGCCCGGTTCAAATAAAGTTTCCGTGGTTACCGGTCTCTTCTCTGCTACATCTGCCCAACCATAGCCTTTTGCCCAATCCACTTTATAATTATGTATGACTGCAATGCTCATCCCCTTCACCTTATATTTAGCCATCCTTTCAGCAATAGTACCCGGCATTTCATCATTTAGCAATAGATTTCCTGAGATATTATTCTCGAATTCTTTGATTCTATCGAGGGTTTCCGGAGCGTAAGTATTTTGAGAACAACCCAATGAGTAAAAACATAATATGGCTAAAAATAAAATAGGGATTCTCATTGTAAAGATTTTGAATAAAAGCATAAGATTATACTATTTTTTTTAAATTCTCTAAGTGTAAATATCTTACAAATTTTTGGATACACCTATAATCTATTAAATTAAGTGAACGACACCTGGATCCTTAAGGATGACCCGCAATCCAACTTTTAAGTGAAACCCCAAATTAACTTTTTGACAATCTGACTTTCTTAAATGGGAAAGCCGATCATAAATTTTTCCATTTACATTGCTCCACGTGTTGGTCAACCAGATTAAATTATACGGAGTTATAGAGTTTTTGATTGAGGGAATAATTATCAAATATTAATTGTAATACACTTGCAATTTTGGCAGAATAGGATAAATTTGCATTAAAATAATAGAATAAGTCCACAGGAATACAAGAACTTTTAATAGACTGTTTAGAAAACTTACCTTGTTTGCAAAAATTAATGAAATATACTACTTTGAAGGGTCAAAATGATTTGGACATTTGTTATATAAAATTCGAGAACTTTTCTTTGGGCAACAATATAAATTTTACTGATTTCGAATCATGTTATATGAAAAATATAAATACTTATATAGATTAGGAAGTAGAAGAAGAGATAACCGATTTGTGCAGGCAATCATTCATACTACAAAATATTCAATTGACATATTATATCTTGCTTACAAAGAGTCTATATAAAATTCATCCTCAAATTTCAAGTACATGGATTAATAAGGATATCGGCAATATCTCCATTCAATTCAATGAGCACAATATTGATGGTGTATTGCTCAGTGACAAACCAATAAAAACTAACATAGCCAATGCTTTAAAATTAGCTAGATTGGGAATTTGGACCGCAATGGATCGAAACTTGGCAATACATTTAACAGTAATTCTTAATGCTCAATATAAAATTGCAGGATTTGAAAATTTTCAATTTTTATTAAGTGTATTTCCATCTATTTCTGTAGGATCAAATGTTTACCCTGGGGTAACACCATCAAGTCCAGTTTGGAATTGTAACTAATTATAATGTATAAATTTGTCTTTAAAAACACTATTGCGGGCGCAATAATTTTTTATAAAATTGTATTTACTTCACCAACAGAAATTTTTGTTAAGTATAATACAATAAACAAGGAGTATTCATATGTTTATGATAAATATATTTATCACAAAATAGGCAATGATACTGTAAAGGTATTTTGGAATGGTGTCTATTTAGATGAAAGTAGCAATTGGATGGGTGGAATTATATTGGACTCGAGCATTAAAAATGAAATTCTTAAGAAAACAGAATTACAACAATCTTATTTAATTTGGACTGATGCAAAATACATAAAAGAAGAATATGAAGGATTTAGTATAGAGCGCGTTCTTGGTTCTTTAGATAATTTTAATTTCGAAAAATATTGGACAACTGAATGTTTTACTGAATATAAATCCAATAATTATATTCTTCTAAAAAGTATTGGTAAATTTAATGGAGGACATACTTTTCATGAAGAAGAACTTATTTCAATGGACACTTCATATAGTGAATCTGATTCCGACTTAATTGAAATCAAAAAAATATTTAAAATTCACGATTAATAAATTTTATTTTAACTATTGAATCACCATCTTGAAAATCAGCCATGATTACGAAAATATTTTTGTACTTATGAACAGGAAAAGAAGTAAAATGTGGACTAAGAAATTCCCAAAAAAAAGATAAATTGCAAGCAGGAATATACTGACATCATTTTTTAATCAAAAGCTGAGCTAATTCGGTAGTCATTTTGTTCCAAATAGCTTTTTGCGCATAGGATGCATTACTTAATATACAAATTCCCAGCTTTTGATCCGGAAATATCATCAGTATACTGCAAAAACCAGGATTATTACCTACATGAAAAACTGAAGTACCCAATTTGTCATCTTGGTAAACCCACCATCCTAAGCCAATGGAGGTCTTACTATTGTCAATATGTCTTTGTATTGACCACATTTGCGATAATGAATTTCTACTAAGTACACTATTAGATTTTGAATTTGAATATATCTCCATCATGCCTTGCATCCATCTATTGAGCTCTAGGGCTGATGATATAAGATTACCACTTGGATTGTGTTCATAATCTTCACCATAAACATTATGATTAATTAACCCTAACCCATTACTCGAAACCCAAGTCGAATCATTGGTGTCTAAACCAATTAAATTTAATCGGGCAATTTTTTTTGATTTTCCAGAAAGGAGAACTGGTAATGCAAGATATGTTGAGTCAATATCCTTATAGTCGTAGGTACTTCTTTTCATTTGCAAGGGATTTAAAATATTTTCGGTCACATAATCACTAAATATTTTCCCTGATTTCTTTTCAACTACCATACCCAAAAGGTCATAAGCCGTGTTACTATAAGTTTTGTAAGATAATTTTTCACCAGGTCTAAAATTCAACTCTCTCTTACTCAGTTTTTGCAGGAATAAACGAGCAGAACTTGTATCATTTGGTGAATTTTCTAATATATTATCCCACATCAATCCTGAAGTATGTGTCAACAGATGCCAAACAGTAATTTTTTTAGCACGCTTATCTCTCATCTTAAAAGCCGGAAGAATATCGACTAGTTTTTCCTCCAAACCTAAGTGGCCACTTTCAATAAGTTGCATTATGGCAGTTGCTGTAAAAAGTTTTGTTACAGATGCTAGATGAAACATAGTGCTGTCGGATATGGGAACCCTTCCATTTACATCTGTGTATCCATAATGGAAAGTATAGGGTTCTGAATTTTTAACAATACCAATTGAAAGAGCGGTTACTGCATACTCCCGGATATATTTCTTAGCAATAGATTCAATAGCATCTATCTCTTTAGGTTTAATTTCCTGTGCAAGAGCTAAAGTCCTGCCCAAGAATATTATCAAAACAAGTAAATTGTATCTCATAATTCTTATTTGCCATTCAACCAATTTATTGCAAACTGAATTTTCTTATCTTCCATTAGATGGTCAAAATTATCTCCATGCGAAATTATTATGTCTGGATTTACGGTCGTTTTATATATATTCTTATTTCTATCCGCAACATAGTTAGTTGCAAAATTCAGAGTCAGGTTTGAGGCAAATTGAAAGTATCCGTTTGATGTAGTGTATCCGTTAGCAGTTGGCTCTCCTATAAAAATAGTGTTAGGTCTTCCTTTAAAAGCTATAGCAGTCATACTTCCAGAACTTCTTGTAACCGGACCTATGATTACCACAATAGGAATAGAATCAAGGTTTAAAAAACGTTCAACTTTTATGTTGGTTGATGGATATCCGCCTATTACAAAATTTCCATTTTCCAATACCCAACTTCGTACGACTTGCTCATCCACATCTGTTTCATATCCAATGGTTTTGTTTCCCATAAAAAGGCTAAGTCCAGATAACATAGGGTAGACATTCCCTCCTCCGTTCAAGCGCAAATCAATGATAAATCCATTTTTGCAATTCTTGGACAATTCGGTAATCTTGTCAGCCATTGATTGTGCATAATTATTTATCTGCAATTGATTGTAAACTTGCATGGTAGGAACTCTTATATAACCTATTTCTTTCGATATTATTTCAGAATGTATTTGATTGATCGAAGAACTTGCCCTGTCACTTAAAGTTTTAAGTCTAATCAAAACTGAATCTTCAAAACTTGGATAGTAACCATAGTACTCATTGTTGAGAAAAATCTGTGTATGATAATCATTCAGTTGCTTCAATACAAAAACAAAGCAATTCATGGTGTCCTTAAGAGATTTAGCAGTATGGATTTGCTCTTGGAATGCCTCATCGATTTGTGTCCACTCCACTGTGGTTCGTAAAATCGAATTTGACTTGATAAAAGTGTATAAACTATCTACTGATCCTGGAAACTGTCCATATGACATTGACCAGAGGCTTGTAAAAAATACCACTACAGAAATTTTTCTCATCTTAATAATCTTCTAATTTATATGTTAACTAAAAGATAGCAGCTTATTCTAAAATTATAAATATAAACACAGAAATTCTTATGTCTGGCCAAATTAATTGAGTGGTTATAAAACCTCTTCCATTCTTAAGAGCAACATACCTGTCAGGAATTATAAAATTTGAAAAAAGTATACCATTGAGGTTTATACAAATTTTTTGGAACCCGTTTTAACATACTCAATTAACAAATTTAAGAAGCTTTCTTTAAATGCCCTAATTTTTTTTAATAATTCATTTTTTAGAAAATCTACCCTAAGATAATCATTCTAAACCCTGAATGTAATTTTCGGAAATAACTGCAGAGAGGTAAAGTATTCTGTGCAAGAACCTGACGCAGTAATCTTCTCCAAAATATAAATGGCAATTTTTTAACTTGTTCATAAGACATATTATTATTGATCAGTTTTAATTCATCGCACTGCACAAAAGACAAGCGTCCTAATATTGCCCGATCTTTGATTACCACCAAAGCGCTAAATTGAATTCAATAAATTGAATGAGTTCTCTGCCCATAGACAGAACTTTATTTATCAAATCCTGTCCTTGGAAAAGAGTATCGTCGGCACTTGAATATATTTCATTGGAATAGAAATCCTAATGCCGAAAATTGATAAATGTGAATTAAACAAACCAAAGGCTTAAATCACTTTCATAACTATAGTTTGTAAACGGCTATAAGATTAAAATTATTTCTACCGTTGAGATATATTGGTGGTATATACGTCGGCATAATTTAAAGATTAGAAAGTTCTTTATAAACTTCCTTTTGCAACCAATTTATTTCTATTACTTCGGTTTCATTGTTGAGTTTTTTAATTAACTCTTTGCCCATAAAAGTTTTTTTTAAAGTACTTCTCAGTTTGTGGAGTTGAGTGGCATATTTGCAGAAATTGTTATAGTATTTTTTATGATAGCCTAGTTTATCCAATTTATTAATGAATTTTTCTGTAGATTGTATTTGATTTATAAGCAGATCATCTTCCTTAAGTTCATAATAAATTTTTATCATTTCTATACGTGCATGAATTTCGATGAGCGAATCCTTATAACGATTAGAGTATAGCAATACTAGTGCATCTCTTGTTTGACCTCTTTCTTTGAGTATTCTTGCGTGATTGAATTGGAAGATACTTTCTCTGTCCTTTTTATTAACAAATTCTTTGTACTGAATTAGTTTTTCTTCAGCCAGTTGGAAGTTGCTAAGCCGAATACAGAGTGTTATAATATTCTTATAGGTTACCTGATTCATCACCCCATTATCCAATAACCAATTGTCCTTTACTCCATGATCATACAAGTCCAAGGTCTTCATAAAGAACAGTTCATCGTTCCGGTTAATTTTTCTGATACAATAATTCAAAGCATGAGAATAAAGTTCTCTTTTTGTTTCCAGATCCAGATTAATGGAAATAGGTTTGAGTTGTGCAATAAAATTTTCGTAGTGGTCGGTATCTTCAGGATTCGTAAACAGTTTAACTGCAACAAGATATAAGTTAACCTCAGGAATTGCAGACCAGTCAGACTTCATACCGTCCTGAATGCTTAACTCTAATTCAGGAAAAGTATTGAGCTCAGAACCAAATTGTCTAAAGGATAGGTGTACCAGATATAATCTTAGTCTTTGTATAAATACGTGTATTTCAAAGTTAGATAAAACATCAGAAAAGTTAGTTGGGTTATATCTGCTTTTGGCGGACTCGTATTTCAGTTTTTCAAGCTCTAGTCTATAATTATAATAATATTTATTTTCATCCCATGAGGAATGTGATAAAAGTCTTTCTTTCAGTTGTTCAACTTGATTTTCAAATAAACGTTCCACTCTCCTTTTTCGGTAAAATTGTAATAAGTCCAGTTCAGCATCCCAATCTGAAAAAACTATTTTTTGATGGATAAACTGTTTTAATTCTTTCAACAGATCAGAGAAAAGTAGTCTTACCCGGACATCTTTGTAGGCTTGGTTGGGATAAAGATCTTGATGGATCTTCATTTTTAGATCTTCAGGATCCTTAATCTTTGACTTTATAAGATGCGATAGACAGACTAAAAGTGCATCATTCGCCCCCCTGGAACGAAGGAATTTAACAAAATTAGATATTTCTCTTTCCGTTAGTTGCTGCAATAGCTCTAAAATTTGAATATTTTTAAGCTTGTTGTGGTACATTAATTGATTTTATATATTTGATTTACAAGTATTTAAATAATTTTATTTAATTTTTTAAGCTACAAAATAAGAAATAATGGTATATCTTTATCAGGGGACACATCTAATTTTGTTACGTTATTTAAACAGGACTAAAATTTATCCTTATGAACAGAGTTATAATTTCTTGTTTTATTTTGTTGCAAGTACTCTTCAATGTTTCAGAATCCATAGCCCAGATAGATACTTTTGGATTGCAATGCATCAATGCCCCGGTTTTTTCCATTAGTGAAATTAATGGATGGCGAGGAAGAAATCCGAACTTTTCGAATGCAAACGACGGACCTTCTCCCTTATGCCCATCAGGAGGTGCTGCGCATAATCTGGGTTGGTGGAGTTTTTATACGCCCGGAGGTTTGCATCGTTTTGAAATCGAGTTTGACAATTGTACGGGTAATGGTACCGGTGTACAATTTGGAATTTATACCGATTGTAGTTTTAGCGAAAATGTAGTTTGTGATCCAAGTTGTAATGGACCCGGAAAAAAATCTTTCAGTGCAGTCCTTGATCCATTTAAATTATATTACTTGTTTGTGGATGGTTGCTCAGGTGATGTGTGCGACTTTATTATAAAAACGGATGAGCCCAAAGATTATTTAAATGCAACGGTATTTATTGATGCAAATGCTGATTGTATTTTTCAAAATACAGAAACCAAAGTGGATGTTCTGACCATTGTTCATGAGTTTAAAGGCAAGAAGTATTTATATCCATCTAATATTGGTAAAATCCCTCTTTATGAAAGAGATTCAGGAACCCATAAATTCTATATAAAGGAAATCTCATCTGCTATTGCCAGTTGTGAGCTAGAATACATCGTTAATGTTGACTTTAAGCAGGCCATTCCGGATCTTAATATAGGCATTCAGAAGAATGGAAATTGTGAACAACTTCAAACAGAAGTGATAACGGACAGATTAAGATTTTGCAACAATGTTGAATATACAGTTTATTATTCAAACATCAGTGTAGAAGATATTGATGATTCTTATATTGAAGTTACGATTCCTGAAATTCTTACTTTTGTAACTTCAACCCTGACTCCAAGCAATATTAATTTACCGCTTATTCGATTTGATTTAGGGAATTTAAAGGGGATGACCAAAGGGAGTTTTAAAATTATATTGAAGACACCTTGCGAACCGGAATATCTTGGAAATACCTATTGTGTGGAGTCACATATATACCCTGATAATCCCTGTCCTAAACCTGAAAGCTGGGATAACAGTAGTCTAAAACTCAAAGGTACCTGCGACAAAACCAACAATCTGGTAAAATTTTCAATTACCAATGTGGGTGGAGCGGACATGGCATTGGCTTCTGAATTTGCCATCATCGAAGATGAAATCATGCCATTGCTAAGAGGTTCTGTTAAGTTGAAAATGAATGAGGAAAAAGTTTTTGATTATCCGGCTAATGGCCGAACCTATAGAATGTTACTTCAGCAACCATTGAATCATCCAGGCAATTCCCGACCTACCATATTTGTGGAAGGATGTGGCGTTAATCCAAACGGTGAGACCAGCAAGGGATTCGCAACTTCTTTTGCAAATGATGAAGACGATAAATTTAAATCCGTGGATTGCAAAATATTAAGGGGATCTTATGACCCTAATGATAAACTTTCAGAGCCAAAGGGTTTTGGAGCTCAACATTTTATCAACAATCAACCCATTGAATATACCATTAGGTTTCAGAACACAGGTAATGATTATGCGGAACGGGTTAGGGTGGTTGACAGGCTTGACCAGGGACTGGATGTTAATTCGTTTGAACTCATTGGAAGCTCTCATCCGATGAATTATTCTATCCGGGATGGGGTGATAGAATTTGTTTTTGACAACATTAATTTACCATATGCCGGAATAAATGAAAGAGGATCCAACGGATATGTAAGTTTTAGAATTAATTTAAAATCCGACTTAAATGTTGGTGCTGTGGTAAAGAATCAGGCAGAAATTTATTTTGATAAAAATCAACCTATCATAACCAACGAAACCCATCATACCCTCTTCTGGGCTTTTTTGACGCAAGTGTATTCTTCCACGAATTATAGTTTTGCCAAAATGTATCCTAATCCGGCACAAAATGAATTAAAAATTGATTTACGTGATGTGGATCTTCCTATAAAGTTGGATCTCATTACTATCGATGGAACAGTAAGGCACCAAGAAATTATACAACATACACATTTCAGTCTTGACCTGGAACAGCTCCAATTAAAAGACGGATTGTATTTAATTAATTTACGGAATAAGAAAGGGGATGTCAGCATCCACAAATTGGTTATAAAAAGGTAACCGAAAGAGAAATTTTATACTTTAGAAGATATCAGCTTACCGGCAAACGAATGATTTGACTCCCTTAAAAAATTTGCTTTTACACCTCGGGATGCAGTTTACTAGCATCCTGAGAGGTGAAGCAAAGATCCGTCTATCCAATAAAAAGATTAGGATTTAGCAAGGTTCGGCTATAACCAATAAAGCCGTACGCTCTGTTCGAATGGGAGTTTCAACAGATAAATTGGGTTTAATCTTTTCACCGGATTTAATAGGACTATACGAAATAATTCTAAGCCGGTGATTCAAGCTTTCTTTTTTTAAAAATCAACCCCATGGTTCACAAACAATTTATGGCAAGCTATACTGTTTTAACCATGCCCAATTCTTAGCTGCTGCACCATCGGGATAAGCATGCTTTAATCCTTTTATCAAAGCCACAGTATAAACATTTAGTGGTTCATTTGGATTATTGGAAGTATAAGTAGCAGTTACAATTGAATTTTCATCCCCGGCAATGGTGAAATTTGGATTCAGTCCAAAATAGTAAATATTCGTATGCGAAAATTTATACAGATGCCCTTGCAAGAGGGTTGTATTGGAATCTGTAAGCATAAAAGAAAGGGATGACATTGGAGCAGTTGGACCAGTACCACCAGGACCATAATCTTCATTACCCCTTTGAAAAAAAACAGGTAGCTTTCGCAGAGGAGTAGGCTGCTGTCCAAATAATGAAGCAGCACTTTCTACTATAGCCGCAAAAATATCACTCATTTCATAGGTGCATTTACTTGCCATGGCACCTCCGTTAGAAAAACCTACTAAATAAATTCTTTTATGGTCAATCTTAAATTTTGAATCCAGTTCCGTGATAATAGATTTAAAAAATTTTATATCATCTCTAAGGGTTTCTCCAGCACAAGGTGTCCAACCTGCGGGTTGTGCATTCCATTTCTCCGTATTTGGTTTTTGTTGACCGTCCTCCACAATGCAGTATTTCCATGAGGAAGGAAATACAGTTATTATATTTTCTGCTTCGCCTACTTCTTTCCAGCCAGAATCGGTATAAAAATCTTCTCCATTGCCATTTGTTCCATGCAGCATAAAAACAACAGGTGTTTGAGCCGAACCCTTGTATCCTGCCGGAACATGTACAAAATATTCTCTATCATCGCCATTCACATTTACGATAAAGCGATTCTTCCCAATCGCATATTTAGGAGATTGAGGATTGCCGGAATTTTCTTTGGTACAAGAAAAAAAGGATATCATAAAAGCAGAAATAAAGAATAGCAAAATTTTTCTCATGTTTGAATTTTTTTCGGTATCAAGTTACAAAGTTAAATATTTTCTATTAATAATGTATTATGTCAAAATTGAGAATGACTTTCCGGATATCGATGTGCAGGTCCAATGGTTTGAACCTATATTTTTAGTTCTGAGCTATTTATAACCATACCTAACTTTTTGATCAATGAGCTCAAACCGTCGTCTGTTGTCTATTTGCGATAAAAAATGGTTATTCATTTTGTGGTCCTATATTAAATCGTTCAAAAGTCTTTCCATTAAATTTATATGCACCTGCTTCGTGAGATCCAAGCCACAGCTGTCCAGCCTTGTCTTTGTAAATGGAAAATAAAGTGATTTCATTATTGTCTTCTTTTACAGTATAGCGCGCAATGTTTTTTCCGTCATAATGATATACTCCATTATTATAGGTGGCAATCCACAATTCATGGTTGTTGTCCTTTGTAATGGATAAATATTCACTTAGATTTCCGTTCCTTATTCCATCTAAACTGCCAATATTTTCTATTCGGTCGTAAAATATTCGGTTTTCACTGTCCTTTTTAATTATAGCCTTGTTATTGTAAATGCCGTACTTATACTCCGTATTGAACCAAAAATACCCTTGCTCATCTTCTGCAATGGAGCGTACGCCATTGGCCGGTCCATCATGGAATTCTGTAAGATCATCTTCCGAAATCCATTCAAATGATTTTCCATTAAAACGAAATACACCCAATGTTGCTGTACCAAACCAAATATTCTCCTTACTGTCTTTGTAAATACAGTACACTGCATAAGGATCAGGGTAATTGTGATGCTTTTGAATATAGTCTTCTCCAAGTTTCGTTCTCGGTATTTGTAATCTGTACAGATTATATCCATCAAACCGATATACACTATTAGGATGCGTTAAACATTTAAACCAGAGGTCATCAGGATTTAAAGTCCACTCCGTACCAATACTCAATACCACTGTCCATGTTGAAAAGCGAACTCCATTAAATTGGCACAAACCTTTACGCGTATTAAAATAAATATTTCCCTTTTTATCTTCTTTAATTTCTTCCACCCTGTTGCTTGCCAAACCGTCCTTAGTAGTAAAATGTATGATTGATTTTCCATCATACTTATAAATACCATCATGCCAGCTACCAAACCAGTAGTTGGCTTTCGAGTCTTGATAAATAACCATGATGTTGTTCCCCAGTTTTTGAACGGTATCCCCTTGTGATAAAAACATATTTGGTAGACCTACATTACTGGTTTTTGGAAAGATTTGTCCTTTATAAGAAGTAAACAGGACCAGTATGCTAAAAAAAAGAAAAAAATAAAATTTCATTGTTATTTGATTAATTCGTTTAGGCTTGTCATCAAGGTTCAAGAGCTTAAAGTAGTAATTGATATGAAAGCTTAGAATATACTCTTACTTCAAATAATAAAAGTTGTATTTTAAATTCCATTAGTTTATTTCCCTCCATTTCTTTCATGCAAATGTAATGGGTTCGTGCATATATCCATTCAAATTGTTACTGCCTGAATTTCCCACTGTGTGTCATGAAAATACTACTACAATGTTAAAAAAATACAACTTATGACTCTATTTAAAAAGAAAAACGGATTTTAAAAAAGATCTGCGATTCATTGGTCGCAAATACAAAGTCTTAAATTTAATAATTCAATAACTATGGCTTCTCATAATTACACGCCTTCATTATAGAACTAAGGTCTATTTCATTAGCTTTAAATGATTTCTCAAACATACTTATATAGGTAGCAATTCCTTTCATGGTATAATTCTTAAATCTGTGTTCCAATTTAAGAATTAATCCACCATCCGCAATTTTTCCATAGAAACTCCAATTATAAGCCAAGTGCCTCCGATAAGTACCTGGAGCAAGTATTATATCTTGACTTACATAATACTTGGTCCAATAATATCTTGTCTGATATTCAACAATTTTACAATTTTGACCCATAACCTTCTCGTCTGTGTTATAAACCCTAAAATTAATTATTGAGTCTGTAAACACCCCATAATCTTCACACTCATATTCAATCATAGTGTTTATTCTTGACAGACATCTATTTAGTTTGCCGGAATAATAATATGTCAAAGTGTCCTTGCCAATAAACTGACTTTGGTAATCCATGGTATCGTATCTAAAAAAACTTTTAAATGGTTTAATCGACTTTAGCGAATCGACATTCAATAATTCACTTTCGTAAAAATACTGATATTCTACTTTGCCTGTGAAATAATTGCCATTGGTTACCTTAATTATTTTGTCAGATATACGAATACTTTGACAGGACAAGACACTAAATAAAATCATTAAAAATAATAATTTCATATTCATACTTGCTTATCGTATCGTTATATGTGTCCTTCAGGACAGAATGTGAAAATACTACATTTTTAATTATAATTACAATAAATGTAATCTGTTTAAATTCCTGTAACCGATAATTAAGATAAGTGAAAATTGGTTCCCCTTACCTTCAATTTTTATGAAATTAAAAGTCACATTTTAATAGATCAATAGGGGTTAAAAATGCTTCCATTCTTACAATCGAACAGGAATAAATCTATCTGAATTTTTATGATGCATGAATTCTTCCATTGTTATCATTTTCCTTTGCAACACAAATGCATATTTTACAAGATTTGTAAAAAATACTAATCAATATTAAAATAGCAAAGAGTCTAATAAATTATGCGAAATCTCTTGTGTACTATCAGACGGTTTGCAGGCTCAAGAAGTTGCTGTTTTAAGCTTGTGTTGACGTAAGGTCGGCAAGGACAAAACTTTCTACCAACAATAAAATGGTCAAAATGAATACAGGTTCATTTTAGCGCTATACCAAAAATTTCATTTAAGTCCTGCCAACAGTTATTATTTTTACACTCAAATTTGTCCTTTATAATTTGGGTCAAAATCTACCATCCACTCAATGCCATATTTGTCTCTAAACATTCCAAAATATGATCCCCAAGGACTGTCTGATATGGGAAATTCGATTTGTCCACCTGCTGATAGCCCATTGAATAATTTGTCGGCTTCTTCTTTGCTTTCTGCACTGATGGATATTTTTGACCTGTTTTCGTTTTCGTTTGTCCGTCCCATACTTTCCGGTACATCATTAGCCATTAAAATATTATTTCCTATCGGCAAAGCGATGTGCATTATTTTATTTGCTTCATTTTCTGGAACCGGAAATTCAGCACTTGCCATGTCTTTGAAACGCATAATTTTTGCGAATTCTCCGCCAAAGACAGATTTATAAAATGTAAATGCTTCTTCTGCATTTCCGTTGAAGTTAATGTGTGGATTAATTTGTGCCATTTTGTTGATTTTATAGTTTTAAAAATGCGTAATTCATTTTCAGTTATTAAATGTAGTAAGTGGTTGTCAATTATGATCGTTGTTTCCAGCTTTTAACCCATCATCCCGGTGTTCCTGTTTCTCGTATTTCAACACTAGTGTTTTGTCCGTTTAAGATTGGGCATTTCTTTGCAATCATTGTGGCTTGATCCAGATTTTCGGCCAAAACAAGGATGTAACCTGCAATGGAATTATTGTCAGCAATATACGGTGTTTCCACAATCTCCCCATTAGGTTTCAGCACCCTTCCTTCTCGGGAAAAGTGATTTCCCCCATCTGCAAGTTGTTTGTTGTCTGCGATTTCGTTTATCCATTCCATCCATTGTTGCATATAAATTTTCATTTGTTCTTTGGAAGGTTGTGCATCTTCATTTGTTATGTCCATTCGGAAGATCAATACATATTCTTTCATTTTAAATCTTAGTTTGATGTTGTATAATTTAATTAGATACTGTCATAACTTTCTAAAGCAAGTGGTAAAAATTTCGAAACAGCCTTTAATCCAATTACAGTAAGGCCTAACAAAATAGTTGTCTTAATTTCTTCCCTTGTTGCACCGATATTTTTAGCCATTAGAACGTGCATTTTCACAGCTCTTTCATCGTCAGCTATCATCTTCATTGCTATATATATCAATTGTTTAGTTTTATTATCCAATCCTTTGTCTTCAATTAACGATTGAATTAGTCCATCATAGGCTCTTTGTACTTCAGGACTTTCATCTTTAAACTTTTGTAATGGATTCTCAGTTTTCATTTATTGATTTTTTTGAATTATTAATGATCTCTATTCGAATTTATGCATAATACCCAATACACGACTTTCTTTTAATTGGCCTAAAACGTTTTACGTGTATGAGAAGTAGCGAATTTAAAAGCATTTGTCTTCCTGTACACCATCTACTTCTTCAAATATACTGACCTCCCAGTTAGTACTGCCCTTGTTATTTCTCATAAACGCTGTTGGCGTTTCGCTTTTTATTTCGTCCGTTTATTTAAGTTTCTTCATTGCTTTATTTTCAACTAAGGATTTCATCTGACTTATCACTACTTTGTTAAGTTCGATAAGACGTTCCTTTTGTGTGCGTCCTTGCCGGATAAGTAAGGCGTTAATGCTTTCCATATTGCTCAATACAACTAATTGTTCCAATTTCGCGTAATCTCTTAAATTTCCTTTTTAGCACGGGATTATTTTCTCTCCATTCCTTTGCTGTAATTCCGAAAAGAGCTACATTCAATAGGTCGGATTCATTAGCATAAACAAAACTTGATCGTTGTTTGGTAATTTCTTGAGGAATCAGGTTTTCTTTAATAGTATCTGTGTGAATATGGTAATTTACCTTGGCTATGGTCCTTTGTAAATTCCATTCCAACTTCAGTCGATTATTTTCATCCTCCTTCAGGCGTTGAAATTCATTAACCAGATATATTTGAAACTCTGGACTTAACCACATTGCAAAGTGGAATGCTATTTCTTTATGTGCATAAGTTCCGCCGTAACGCCCTGCTTTTACTAGCACACCAACAGCGTTTGTTCGTTCAATCCATTGTCCCACAGACATTATGAACCTACTCACTCCTGCTTCTTGGGTAATTACCCCGAATTCGGGGTAATTAAAATTCGGGTTGTTGATTTTTTCCCAGACACCAATATACTCCAATGTGTTTTTGTTCGTACCCCACTTGCCGACTAACCCGCTGCCTTCACGAAAAGAAGCTGTCATATCGGTTAAACTTATATAGTCAGTTTCATTTTGACTGATTACCGTTATCGCAGATTCGTTTACGTTTAGCTTTCTGCTTCCTGCCATTTCTTAATTCACTAAGCCTCAAAGTTACAAAAAGAAATTCTGGTTAGAATGAGTTGATCTTGCTCATTGCCAAACGATGAAACAGCATACTTTTCATTTGGCGTTTAAGTTCACTTACACTACAGTTTTCTTTCTCAGATTGTTTTGTGTAGAAACTGATTTCAAGTTCGTTATCAGACCGTAATATCTCAAAATAATGGCTCTAACTCAATACGTTAGACAGTGTCTCACTTTTTGGAAAGTTCGGATACAGCTTTCTCATATACAACAAATTAGCTCTACTGAATCCCTTTCCATAAAGTCGAGTCAGATCTTTGGATAGCTGCTCAAAGAGAAAAGACCCTAACTCTGCCTTTTCTTTTCCGCCTTGCTCAAATTCAACGATGTGTCTGCCAATTAATCAATAAGTCTGAACTAAAATAATATTTACAGATTTAGCAACTTGTTTTCTTCCTTTTTGAAGAAGTCCACCAATTTCGTTGATTAAGTAAGTATATTTTGATTGTTCAATATTCATTTCGTCAAAGCTATCAAAATGATTGTGTAAATATTCTTGATACGAAGAGATTCTTATTCTTATTGAAATGTCATTTATTAGTTGCCACTAACGCAAATATCCCAGCCACATAATGGCACAAAGCTGACAAACAGTAAGGAGATCTGCTCAACAGATACTGTACATAGTCAAAATTAATAAATCATGTTCATATATGTGCATAAGGATCGGCAAACTAGTAAAACATAACCCACTCCGCCATCAACAAATCTCATAGAACACTCTACTCCAGCCTGCCATCCAGCCAGTGTATAATGTTCAACAGTAACTGATGATTTTCTGGAGCATCCGGACTGTTCATGCCGATTTGTTTTTTGTTTGGACCTGCCAGTTGTGCGGTAAACATGGCTGCTTCACCAAAAACTACCAATTTGCCTTGACCGTGTTTTTTAAATGCGCCCTGTGACCAACCGGCTACATTGTATTTGGCAGTCTGGTCATGGAATACCCAGGCGGTATCGGGTAGAAAATTCACATAATTTTTATCAAAAATTAATACCGGAGTGGCGTCACCCGGAATTTTAAATGCCTGCCCGGTAAATGTGGCTACCTGATGTATGCTTTCTGTAGAATCTCTTCCATGAGTGAGTTGGCTTTCCACCAAGGTTTTTTCATTTAGATTGAAATAGGTATTTCCTTTTGAATTGGAATCCAGAGCAAAGCCATTGGTAAATTCAAAGCCAAAAGCTGCAGCAAGATCTTTTGCCGCTCCGGACAGTGGCATGTGGTCTGCGATTAAAAATAAACTTCCACCATTGCTTACCCATTGTTCCAATTCAATTATCTCTTCCTTTGTAAAAGCGGAAGGATTAGGCACTATCCAACGGCTTACATTGCTTTCATGCAAGGCATTGGAAATGACCAGAATTTTGCCTTTCTCTAATTCCTTGGTTTTAAAAGGGTCTTTGTAGGATTGCACCCGATAACCGTCTCTAGCCAACAAATTAGCAAATGGCTTAAACCTTCCCTCTTTGGTATGAAAATTATGATGCGCTTCATCAATAAACACCACAGACCCAAGGCCAGGCGCATATTCCGGATGAGGTAAGGGTGGGTGATAGGCAGTATCCGCAATTTGCTGTGCAACGATTACCATAGGTATTATCAACATGCACAGCAAAAGCCATTTTTTTGTCATATAGCTTATTTTTTTTGAGTACTAAATTCTTATCCCCAGCATCCAGTATTTTTTAAATTCTGTTTATATCCATAAGGAAGTTCATTTTGCTTTTTTTCCTATGCGCAGAAATGCGGCGCTATAATTTAAGTAAGGTAGTACATTTATCATTTACTTCACCCATATTCGTAGATAAAATTTCTGAACAAACCAAGCCATTTTTAACCTGAAACGTAGGGATTTAATCAAAGCCTAAAAAGAGTAACAAATCAGTTAAACTCTATCTCAATCCGGGTGTTTAAATATTGGCTTGTTGATCCTCTCGGGATTGGAACAGGGGTCTTTTGGACGATAGAATTGGTCCTGCTTCTGTAAGAATGTAAGTACCCATATAGGAGCGATGAGCAAAGCTTATTCGACTTTATTTATTCTTACAAACTATAAAACAATTGATAAAAAATGGAAAATCAAGTACCATCAAGTACGCCATCTTACAGTGTAAACAGTGAAAGCAAATGTCCCTTCTCCGGAGGAGCACTCAACCAAAGTGCAGGCGGGGGTACAAGAAACAGAGACTGGTGGCCTAATCTTTTGAAATTAAATATTCTTCGGCAACATTCTCCTCTTTCTAATCCGATGGGTGAAAATTTCAACTATGCAGAAGAATTTAAATCTCTTGACCTTGAGGCGGTTAAAAAAGACATTTTTGAATTGATGACAACCTCCCAGGACTGGTGGCCTGCAGACTATGGTCATTATGGTCCTTTCTTCATCCGTATGGCCTGGCACAGCGCCGGTACGTACAGGATTTCCGATGGTCGTGGCGGCGGCGGTTCTGGCACCCAGCGCTTTGCACCACTCAACAGCTGGCCGGATAACGCTAACCTGGATAAAGCACGATTGTTGCTTTGGCCAATCAAACAGAAATACGGAAAGAAAATTTCATGGGCTGACCTCATGATCCTTGCAGGCAACTGCGCTCTGGAATCCATGAACTTCAAAACTTTTGGTTTTGCAGGTGGACGTGAAGATGTTTGGGAACCGGAGGAAGATATTTATTGGGGTTCTGAAGGCAAATGGCTTGAAGATAAACGATATACCGGTGACCGTGAGTTGGAGAATCCACTTGCTGCTGTTCAGATGGGTCTGATTTATGTAAATCCGGAAGGACCTAACGGTAACCCTGATCCTATAGCCGCGGCCCGCGACATCCGCGAGACCTTTGGCAGAATGGCGATGAATGATGAAGAGACTGTAGCATTGATTGCAGGCGGGCACACTTTTGGAAAAACCCACGGTGCTGCTGACCCATCAAAGTATGTAGGGCCTGAGCCTTCCGCGGCGGGTATTGAAGAGCAAGGCCTTGGCTGGAAAAACAGTTTTGGCAGTGGAAATGGCGTAAACACCATTACCAGCGGACTTGAAGGCGCCTGGACCACCACACCAACCAAATGGAGCAACAACTTTTTCTGGAATCTTTTTGGCTACGAATGGGAATTGACCAAAAGCCCTGCAGGAGCGCATCAGTGGATACCTAAGCATGGTATGGGTGCCGGAACAGTTCCGGATGCACATGACCCTTCCAAACGTCATACACCGGTAATGCTTACCACAGATCTTGCCCTGAGATTTGATCCGGCTTATGAGAAAATATCGAGACGATTCCATGAGCATCCGGATCAGTTTGCCGATGCTTTCGCACGTGCATGGTATAAACTGACGCACCGCGACATGGGGCCTGTTTCCAGATATCTTGGACCGGAGGTGCCTAAAGAGGTTTTGATATGGCAGGATCCTGTTCCTGCAGTAAACCATAAATTAATCGAGGCCCAAGACATCGCTTTATTAAAAAGCAAAGTGTTGGCTTCAGGCTTGAGTGTTTCCCAACTGGTTTCTACCGCCTGGGCATCTGCATCCACATTCCGTGGTTCGGATAAACGAGGTGGTGCAAACGGTGCGCGCATCAGACTGGCTCCTCAGAAATACTGGGCAGTCAACAATCCAACTCAACTTTCTAAAGTTCTGGAGACATTGGAAGGAATCCAAAAAGAATTCAACAGTGCCCAATCCGATAAAATGATATCTCTGGCAGATTTAATTGTTTTGGCAGGATGTGCGGGCGTGGAGAAAGCTGCAAAAACAGCAGGACATGAAGTCCAAGTGCCTTTTACTCCAGGAAGAACAGATGCTACCCAGGAACAAACCGATATTGAGTCCTTTGCCGTTCTTGAACCTAAAGCCGACGGATTCCGAAATTACATGAAGAATCGATATCCGGTTTCCGCTGAAGAAATGTTGGTGGATAAAGCACAACTACTTAACCTTACAGCACCGGAGATGACTGTGTTGGTCGGTGGGATGCGTATGTTGAACACCAACTTCGATAATTCCAAACATGGGGTATTCACCAAACGTCCGGAGACACTTACGAATGACTTCTTTGTAAATCTACTGGATTTTAATACTTCCTGGAAGGCTGCAGCCGGAACTCATGATGTTTTTGAAGGACGCGATCGCTCAACCGGTGAAGTAAAATGGACCGGAACACGTGTTGACCTCATCTTCGGTTCTAATTCAGAATTAAGAGCGCTTGCAGAGGTGTATGGATGTGCGGATGGACAGGAAAAATTCGTGAAAGATTTTGTTGCTGCATGGAATAAGGTGATGAATCTTGATCGATTTGATCTGGCTTAGTTTCTTACGATCCTCAGAAGATTTTATAAATTACAAAGGTGGTTCTTTTTAGGACCACCTTTTTTTTTGCGATGGGTTAAACCCTTTCATTAGATTAGAATGTAATAAAATGGGATATAAAATCTTATCCCTGAATTTTTTACTTGTTCATTTTTTTCATAGCCTCCAGGTATACCGTACGGATGCTGTTCTTTTCCTCCTCGTGGACCATTTTTTCAACTTCCTTAAGAAGCATCAACTGATGTTTTGTTTTTAGTTTTAATATTTCACCAATGGCAAATGCCGCGCTCCATCGCACAACTGTGCCATCGTGTCCGGAGTTGATCAAAAGATTCTTAATGGCAATAGCTAAATTTTTAGGAAATAAGTGCGCTGTATTTCCAATGACCTTCGCACTTTCCCATTTCACTCTGGGTGCCGTGTCTGTCAGGGTTTTGGAAACAAAAGAAAATACATTTTCGTCTGCGATATTGGGATTGATTTTAGTGGCGTATTCTAATGCTTCAATGCAAGTAGCCTTTACTGAATCCTTCGAATTTTCTGCAAAAACGCAAAGCTCATCTGTCGCTAAAGATCCATCCAATAACCATTTGCTGATGGTCTCCGTCTTCTCTTTAGTCTTCTTGTCTTTGTCCTGAAATAAATCAACTAGGGTCATTCAAGACATTATTTTTTCCAACGAGCCAATTTCGGAATTCCCATGGTGAAGAATCCGGCAAGGAATCCCGGAAAGCCCATTTCTTTTAATTTTCCTTTGGAAAATTCCTGCATTTGTGCTGCAGTCCAGTCCGGTTGTTTAAACTGACCGTTTTCATAGCAATAGGCACAATACATTTGGCTGATGGAGCCATCTGAATTGGTCCCACCTCCATTAGGTGATTTTTTAAGCGGCATGCCACAACTTTGGCAATTTTTATACACATTCTGTTCCATGTCAAGAGAAAGTTCGTGAGAAAATATTTTTCAAAGTTAAGTTTTATCCGAAAATTCAGGCTTCCTAATTTTGATTGGCAAAGTGAAGTCTTTTAAGTTGCAGCGACTGCGGAAAATACCATCAGAAATGAAATAATATCTGTGAAGAATTTTGGTAAGGGTTCAATTAAAATTCAAAATTGTGTTACCAACGGAATTCCGAATTTGTGCATGGCGTGTAGATTAAATTTTAGACATCTGGGATGTTGAAATGTTTCAATACCCTCAATGCCCTTAAAGTATTCCATCGGCTTGGCTTGCCGGCCTGTTCCATTTCAAAATGAGTCTGACCCGGATGCTTTGAAGGAAGTTTCCATACACCTTCTTTGGTTTTTTTGTTTTGTAAAAACTCAATGGCATCGTCCATACGGTGGTCGTATTTAATTTTTGCATACTGAAAGTAATCCAAAGCCTTTAATACGTCATAATACCAACGACTAGGGTAATATAATTTCAGGAAGTTGGGGTTGATGATTTCTCCGGATTTGTCTGAGCGGAATAATTTATGCATCAGTATGAATTCGTGCGCTTCCTGCTGCACTTCTAAAAGTTCATTAAGTCTATAGGTATAACCATTCTTGTGGTATTCAAAAATGCCTTCCAGAACGGACAGCGTAGTATGCAACGAGCTGTGGATTGCACCGGTGGAATTGGAACGACAGTTGAATCCACCATCCTTCATTTTTTCATTTAATAGAAAATCTATCACCGAACAAAGAAGTTCTTCTTTAATTCCAAAATAGGTGGAATAATTCAATACCATGCCATTGATGCAAACATCGCACTTTTGATTTTGTCCGATAGGGCGTATTCCTCCATCAGGTCCTTTTTCTGTATTAAATATTTTTGAACAGATTCTTTTATCAACTTGTTGGTTGAGGAGATATTTAGATTTTTTAAATCCAATAAGGTATAATGTGTGCTTATCCATTTGGGTTGGTAGAAACTTTGTCCCCAGTATGCATTTTCGTGTCGTTTGGAAAGAAATTTCAATCCCCATCCTTCAGAATTGATTTTATTTCTTAGCCTGGGTTTGTCCTGATCTAAAAGATCTCTATAGGTCTGATATTGGATCGATACATCGCCTTCAAGCAGCCAGTGGATTATTTGTTCTTTGGTCATTACAAAAACTTAATAAGTATGTATTCGTAACTTAGATTCAAGTAGTAAAATTAATTTATATTTGCAAACAAGGTTTAAAAAAACAAATCTCCAAAAGTAATTAAATCCTAAACTTTATTAATCGATTCTTAATTTTAAGAGCCGAAATAACCCTTTGTCTATTGAATAAAAAATCATAAAATGTCTTCAGGCTTATCTTAACTGATGTCAAAGCTTTGTTGGTTATTCATTGGTATTTTTAGTTTTGTTCTGCTGGTATATGTTTTTATATATTTTTATCAAATAGAAAATTGGTCCGACAGAGGGTATTACAACTGGATGAATTTTAAAAAGATATTTATTCTGGTAGGCATTATTGGCGGATCAGTATGGATGAAGCATCAGGAGAATAGCCCTGTTGGCGCAAATCTACACCTTGCATCAGGATTATTAAAAAAAAACCTTGTTGACAAAAGTCTCCGACTTGTGCCTAGTAGTTTTAATAACCTAAGTAAATGACAATAATTGAATCATAGGTACACATTGCCGCAGACTATTAAAATACCCCTTGAAATTATAAGGTACCAAATTATATGATAATAATTGAATCAGAGGTATCCCATAAACCTCCTTGTTGGCATAAGTCTCCGACTTTTGCCCTAGTTGATTTAACAACCTAAGTAAATGACAATAATTGAATCATAGGTACACATTGCCGCAGACTATTAAGATACACATTTGTAAAACAGGGAGATTAAATTTTATAGGAATTTAATATATTTCTAATGCTCCTTCACTTTCGTTTGAATAAAAATCATTAATCTCTTTTAATTTCGATATAATTACTCTTTCTAAAAATAAAGTTGATTGGTTACCGGTTCTAAGGATTACACATTTTGGAGGAAAGCCATATAAATTTCCTAAGTTAATAAAATCTAAATCGTTGATAAAAATAACCAATTGATTTGCTTTAGCAAAATTCTAAATCTGTTGATCTGTAACCGGAGCATTGAGTCCACAATTATCTACATGTATGCAATCCTCAAACCATTCCTTCAAATTTTCTTTGATCCTCCAAGATATATTTGCATCCAATAATATTTTCATATATGTATCAAGCGGAGCGATGCTTCTCGGTTTGCAGCAAAGCTTAAAGCTGCTAAAATATGCTCTCTTTTAAGTTGTGGGAAATCTCTTTCAATTTCTTCATAACTCATACCTGAGGACAACCACTTTAGGATATCATCAATTGAAATCCTTGTACCGATGATACAAGGTTTTCCAAAGCGAATTAAGCCGTCAATCTGAATATATTTATTTATATCATCCATAAAGCAAATATACGTATATTCATAAAAAACAAACCATTTTCCTTAATTATTGTGATAAACGCTTAAATGGGTTTTGTCTAATCAAAAATCATAAAAAGAAAAAGGATATACCCTTGCTGGCGCAAGTCTGCGACTTGTGCCATGATTGATCTCGTCTGAACTGGGATTTGTGGGATTTATGGGAGAGTTGAGATATAATTTATGTTTTAAGTATTTCTGTAAATATCTTGGCTAATTCCTTTAAGACCTATAATTCTGAGACTATTATTTCAAGGTTCAATCTTCTAAGAAGTCCGAAAAATTTACCCTACCATTATTTGTATTTCATGACATGTCTTGATTTATTTCTACAAAATAAAGTATGTATATTTTTGTAATAGGTAAAATACCAATTTTATGGTATTGTATAAACAAAGAGGATAGGTATTTTTGTAATCAGGTTGCACGTGAAGGAACACAACTGTGCAATCTGTTTTTTTTAGTTAATAGTAAACACCTAACATTATGAAAAAATCAGACACTCTATTCAGGGTATTATTATTATTTTTCTTTTTAAACGTTTCTTTCTATAGTTGTCAAAAGGAACAAACAATTGATCATGCTAATCAGATGTTAGAGGGATTAGCATCAACTGGTCAAACTGAGATAAGTGAATTTGTTCAAACTTGTTTATATCACATAAGAAAGGTAAACAGTCAAAATCAACAAGGCGACTTAAACTATTTTTACAATCAATATGGATTTCCTCTAATCCATTACATAAGTGTTTTAAAAAATGAAAACGACCATGTTATCTGTATAAAAATTCCGATAGCCAGGAATGATGGTCAGGTATTACACTATTTTCAGGCAATCAGGTACGGAGATGAGTTTGGGTATTTTCTAATTGGCACGGAGTCAAACATTGCAGATGAAATTGATGAGAACCAGGATTTTCCTGAAGTGCTGAGCATAGAAACAGAAGAGGATGATGATTTTGATGGAAGTGGCGGAGGCTCTTCAAGTAATTTTGAATCCTCGGGATGTATTAAGATTGTTCCTCTCACTACCCCAATATGTAGAGAAGAACCTTGTCCTAATAATTGTACCCCATGTCGGCATCCCCGCATCAATTGTGCGAAAAGAGATGACGACGGGAATTCCGGAGGTGGCGGTACCGGCGGTGGAGGATCGAGCAGTGGTACGATTGTAATAACTATTTGGAGTGATCGAGGTACATTTAATTGGGGAGGAAAAGGAGGTCCCCCTCCCAACAATCCTTCCTATGGAGGAGGAAATACAAATGGAAGCGCTGACACCAAGTGCATATTTAAACGTGAAGAAATTGAAGAAGCCTTTGTAAGTTATTTTAATACAAACTACCCTGATCTTCAGATCCCGAACAATCATGTGTCCTGGTATGTGGATGAGGGGTGTTTAAGACAGGTGTGTGAAGATTATTTTGATACGGGAATTAAGGATTTTAACAATTGCTTTGAAGATGCAATTAGAAAAATGTATCGATTAACGGAGGAGGAATGGGAGGAATTCAAGGAGATACTTGAAAATGGATTTAATATAGACAAAAATCCAATATATAGGTTAAATATTTGTGAGCTAGATTTATTAATCAATTTTCCGGAATGTGCAATTGAGGTTTACAAAGCTATAGAGAAAGCTACAATTATGACAATTTATAAATGGGGCCAAAGTTCTGTTAAAGATTGCAGTGATGCATTTAGGCATGCCTATTGGATGGCATAAATATCTAGAGTCACAGTTTGTGGTGGAGCAGTGGCAAGAGCATTTGGGGTTGCACATGAATGTGATTTGCCAGATGGTGCCAATGATAAAAATATGGATTTATTCAATAACGATTTAGGTATTTCAATTGCAGAAAACAATCCAGGTTTAAGTGAAGCGGAATTAGCAAATTTGCTATGCAATTACATAAACTCAGGAGATTTTAAAATTATGGCGGACCCTTATTTGCCATCAGAGCATTTAATATTTAGTACAGGATGTATTTGTAAATAGCATAAATTATGTATTCAGAACCAATATTTACATTCAGCCTAATTGTTCTTACATTAAATTCTTATTTTATTATCTTTAAATTATGGAAAGCATTCAGAACAAAGATAAATGCTCATTTTATAGCCTTTTTTATATCTATCATGATGTTCCAATTTCTTAAGAAAATTTCACTTTTCATATGGATTCTGATTATAAGTTGGTATCCAAACAAAGGTTTTGATATGACAAGATGGCGAACAGAACCATATAATAGATTTAAACAAACTCATTCACTAATATATACAAAGAAATTAAATCGATTGAGCAAAGAGGAAACATTGAAAATTTTGGGAGAACCTGATACCAGAGCAAGTAAGGATATTTGGACTTATATTTTAGGAAATAGACCAGGATTCCATATAGATCTGGATATATTGGTAATCTATTTTAAGGAAAACTTAATTGAAACATATAAAGTGCTCTGTGAGGGCGAAGTAGAGTGTGATTATTATTAACTAAGGAAGCTTGTACAAATTCTTGAATTTTTTTAATTCTGTACAATCAAGTCATAAAAAGCGCTAACACTCCTTAGGACTTAATTCAATAGGGATTATTAACTTTATGAACTTTTTGTAAAGCCAATGGGGAATATTACATAATACCATATTTAGCACTATTTTTGAAACTATTGATGAGCTTAATTTGACAGATGTTTTGGAATGGAAAAAAAAGGGAAGCAGTAATATTGGCCAGTTTGCTGTATTTTTAGGCGGTAAATCAGTAGATGAATTTTTTGATCTTTTGGCATTGAAACTTGGTAAGACATGGATGCCATGTCCGCCAGCTTTATGTATAGATATGGGTAATGGAGTTGCGATTTCACACTATATAGATGCTTCATTTAACGGTCCAGCAATCTTAATTGTTTTACCAGGAGGTCATAAATTTAAAGTTCGATTGCAATGAAAGTAATATCAACTAAACATTTAATTTCTAATGAGGCGATTTCTATATTGCAACAAATGATTAATTCAAGTTATAGTAGATTATATCTCGATCAATCACAATACATTTCATTTGACCGTTCCATTTCAAGTTTTGAGGTATACTTTCCAGGCAATTTAACATTGATCAATCAGAACCCAAAGGAACAAATAGGAGGTGTTGATTTTATTTCAAAAAATGAATTAGATGCTATCGAAAGTGAAATCCCTATTTTGAAAATTACAGAATGTAAAAATGATTTTAGTGATGGCAGCGGTATGCACATATGGGAAAATAAAATAGTTAAAATCGATATATTTTGTGATGTGTCATCTGATATATTTGATGATTTAAATAGTTTTGATATCGTTAGAAAATTTGTAAAATCCCATAAATGTAAAGAGCTTGAATATTTAAGACAGACAGATGA
>Ga0268298_10000752_pt1 | contig 40696 bp, 35 predicted proteins | sample WWTPWeurt_MetaG_FD_194462 | JGI IMG/M metagenome (GOLD analysis project Ga0268298, IMG submission 194462) | Activated sludge microbial communities from WWTP in Nijmegen, Gelderland, Netherland - WWTP Weurt | ecosystem: Engineered > WWTP > Aerobic digester > Activated sludge | place...
TATTCGTTAAAGCTTGGAAAATAAAAAAGACACCGAAGGCAGAGAAAAGATAATCTCCAATAAAAAGTGACTGGATCAAAACCAATAAGCCTAAGCCCAAGCGAAAGATCCGCATGAAATTCCAGCCACTTGTCAATGCCAATTTATATTGTTCAATGTATTTTTTCATTATTTCTCGTATTTACGTAAGTTGTACCAAGATCCACCATTGTAAACTTTTGTATATCCTTGTGATTTAAGAAAGCTCTTTGCAGAACCACTTCTCATACCCGAAGCACAACAAGTGATGATCGCCTGATCTTTGCTCTTCAGCTTTTTCAAGTTTCCGGACAATTGATCCAGAGGAATATTCACGGAACCTTTTACATGACCTCCTGAATATTCACCTTTTGTTCTCACATCTATGATCACAGCGCCTTCGTTCATCCATTGTTGCAGATCTACTTTTGGTCCAAGTCCAAATATTTGTTTGAGTGTATTTATCATTTTTTAATTATTAAGATTTAACCATGATCCTGCATTTTCACATTCAATTCCATGCTGTTTCAGATACATCATGGCTTGCGCACTTCTGCCGCCGGAAGCACAGCAAAGTACAATATTCTTCATGCTTTTCAATTCATCCATTCTAGCTGGTATCTGCTGAACCGGAATATTAATGCTTCCATTTACGTGTCCGGACATAAATTCTCCTTCAGAACGGACATCAACAATTGTTTTATTCTTCATTTTTTTATTTTTTAATTATTACTTTTTTGTTCCTTATTTCCTTTGAATATTCCGAACATCAACCAACCCAAAGCGCCACCATAGATCGTGCTGATGTATGGATTCGAAGTGATAGCACAGGTCCCCGAAGCACAACCCACAAAATACCAGTAAGCCAATCCCGCAAGTGATCCTGTTAATGCTCCGACAAATTCCAACTTGTGACCAAGAAAATATTGTCTTATGCTTTGTCTATTCATCTCTGTGCTCATTTTGTCTCTTTCTTTTTTAAGGTAGAAAGTCCCAATGGTAAATAAAGTGGACAAAATCCTATTAAGCTTGTTAGAATAAAGACAGCGGCTAAGACCAAACCTATGATTGCCACCGTTCCACTTATTTGTCCGGCGAAGTAAAGCGCAACGACAACGATTGCTACTGCTATTCGTATCACTTTATCCAAAGAACCCATGTTTTTTTTCATATTTCGTTGATTTATACATCAAAGTTAGATCGAACGAAAACAAAGAATCGGAACATTTGTTGGATAAGAAGAAGATCGTGATGTAAGAAGGTGATCCTCAATAGAAAAATTTCAGTTGAGCTGCGTCAGTTCTATGCTATTTCTGCCCAGTTTAACCAATCCTTTATTCTCCATTGTACGTAACAAACGGCTGATGGCTTCCCTGTGGGAATGCAATTCGTCTGCGATCTCCTGATGTGTAATATCAAGAACACGGGTATTCAATGCCTTCGATCTTTCCTGAAGGTAATGCATTAATTGCTGATCCATATGACTGAACGCGATCAGGTCGATCACATTCAGTAATTCGCTGAAACGTTGATTGTAGTTGTTGCTGGTGAAAGCTTTCCATTCGGGGAAGATGCTCCATGATTCTGTTTTCTCAACCGGAATTCGCAGGATCTCTGTATCTGTTTCTGCAATGGCCTTGATCATGCTTTTGTTTCCAGACTGACAACAGGTAAGTGACATGGCACAGGTTTGTCCCGGATATAAATGATACAAAAATACTTCCTGATCATTTTCATCCTGTCGGATCACACGAATACTTCCTGTTAGGACAATAGGAACGAATTGAACGGTGTCGCCGGGAGTAATAAGTATGTCATTTTTTTTGAGTGATCGATAACTTGCATGTTTTTCTATTTCAGCAAGCAAATGCGGATCAGTGAAAATTGTCAGGTTACGCAGCATAGAGAATAAAGATAATAAGATTTATAGAGAAAATAAGTGATGAGAAAGACCAAATACCAACACTAATTTTTGTTAAGCTTAAAAAATATTGAATTTTTAAACCTTAGGCTTATTATCTTAGATTAAAATTAAATCAGATGGAGGAGATCAAATCGAGAAAAGAACATTGGGAAAATATCTATGGCACGAAGGAATTGAAAGATGTCAGTTGGTTTCAACCCTTACCGGAGACATCCTTGAATTTTTTGAAAGAATTCAATGTTCCAAAGAACGCTGCAATTATAGATGTGGGTGGTGGAGATAGTTTACTTGTGGATCATCTACTAGCAGAAGGTTACACAGATATTTCTGTCCTGGATATTTCTGAAAAGGCACTGGAAAGAGCCAAGGCCAGATTAGGGAAGAAAGCATCACAGATCACATGGATCGTTTCTGATGCTTCAGAATTCAAACCGGAAAGAAAATACGACTTCTGGCATGACAGGGCGGCTTTTCACTTTTTTACTTCTGAAGAAGACATCGAAAAATACATACAGATCGTAAAAGAAAATATTAAACCTGAAGGAGTCCTGATCCTTGGCACTTTCTCAGAAACCGGTCCGAAAAAATGCAGTGGCATCGAGGTGAAACAATATTCGGAAGATTCAATGAAAAAACGTCTACAACAATATTTTGAAAAGGTAAAATGTTTTCAGGTTGAACATAAAACTCCTTTCGATACTATTCAGAATTTTATTTTCTGTTCTTTCAGAAAAAACTGATAAAAGCGAATACGTAAATAAAAAAAAGAAGGTTATTGGCCTTCTTTTTTTATGATGTTTTTATTTGTCTAGCTTCACATTAATTGCATGTAAGCCTTTTCTTCCTTCTTCGGTTTCAAAGAGAACTTTATCTCCATCTCTGATCGCTTCGCGAACTCCATTTGCATGAACAAATATATCTTCTCCGGTTTCAGATTGAATGAATCCGAATCCTTTTTGCTGATCAAAGAATTTAACCATTCCTTTTTTTAGACTTGTAAGTCTTGGTCTTTGTTTATCACTCATTCCTACTTGATTATTTTGCAAATGGGTGATTTGTTACCGGTTCAATATTCTTCTTTATCAATTTGGTGATATCTCTGAAATAAGACATCTCATCTCTTGAACAAAATGACATAGCCGAACCTTCTGCTCCTGCTCTGCCGGTTCTTCCTATTCTATGAACATAGGTTTCCGCCTGCTCCGGGATCTCATAATTGATCACATGGGATAATTTATCTACATCAATTCCACGTGATGCAATATCTGTTGCAACTAAAACACGTAGGCTTCTGTCTTTGAAACCTCTCAGCACTCTTTCACGAGCACCTTGCGATTTATTTCCGTGGATCGCATCCGCTTTGATTCCGTTTCTTACCAGTTCCTTCACCACCTTATCTGCACCGTGTTTAGTTCTGGTAAAAATTAGGACCTGAGGAATTTTCTCATTCTTTAAAAGGTGATTCAACAATTGCTTCTTGTCTTCTTTAGCAACATAGTAAACAGATTGTTTGATGATTGGAGCAGCCGAAGCAACCGGATTTACTGCAATATGAACCGGATCTTTAAGAATGGTGTTCGCTAATACCATGATCTCTTTCGATGCCGTAGCAGAAAAGAACAAAGTCTGACGTTTCTCCGGAACCATCTTTAGTACCTTCTTGATATCATTGATGAATCCCATATCCAGCATTCGATCTGCTTCATCCAGTACTAAAAACTTGATACTACTCAAACGAACATGGCCCTGGTTTATTAAGTCGAGCAATCGTCCGGGTGTTGCAATGATGATATCGACTCCATTACGAATTGCATTCACTTGTGGATTTTGAGATACGCCTCCAAATACCACAGCGTGTTTAATTCGAAGCTGCGCTCCGTATTCACGAATATTTTCACTGATCTGTAAAGCCAGTTCACGAGTGGGAGCAAGAATAAGCGCCTTCGCATTGCGTGGACCATTTTTGTTTGGATCAAGGTGCAGCATTTGCAAAATTGGTAAAGCAAAAGATGCTGTTTTTCCTGTGCCGGTTTGTGCGTTTCCAAAAATATCTTTTCCGCTAAGTATTGCCGGGATCGATTTTTCCTGAATGGGTGTTGGTTCTGTGTAACCTTTTTTGTGTAGAGCATTTAAGATCGGCTCAATAAGATCGAGTTCTGAAAATTTCATTTCAATTTAATTAAATTCACTCCGGCAAAATGCCGGCTATGTGTAAACCAGAAAAGATAGTGATAAGAATAAGCCGGTTTTTGATTTTTACCTGGCGGGAAGTCTATACGATCCTCTAAGGATTGCACAAATGTAGTCATTAAATTCCAATCCCCCTAATTTATTAACATTAATGCTGATTTGTCAACCAACAAAGTGCATGAAACACTCAACAATTCAGAATTCACTCTTTATTTAGTACCTTTGCAAAGAATCTGCGCATTTCTAATTCCTAGCCATGCTTTAAACAGATTTGGTGATGTGAATGGGAAGATCCAAACAGTCGTTTCAGAAAACGGAAAAAGAAAAAGCAAAGTTTATTAAGCGCAAAAACAAAGAAGAAAAAAAAGAACAGCGTAAATCTTCCTCCGTTAAGGGAAAAGGACTGGATAGCATGATGGCATATGTAGATCATCATGGAAATATTACCGACACACCTCCAGATCCGAAATTAAAAGTTGAATTGAAATTGGAAGACATCCAATTAGGAGCAAAAGTAGAAGAAGCTGCAGATCCTCATTCTAAACTCAGAAAAGGAAGAGTGATCTTATATAAAGACGATAAAGGCTACGGCTTCATCAAAGACAGTATCACAAAAGAACAGATCTTTTTTCACCTCAGCAGTATGGTTACAGAAGCTCGTCAAGGTGATATGGTTGAATATGAATTAGGAAAAGGTCCTAAAGGTATCGTTGCATTAGGAGTAACTAAAACACTTTAATATATTATCAAAAGATCACAATTTGATGCCGACGACCGTCACATCATCTACCTGTTCCAGATTCCCTTTCCATTGATGAAACATTTTTTGTAATTCTTCGCTTTGCATTTCGCAAGGCATGGAATTTACAGCAAGTAGAAAATCATTCAGGTGACGGTATTTGAATTTCTTGCCCTTTGGTCCTCCAAACTGATCTGCGAATCCATCAGTATAAATATAAAGCATATCTCTGGGTTGAGAAGTAAAACTGAATGTTTGAAAATATTCCTTCTTCTCTCCCATTCCAACCGGCATTCTATCTGCACCAAGTTCTATCAACTTTCCATCCCTGATCAAAATTGGCTTATTATTGGCTGCTGAATAAGTGATCTCCCTGCTTTCCTTTTCCATGCAGATCAACACGCCATCAAACCCATCCCTTTGTCCTTCTCTGCTCAGGTTGTCTTTCAGTCGTTGTCGAACAAAGTCAAAAACAGCTCCCGGCTTTGTTATTCCCTTTTCATTGACAGCTTCACTTAAGAATCCAATATTCAACAAGCTCATGAAAGCTCCCGGAACGCCATGTCCCGTTGAATCACAAACAGCAAAATAGAATTTCTTGTTCGCGCTTGAATCAATTGAAGCAGCCCAGTAAAAATCACCACTCACAATATCCTTTGGTTCAAAATAAATGAAGTGTTCAGGAAGGTTAGCATCTAAAAAATCATTGTGTGCAAGTAATGTGTTCTGAATTCTTTTTGCGTAATTAATGCTATCTATGATCTCCTTATTCTTTACTGCCAGTTCTTCCCGTTGAGCAACCACCTCTGAAGTTCTCTGCTTCACCTGTTTCTCCAGTTCCTCATTCTGCTGCTCCAGTAAGATCTTTCTTTGTCTCTCTTGTTCAATTGTCAGAGCAGACAACTTCTCAACTTCTGCCAACTGCAAAACAAGATCCTTGTTATTCTTCGCAAATGTAAAAGCGAGAAAAGCAGACATGGTGATAGGTATACTAAGGATACCAAGACACAATATAGAAAAGACGATAATCTCTCCCCATGAACCATAATCAACACTCACTTTGAAAAAATTACTGATGATAAAATAAATTCCGGCAAAATAAATAAAGACCTGGAACCCGATCTTAACGATCTTAACTCCGTCTCCTTTCACCTTTTTGCGTGTACTGATCAATGTGCCGGTTATAAAACAAGCTGATGTAATGTAACCCACCAATATAAAGAACACTGCACTTCCTGAAAGAAAGGGAATGAGAAATAGAAATCCAATCAACACCAGACTCACTCTGTTAATATAAAGTCTCCATTTTGCATCATTCTTAGAATTGACCACAGATAAGACAAGGAGTAAAAGAAAGTAAAAGACGGGACAAAGCATACGCCATCGGAGATAATAGGCTGTTATAAGAACTGAAGGAGAACTGCTTGTGCTGCTTAATTGAAACAAGAAAATTAGAATTGCAAAAGCAAAAGTGAACAAAGAAAAATACAAATTAGAGCTCTGTTCTTTATAGAGGAGGTAGATGAGTAAATGAAGTAAACTCAATGCGATCAAAATTCCTGCCACCACCATAAAACCCTGAGAGAAAAGTCCCCTTTTATTCAGATGTTGGGCATGAATGGAAGATGAACGGCAAAGAAGGAATTCAAATCCATTGCAGCTGCCATTGAATTTATCCAATAAAGTTCCGGTTAAATGATTTGAGTACGATAATGTTATTGTATGAACACCTGCCGTTAAAAATGAATAAACAATATTCTTTGATGTTGGATCAAATCGAATTTCATTCTCACCTTCATTAGATGGCTTACCATTCGTGACGATGATACGGCCATCCACTGAAATTTGAGATGCCCCAAAATGACTGATGATAAAATTAAGTGGAACGCCAACCAATGAAGAATCAATTGAGATCAGTTTTCTGAAAACCTGAATTCTATCCATGGGAATTGCCTCATCACAATTTGAAGATCTTACTGTATCCCATTTTATTATTGAGGAATTACTGTTTTTCAGATCCATCAATTCCCACTTCACAAGACTCATCTTTGCGTCTGGTGTAGCATCAGGAAGAGCAAGTACTGCAATATTCTGAGCAGTGATCTTATTCCAATAAAATAAAGAGCAGATAAGCGCGAAAAATAACACGCGATTTATTTGAGTTAAGCGAAACATGCTGATGTAAAGATATTGAATAGAATTTCATATCAAACACCTTATTTAGTTTTAGTATATTTGTTTTAATATGGGTTTAGAAAGCAAACTTCCGGATGTAGGCACCTCTATTTTTGCCATCATGAGTGGCTTGGCAAAAGAGCACAATGCCATCAACCTCTCTCAGGGTTTTCCTGATTTCAATTGTGATCAGAAATTACTTGAGTATTGTCAGAAATACATGAATGCAGGATTCAACCAGTATTCTCCTATGCAGGGCGTGATACAGCTACGCGAACGGATCGCACAGATTCTGGAAAATTGTTACGGTGCTGTTTATTCTCCCGATACTGAAATAACAGTAACCGCAGGGGCTACTCAGGGAATTTATACGGCTGTTTCCGCTTTTGTAAGACCGGGTGATGAAGTGATCGTTTTCGAACCTTGTTATGATAGTTACATTCCTTCTATTTTAACCAATGGAGGAAAACCCGTGAAAGTCAAATTAATCGCTCCTGAATTTAAAATCAACTGGCAAGAAGTGCGATCCAAGATCAACACTTCCACCAAAATGATCATTATCAATACACCACATAATCCAACCGGACAGATCTTCAGCGAACAGGATATGCTGGAACTAGAAAGAACGGTGAAGGGAAAGAACATCATTGTTCTAAGTGACGAAGTATATGAGCACATTATTTTTGACGGAGGCAGACACCAAAGTGCTTGTCGGTTTAAATCACTTGCCGATCAAAGTTTTGTCATTTCTTCCTTCGGAAAAACAATTCATACCACAGGCTGGAAGCTGGGTTATGTAGCAGCGAGAAAAGAATTGATGGAAGAATTCCGGAAAGTTCATCAATTCCTTGTTTTCTCCGTGAATCATCCTTTTCAATTGGGAATTGCTGATTTTCTAGCTGACAAAGCCAATTACCTTGAATTAAAAGATTTCTATCAGAAAAAAAGAGATCTTTTCCTCCATCTCACTTCAGGCTCACGTTTCATCCCTGTGAAAGCACAGGGAACGTATTTTCAATTGATGTCGTATAAGAATATCAGTCAGGAAAAAGACACAGATCTTGCGATTCGCTTCACAAAAGAAAAGGGAATAGCTACAGTGCCACTATCCGTTTTTTACAGTGATAAGACCGATCCCGGAATTTTACGATTTTGTTTTGCGAAAAAAAATGAGACGCTTGAAAAAGCAGCAGCGATCATCAACCGATTGTGATTCTTATTTCGTCGGCTTTACCAGATCTGACTGCAGCATGTACCTACCGTGAAGAATAACGGCTTTCACTTTTTTAATATTGCTTAGATCTTCCAGTGGATTTGCCTCCAATAAAACGAGATTGGCTTTTTTTCCGATCTCAACACTTCCCCAGCTATTATCCTGAAGGCATTTCGCTGCATTGAGCGTGGCAGATCTCAGGATCTGATAGTTCGTGAGTCCTGCTTCTTTGTAAAGCATCATTTCTTCATACATGGCAAAGCCAGGCACATTGAAAACGCATTCATCCGGACTAAGCAAAAGAAGTACTCCGGCATCCGCGCAACTTTTCAATACCGGATAAAATGACTCTAGGTTCTTTTTGGATGGGATCTGATATTTACTTTCGAAATCAGTCTTAAAATTTTCTTTTGCTGCATTCAGATCTTCATTGTATTGCTTCTGCCATTCTTTCTTAACTTTTGAACTCACATAATTCATTCCGTTTCTGTTAAGCAATTCCTCTTCCTTAAAAGGAAAACCATAGATCTTATAGAAGGATAAAGTCGGACAAATTCCGATCTTCTTTGCCTTCAAAGTATCTAACTGTTTCCTAAAATGATCGGGATTTAGTTTTGATGCTTTCAATACCGGCTGATAATGTTCAACCGAATAAAATCCAGCGTCCATAGTGCGTTGCAGACTATTGTCATAGGCGTGACCGGCAATTGGAAATCGGTTCATTTTACATAATTCAACAAGATCTGCAAAGGTCTTCTCTTTCATTCCACCCAGGTATTTGATAAAATCAAATCCGGAATTTTTAGCGTAACTGATCAATTTCTGAAGGCTGTCCCGACCAATGATAGAATCACTTTGATTGAGGACAAACGACACGATCAATTCAGGCGCATTCTTTTTTAATCCTTTACTGACACTGTCCCTAACAGCAAGTTGTTTCTTTTCACCTCTCATGCTTCTGACAAAAGTCACTCCCGAAGCCAGTTCAAGTTTCAGAAAATCCTGCAGTTTCAGTGCATCCTCCTTTTCCGGAAAATGAGCATGCATGTCAGCCATTCCCGGCATCAAAAATCCACCTTCACAATCGATCATGGTATATCCTGCAGTAGGCTCTTTTTTCTTTGCCCTTCTCCCCGGTTCTTTTACATAAGGAAAAGGTGTTATCTTTTCGATCTTGCCGTCTCTTATGAAGACATTGCAACCCGGTATGGTGATCTCATGATTCACGGGAATGATATTGACATTCTTCAGTATGATGTTTTGTGCACTGAATTGCGATAACAATCCGGATAAAAGAAGTAGGAGTAGGCGCATTCTCATTCGGAGTACAAGATAGAATTATAGTTTTAAAAACGCATTTAATTTAGACCAATGCGGGCATAAAAAAACCCCGCTTTTAAAGGGCGGGGCTCATTATTAAAAAATGAAACTATTCGTAAGTTCCGTCGCGTTGCGCAGCTTTTTTGTATTTGGTAAGACGGAAAGTCCAGTAAAAAATAAGTCCTATTATAAAGATCCAGATCGCCACATTTGGTCCATTTCCCATTGATTTCATAATATCAAAAACCCAGTAAGATGCTTTTCCAATACCCTCAAAGATATCTGTCCAGGTGATCATAAGGCTAATAAGTAATGTGCTCATATATCTGCAATTTAGTTTCTTTAATTCGTAAGTTTACGGAACAAAAATAGCATAAATTTAGAAAGTAAAAAAAATTGTTTGCGGGCACATTAAATAAGGGATTCAGGGGGGCGTTGCCGTTTCTTTCCGGACTTATACTCACAAGTGCGGTTTTCAGCATTTTTTCTTTCAAAAACATAGAAAACAGCCTGTTTCCCAACCTTTTCTACAACTATTTTGCTCAAACGATACAAAGTAATGTTGGCGTCACGCTTTTCAACTATTTGCTAATTGTCATAGGAATGATCCTGATCAACCAGATCTGTGTGAATCAGGAGATCGTTGAAAAACAGAATTTCTTTCCCGTTTTTCTGTATCTATTCCTTTCCATTTCAGCCGTTCAGCCCTTTCAGTTAAGCGCTCAGGCCTGTACCAACATTTTCATCATTCTTTCACTTTACAAGTTACTGGATTCCTACCGAAAGGAAAATGTAACGAATCTGATCTTTGAAGCTGCCTTCTACATCAGCCTTTCCGCCTTCATCAGTTTCAACAGCATCATCAACTTTCCTCTTTTTTTTATAGCGCTCTTCATACTCCGACCGTTTAGCTGGAGGGAATGGATCATGGCCCTGATCGGATTTGCTGCTCCTGTTTTCATTTACGAATGCATTGCCTATCTGAGTAATTTCAATCAATGGTATTTTATAAAGGCTGCTGCAGCATTTTTTGATCACGTGAAAGTTCCTTCATTCAGTGAGTATTATCTTCCCTTGATCTTCTTTCTGATCTTGTTACTTATCATTTCCGCTTTTAGTATTTTCATGGGAAATGCAGGCAACACAGTTAAAAAACAGAAAGCCAAATCCATTCTTCTTTGGTATGCATTACTGAATGTAGTTGGATTATTTTCAGGCGGCGCAAACAGTTCACAGATCATTCTTGTATTCAGCATTCCGCTTTCTTACCTGATCGGCGATCTTTTATTTGGAATACGTCAAACAAAATTCACGAATACCATTCTAACCTTACTGATGTTGTGCCTTATGATTATCTTTTTAGCAGAATATGATTTAATTTAGCATAACGATCTTTGCCTAACCAATATGTCAGCACCATTACGCCAAATATTCCATTTATATAACCGATTAGGTTTCGGAATTTCTTATTCTGAGGCGAAATCACTTACAACGAAAAGTTTGAACGAGATCATCAATGAACTACTCATTTCTTCAAACAATGCTACTTATCTGGATCTTATTAGTAAAGAAGACTATTTATCCTTTAATGTCATGCTCGCCGAAAATAGAAGTAAGGAGGAGATCCAAAAGGCAGCGAAGGACAAGATGAGGGAATTGAATATCGTTTGGATGAAGCAACTCATAGAAAGCAAAAATATTCTGCTGGAGAAACAAACGCTCTTCTGGCATGACCACTTTGCCTGTCGTTCATCCAACCCTTACTTCATGCAGGAACTGAATAACATTCATCGTAAACATGCATTTAGCTCTTTCAGGGAATTGCTCATAGAAACGGCAAAAAGTCCTGCCATGTTGCAGTACCTGAACAACCAGCAAAGCAGAAAAGAACATCCGAACGAGAATTTTGCAAGAGAATTGCTTGAACTTTTTACTTTAGGAAAAAGAAATTATACTGAGCAGGACATTAAAGAAACAGCAAAAGCATTTACAGGCTGGGGATTCGATAAAAAAGACGGGCAGTTCACCTTGAATCAGGAAAAACATGATACAGGAGAGAAGATCATTTTTGGAATGAAAGGGAATTTTGGAGGAGAAGATGTGATCAACATGATCCTTGGGAATAAAAAAACGGCGTATCACATCACCAGAAAAATATACCGTTATTATGTGAACGAAGAAGTGAAAGAGGAACATGTGAAGGAACTAGCTGAAATTTATTTTGCTAATCAGTACAATACCGGCGAACTTCTAAAAAAATTATTTTCTTCACCCTGGTTCCTTGACGAGGAAAATATCGGATGCAAAATAAAATCCCCGGTTGAATTTCTTGTGGGAATTTCTCGTCAGTTCAAGATCAAATACAATCGTTATGAAGCCCTTTTTAAGCTTCAGGAAATGTTGGGACAGAAATTATTCTATCCTCCAAATGTTTCGGGCTGGCCAAAGGGAAGAGCTCTTGTAGACAGCAGCACCTTGTTGCTTCGAATGAGGGTGCCTAGCCTGCTTCTCAGTCCCAAGAAGGCAGAAACTGTTCCCGTTAAAAAAGAAATAGAAGGAATAGAAACACAGGAAGAAAATACTAATTCGAATTCAGTTGGAGCTGAGATCAATTGGGAGATGATACTAAATGAGCTTCAGGGACTTGATATTGAAATGCTGCAGAATGTATTGCTTGCCAAAACACCTTTGGCCACGGTTACTGAAAAAATAAAAGGCATGAGTGCACTGAGCAGACAAGACATGATCATTAAAATTGTTTCACTTCCCGAATATAGTTTGCTATGAGAAGAAGAGATTTCATCAAACAAAGTGCTTTGGCTTCTGCCAGCTTGCTTTTACCTTCCTTTCTTCGTGCCTCCGGTTCACTTTTACCTTTGAATAATAAAAAAAGACTGGTAGTGGTACAACTTGGCGGCGGCAACGATTGGTTGAATACGATCATTCCTTATAAGAACGAATTGTATTACAAACTAAGAAAGAAGATTGCGATCCCTCAAGATAACGTACTTCCATTAGCGAATGACCTTGCTCTACATCCTTCACTAAAAGCACTTCGTAATATTTTCAAGGAGAGTGAAATGTCCATCATCAACAACGTTGGTTATCCTGATCCCGATCGTTCTCATTTCAGAAGCATGGACATCTGGCACACAGCAAGCAGTGGAAATGAATACCTGAATCATGGATGGATCGGTCGTTTTCTGGACAATGAATGCACAAACGCCTATGAGGCGCTCGAAGCTGATAATGAACTTGCACTTGCTTTAAGAGGAGAAAAAATGAGCGGAATTGCAGTAAAAAATCTCAAACTGCTTTATAAAGAACTTCAACAACCTTTTTACAGTGATCTGGTGAACGCAAGTCAAACACAAGGACCAGTGGGAAGCAATCAGGAATTTCTTTACCAAATGCTACGTCAAACAAGTTCCGGCATACAATATGTGTTTGAGACGAACAAACTTGTAGCAAACAACAAAGAATATCCAACAAATGGATTTTCGCATCAGTTGAAGAATATTGCTTCTTTGATCGCTGCAGAAAGTACAACTAAGGTCTATTACATTAGCCTGAATGGATTCGATACACACGTGAATCAGACACAACGTCATGAAAAATTGCTCAACACTTATGCTGAAGGCTTAAGTACCTTTATTGAGAATTTAAAGGAGTTAGGAAAATGGGATGATACACTGATCATGACCTTTAGTGAATTTGGCAGAAGAGTTGAAGAAAATGCAAGCGCAGGAACCGATCATGGCACTGCAGGCAATATTTTATTGTTCGGGGAAAATCTGAAGAAGAAAGGCATCATTAATGAGTTGCCCGATCTTAGCAATTTAGATGAAGGCGACCTGAAATATTCAGTTGATTTCAGAAGTGTTTATAAAGATATACTTGGTAACTGGATGGGCGCAGATGCGGAGAAGATCATTCCTGCTTCAGTGAAACGTATGGAGATCGTTTGATCAATTCTTATTTAATCGATCTAAAGCAGTGCGAATGTACTTCTCGGAAGTTAGTAAAGATCGTTGAATTCGACTTGCGTAGGTAAAACTATCATGAATTTCATCCAATGCCAAACGCAATTCAACATTCCTTAAACGAAAGATCTCCTTTTCTTTCTCTTTGGTATCTAACTGATGTCCCAGATTTATTTGCTCTATCCTCCTTGCTACTTCATCATTGTGCACTACATCCTTAAAGTGATGGTACTTCTTATAATGATCAAATGCCTTTTCTGTTTCTCCCTTTGCTTCATATGCCCTTGAAATAATTTCATGTGCATCAAACAATTTGATTATGGTATTGAGTTGAGTTGATTTTTCAATTGCTTTCGTAGCAAATTCTATGCAGTTATCCGCCTCTCCCTTATCAAAATAAATTTGAGCTAACAACACATAACTGGTTATAATTGGACTGGTTAAATTATGCACCTCTCTTATACGCAAACTATTCAATTGATTGTGAAGTGCCGAATCCAGATCTTTGATCTTTCTGTAATAAATACTAAGATCGCTATAGATCTTAGACTCCAACAAAAAATTCTCACTGTCTTTAATTGAGTCTAATGCTTTTTGAAAATAGGTTTTCGCCATTTCCACGTTCTCCAGATCCATGTAGGTAACACCCATACCACTTTCCAGTCTGCCTTTTAATTCAACATTATCAAAAGTGAAATTTATACCACGTTCGTAGTGTTGCAAGGCATCTTCATACTTTTTAAATTCCCGACAAAGTTCTGCAGCCTGATAACTGGTAATGGCTTGAAAATAGTAATAAGGATTATCTACAGACAGCTTTCCTAAATAATCATTGGATAATTGTAACCACTGCTGTGCCTTATCCAACTGTCCCATCGAACGATGAGCAATTGCTGTAATACAACAAGCAGCCATAGTTCCGGCATCATATTCTAATTCGAGAAAAATTTTGTAAGCATTTTGACTATAGTCGATCGCTTTCACAAAATCACCAAGAAAAACAGAACACATTCCAACTGCGAAATTATGTACTGCCATGCTTTTTTCCGATTCAACAGAAAGTTCTTCAGAAAACACCAATACTTCTTTGATCTGATCTTTGGTGAGTGTAACGATCTTCGGCCACAATTCCGTATAAAATTGTTCAGGCTCGAGTTCTTTCGCCTTGACTCGATCAATAGTTTGTTGCAGTGATTGATAGATATTCATTTGTTTACGAATATTGCACCGCACTTTCAAAAGTGCTTTCGTTGCTGTGCATTATGCTCAACTCCCATCCTGCAGGATACGGAGCCTCCAACAAAGAACCTCTTAGCAAATACGGATACATCTCTGCATAGGTCTGGATCTGATTGGCACTTACTCTTCGGTAAATGTGAGAACGGTGCAATTTCTTTGGATGAGAAATACCGGCGGCCGACATCAATTCAACTGCAGCTTTCACCGTTTCGTGATGGTAATTCGAAACACGAACCTTTTTATCGTTTACATCCAATCCACTGTACAATTTCGGATTCTGCGTTGCAACTCCGGTAGGACAAGTATTGGTATTGCATTCCAAAGCCTGAATGCATCCCAGTGAAAGCATCATGGCTCTGGCACAATTACACATATCGGCTCCCAATGAAATATTCTTAACCAGATCGAAACCGGTATGTACTTTTCCGGAAGCAATAATGGTAATGTGTTTTTTAATTCCGAATCCGTTCAATGCATCATAGACAAAGGCAAGCGCATCGCGTAAAGGCATTCCCACCGAATTGGTGAACTCCAAAGGCGCTGCTCCTGTTCCACCCTCTCCCCCATCTACAGTAATGAAATCAGGCATGATGCCGGTCTTGATCATAGCCTTGCAAATAGAAATGAATTGGATCTTTTGTCCGATACACAATTTAAATCCAATAGGTTTACCTCCACTTAGATCTCTCAATTTCTTTACAAATTCCAAGAGTCCAATGGGATCGCTAAAAGCAGTGTGATAAGGAGGTGAGAGAACATCTTTTCCTTTTTCAACCAAACGAATTTTTGCGATCTCATCCGTCACTTTTGCAGCTGGTAAAATTCCTCCATGTCCGGGTTTCGCTCCTTGTGAAAGTTTGATCTCTATCATTTTCACATTGGGATGCACAGCTCTTTCAGCAAATGCTTCCTGATTGAAACTTCCATCCTTATTTCTGCAACTGAAATAGCCGGTACCTATTTGCCAGAAAATATCTCCTCCCGGTGAAAGATGATAAGGACTTAACCCTCCCTCCCCTGTGTTATGCGCAAAACCACCGATCTTAGCTCCACCATTCAAAGCCATGATGGCATTTTTACTGAGGGAACCATAACTCATGGCCGATACATTCAGAATACTGGCAGAGTAAGGTTGCTTGCAATCCGGACCACCTACCAGCACACGTGGATCATGGTCCACTTTACTCATGGGAATGGGAGCAATGGAATGATTCAGCCATTCGTAACCCGTTTCATAAACATTCAATTGTGTACCAAAGGGTGTGGTATCGTTCACTTTTTTTGCACGCTGATAAATTACATTTCTGCTTAAGCGATTGAAAGGTGCTCCGTCGGTATCCGACTCAATGAAATACTGATACACTTTTGGTCTCATCCATTCGGCCCACCAGCGCATGCGTCCTATAACAGGAAAGTTGTGTTTAAGGCTGTGTTTGGTTTGTGTAAGATCCATGATCCCCAGGATCACAACGGGAACAACGAGGATATACGTCCACCAGATCCAGTGAAAAAAATAACCACCTGCGCCAATTAAAGCCAGGATCAATACAGAAATACCAATGAATTTTGATTTCATAATTTTATGATAGAAGTTTAAAAATAAAGAAAAGAAAGGGTAAGTCAAAATTTAGCTAAACCTGAATCGATATGGATTGGTCTAACATCCATTCAATCCTAAAAAAATTTCGTTGTTCTATTCTAGCCTTGAATTTTGCTTTTGATCTCATCGGAGATGAGCAACTTCTTTTGGGTCGCATAATCAAACAATACCAGCACATCTAAAATTTCAGCGGCCAATACATTCTTTTGATCATACAATTTGTGACTCAGTTGTAAGCTGGTGTTCTTGATCCAATCGGTAGTGGTGATGATTTTTATTGTTCCCGGAAAGAACAAGGGAGCTTTGAACTGACAAGAAGAATTAGCAACAGCAAAACTATGTTTGTTCTCCGGATCTGCCGTGTTAATGCCTACTTCTTCGAGATAATTCACACGTGCACTTTGTGCATACTTAAAATAAGCCACATTGTTGATGTGACCGAAAAGATCCATTTCGCTCCAGTCGAGTTTTATTTCAAGCTCAATTTTTTTCATTCGTTATAAAATTAGTGAATTTTCATGGGATCGATTCTCAACTAGGGAATAATCTTAACGCGTGTTTACACGAAAACTCGTCACAAACAACTTTTAATTCTTGTACGTCGAGGGGTCAGGACTAGCGAAGTAGAAGGGTCAGGTCGAGCGAAGTCGAGACCTGATAGCCTCCTTACGCATTTCTCGACTACGCTCGAAATGACAAATATCGACTACGCTCGAAATGACAAGTACCGACTACGCTCGAAATAGCAAATACCGACTAAGCTCGAAATGACAAGTACTGACAAAACTCGAAATGGCAAAATCAAGTTTCAGGCCGTTTCAATAGCTACTAAAAATCAAAATCCCAAAATTATTTTTTTTCGAGTGCCTTTTCCAATCGCTTCACCGTTCCTTCTTTTCCTATAAGAGCAAGCATATCGAACAATTGTGGACCACCTGCAACTCCGGTTACTAATACACGTAACAATTGCATATCTATCTTCCCGACCTTTGCTTCTGCTTCGTGAAATACTTTTGTTATCTCTTCCGAATTCCAGTTTGTTACATTCTTAAAATGATTCAGCACCTCTGTAAATACATCCTTGCTTTTTTCATTCCACTTTTTGGTCATTACTTTTTCATCGTAAGTCGTTGGCTCTTCAAAAACATATTTTCCCTGCTCCCAGAATTCATGCACAAACTGTACTTTTTCTTTCACCAGTTTGCAAAATGCAATAATAAAATCATCGCTTCTTTCAATGCCCTTCTCTTTCAAAATCGGCTTGAATCCTTCTGCAAGATCAGCATCAGAATGCATTCTCAAATATTGCTGATTGAACCATTTTGCTTTTTCAGGGTCGAACTTGGCGCCGCTTTTATTCACTCTTTCAAATTCAAACAAGGATGCCATTTCATCTAAGGACATGATCTCTTTGTTATCACCCGGATTCCACCCTAGCAATGCAAGAATATTAATAAATGCCTCTGGATAATATCCCGATTCTTTGTATCCAACATAAGGGGAAGCTTCTCTCGGATCTTTCCAGCTCAAAGGGAAAACCGGGAATCTTGCTTCGCGTTTTGAGATCTTTCCATTACCATCCGGATTCAAGATCAAAGGTAAATGCGCCAACTGCGGCATTTCGTTTTCTAAACCTAAGTAACGATAAATTAAAATATGTGCCGGCGCACTTGGCAACCACTCTTCTCCTCTCACTGCATGAGATATCTTCATTTCAATATCATCTACTATGTGAGCTAGATGATAAGTAGGCATGCCATCACTTTTCAAAAGAACTTTATCATCCACTTGTGCAGAATTCACAACAACCCAACCTCTGATAATATCATTGAAACGGATCTCTTCATTACGCGGCACTTTTAAACGCACCACATATTTTGCCCCACTCTCTAATAGTTTTTTCACCTCATCCTCCGGCAAGGTTGTGGAATTACGCATGTTTTGTCTTGTGACCGAATTGTATTGGGGAGCCACCACTTTGGCTGCTTCCAGTTTTTTTCGCATGGCATCCAATTCTTCTTCTGTATCAAAGGCATAATAGGCATGTCCGGATGCGATCAATTGATCAGCGTATTTCTTATAGATACCCAATTCCTTTCTTTCACTTTGGCGATAAGGCTTATGAGGTCCGTCGCCAAATCCAACGCCCTCATTCGGAGAAATACCACACCATTTTAGTGCAGCAATGATATATTCTTCCGCCCCTTCTACAAAGCGGGTTTGATCGGTATCTTCTATCCTTAAAATAAAATCACCTCCATGTCTTTTCGCAAAAAGGTAATTAAAGAGGGCAGTTCTAACACCACCCATGTGTAAACCTCCGGTTGGACTAGGCGCAAAACGCACCCTTACTCTTTTTTCCATAGGGCGCAAAGATACATGTTTTCGCTATGAAAGGAAGTCCCAAAGGGTCTAATCCATGCAAAAAATACCGTTCCCTCAGCCAAAACACGTATTTGATAATTAGATTATTTTGATTAATATTAAAGTGTAGTTTTAACCTAAAATTTAGCATATGCAAAAGTATCGCGCCGTAATAATTGATGATGAGGAAGACAGCCGCAACAACACCAAGAACATGTTGCAGAATTATTGTCCGGAAATTGAAGTAGTGGGTGAAGCCGCCAGTGGACCAGAGGGGAAAATGAAGATACAGGACCTGAAGCCGCATGTTGTTTTTCTTGACATCAATATGCCAGGAATGAACGGATTTCAGATGCTGGAGGGAATTTATAACCGCGATTTCTGCGTGATCTTTTTAACAGCCTATAGCGAACATGGTATCACTGCTGTGAAGGCAGGAGCTACCGATTACTTATTGAAACCTTTGATGTTAAGCGAACTTCAGGGAGCGATCAGAAAAGTGGTGCAGCATTATGATGCAAAGGGAAGTGGTACTTCGGCAAAAGCCGAGCCTGCCGACAAGAATCTTGTCTTGATCAATCACAGTAAAGGATTTACGCTGGTAGATTTCAAGGATATCGTTTGGTTAGAGGCCAATGACAATTACACCAATTTGTATTTGAACGGACAGAAAAAGATCATTGCCAGCAAGACCTTAAAGGAATTTGAAATGATCTTACCTACCACTGAGTTCTTCCGTATCCACCGTTCTGCTCTTATCAACGTCAATTACGTGAAAGAGTACAGCAATAACGAAGGTGGGGAAGTGATCCTGAGTGAAGGAACCCATGTTCAGGTAAGTAAGGCAAGAATACAGGAATTTGGTGATTTTATCAGAACCAAATCCGTTTCGCCCAAATAGCGATTATTTTATACGTATTACAAAGCCCGTTACGCGGGCTTTTTGTATTTTTATGAATCTGTTCAAAGATCAAACATTGAGAATTCATTTTACTTTTTCCATCCTTTTCTGTCTGCTCTTTGACTTGCTCAAGGCTCAAACACCATCTTTCAATTTTCAGAAATTAGGGAGTGAGGAAGGTTTGAACAATGCCAATATTTTTAATGTACAACAGCATCCCAACGGATTGCTCTATCTCACAACACAGAATGGGATCTACCAATACGATGGTTATAATTTTGTGAAGCTCAAGATCGACAGCCTGAAAAGCAATGCACTTCAGGGATTGAATATTGTCAACACAAAAGAGCTCTATCTTTCTTTAAGGGATGAAGGCGTGGCCTCTTATGATCTGGAGACAAAAAAATACAAACTACTTTCACAGATCTCCTTTAAGGGCAATTGTGATCAGTTCATTATCACAGAGGATCATGCGTACTTTCTCAATACCGGAATAGAATTGACCACGGTTGATCTTAAAACAAAGGAGATCATTAAAGATGAAGTGATCAAAAAGGACAGAGGCAACACTGCGAATTGCATCTTTAAAACTTCCACCAACAAGATCTTCGTTGGCAGAAAAGACGGATTGTATGAGTTGAATGGTGCCAAACAAACAAAGGCTGATTATTTAAAGAACAATTCCGTTTTCTCTATCACCCAGAACAAAGAGGGAAAACTGATCCTGGGAACTTCCGGTTCCATTCTCATCATAAACAATAATTCTGTTGAGAAAGAGATCGTCCCTGCTTATAAAACGAAATCTGTTTCCTATCTTCCTGACGGAGGAAGAAATATTGAAAAGATCATTGCGGATGATTATGGAAGGATCTGGTTCACTTCTTTTCCGGGAGAATCGCTTTACCTCTATGAAAATAATACGGTACACGACATTTTCGAGACCCTAGACCTGCCTCCATCCCTGATCAATTGTTTGTATAAGGACAGAGATCAGAATATCTGGATCGGTACTTTTTCGGATGGCGTTTATTTCATACAAAATCCTTATTTCAATTCATTCAATTTTCTTTTCAACCGAAAAATTCTGAATGTGAATTCCGTTTACCTCAAAAATAATCTATTGGTAGCCGGAACCAGCAATGGATTGTATGGTGTTAATCTCAATAACAATCAATCCAAGATCCTTTCCAACCCGGATGAATTGATCAACGAACCCATCGGAACCATCAACGAGATCAATGATGTGATCTACTTCTCCACCCGAAACGAGATCCCTCCTTCTGTCTTTTCCGATTCACGTGTAACCTATCGTTTTCGTTCCCTGAATGCAGCACAGTTCTATCCCATCGAGAAAGACAAGATCGTTGTTGCGGACAGACAAGCAAGCGTTCTGCTATTTAGCAATTACGGAAGCACCTTTTCAGATACGCTCATCTCTTTCAGTAATTACAGGATCGCGATCAACGACTTCATCAAAACAGGCGATTCTCTTCTAGTTGCAACGGGCAGTGGATTGTATCTCTATGATTTTAAAACCAAAAAAGAGAAAGTAGTGAGCGGCGTTCACTTCAATTACATCATCAATGATCTGGCCTCAATTAACGGAAAGATCTATCTTGCGCATGAATCCGGTATCACAGAGTTGAATTCACAAAAACTAATTCAAAACATTGGCAACATCAACCTGAGTGCAGTCAAGAAGATCAAATATTTCAATGAGTTCATTTGGCTAGCAACTTTAGATGGCGTTTATATCTGCGATAAGAACTGGAATCCATTGAAAGTGCTGAATAAAAGTTCCGGACTCCTTTCCAATTCCATCAGTGACATCGTATTCAATAATGAGACCGTTTGTATCGCAACTGCAAGAGGGATCAGCGTTGCCTCCCTCAACAGCATTATCAATGGCATTTCAAAACTAAGACCTGTAAGCATCAATCAATTGAATGTGAACGGAGAAAGCATTCCTTTTAACAGTGCAGGCATATCACTAAATAAAGATCAGGAAAATATCAGCATTTCTTTTTATAGTCCCTTATTCAGTAAGCCCAATAAACAGTACTATCGTTATCGGATCGGTCAGGGTGAGTGGACCTTCATCAACGATAATTCCATTTCGCTTTCACTGACCACAGGAGGAGAATACAATATTGATATTTCGGTATCCGGTGACAAGATCAACTGGAGTGATACAACCGGAATTAAAATAAACAAAGAAGCGAAGATATCGGAAAGTAACTGGATCTATCTTGCCGTAACACTGGGAGGACTTTTGATCATCAGCTTCATCAGTTGGCTCATCATTAAGAAGGTCAAAGAAAATGCCAAAAGAAGATTGCAGGAAGAACAGCAGGTGAACGTTTTGAAACATCAGGCCATGAATGCTTTGTTAAGTCCCCATTTCATTTTCAATTCACTCACTTCTATACAAAATTACATCAATTCAAATAATAGTTTGAAGGCAAGTGAATACCTGGCAAAGTTTTCGCGTTTGATCCGAATGATCATTGAGAAAGCCGCACAGAGGGAGATCACTTTGCACGATGAATTGGCTCGTCTTACGTATTACCTTGAATTGGAAAAGGAAAGATTCAAGAATAAATTCGATTTTTTCATTGAGGTAGATCCAAGCATCAATACCACGGAAGTTAAAATCCCGAACATGATCATTCAGCCACATGCTGAGAATTGCATCATACATGGCATCCTTCCAAAAATGGAACACGGAACGCTATTGATCAGCTTTAAGAAACAAGAAGGAAATAAATTGTGTATCTGCATTGAAGACGATGGAATTGGATTGATCAAAGCGAAAGAACATTCCAAAACGGGACATAAATCATTGGGAACAAGTACCATCAAAACAATCTTGGATATCAATTCCAAATTGAACGGCAAAATGCAAACCGTTAGTATGGTGGATAAAAGCACATTGACCCCTCCTTCAGTAGGAACAAGAATAACAATTGAACTGGAATTATAATTAAAAGGTTAGTCACATATTTGATCCTATTCTTCACTGTACTGGCAAAAGGACAGAACATGAATCTATTGCCGGACACCTTTGGTATTTGCGCCGGAGAGATCGCCACCTTAAAAATTGAAAAGAAGCTGGAGAAGAATGCCACTATCATTTGGTTTGACACCTATGCCGGATTCACGCAACAACAGGTTTTAGCTTCGCAACCTTATGCGATCAACCTCGCTGTTTTAAAACCAGGCAAGGTCACCGTAAAGGTCATCATTGGAAAAAATACCTATTATGATAGTACCATGGTGGTGCTGAACAGAAAGCCGGTTCTATCCATGAGAGACAGTACCTATTGCAAAGGCCGCACCTTTTACCTTGATGCGAAAAATCCGGGAATTAAATATCAATGGAGCACAGGAGAAACTACACAGAAAATAAAAATTGAGAACAGTGGGATCTATTGGGTGAAGTTGAACAACAATGGCTGTATTCAATACGATACAGTTGCTGTCAAGTTTGTACAGGGAGCAACGCCTAACTTTGGTGATGAGGTGAGTTTTTGTTTAAGTGATGAAAACAAAGTTTTAAGTATTAAAACACTTCCGAATACAAAGATCCAATGGAGCACAGGTTCTGTTTATCCCAGCACCAGCGTAACAAAAGAAGGTGTTTATTGGGTGAAAACTGAAAACAAAAGTTGTGGTGAACAAACCGATAGTGTAACCGTGAAGCTGAAGGCCTGCGATTGCGAGATGCTGATACCAAACAGTTTTACGCCGAACGAAGACAACCGAAATGATTATTTCTTCCCCGTATTGCAATGTGAATACAGTTCTTTCAAAATGACGATCAAGGATAAATGGGACAATGTGGTCTTTATTACGAATAGTGTGAATGGGAAGTGGGATGGACGCTTTAAAGGAAATCTTTGTCCGGAAGAAGTTTACATCTACGAAATTGAAAGTGTAGAAAAACTGAGTGGAAAGAAAAATGCTCCGAGAATTGGAAAAGTTTCCTTGTTCCGTTAAACGTATTTGTTGACGTATCGGGTGAAAAAATTCTTTTAATATTCCCGACAAAATGTTATGTTTGTTAAGCAAGAAAGATGAAGGCGAAACCAAAAATTGAAGTTTGTTTTACTCCACAGGCATACCCCCTGTTTCACAACCCGAATGCAATTGTTGTAGTAATTGATATTTTAAGAGCCACTTCGGCTATTACAACTGCTTTCTTCAATGGTGTTTCAAAAATGATCCCTGTTGCAACAATTGAAGAAGCAAAGACCTACCTGGATAAAGGTTATTTAGTAGCCGCAGAGCGAAACGGAGAACTGGTGGAAGGATTTGATCTTGGGAACAGTCCATTTGGCTATATGAACGCAAAAGTAAAAGGAAAAACAATTGCGATCACAACAACCAATGGAACCCAAGCCATAGAGGCAGCACGTGGTGCCAGTAAAATAATCATTGGCAGCTTTCTGAACATGGATGCTGTCATTACCTATTTAAAAGAGGAGAAGAAAGATGTTCTCTTTGTATGCGCCGGATGGAAGAATAAATTCAATTTAGAAGATACCTTATTTGCCGGAGCCATCACACACGAACTTGTTTACAAACATCATTTCGATACAACTTGTGATTCCGCTTTGGCCGGACTTCATTTATATACCTTAGCGAAAGGTGATCTCTTTGGATTTCTTGCCAACTCTTCTCATCGCAATCGCTTATCGAAGTTGAACCTGGAAAGAGATATTAAATACTGTTTGACTCCGAATCAATGTCCAGTTATTCCTATCATGGAAGGAAAGTACTTAGTGAAGTTGTAGGACGTACAGATCCTTGCGCAGGTAAAACACGATCCATTCCCAAGCCATTGTTGTCTTTTGCCTTTGATCCAACGGTCTGAACTTTATCTGTTGCATCATTTTATTTGTTTTTAACAACATGAGGTACAAAAACTTAGACGATTAAGCCCCATCCCCGTGCCTTTAGCATTAAATTTGCATTATATCCACCATGATGAAACACACTACTCTTCTGCTTTCCTTTCTACTTTCTTTTTGTTCCTATTCTTCTTTTGCGCAAGACGAAGATGAAAAACAACCCAAAAAACTTTGCAATGAAGACCTGAATAAAAAGGCCATTAAACTGTATGAAAAAGCATTGGACAAAAAGAAATACAAGAAGCCGGAGCGCATTGAATTCTTAACAGAAGCAATACAACTGGAACCTGATTTTTCTGAAGCTCATTTACGCATGGGCTTTGAAATGGAAGTGAAACTTCGTCTCGATGAAAAACCTTATAAGCCTTTGATCCAACCATTCATGGCGGCCATCAAAAATTGTCCGCAAATACACAGCGAACCTTATTATTTTATTGGTTACGCCTGGTATGAAGCAGAAAAGAATGATTCTGCACAAAAATATCTTCAGAAATTTCTGGACTTTAAAGATGAAGATGATGCAAAGTTTGGGAAGAACTACAACTTGTATGTTGGGAATGCAAAAGGCATGATCAAATCCATGAAGAAAGAAGCGACACTGAAAAAAGGTGTACCCTTCAATCCAAAAGTAGTACAGGGTATTTCAACAGAAAGAGATGAATACCTCACTTATGTTTCGCCTGATGACAAAAAATGTTTCTTTGTAAGAAAGCAACCAATTGTAGATAAGAATCAGGTGTACAGCAGCGACAGGGAGAAAGAAGTTTTTATGATCGCATTGCGGGACAAAACAGGAATGTTTGATAAAGGCTCTCCCATGCCGGAACCTTTTAATGTAACAGATGATAATCAGGGGGGATGTACCATTTCCATTGACAACAAGCATTTGTATTTTGCCATGATGAAAGATGAAGGAGGCTTACAACCCAATGTGGATCTTTATGTGAGTGATAATGTGGATGATTATTGGACAGACATCAGAAAATTAAGTGCCAATGTAAATCACCCCAAGTACTGGGATAGTCAGCCTACCATTGCATCCGACGGACTCACACTTTATTTTGCGAGTGACAGACCGGGAGGAATGGGAGGAATAGATATTTATGTGACCAAAAAAGATCCGAAGACAGGTGTGTGGAGTATTCCTCAGAATCTTGGTCCTACCATCAACACAAAAGGAAACGAAAAAACGCCTTTCATTCATAGTGATAGTCATACCATTTATTTTTCAAGCGACGGGCAATATGGATTTGGGGGATATGATATTTTCTACTCGAGAATGGATGACAATGGACAATGGGGTGAGCCCGTGAATATCGGAAGTCCTATTAATGGCGCAGGAGATGACAGTGGATTTTTTGTAAGCAAGGACACCAAGACAGCTTATTTCTTTTCATACAACGAAGGAAAAGTGCAGGGAAAAGGAATTGGAAGATATGATATGTACAGTTTTGATCTGTATCCGGAAGCAAGGCCAAGTGAAGTTACATTCTTTGAAGGAAGTGTTAAAGATCACGCAGGTGAAAACGTATCCAATGCAATAGTTGAGATCAAATACACCGATACAAAAGAGATCACTCATGCAGTAGTGGATAGCGCATCAGGAAAATTCATGGCGGCCATTTTAACCAAGAATAAAGACAAGATCATTCTCACAGTAAAAAAGGATAGCGTAGCGTTTAATACAGCCATCGTTGATATTAAAAACATTACTCCGAACACCACTATCCCGGAAGTAAAACTAAACGTACAGAAATCGGAGAAAGGAAAAAGTTTCGTGATCAACGATATTCATTATAAATCCAACAGTGCCGAAATTGAAGAATCGAGTAAACTCATTTTAAAATCCTTTGCCGAATATTTATTGGAGAATCCCAATTTAACGGTAGAGATACAAGGACATACCGATAATGTAGGTAATCCAAAAGACAATGAGGCCTTGAGTTCGAATCGTGCCTTCTCGGTAAAAGCTTACATTGAAAGTTTCAAAGTTCCAGGAAAAAGAGTCAGTGCAAAAGGATACGGACAAAGCGTACCAATAGCCGACAATAAAACGGAAGCCGGAAGAGCAATGAACAGGAGAACAGAATTTTTAATTGTAGAACATTAAGCCTATTGTCATTCTGAGCGATTGCGCCTGCCATCCACTACCGATAGTTCGCTGTGGCGGATCATGAGAAGTGAAGGATGGAAGAATCTATACTTAGGGATTTTTTTTAGCCCTACTCCACGATCACCTTTGCAGCTTCTGAAGTGAAAGTATCACCCTGCAGACGGGCGAGGTAAAGACCATCATAACTGTTGCCTTTAAAATTAATCGAATTCAACTCAACACTTATCTCGGCACCTCACGTATATTATCAATACAAAAAGTAAAAGTGCCTTTTGAGACCTCGGTTTTAATGAAAAGTTCACCATCACTTTCACTATAAGGCAACTCGACATATTCATTCTTTTTTTGAACAAGAATAATTGGAAATCCACTGTAACTCAAAGGTGTTTCATCAATGCTTTTAGTCCATAATACCTGTGAAGGAACACTAAAAAAATAACTTATCCGAATGCTAGCTTTTAGAATACTATCTAATCCAGCTATTGCTATATAACTATAGTCAAAATAAAATCCTTTACAGTGTTTATTTGCTTTCAAATATTGTTTAGTTGATGTTCCATTTGGGGTATTAACATAAGGAATGCACTTCAAATAATACTTACCACTGGTGGGCATATACCCATCATTAATGCTTGAAGGGATTGCATTCCAACTAAAACCACTTCCTGTATAGGTATACCATTGATCATTCTCAAAATTCGGATCAGTAATTAAACTCTTATAAACACATCCTCCATTATCGAAGTCTGCAGCTGGATCGAAATTAGTTGCTTCCATGTCTTTACAGCCATACTTCGCAACTTTCTTTTTAACACAAGAAAATGAAATAAAAAGAATGAAAATAAGGATTGTATATAAATGATTCTTGAGCATTTTAGGATACTACAAGTTACGAAAATTTACTCGAATGAAGAAAACCTAGTTCGCGCGGATTTATAATCCGTGCGTTTTATGCAGAATTAAGCCCTACTCTTCTTCATGATCAAGGAAGTGATCAGGGCAGAACTGATCCCCAATAAGGCAAAAGAAAATAATTTACCTGTTGTTGCTTTGAAAGCGGATACTTCTGAATTTTTAATTTGCTCTTCAATGATCTTGTTATAATCTGCAGGTTTTACCTGCGGCAATTTTTTCAGGTAATCCATGAACTGTGAGCTGTTGTAATAATCAATGGCCATGGCCTTACCGGCATACTCAAATTCAAAGTAATTGTAAATACTCACCAAAATTGCGGCAACAATAAAAACCGTAAGGGCAATGCGAAAGGCTTCTCTTCCGGCAATAATTCCTCCATTGTCTTTATCCCTCACGCTTCTCAACACCATCACATAAAATGGGATGATGAGGAACACGCCCGTTATGTTGGAGTAATACCAGCCAAAATGCGTGAGGGAATATCCTCCCAGTAAAATAAAGAGTTTAAAAGCAATGACGACAATGCTGTAAGCGAAACCGAAATAAAGTCCTTTTCTGTTCATTAACCATTCATGCTGACAAGGAATTCTTCATTGGTCTGACATCTGCGCAAGCGATCGAGTAAGAACTCCATTGCTTCCTGGGGATTCATGTCCCCTAAATGTTTACGCAATACCCAAAGTCTGCTGAGTGTTTCTTTATCCAGCAAAAGATCATCACGACGAGTAGAAGATGCCAAAAGATCGATAGCAGGATAAATTCTTCTGTTGGATAATTTTCTATCCAATTGCAATTCCATGTTACCGGTTCCTTTGAATTCTTCAAAGATCACCTCATCCATTTTTGATCCGGTCTCTGTCAAGGCAGTTGCTAAAATAGTAAGCGATCCTCCGTTCTCCACTTTACGTGCAGCACCGAAGAATCTTTTTGGTTTGTGCAATGCGTTTGCATCCACACCACCGGTCAACACTTTTCCACTGGCAGGAGATACAGTATTGTATGCACGTGCCAAACGGGTAATACTATCCAGCAAGATCACCACATCATGTCCGCATTCTACCAATCGCTTTGATTTCTCCAATACGATATTGGCGATCTTTACATGCTTCTCTGCCGGTTCATCAAATGTACTCGATACAACTTCTGCTCTTACGCTTCTGGCCATATCGGTTACCTCTTCCGGACGTTCATCTACCAATAAGATGATCAAATAAATTTCAGGGTGATTTGCAGCAATGGCATTGGCCACATCCTTTAATAGAACAGTTTTACCTGTCTTAGGTTGCGCCACGATCAATCCTCTTTGTCCTTTTCCTATTGGAGAAAAAAGATCCATCACACGCGTACTCATGTTCTCTTGTGCGTGACCGGTCAATTTTATTTTTTCATATGGAAAAAGTGGAGTCAGGTATTCAAACATCACACGATCACGAACAAATCCCGGATCACGTCCGTTGATCTGATCTACTTTTATCAATGGGAAATATTTTTCTCCTTCGCGAGGTGGACGAACACCTCCTTTTACAACATCTCCGGTCCTTAAACCAAATAATTTGATCTGTGATTGAGAAACATACACATCATCCGGTGAATTCAAATAATTGTAATCAGAGCTTCTTAAAAAACCATAACCATCCGGCATGATCTCTAATACGCCTGTTACAAGAACAATATTATCGAAGTTGTAATAAACTTTCTCTGGTTTCTTTACCTGATTCTCATCTGAATTGTTTTCAGCTTGCTGCGTCTCTGCTTGTTGCACAGGTTCGGCATTCACTGTTTTTTCAGCGACAGGAGTCGTCTCCTCACTTTTCACCTCGGCAACAACTTCCGGGATCACTTCTTCATCCGAAGTAGTACTCACAGGTTCAGTAACCGATTCTTCATTCATCGGTTCCAATTTCACCTTTCTCGGTCTTTTTTCTCTTCCTTCTTTTTTAGGGTCTTTTTCTTTTGCCATGTTGACTGTCAGCTGATTTTATCAATAATTGATTTAAAGTAATTAAACTGTATTTCTTTGATCTTATGAAAGAGTATAAACGCTGATTAAACGTTATAATTCAAAAATGATAACAAGTATTTATTTAAAATATATTTCTGAGATGAGTTGAAACCGAGAAAACGATTCCGTCAGAATTACAATACAATATTAAAGAATATTTTCATTTATGCCAAATTATTTTGTCTTTAATTTGACTAAATATCAATGTTTTTGCCATTCTTTTGCATTTAATTTCAAGCCTGGCCGAATTTCTTTTTAAAGAGCAAAAAAAAGACCGCCTTCAGCGGTCTTTCTAATTTCGTATTACTTATTCTCTAGGAATTCGTTGAATTCATCTGTTGTTGTGCTGAAGGAAAATACTTCAGAAACGTGATAATATTCCGCTTTGTTTACACAGAAATCACGAGCATATTTTGCGTAAGTTAATTTGTCTCCATCCATGCTGAACAATTTGCAGATCTCTTTTACCTGATCTACAGAAAGACATGAATTCTTAGTGGCTAATTTCGCTGTGCTCATTTTTGTATCACTGAAAGGCTTTGACTCGATCGACTGCTTCATTTTCTCAAATGAGCTATTCGTCATTGCAGATGAACATCCTCCGGCACTTGTAGGAGGAGCTACCGTTTCTGCGCGGTTCACAGCCTGTCCGTTGCTGCTATTGCTTGTCGTTGTTCTTAGGTTACCGGAAGAACTTGTTGTTTGTGTTACTGTAGTAGAAGTTGTTGAACGAACTGTACTTGAATTTCCATTCATCCCGCTCATATTCACATTCATTCCTGCTCCACCCATATTGATGTTCACAGAAACATTTGTAGGATCGATCTCGCTGGAAGTAGAGGAAGAGATAACTGTTTGACCATTCTCTGTTATCACTGTATTAGTATTATCTCTGCTGTGATCAACTGTTGAGTTGTTGGTGGAAGTAGAATTGTTAACCGGATTTTCAGCTGTGTGATAGGCTACACTTGTTGCTGAACTTTTTGGTGCTTCATTCAAAGGAACTTTTCCAAAATATTGCAACTTCAGTTCTTTCTTTGCATTCTTCTTAATTCTTACGGTATGCTCATAACCGTTCTCACCCATTATGTTCTGTTTCAATTTTGGCAATGCCTGATTCTCAAATTCGACTCTCAGACTTAAGGCTTCAGCATTCAATCCTGTTACTTTAATATTTGTTTCAGGTTTGTCGTTCTGACGAATTCCGTTGACATACGCAAAAAATGCATCTCCATCTTCACTGAAGACAATAAGATTGTAAGATTGCGAAAATCCACTGATCGCAAAGGCGAAGAATAGACTCAAAAAAGTAATTGTTCTTTTCATGTGTTTAATTTTTATTGGTTTAATTGGAAATTGCAAGGCCTATGCCAAAGATAATATTTTCCTGTTAAGGGATGTTAATCTAAAAAAATTCAGACGAATTTTTCGCCTTTTTTGACCTTTACGTCGTTCACAAAATTACGGATCTGTTGTTCGTCCTGCTTTTTACAGATCATCAGAACACCTTCACTTTCTACAACAATGTAATCTTCCAGTCCCTGTAAAACCACCAACTTATCGTTCGGTACCTGAATGATGCAATTCTTCGAATCATACAGCATCACATTCTTTCCAATGGCTGCATTCTTCTCTTCATCTTTATGTAAATGTGTGTACAAACTTCCCCAGGTTCCCAGATCGCTCCATCCAATTGCACTTGACCTCACAAAAACATTGTTTGCCTTTTCCATCACACTGTAATCAATTGAAATATTCTTACAGGTTTGGTAAGCATTCTTCAACACCGTTGGTTCATCCACAGTATTGTATGCATCCCAACAATCCTTGAATACATTGGCCAATTCAGGATCATGTTTTTCGAGTGCTTCAATGATCATTGATGTTCTCCACACAAATATTCCCGAGTTCCAAAGAAAATCGCCACTCTCTAAGAAGAATTTAGCCATTTCCAGATCGGGTTTTTCGGTGAAGGTCTTCACCTTATACAACCTTTTCTCTTTTTCTTCCACTGAACTTTCAATGAATTGTATGTAGCCGTAACCGGTATCCGGTCGCGTTGGTTTTATTCCTAAAGTGATCAAACAATTCTCTGTCTCCGCTTTTTCGAAACAAGCATTGATCGCTTTTACAAATACATCTTCTTTCCTGATCAGATGATCGCTGGGTGCAACTACGGTCACAGCATTCGGATTCAGTTTATGGATCTTGTACGAAGCATAAGCGATACAAGGCGCTGTATTCCTTCTGGCCGGTTCGCAGAGAATATTGGTAATTGGCAAATCAGGTAATTGATGATTCACCAATTCATAATAGGAATTACTAGTGACCACAAAAATATTCTCATTCGGACAAAGCTTCAGCATCCTCTCATAGGTTTGCTGCAAAAGCGTTTTCCCGCTTCCAAGAATATCAAGAAACTGCTTAGGATGTTTGGAAGTGCTCATCGGCCAAAATCTGCTGCCGACTCCACCTGCCATTATTATGGCGTAACGATTGTTCATCAAAAAAGAGAGCAACAAAAATAAGAAAATATTGCCTCACTTACATTAATTAACAGCATTTAAGTATCAGAATGTCAAAATATTCGTATATTTGCGCCCACAATCTGAATCTACCTCGCCTATTTTTGTCGGCACGAAGCATTAAAGCAAGGTAAATCAGCTTTAATGTTTAACTAAAATCGTAAAAAAATGACCTTTGAAGAATTGGGTCTACCTAACAACCTATTAAAGGGTGTTAAAGACCTTGGATTTGAAAATCCTACACCTATTCAGCAACAAACAATACCCATGTTGCTTAACCAATCAACCGATCTTGTTGCCCTTGCGCAAACCGGAACCGGTAAGACCGCTGCATTCGGACTTCCTTTATTAGGAAGGATAGACTGCGACAGCAAAGCAACTCAGGCTTTGATCCTTGCACCTACACGCGAATTGTGTATGCAGATCACCAGCGACTTAAAAAAGTACAGTAAATACTTTTCCAACTTCAATCTCTGCGCTATTTATGGCGGAGCAAGAATTGACGGACAGATAAAAGAAGTTCGTAAAGGAGTACAAGTAGTTGTTGCAACACCGGGACGCTTGATCGATATGATAGAAAGAAAGGTGGTCAACCTGAATACAGTGAAGTTCATTGTGCTTGATGAAGCAGATGAAATGCTGAACATGGGTTTTAAAGATGATCTTGATATCATTCTTAAAGAAACACCAAAAGATAAGAACACCTGGCTCTTTAGCGCTACCATGCCGAAAGAAGTGGAACGCATTGCCAGAAATTACATGAACAAACCGGCTGAATTAGCTGCAGGAAATAAGAACGAAGGAGCTGCCAATATTGAACACGTTTATTATCTGGTGCATCCCCGTGACCGTTATCCCGCTTTAAAGCGCGTAGTGGATTATTATCCTGAAATTTTTGGTATCGTCTTCTGTCGCACTAAAGCAGAAACACAGGAAGTAGCTGATGCTTTGATCAAGGATGGTTACAGCGCTGATGCCTTGCACGGAGATCTTTCTCAAAGTCAACGTGACTTTGTAATGAAACGTTTCAGAAGCAAATCGCTTCAAATGCTGGTGGCAACCGATGTGGCTGCCCGTGGTATTGACGTGAACAATGTCACACACGTGATCAATTACAATTTGCCGGAAGATGTAGAAAATTATACACACCGAACAGGAAGAACTGCTCGTGCAGGTAAATCAGGAATTGCGATCACCATCATCACGCCAAAAGAAAATTCACGTATTAGAGATATTGAACGCATCCTTAAAAAGAAATTCGAACGCAAGGAAGTTCCTACAGGAGTAGAAGTGTGTGAGAAACAATTATTCAACCTGGTACACAAATTACACACCATTGAAGTAAAGGATAATGAGATCGAAGAATTTCTTCCTAAGATCTACGAGGAGTTAAAAGACCTCAGCAAAGAAGAATTGATCAAGCGTTTCATTTCAGAGGAATTCAATCGCTTCCATGAATATTACGAAGATGCACAGGACCTGAATACCTTAACAGGTAACACTGACGGAGCATTCGGCAACAGCCGTGTTACTCGTTTCTTCATCAACATGGGTATGATGGATGGATTCAACCGCAATAGTTTAAAAGATTTTCTTGCTGATGTAGTGAAATTACATCCACGCATGGTCTTTAATTTAGATATCAAAAGTTCTTTCTCTTTCTTTGAAACAGAAAGTAAATTCGTAGATAATTTTCTAGGTATCAACTCAGCTGATATTGAATTCAACAACCGAAAAGTGCAGTTGGAAGTGAGTAAGAAGAAAATGAATGAAGGTGGTGGCGGTGACCGTGGAGGATATCGCGGTGGAAACGGCGGAGGCGGTGGATACCGTGGCGGAAACAGAGAAGGCGGAAGTGGTGGCGGATACCGTGGCGGAAGCGGCGGTGGCGGTGGTCACAGAGGAGGATTCAAGAAAAGAGATGGAGAAGAAAAACGCCCACGTAAATTTGAAAAGAAATCCTATGGTGATTCTGGAAGCAAATCACAAGGTGGCGATAAGCCGGCAAAAAAAGGATTCGGAAAAAGCAGGTTTAACTAATTGAAATATCACTATGATCTCGGTAAATGCTGTAACAGTAAGCTTTGGCGGTTATAATCTATTTGACAATATAAGTTTTCTTATTAATCCGAAAGACCGCATTGGTCTGGCCGGAAAGAACGGAGCAGGTAAAAGTACCATGCTTAAATTACTCGCAGGTGAACAGAACCCCACCAAGGGAGAAGTAGCTGTTCCACGGGATATTAAGATCGGCTACCTTCCTCAGGACATGATCCATCAACATGGAAGAACTGTTTTTGGTGAAACAGAAACAGCCTATCATGAGATCAATTTATTGGAACAAAGAATTGACAAGATCAATCACGAACTCGAAACCCGCACCGATTACGAAAGTGAAGCTTACGGAAAATTGATTGAAGAGCAGACCGAGATCTACACGCGTTTGGATATCATTGGTGCAGGAAGCAAAGAAGAGGAAATTGAAAAGATCCTGAAGGGATTGGGATTTGAAAGAAAAGATTTTGACAGACAAACAGCAGAGTTCAGCGGAGGCTGGAGAATGCGCATTGAGCTTGCAAAATTATTGCTGCAAAAACCACATATTCTTTTACTCGATGAGCCAACGAATCACCTCGACATTGAAGCCATCATGTGGCTGGAGGAATTCATGGAAACTTTTCCGGGTGCCGTGGTGCTGATCAGTCACGATAAAACATTCCTTGATACGGTTACATCCCGTACCATTGAAATTGTGAACGGTAAAACCTACGATTACAAAACAAATTATTCACGATACCTCGTGTTGCGTCAGGAACGCATCGAACAACAAGAGAACGCACAGAAGAATCAGCAGAAGATCATCAATCAAACGGAAGTGCTCATTGATAAATACAGAGCCAAAGCCAACAAGGCATCGTTTGCTCAGTCATTGATCAAAAAACTCGACCGTATGGAAAGAGTGGAAGTGGATGACATGGATACTTCAGTGATGAATTTCCGTTTTCCAACTCCAGCTCACAGTGGAAAAATTGTACTTACGGTTGAACATGCCGGAAAAAAATACGGCGACAAGCAGATCTTTTCAGATGCAAGTTTCATCATTACAAAAGGAGAAAAGATTGGACTGGTAGGAAGGAACGGAGAAGGAAAAAGTACCATGATGAAAATGATCTCTGGAAAAATCCCATTCGATGGTACAGTGCAGATCGGACACAGTGTTTTACCCGGATACTTTGAACAGGACCAGGAAGAAAAATTGGATCCAAAGAAAACTGTATTTGAAACCATAGACGATGCAGCAGTTGGAGAAGTAAGAAAACAAGTAAGAGGATTACTCGGTTCTTTTCTTTTCAGAGGAGATGATATCGATAAAAAAGTGCAGGTATTGAGCGGTGGAGAAAGAGGAAGATTAGCTTTATGTAAATTATTATTGGAGCCATACAATCTTTTGTTGATGGATGAGCCTACCAATCACCTGGACATACGTTCGAAAGAGATCTTGAAGAAAGCTTTGCTGGATTATGAAGGAACAGTGATCATGGTAAGCCACGATCGTGATTTCATGAAAGGCATTTGCAATAGATTGTTTGAATTCAGGGACGGAAAAGTGAAAGAACATTTGTGTGACATTGAAGAATTCATGCAGATGAGAAAAGTAGCAAGACTGAACGAACTGGACCTGGATAAAAAAGCGAAAGTAGAAGTGAAAAAAGCTCCTGTAACAGTTGATGAAGATGCAGCAGCCAAACAAAAGAAGGAAGCAGAGCAAAAACAACTGAGAAGTCAGCTGAAAAAAGCAGAAGAGAATATTGAGCGACTGGAAAAAGAAATAAAAGAGGCCGATCAAAAACTGGCTGATCCGAAGGAATACGAGAAACTGATGAACGATCAGACTTTCTTTGCCAAATACAATACACTCAAAAAAGAACTAGAGAAGGAAATGGAGAAGTGGGAGAAGATCAGTTCTGATTTAATCTAATAGGCCAAGCTAGGATTTAACTCTCTCGTTCGGATTTACAATCCGTGCGTCAGATACTCAAAGGTAACAGATGTACTTCTTCTATTGCTGAAATCCTGTTATCGAAATTTTTTAATTACAGGCACGGATTACAAATATTCATCGAGACATATATAACAACAATACTTCAACAAGGAATTAGTACTTTACTTTTCCGAACACTGTTAAAAGGGTTGATACTGTAAGTGACGATTTATTTCTAATTTTGGGTTACAATGGAGTTGTTATATGTAAAGAAATACGATTTTTTAAAGATTATTTCTAAAGCATTTAAATACTCGAGTGCAAGAATTACTATTCTGGCTTTACTAATTTTTGGATTAAATTCTTGTTCCCTAATTTATACAGTTTCCTATTTAAAACATTACCATCATAACGTTACAAATCCAATAAAAGCTCATCGAAAACTAAAAATAACGAATGAAAAAAAATTCTCTTTAAATAGCATTCAAAATCGACGAAAATTCGATGTTAAATATTATGAACTTGATCTTACACTTAACCCAACACTAAAAAAGATCTCAGGTTCCGTAACAATTCATTCTTTGTCTAAAATGGCAATCGACACTATTCAATTGGATTTGTCAAGAAAACTTGATGTTGCATCTATTAACTTAAATGGTAATAAAGTAAAATATGAACGCAAATATGATGGAATAATAATTTTGCCAAACGAAAGTATTCCTGAGAACAACGAATTTTGGGTAACAATAGCTTATGAAGGCATGCCTCAAGAGGCAAAAAGGCCACCTTGGCAAGGTGGAATGGTTTGGAAGAAAGATAAACAAGGTAGAAACTGGATAAGCATAGCTTGTGAATCTGAAGGGGCTAAGTTATGGTGGCCAAACAAAGAAGATCTGAGTGATGAACCGGACAGTGTTAAGGTTAGTATAACTATTCCCGAAAAATTAATGGTAGTGAGTAATGGTATTTTGATAGATAGTTCGGCATACTCTAGGAATAATATAAAATATACCTGGAAGACCTCATATCCAATCAATAATTATAATGTGACATTTTGTGTAGGTAATTTCAAGGCTTTTCCCGACACTTTTTATAATCCGATTAACGGTGATACTCTACATATAACTTATTATCTCTTGCCTGAACACGAATCATTCTCTGAATTAACACATTTAGCTCAAGTAAAAGATCAAATCGCATTTTTCGAAAAAAAGTTTGGATCATATCCATGGCCTAAAGATGGATTCAAATTAATAGAAACACCCTTTGCTGGAATGGAACATCAGACTGCTATATCGATCGGTAGTAAACTTGAAAATGGACCTTTTAATTGCAATCAACTAATTTTACATGAAACAGCTCACGAATGGTGGGGTAATAGTGTTACTGCTTCTGATTTCTCAGATATCTGGTTACAAGAAGGATTTGCAACTTTTGCTGAAGCGCTATATATTGAAAATGTCAATGGACGCCAGGCATATTTAAATTATTTGTATTGGAAAAGAGTTCGAATCAATAACAAAAAACCATTAATTGGACCTAAAAATTTACATTATTTCGATCCTACTGATGAAGATGTGTATAATAAAGGGGCATGGATTCTTCATTCGCTAAGAACTATAATTAACGAGGATTCTTTGTTTTTTAAAATAGTAAAAGAATTCCGAATACGGAATCATCAAAAACAAATAACTAGTGAGAGTTTTATAAACATTGTAAATGAACTCTCCGGTAAAAATTACTCTTGGTTCTTTGATCACTATTTATATAACCGAAAAGTTCCTATATTAAAATATTATACAAGGGGTGGCAAACTATTTTACAAATGGCTAAACACTAAATCAAATTTCAATGAACTTCCAATAGAGTTCGTCTTCGGAACAACTTCTAAGCAAGTGTTTCCAAGTACTGAATGGCAATTTACAAGCATTCCAAATAAGTTCAGAGGTCGGATAAAATTCTCAGACAACATTATCTATTTTGGGTATAAACACAAGTGTGCACTCAAAAACTGGATTAGAAGGCTTCAAGTCAATTTCAAACATCTTGGTTCTACTCAAGAAACAACTTATACATTTAAATTATAACCCTAATCTACGCCCTCCTCGCCCACGCGGATTTGTAATCCGTGCGCCTAATGTACAAAGGTAATAGAAGTGCTTCTTCCATTACTGAAATCCTGTTATTGAAATTTATTTTTATTACAGTTACAGATTACAAATCCACGCCAAAAATGTAACGAAAATGGAGAAGTGGGAGAAGATCAGTTCTGATTTGATCTAGAATTCACCTCCATGAGAATGAACAAGGAATATTCCTATCTTTGTTCTAGTTGAGTTTTAAAAAACACATACCTAACGCCATCACCTGCCTTAATTTACTTTGTGGTTGTTTGGCCATTGTAAGGGCATTAGACGGAAATATCTCCCAGGCGGCTTACCTCATCGGTCTCGCTGCTATTTTCGATTTCTTTGACGGGATGGCTGCACGCATCTTAAAAGTTTCTTCGCCCATTGGCAAAGACCTGGATAGCTTGGCGGACATGGTGAGTTTTGGCGTTGTTCCCGGAGTGATCATGTTCCGTGTGCTTCAATTCACCAATGATCATTTCATTTTCTCTACTTTGCCACGTGTTACGCCCATCACGCAAATTCACACCTTTGATCACTATCTTCCCTATATCGCTTTTCTGATTCCCATTTTCTCCGCTCTTCGTCTGGCTAAATTCAATAATGATGAAAGACAGGCAGAAGCTTTCATTGGTCTGCCTACCCCGGCCAATTCCATTTTCTTCTGCTCCATAGCCCTTTTGATCCAGCAAACTTTTTTAGAATACGAGAGCAATCCACGCAGCTTGCATGACATCTTAAGCTATGACCTTCGCTACGACCTTTACATGAATAAACTGGGACATCCCTATTTTCTGGCTGTGGTCATACTGGTTTTTTCGCTTTTACTGGTGGCAGAGATCGAATTGTTCTCCTTTAAATTCAAACACTTTAAATGGAAAGAAAACGAAGTTCGCTGGATCTACATCATCTGGTGCATATTGCTGATATCCATTTTCCGTTTTAACGGAATTCCGATTACAGTCGTCTCCTATGTTGGCTTTTCAATGATCTCCAACTTCATTCAAAAAAGAAGAGCCTGACGCTGTTATTCAAAAGTGAAAAAAATGCCGATTTGAACTTCTTTGATTTTTCATTTCATTCACTATCTTAGCATTCTTAAAAATTACGACGCATGAAATTTATTGCTGATATTGATGTGATGCCTCTAAAGGCTTTGCTTGACCCTCAAGGGAAAGCTGTGACAGGTTCAATGAAAAACTTGGGATTACCTGAGATTCAGAATGTGCGTATCGGCAAACACATTACATTGGAGATCGAGGCAGAGAATGAAGCCGGTGCCAAGGTAAAAGTGGATGAGGCCTGCAAGAAATTGCTCTGTAATCAGATCATGGAAGGCTACGAATTCAAATTGAAAGCCCTTTAATTTCTTCTTTTTATTTTCATGGAGAAAGGCTGCAAATGTCGCCTTTCCCTGCTTTACTTACCCCTGCCTCTGAAGAGGGATATCTGAATAAGCCAAAGCTTGTTACATTTTTTTCATTATTGTTTGAAATATACAATCATTGCATTACATTTGAAGCCTATTAAATGAAAAACAAGCCGGTATTCCGGCATTAAAACAAAGCAACATGGGCTATTTATTTACATCAGAATCTGTGTCGGAAGGACATCCCGACAAAGTGGCCGATCAGATCTCGGACGCGTTAATTGATAATTTCTTGGCATTCGATCCTTCGAGTAAGGTAGCCTGCGAAACTTTAGTAACTACAGGACAAGTGATCCTTGCTGGTGAGGTAAAATCAAAAACTTATCTGGATGTGCAGGAGATTGCACGTGAGGTGATCCGTAAGATCGGATACACAAAAGCAGAATACATGTTCGAAGCAAACAGTTGCGGCGTTCTTTCAGCTATTCACGAACAATCAGGCGATATCAATCAAGGTGTTGAGCGTAAGAAAAAAGAAGAACAAGGTGCCGGTGACCAGGGTATGATGTTTGGTTATGCAACCAACGAAACAGATAACTACATGCCTTTGGCTTTGGATCTTGCTCATGGTATATTATTGGAACTTGCTGCTATCCGTCGCGAGAACAAGGAGATCAAATACCTTCGTCCGGATGCAAAATCACAAGTAACATTGGAGTACAACGATAACAACCAGCCGGTTCGTATCGATGCGATCGTAGTTTCTACGCAGCATGATGATTTTGATTCAGAATCAAAAATGTTAGCGAAGATCAAAGCGGATATCATCAACATTTTGATCCCGCGTGTAAAGAAAAAATACCCTAAATACGCGAAACTTTTCAATGACAAGATCGCTTACCACATTAACCCAACAGGAAAATTTGTGATCGGTGGTCCACATGGAGATACAGGTCTTACAGGACGTAAGATCATCGTAGATACTTATGGTGGAAAAGGTGCACACGGAGGAGGAGCTTTCTCAGGAAAAGATCCAAGTAAGGTAGACCGTTCAGCAGCTTATGCAACTCGTCACATTGCAA
>Ga0268298_10000753_pt1 | contig 40575 bp, 35 predicted proteins | sample WWTPWeurt_MetaG_FD_194462 | JGI IMG/M metagenome (GOLD analysis project Ga0268298, IMG submission 194462) | Activated sludge microbial communities from WWTP in Nijmegen, Gelderland, Netherland - WWTP Weurt | ecosystem: Engineered > WWTP > Aerobic digester > Activated sludge | place...
TCGGGCAGGCTCGCTCCAATGGCAGATCGGTCTTCGCCGGCGCGGCATTCCACCTTACCGCAGCAGCACGCCCCCTACGTGTTTCTTGAAAACGCCTTGCGGCCGAAAGGCCGATTACTTCGCTAACCCTTCGCTCAAGCTGACCCGCTACGGCAGACTTTGTAAGCCCAGCCTGAGGTACCCTGTACATTTTCTCAGTCCGAGCTTACAAAGCCTGCCTCCGCGGGCAGCTTAGCTCGAACGTTAGGGCACAGCAATGAGCGCGCCTTCCACAATCGAAACGCCGTCTCAGATCAGAATGCGTGATCCATTGAGCGAGATCACCCGAAAAGAACGTCGAGCGCTCTTGGCAACGGCACTGCTCGGAGTGGCGATAGTCAAGACCGGGCTTCTCCCGTCGGAAATTACTGCACTCGGAATTAAGTTTGCAGGCTCTGATCAGCGCGCGCTGTTGGTTATTCTCGCAATCGTTATTGCATACCTCTTGGTGGCCTTCATTATCTACGCGGCGTCAGACTTCCTCGCTTGGCGTCTTGCCCTACACGGGGCAATACGGGAACGTATGTTGAAGTCTCGCGATCGCGACGAATACGAAATGCATGTTGAATGTGAAGTTGAAGATCAAATGCGAGAGCGGTTTCCATTTCTGGCTGCAAGCCCCCGCATGGTTCTGCCGGTCTCTATCGCCCGTGCAATATTTGAGTTCATCTTGCCGTTAGCCGTTGGTGCATATGCGATCTATCAGCTTCTCGAAAAAAGTGTGCCCTCTCAAGAAACACATTCCAGGTGACTGATCGGAAATGAGATTTTCAAGCGGGTTGTTCGCTGACGACGAGTTTCATGCCCAGTTTTTCGGCCCGCTGGGACAGTTGCCGCAGGACCCGCTGGCGGTAGCGTTCCTCGTAGTAGTCCTGCCCCTGGTCGGTGTATTCCTCGCCCTTGGTCAGCATCGTATAGATCAGCCGGGCCAGCTTGTGCGCCGCCGCCGTCACGGCCTTGGGCTTGTCCATGCGGGCGCACATCCGCCGGAAGTAGGCACCCAGCGCCGACTGGCTGCTGCGCAGCGCCGCGGCTGCCAATCGCAGGGCCTGGGCGGCACGGTTGGCACAGCGCTTAGTCTTGCCGCTCAACACCTTGCCGCCGGTGATCTTGGTCCCTGGGCACAAGCCCAGCCAACAGGCGAAATGCTTGACCGTGGGGAAGCGGGACATGTCTGTGCCCACCTCGGAAACGACGACGAGGGCTGTGGTCACGTCGATGCCATCGATGCGGGTCAGATCCACCCCGCACATCTGGAAGAGCTGGGCTCTGAGGTCGAACTTGGGGGCATTGCGGGCGCGGCCGCGCCGCTTGCCCTTGGCCGGGGTCCCTGCATGCGCCTGCAAGCTGGCCAGTTGCGCCGCGAGTTCGCAGTCGCATTCGGCCAACTGCGTGCCGATGAAATCGAAGGCCGCGAGGGCCTGCTTGAGGGCAAACAGGTGCTCGGCGCGCCAGTTGCCCTCCAGGCTCTTGGCGATCTCCTCGGTCGTCGCCCGGATGCGCACGTTCTTCATCGCCGCCAGCACCTGCCCGTCGCGCTCCCCGGCCACGATGGCGCGCAGAATCTTCTGCCCCGTCTCGCCCACTACGTCGGAAATCACGTTGGCCAGTTGGATGTTCATCTGGGTCAGCGCCTTTTGCATGTGCTGTACCTGCCGACCCTGGCTCTTCAGGAGCATCTCGCGCTGGCGCGACAGCGAGCGCAAGGCGCAGACGGCGTCGGCCGGGCGGAACGCGCCCCGCAACAACCCGTAAGTCATCAGCTGCTGCAGCCATTGGCAGTCGAGCACGTCGGACTTGCGCCCCGAGACGTTCTTGACGTGGCGGGCATTGACCAGCAAGACCGTAAAGCCGCGCCGGTCCAGCAGTTCGTACAGGGGAATCCAATAGACGCCGGTCGATTCCATCGCCACCGTATCGACGCCGCAGGCCTGCAGCCAGTCGGCCAGGGCATGAAGGTCGGCGGTGAAACTCTTGAACTCGCGCACCGGCTCGTCGTCCCGATCCGGCGGCACCGCCACATAGTGCGATGCGCTGCCGATATCGATCCCGGCAGCATTGGGGTGGGTGAGCGTCAGGACCTGGCGCGCGCGGCCAGGTTTGAGGTTCAGACTGCGATTGCGTGCGGCCATGGCATCCTCCATCATCCGGATTGGAATGTGGCGCCGCATCGGGTACGTCGTCGTGCTCACTCTCTCAAACGGGATATCGGCCCGGCGGCTGCACACCGCCGAACCGATTCACCAGTGTCGATGACGTCACCCAGGACCACGCTAACCCGCGGGCAATCTGCACCATTGCCATTCCGGTCTTCCGCAGCGCCGCATTCCACCTTGCCATACAGCGCCCGCCCCGTGTTTCTTCGGGACGATTTGCGGCCGCGGCCCGATTACCCCGCTAACCCGCCGGTCGAGAGGGACCGCCTGCCGGCGCTGCCGGCAGGTTCCCTCCGCGGCTTCGCCGCTCCGGCGGCCCCTCACCTAGCACGTTGGGCGCTATGAAAAACATACTCACATTACTTGCCATCATCACGTTGTGCAGCACCAAAGGAGCAGCACCAAAGGGGTCAGAGAAATTTAGTCTCTTGAGCAACTGACCATGCCCCGCCGCCCAGATTTCGTCTCACCATTTTTAGACCAAGGTAAATGTCTCTGACCCCTCTGGCCTCGTTCCCGTATGCTCACTAAAGCAATCCATTTCGCTGGCGCAACCATTGCCATGTCGCTCATCTGGCTCCTCGCGCTAATCTGGCTCGCGCAAGCCTGCTGCAACCGCACGCTGGAGGGCGCGTACCTGATTTTGGTTGCCTCGGCTTGCACTTTTGTCGCTGCGATCGCTGCATGGAAAATTTTCGTTCGTGGCAACAAGTGAACCCAATCGCCCGCACTTCAATTTTCTTTGCTCTCCGAACAACTGCCCCGGCAAGACCATGAAAAACGAATCAAGCACTGGAGCACCAAAGCACCAAAGGGGTCAGAGACATTTAGTCTCTTGAGCAACTGACCATGCCCCGCCGCCTAGATTTCGTCTCACCATTTTTAGAACAAGGTAAATGTCTCTGACCCCTTTGGCCTTCGCCTTTGGCCTTCCTCGATTCAAGGCCCGCCGCTGCCGGTGCCGCAAATCTCCCCAGGTAAGAACGCGATGTTTCCGCGCACAAGCGCCCCATTTACCGTGCCGGTCGTACCGATGGGCTTCGCTGTCATGTGCCAGCTCGCCTCGACCTGCTCGGCCTTCTATGCGATTTCTGTCCGTCGCCTCACGCTTTTGCTCTCCGGCTTCCTCCGGACAAGCCCTCACGAGCTTGCCCTTGCCTTCGGCTAGTGATTATCATCGATTCATGACGAATCAATCCCGGTACTCCCACAGGGGACTTCCACCCCATTACATCGCGCCCATGCTGGGCGCACACAATCTGCTCCACCGGACCGTCGGCCAGCTTCGCTGGCCGCCGTCAGGTGATTTATCACGTCAGGCCTCATGAGGCACTGGTCCCTGCTGGCGTTCGTATCGCTGGCTACCATCACCGCGAGCGCCGCCGTGTTCATAGCAACGGCCTACCTCGGCATCTTCATTTCTGGTTCTTCCGTCTGGCTTCTCGGAGCGTTTGCCATAGTGCCGGCTGTGGGGTCAGTGGTGGCCTATCAGAGTGCAGGCGGTGCAATGTCGAACGGCGAGGTCGAACTCAAAGGGCCAATCACCAAAAGCGTCATGGCCGTCGCAGTTGCGCTCGTTCTGATCGTTGTGCCAGCGTATGTGCCCACACAATCGCCAAGCGAGAGCCCATCAACGTCTCCAAACCAAAGCTGGCGCGAGGTTGACGGTAGGTACTACGCCCAGGTCAAGGGCGAACCTGAGCGCGAGATCACCAAGGCTGAGTTCGAGGCTGCAACATCGAAAGTCGTCAAGATCTTGGCGCTAGGCTGCATGCTCATGTCGCTGGTGTCGCTGCATTTGTCGCATCAGGCTGCTGCACTTAGACGCAGGACTAGCCATATGCCAAAGGGGTCGGAGACAAATAGTTTTCTGGGCCATTGACTCTGCCCCGTCGCTCCCGCGTCCTGCCCGCCGATTACCCGCTGCAAATCGTCCAGCGCGGACCTTAGACCTTCCCGAACCGGAATACCCCGTTTTCACAGCGCACCCGCACCCCATCCTTGGCCGCGAACTGCCCTTCCAGTATGGCCTTGGCCAGCGGGTTTTCGATGTGCTGCTGGATGGCCCGCTTCAGCGGCCGGGCGCCGAAGACCGGATCGAAGCCGGCCTTGGCGAGTTCGCCGAGGGCGCTGTCGTCCACCACCAGACCCATGTCGAGCTGGGCCAGGCGCTTTTCCAGGTAACCCAGCTGGATCCGGGCGATGCCGGCAATGTGCTTCTCGTCCAGGGCGTGGAAGACCACCACCTCGTCGATGCGATTGACGAATTCCGGCCGGAAATAGGTTTTCACCTCGGCCATCACCGCCAACTTGATCATGCCGTAGTCGTCGCCGGCCATCTGCTGGATCATCTGGCTGCCCAGGTTGGAGGTCATCACCACCACGGTGTTCTTGAAGTCCACCGTACGGCCCTGGCCGTCGGTCATGCGGCCGTCGTCGAGCACCTGCAGCAGCACGTTGAAGACGTCGGGGTGGGCCTTCTCCACTTCGTCGAGGAGGATGACGCTGTAGGGCTTGCGGCGCACCGCTTCGGTCAGGTAGCCGCCCTCTTCGTAACCGACGTAACCCGGGGGCGCGCCGATGAGGCGGGCCACCGAGTGCTTTTCCATGAACTCGCTCATGTCGATGCGGATCAGGTGTTCCTCCGAATCGAAGAGGAATTCGGCCAGGGCCTTGCACAGTTCGGTTTTGCCGACGCCAGTGGGGCCGAGGAAGAGGAAGGAGCCGTAGGGCCGGTTGGGGTCGGACAGACCGGCGCGGGAACGGCGGATGGCGTCGGCCACCAGGCGCACTGCCTCGTCCTGGCCGACCACCCGGTGGTGCAGGCGCTCCTCCATCTTGAGCAGTTTGTCGCGCTCGCCCTGCATCATCTTGCTGACCGGAATGCCGGTGGCGCGGCTGACCACCTCGGCGATTTCCTCGGCGCCGACCTGGGTACGCAGCAGCTTGTTCTTCTGCCCTGCCCCGTCGCCGGCCGCCTCGGCGCTCTTCAACTGCGCCTCCAATTGCGGCAGGGTTCCGTACTGCAGCTCGGCCAGTTTGTCGTACTGGCCCCGGCGCTGGAGTTCGGCCATCTGGGCCTTGACCTTGTCGATTTCTTCCTTGATGTGGGCGGAGCCCTGGACCTGGGCCTTCTCGGCCTTCCAGATTTCTTCCAGGTCGGAGTATTCCTTGTCGAGGCGCGCGATCTCGTCCTCGATGAGGCCGAAGCGCTTGATCGACGCTTCGTCCTTTTCCTTCTTCACCGCCTCGCGCTCGATCTTGAGCTGGATGATGCGGCGCTCCAGCTTGTCCATCGCTTCCGGTTTGGAATCGATTTCCATCTTGATCCGGGCCGCCGCCTCGTCCACCAGGTCGATGGCCTTGTCGGGCAGGAAGCGGTCGGTGATGTAGCGGTGGGACAGTTCCGCCGCGGCGACGATGGCCGGGTCGGTGATATCGACGCCGTGATGGAGCTCATAGCGCTCCTGCAAACCCCGCAGGATGGCGATGGTGGATTCGACGGACGGCTCTTCGACCAGCACTTTCTGGAAGCGCCGCTCGAGGGCGGCGTCCTTCTCGATGTGCTTGCGGTATTCATCGAGGGTCGTGGCGCCGATGCAATGGAGCTCCCCGCGGGCCAGGGCCGGCTTGAGCATGTTGCCGGCGTCGATGGCGCCCTCGGCCTTGCCGGCGCCGACCATGGTGTGGATTTCGTCGATGAACAGGATGATGCGCCCTTCGTCCTTGGCGACATCCTTGAGCACCGCCTTGAGGCGCTCCTCGAATTCGCCCCGGTACTTTGCGCCGGCCAGCAGGCCGGCCATGTCCAGCACCAGCACCTTCTTGCCCTTCAGGGTTTCCGGCACCTCGCCATTGACGATGCGCTGGGCCAGGCCTTCGACGATGGCCGTCTTGCCCACCCCCGGCTCGCCGATCAGCACCGGGTTGTTCTTGGTCCGCCGCTGGAGAATCTGGACCGCACGGCGGATCTCGTCGTCGCGGCCGATCACCGGGTCGAGCTTGCCGTGGGCGGCGCGCTCGGTGAGGTCGATGCAGTATTTCTTGAGGGCTTCCCGCTGCCCTTCGGCTTCCTGGGAATCCACCCCCTGACCGCCGCGCACGGCATCGACCGCCGCTTCGAGGGCCTTGCGGTTCAGCCCGTGCTGCTTGGCGATGCGGCCGGTTTCGCCCTTGTCGTCGCAGAGCGCGAGCAGGAAGAGCTCGCTGGCGATGAACTGGTCGCCCCGTTTCTGGGCTTCCTTGTCGGTGAGATTGAGGAGATTGCCGAGGTCGCGGCCGACGGAGACGTCGCCGCCATGACCCTGCACCTTGGGCAGGCGGCCCATGGCTCCTTCCAGATCGCGCTTCAATGCGGGGACATTGACGCCGGCTCGGGCCAGCAGGGACCCGGTGCCGCCGTCCTCCTGGGCGAGCAAGGCCAGCAGCAGGTGCTGCGGTTCGATGAACTGCTGGTCGTTGCCCAGGGCCAGGCTTTGGGCGTCGCCCAAAGCCTGCTGGAACTTGGTGGTCAATTTGTCGAGACGCATGGCGGACTCCCTGGTTGATCTTGACTATGCTTACCAAGATTGGGCGTATTCGAATAATTTCAATGCCCTCCCCCAGACTGTGCGTTCGCATAGAATGAACCCTCCGCCCATCACCGGATTGCCCCATGAAACCACTCCGCCTCGCCGTCTATGCCCTTGTCGCCGTGGTCGCCTTGCTCGCGGTGGGGGTTCTGGTCCTGTATGCCTTCTTCGACGAGGCCCGCATCAAGGAGGAAATCAGCCAGCGGGTGCTCGCCCAGACCCAGCGCAAGCTGACCATCGAAGGGCCGCTAAAGCTTTCCCTCTGGCCTGATGTCGGCGTCCAGATCGGCCGCCTGAACCTCTCGGAAAAAGGCGGCAGCGGTCAGTTTCTGGCGCTGGAGTCCGCCCGCCTCGCCGTCAAGGTGATGCCGCTGCTCTCCAAGCGCATCGAGGTGCGACGCATCGAAGCCAACGGCCTGTCCCTCAATCTGATCAAGCACAAGGATGGCCGCCTCAATACCGACGACCTCGCCGGCGGCGGCAAGGAAGCCGAAAAACCGGCTGCGGAAAAACAACCGGCAACGCCCCTGCAATTCGACATCGCCGGGGTAGACCTGCGCAACGCCAAGCTGGAATACCGGGACGAAGCGGCGGGCAAGACCAGCCGGCTCACCGATCTCGATCTTGCCACCGGGCGCCTGCAGGGAGAACCCGGCGCCGGACGCTTCCATGTGGAAAAGCTCGCCCTCTCCGCCAAGGGGGCTTCCGGCCAGGACCGCTTCGAACTGACCCTGGCGGCGCCCTTCCTGGATCTCAACGAAGGGACGGCCAAGGGCGAGACCCTGACCCTGGCCGCCAATCTTTCCAGCCCGGGCAAAACCCTGGCCGCCAAAGCCGCGGTGGCGGGAATCGAGGGCTCGACCAAAGCCCTGCGCATCGGCAATTTCACCCTGGACCTCGACGCCAAGTCCGGCGACGCCACTCTCAAGGGGCAAGTCGCCTCCCCAGTCGCCTACGACGGAACTGCCCAGACCCTTGGCCTGGCCAAATTGGCCGGAGCCCTCGACGTGGCCAGCCCGGCGCTGCCGATGAAGACCCTGCATCTCCCCCTCGCAGGCAATCTGCAAGCCAACCTGGCGAAAAAGACCGCCGACCTTGCCTTGAATACCGCCTTCGACGAATCCAAGATTGCGCTGCGACTCGACGTCAAACAGTTCGAACCCCTCGCCCTCGGCTTCGGTCTCGACATCGACAAGCTCGACGTGGACCGCTACCTGCCCCCTGCGCCCGCCGACAAGCCGGCGCCCACTGCCCCCGCAAGCGGCAGCGCGTCCGGCGGCCAGGGCAAGATCGACCTTTCTGCCCTCAAGCCGCTCAATGTCGACGGTCGGGTACGCATCGGCCAGCTCCAGGCGCACCGGATCAAGCTGACGCAACTCGACGCCCATATCGGCGCCCGGGGCGGGCGGCTCGAAGTGGCTCCCCTGAACGCGGCCCTCTACGGCGGCACTCTGGCCGGCAGCCTGGGCGTCAACGCCAATACCAACGAATTCGCGGTCAAACAGGCCCTGGCCGGAATCGCCATCGAACCGCTGCTCAAGGACGCCATTGCCAAGGATCCCCTGGAAGGCCGAGGCACGGTCAGTCTCGACGTCACCACCCGCGGCGACACGGTGGCGGCCCTCAAGAAGGCTCTGGCCGGTTCCGCCTCGGTGGCGCTGCGCGACGGCGCGATCAAGGGCATCAACCTCGCCAAGACCCTGCGCGACCTGAAGGGCAAGCTGGGCGCCAAGCAAAGCAGCACCGCCGACGCCGACGGACGGGAAAAGACCGATTTCTCCGAGCTGACGGCGAGCTTCCGCATCGCCGGCGGCGTCGCCCACAACGACGACCTGGCAATGAAGTCCCCCTTCCTGCGGCTGGGCGGCAACGGCGACATCGATATCGGCAACGACCGCCTGGACTACCTGGCCAAGGTCAGCGTGGTCGATACAGCCAAGGGCCAGGAGGGCAAGGATCTGGACCACCTCAAGGGTCTCACGGTGCCGGTGCGGCTCCACGGTCCCTTCGACAAGCTCGCTTACAAGCTCGAACTCGGCGATTTGATCGGCCAAGCGGCGAAAGCCCAGGTGGAGGCCAAGAAGGAGGAAGTCAAGGCCAAGGCCGAAGACAAGCTCAAAGGGAAGCTGAAGGGACTATTCGGGAAGTAGCGCCCGGGACGACCCGGTTCCCGTCAGATCGCCTCAAGGAGTTGCCTAAGACCTATCACCTTCGACATACTCACGTTCCAGCGTCTATTCAAGGCGCTCAAGAACTAAAACGCAGGGGGAGCGATGGCCAGCTACAAGAATATCGAGATCGACGATGGGCTGATGGGCGTCATTCGCCACATGGATACCGTCGAGGAGTACCGTGAGGTTCTGCAGGGGCTGCAACTGGTCTGGGACAATCTGACCTTGCTGGGCCAGATGTCGGGAGCCGGGACCGACATGACGGCGACGCGTCAATCGTTCAACGCGCTGACCGGCCAGCTCATCAATCAGCTCGGCGCGGAAATTCTCAAGAAGTCAGTCCAGGAAATGCGGGCCAAGGCCCAGGTCGCCATCGACATCCTGGTGCGCAACCTGTTCGAGCGTACCGCGGACATCGGTTTCCTGGCCACCGACGACGACATACGCCGATTCGTCGCCAATGTCGCGGTCAAGTCCGGCAATATCCACACCGCCAAGGATCTCGATGAAGAACGGGAAGCCTTGCGCCGCCGCTTCTCCGAGTACGTGGCCAAGTATTCCGTCTATTCCGACATCGTCCTGCTCGACATTGCAGGCACCGTCCTTGCCCGCCTGGACGATTCGATTGCCGTGGGCCACAGCGCGGAGCCCATGCTGCAGGAAGCCTTGAGCACGGCGGCCGCCTATGTCGAATCCTACGGCAACCACGATCTGCTGCCTGGCCGGGCCTCGTTGATCTACGCCTATCGGGTCTGCGACGCGGCCGGCGAACCGGTGGGCGTGCTCTGTCTCTGCTTCCGCCTCGAAGACGAAATGGCAGGCATCTTCGCCAACCTCGGCGCCCATGACGACTGGTCGGTGATCACCCTGCTCGACAGCGCGGGGCGCGTCGTGGCCAGTTCCGATGCTTACCATGTTCCCCTCGGTGCCCCCCTGGAAATCGTGCGGGACGCCGAATACCGGATCGTGCGCTTCGCCGGCCAGGAATATCTGGCGGCCACCTGCGCCACCCAGGGATATCAGGGTTATCTCGGCCCCGGCTGGGTCGGCCACGCCATGCTTCCTGTCCAGCATGCCTTCAACAAGGCTACGGCGGGCATGCTGGCCGGAGTTGCCCCGGCGACTCTGGCCTCGGTGATGAACAATCCCTCTCTGTTTGGCCAGGAACTGCGTTCCATTCCCGAGCAAGCGCAGCGTATCCAGGCCGACCTCAATCGTTCGGTCTGGAACGGCAACGTCCGCCAGGTCCACTCTTCCGACGCGGTCAATGCCTCGTTTTCCAAAACGCTGCTGTGGGAAATCAGCAAGACCGGCGCCAGGACCGAGGATGTCTTCGAACGCTCCATCGCCAATCTGCATGAGACCGTCGTCTCGTCCATCCTCCAGGACAGCCGCTTCCTGGCAGCACTGGCCATCGACATCATGGACCGCAATCTCTACGAGCGGGCCAACGACTGCCGCTGGTGGGCTCTGACGACGACCTTCCGGGAATTGCTGGCGAGACCGGAGCGATCTCCGGAAGACGTGGGCGAAATCAGTCGCATCCTCGATTACATCAACGGTCTTTACACCGTTTATAGCAATCTTTTCGTCTTCGACGCCCAGGGGCGCATCGTCGCCGTCTCCCGACCCGGCAGCGGACCGGTTCCCGGGACATCTCTGAACGAAGACTGGGTGCGCCAGACCCTGACGCAAACGAGTTCCCAGGGTTATACCGTCTCAGCCTTCGCGCCCACTCCGCTTTACGGCGGTCAGAGAACCTACATCTACGGCGCTGCGATCCGCTCTCCGGACGAGAGCCGGATCGTGGGCGGCATCGGCATCGTCTTCGATTCTGCGCCGCAATTCGCGGCCATGCTGAGCGATACCCTGCCCGGCGAAGAGATGACGGCGGGGGCTTTCGCGCTCTTCTCGACACCGGACGGCGAGGTGATCGCCTGCTCGGGCAACGAATTCAGACCGGGCGACCGCGCTCCGGTCGCCGAGCCCTACCTGCGGTTACGACCCGGCGAATTCGCGTCCGGCATCGTCGAGCACGGCGGCCGCTACTTCGCCATCGGTGCGCGAGGCAGCAAGGGCTATCGAGAATTCAAGGGACCCACGGACGCCTACCGTAACGACGTCGTCGCCATCGTTTGCCAACCCCTCTGCGAGGTCGTGGCGATGGCCGTCCAGCCCAGCCTCAAGAAACTCAATGTTCGGACGGGTCGGCGAACCGACGGTCCCACCTGCGAAATCGCCACTTTCCACATCGGGGGTACCTGGTTGGGGATGCGCGCCGAGCAGATCTGCGAAGCGGTGGCTCCGGTCGGCATTACCGCAGTGCCGGGAGCCGGCCGTATCTTCGCCGGCTATCTCATGTACGGCGGCTCCCCGGTCCCGGTCTACGATATCGGCGAAATGGCCAACGCGGGTCCGGCCATGGCCGGTGCCGATCGCCAAGTCATCGTCCTGCAATCGGAGAAGGGAAGCCATCTCGGCATCTTGGTGGATGGCCTGGGCGAAATTCCCGAAATCGCCATCTCCCGCCTCCAGGCGCTCCCCGCCATGCTGGCCGGCGGCAATGTCCTGGCGGAATCCATCGTCGGAACCGATGCGCCGGACAAGGAACATCTGTTGATCGTCCTCAGCGCCGAACGCATCATCGCCCGGCTGCTGGCTGGCAAACTGGAAATACCGCCACCGCCCGTCTCCCTCGCAGCGCCGCGTAAGGACGGCAGCGAGCTGCCGGTCGGCGCGCAGTCGGCCTGACGCTAAGGCGCCTGCCAGCGTGCCGCGGCGGTATCGTCCGTATCCCGCGCATCCACCCAGCGTGCCCCTTCCGGGGTGGCTTCCCGCTTCCAGAAGGGTGCGCGAGTCTTCAGGTAGTCCATGATGAACTCGCAGGCGGCAAAGGCTTCGCCCCGGTGGGCACTGGTCACCGCCACCAGGACGATCTGGTCGCAGGGTTTGAGCGGCCCCACCCGGTGGATCACCAGGGCCTCGTAGATGTCCCAGCGTTGGCGGGCCTCGGCGACGATGGCCTCGAGGGCTTTCTCGGTCATGCCCGGATAGTGTTCCAGGGTCATTTCCGAGACGGAGTTGCCGTCGTTCAGGTCCCGCACCAGTCCAACGAAACCGGCCAGGGCGCCGACCCGCGCGTCATGGGCCCGCAGGGCGGCAAATTCGGCGCCGACGTCGAAATCGGCTTCCTGGACGCGGACGCTCATGTCAGCCCCCGGTCACCGGCGGAAAGAAGGCCACTTCGTCGCCGGCCTTGATCGCCGCATCGGCATTGGCCATTTCCTGATTCACCGCGCAGCGCAGGTTCTTGGCGCCGGCAAGGGCTCCCCGTCCCTGCTCCACCAGCCAGTCCCGCAAACCGCCGACCGTGGCGACGTCGGCCGGCAGGTCGACGGTTTCGCCCGCCCGACCCAGAGCCTCCTTGAGGCCCGCAAAATAAAGCACTTGCACACTCATCCCAGCAATTCCACAAAAGGTACGAAACGGACGCCATCGCCGCGGGAAACGGCCTGCCCGGGCGGGTTGAATACCAATCCCTCTCCCCAGCACAGTGAGGTCACCACGTGGGCACCTTGATTGGGATAGAGTTCGACGCCGCCCGAATCGTTCAGCCGGCCCCGCAGAAATTCGGCCCGGGCGTCGGGCTTCTTCCAGTCGAAATCGGCCCGCAACGCGAAGGCGCGCGGGGTCACGTCGCGCAGCCCCTGCAGACGCAGGATGAAGGGCCGCACCACGACCAGGAAGGTCACGATGGCCGACACGGGATTCCCCGGCAGGCCGAGGAACCAGGCCTCGCCCCCTTCCTTGCGCACGGCGCCAAAGGCCAGCGGCTTGCCGGGCTTGATGGCGATCTTCCATAAATCCAGGTGCCCCTCGGCCTCGACCGCGGGCTTGACGTGGTCTTCTTCCCCCACCGAGACGCCGCCGCTGGTGACGATGAGGTCGTTGTCGGCGGCGGCCCGCCGCAGGGCGTCGCGGGTAGCGTCCAGCCGGTCCGGAACCTGTCCGAGATCGCGGACTTCGCACCCCAGGCCTTCCAGCAGCGCCCGCAGCGCATAGCGGTTGGAGTTGTAGATGGCGCCCGGCGGCAAGGGCTCGCCCGGCTGCACCAGTTCGTCGCCGGTGAAGAAGACGCCGACGCGCAGGCGGCGATAGACCGGCAGTTCCGGCAAACCGGCCGAAGCGGCCAGAGCGATGTCCTGGGGCCGCAGGCGGATGCCGGCGGCAAGGATTTCGGCACCCTGGGCGATGTCGTCGCCGGCGCGGCGAATATTCTGGCCGGGAGTCGGCACTTGATTGACCACCACGCTCCCCTCACCGGCCTCGCACAGTTCCTGCATCACCACGGCGTCCGCCCCGGCGGGAATCGGCGCTCCGGTGAAGATGCGCGCCGCGGTACCGGGCAGGAGCGGTGCCCCGGCCGTTCCGGCGGGAATGCGCTGACTGACCGGCAGGCGCGTTCCGGCGACGGCCACGTCGGCCACCCGGACTGCGTAGCCGTCCATGCCGGAATTGTCCTCCGGCGGTGCCGCCACCGGTGAATACTGGGCTGCCGCCAGCACCCGGCCGGCGGCAGCGGTCAGGGGCAGACTGCGGGTCTCGGCCACCGGACGGGCGGCAGCGAGGAGTTTGCCGAGGGCTTCTTCAAAAGTGAGCATGGTTCAGAGCTTGAGGGTGTCGACGATGAAGGCGGCAACCGCCTCCGGGTCATTGAGGGGGAGTTGGGGAAGGACCGTATCCACCGGGCCGTCGCAGGCCACCGCCACCACGTCCGGCCAATCCGGGTAGAGGGGCGGCTTGCCCTGGGCTGGACGATAGACCTCGACCTTGGGGATCGGTTCGCGCTTGAAGCCTTCCACCAGGACGAGGTCGCAGGGTTCGAGACGGGCCAGGAGGTCGTCGAGGCCGGGTTCGGGGGCGTCGCGCAATTCCTTCATCAATGCCCAGCGCACGCCGCAGGCGAGCATGACCTCGTGGGCGCCCGCTTCCCGATGGCGATAGGAATCCTTGCCCGGCCGGTCGATGTCGAATCCGTGGTGGGTGTGCTTGATGACGGAGACCTTCAATCCCCGTGCCGTCAGCCGGGGAATGAGTCTTTCCAGCAGGGTCGTCTTGCCGGAGCCGGAATAGCCGGCGATGCCGAAAACTTTCATGGGTCGATTGTACTGGGACAAGGTACGGAAACCACCGCGGCAAAGCCGCCGCCAGGGGTACGGAAATTGGTGGTCTGTCCCTGGTAGAGCCGGGCCGCCACCAGTTGGACCTGCCCGCGATAGACGTAGGCGCGCAGATCGAGTTTCATGTCCTGGTGCCCGGCATCGACCTGAACCCGCCGCTCCGACGGTGGAACGATGGCCTGGGCGATGTAGTCCCCGGCGAGGATGTCGTCGAACACCCGCCGGGTCAATTTGTCGCCGCGGTAGGCGGCGCGGCTGCCGAACCCGGTTACCGGCTTGAAGAACCAGCGGCGGCGTTCGCTCCAGAAGCGTTCCGCCCCATCCGGGGTGACCGGCACCGTGGCGGGAATCCCGGCTTGCAGGGTCTCCCGCGTGGGCCCGGGAACTCCCATTGCCTCGAGAGCGGGGGGATCGGAGAGCAGAACGAGATTGCGCTTGTCCGCATACAGCGCATGGGCGCGGGGATGGGGTGTGAGGACCACGGCGTCGGCCAGGTAGGCTTCCCGCAGGGCCGCATGCCGGGGGGCGTCGAGGTAGAAATCGGTCAGGCGGTTGTAGACAAGATCCACCGGGGCGCCCGAGTGATTGAGGCTGCGCCCGTCCCAGGAGAGCTCGGCGGGATCGGCGATCACGGCCTCGCATCCCGCCTCCTGGAAGAGGCGCCGAAACAGCTCGAATTCGGGCGCCAGATATTGCTCCCCGGGTGCTTCGTCCACGATGGCGATGCGCCGCAGGGGAGCACCTCCCCGCTGCAGGGCCCACTCCTCGCGGAACATGGCGAGGAAAGCCGCCTCGACCGCGGCGGTCTGCGGCAGGAGCGCGGCCACCGGGCCGCAGCAGACCCGCTGGGCACCGGCCAGGCGGGTATTGAGCAAGCCGCCGCCGGCATTGGTGTTGATTTCGATCAGGCGAGGGCCGGCGGCGTCGAGATGGAAGTCGTAGCCCAGAAAAACCCCCGGATTGGCCACCGGCTTTCCGGCACTGGCCGGTGCGCGCGCCAGGACAAGCGCCTGGTAGGCCGGCAAGCCGACGACCGACTCGATCGCCGTCACCAATTCGGCGATGCGTTGCAGGCTGCGCTCGCCGACGAAGACGACGGTATCGGAAAAGAGGGAGGGGCGGCTTGCCCGCAATTCGGCATAGTCGATCCCGCCCGCCGCCAGCGCGGCGCCGAGCGCCTCCCGATCGACCGAGAGGCAAGCGCAGTCGCGATTGAGCGCCGCCGCAGCGGCGTGGCAGTCCGGCAAAGGTTCGGAAGCGGATTGTCTGGAGGGGTTCATGGCGATTCGAAGAAAGCGAGCACTTCGGACACATCCCGCGTGCGCTTCATGGGGGGAAGACTTTGCCACACCCGACGGCCATAGGGCTTTGATATGAGTCGCGGGTCGCAGATCATCAGAACGCCCCGGTCGGTCTCGTCGCGGATCAGGCGCCCGGCCCCCTGCTTCACGTTGATGACGGCGCGCGGCAATTGGTATTCCATGAAGGCGTTGCGACCCTGCTGCTTCATCTGCTCGATGCGGGCCGCGAGCACCGGGTCGTCGGGGGGTGCAAAGGGCAGCTTGTCGATGACCACCAGGGACAGGGCCTCGCCCCGCACGTCCACCCCTTCCCAGAAACTCTGGCTGCCGACCAGCACCGCGTTTCCGAGGCGGCGAAAGCGCTCCAGCAGGTCGTTCTTGCTGCCGTCGCCCTGGAGGAGAAGGGGAAAAGCGAGCCCTTCGTCCTCGAGACGGCCCTTGAGCAATTCGTGTACCCGACGCATGGCCCGCAAGCTGGTGCAGAGGAAAAAGGACCTCCCTCCCGCAGCCCGCAGCGCCGGAAATGCGGCATCGACCACCGCTTCGGTAAAGCGCGGATCGTTGGGATCGGGCATTCCCGAGGGAGCGTAAAGGAGGGCCTGGCGCTCGAAATCGAAGGGGCTGGCCCAACAGCCGGTGTCCGGCTCGCCCAGTCCCAGTTCGCCGCAGTAGTGGGAAAAATTGCCCTGGACCGCCAGGGTTGCCGAAGTGAAGATCCATGCCCGCGGGTGACCGCCCATCTGCTTCCTGAAGATATCCGCCACATCGAGGGGTGTCGAATTGAGTTGCAGGGAGTGGATGAAGGCTTCGGCCCAGCGCACCATGCCGGGGGCGACCGGATTGCGCCAGGCTTCCAGCCGGGCGGTCAGCTCGAGCGCCCGCTGCCAGCATTTCTCCAGCCCCTCGGCCCGCTCGGCCTGGGTTTCCAGAAGCGCCGCGAACCCCTCCAGTTCGACCTTCAAAGCGGCGAGGGCCGGCGCGAATTCGGCGCGCGTATCGAGTTGCGGCGCGGCGAAACGCCCTGCCTCGACCCCCAGCGCCAGCCGCAAGTCCTTGGCCGCCTTTTCCAGTTTGCGGCTGGCTTCCGGCAGGGCAAGGCAGTCGCGGGCGTTGAGCAGCCCCTCGGTGCGGGCGTCGCGGGCAAGATCGAGGACCTGGGCCGACGAGACGCTGTCGCCGAAAAAGAGAGTCGCCACCTCGGGCAACTGATGGGCCTCGTCGAAAATCACCGTATTGCAGGCCGGCAACAGCTCGGCCATGCCTTCGTCGCGCAGCATGACGTCGGCGAAAAAGAGGTGATGGTTCACCACCACCAGGTCGGCGGCCATGGCCTCGCGCCGGGCCTGCAGAACGAAACAGTCCTTGACCTTGGGACAGTCCTGGCCGAGGCAGTTTTCCCGGGTCGAGGTGGCCGCATTCCACACCGGAGAATTTTCCGAAACGTCCCGGCATTCGGCCTTGTCACCGCTCCGCGTAATCTTGGCGAAGGCCGCCACGCGGCGGGCGTCGGCAGCGTCCTCCCGGGTCAGGAATCGGCCGTCGGCCAGGGCATGTTCCAGATGGTAGGGGCAGACATAGTTGGCCCTTCCCTTCAGGAGCGCCACCCGGACCGGCGCGCCCAGGGCCGCCTTGACCGTCGGGATGTCCTTGGTGAAGAGCTGGTCCTGCAGCGTCTTGGTTCCGGTGGAGACGATCACCTTGCCGCCGGACGCCAGGGCCGGGATCAGGTAGGCGAAAGTCTTGCCGGTGCCGGTTCCCGCCTCGGCGACGAAGATCGCCTGACGATCGATGGCCGCCGCGATGCGCTCGGCCATGTCCACCTGCTGGCCGCGGACGCGGTAGCCGGGAATGGCGGCCGCCAGTGGACCGTCGGGGGCGAAAGTGTGGGCGATGGAACGCAAGGAATGGCGCCGGGAGGGAGGGCCGAAATGGTAGCAGATCGACGCTCGCCCGCGCCCTTTGCTCAGGCATGCCCCCTACAACACCCAGGCCGCAGCGCTAAACCAAATCCCGTGACGCGGGCCGAACGAACACTTCCGAAATTTTGCCATGACCGACGATTTCTTCCATCCCAGGCGCTGGGAAGTCCTCTGCTCGCGCCGGCCCATCTGGTGAATTTGCTCCTGCGGCAGAAGGATGTGCAACCCCTGCGGGCAGACGAAATCGTGACGACCAGCACCTTGAACCGGGCCCAAGCGATTCGCCCGGGAGAAACCTGGAGAACCCGAATCTCGCGTCTGAATCTTCACGACATTGCGCTCACCTTGGCGTGACGGCAGCCTAGCGGCCCCGGGGCCGATCGTTTCAAGTCCGTAACCGCTCCTTACCCCCGGATACATTTCCTGCAGAACAATCTGCCACCAGCCGCTGCCCTACCTGCGGGCCGGATGAATCTGGCCCACATCGTCTTCATCCTCGCAAAAGGAGATCGTTATGCAGATCAAGACCATCAAGCCACACATCCTCGCCCTTGCGCTCGCCGTGCCGGTCGCCAGTTTCGCCCATGATGGCGACAGCGACCGCAAACATCCCATCACCTTCGTCAAGGATTCTGCCATCACGGCCAAGGTCAAGGCGAAGCTGGCAGCAGAAAAAATCCGGACACTGGCTCACGTGAGCGTCGACACCGATGCTGATGGCATGGTCGTTCTGAGCGGTAACGTCCGCAGCGAGCAAGAGGCGGAAAAGGCCGTCCAGATCGCCAGGGCCACCGACGGGGTCACCGGGGTGACGAGCAACCTGCGCGTCGTGCGCGACAAGTAAGTCCGCGCCGGCGTCCGGTCGGGCATCGGCCGCAGCGGTGGCTGCACTGAATTTCCGGGCCACCGCTGCGGCCAAAGCCTAGCCAGCGCGGCCGCTAGAGTTCTTTTTCCGGGGCGATTACCGACAAAAGCTTGGCTTTTGCCCTCTGGTCCTCACTTTGGGCGGGTTCGACGTCGTAGGCGACTGTACGCCCCCCCTCCTGCGTGACCCAGATCAGTTGGGCTTCCCGTCCCGCCGCACCGGATTTCAGGGCGACGCGATAGGCGTTCTCCGGTAGAGTCATCGCCTCGAATCGCTTGGCTGCCTGTTCGGCCAGGGTCTGGCTCTCGATGATGAGGCCGACTTCGGTATTGAGGTGGCGTGAGCGTTGATCGAAATTCATCGACCCGACGAACAGCGCCTTGCGATCAAAGACGAACAATTTGGCGTGAAGGGAAAAAGTCCCCCAGCGCAGGGACTCGCGTGATTCCCCGCTCCCTTTCGCTTTTCCCGGACGGGCGCGAATTTCGTAGAGTTCGATCCCCTGGGTGAGCATCGGAACGCGGTAGCGCATATACCCGGCGTGGGCTGCAATCTCGCTGGTGGATTCAAGAGAATTGGTCAGGACGCGAACGCTCGCCTTCTTTGACCGCAATGCTCCCAATAGCTCCATGCCCTCGGGACCTGGAATGAGAAAGGGAGAAACGATCAGCAGCTCTTCGTTGATTTCCGATGCGCGATGCACGACCAAAGGCGCCATCAAGCTGCCGAACCGCTCGCCCGAAACCACCTGGCGTTTCTCGGGGCTGTCGGCGACCAGTTCTGCCCGCGCCCAAACCAGTGGACGGGCTCCGGAAAGGATGCTTGCCAGCGGTTCCCCAGCCTTGCTGCGTTTCAGGAAATCTAGCCAGGGCACATCTTCGTCACTCTGTTCCCTGGTCAATGCATCGCGCAGACGCTTCAGGTTTCCCTCGGCCCCAGGTCCAGCATCGAGCGCACTTGCGGGCACAGACAACTCGCTGTTCCAGAAATCATCAAAATTTGCGGACAGCCGCCGGACGATCATCCCCGCGGCAATGGCATCCTCGTCGGCAAAACGCAATTCCGGGTCGATCTGGAAATACTCATTGGCGACATTACGGCCGCCAACCAAGGCAAGGGCGTTGTCGACCACGAGGAGTTTGTTGTGCATCCGGTAGTCGAGGCGCCGCAAGTTCGTCGCAAATTCCAGCCCGCGAACAAATTTTGACTTCCCGCGGTAGCGGAACGGATTGAAGATACGCACCTCAATCTGCTGATGATGCGTGAGTGCGGCCAGTTGCTCGTCTCCAGGTTCGGTGTCCCCGTCGTCGATCAGCAGGCGCACGCGGACTCCTCGATCAGCGGCCAGCAGAACGGCTTGGGTCAGCAGCCTTCCGGTTCGGTCGGCCCGGAAGATGTAGTACTGGAGATCGAGCGTTTTTTCCGCCGCAGCGATCAACTGCAATCTGATCAAGAGTCCGTCGATTCCGGCTTGAACGAGTTGGAATCCCGATTTACCCTCCTGGGCATTGGCGGCGGCGAGAAAGCGTTGGCCCAGGCGGGTCTTTTCCGGTTCGTCTAGAGCTCTGGATACGACTTTCGCGACCCCTGATCCCGGCGGTGAACCCGCACACCCAGTAAGCAGCAACGCGGCTGCCAACACCCGAACGATCAATTGCCTAAAGAAAATATTGCTGTCTTGCATCAGCTTTTCCGGGTCTTTCCGACCCGCATTGAATGTGAATTGGAAAAGGCTTCTCAGCATGCCGGCAAGTCCATGCTTCCGCAACCGAGCCCGCGGGGCAATTCCACGGCAAACCGGCGCGGCCCAGTCGTCACCTGGCTTCCGATATTGCCACCATGGCTTTCGTTGGCGGAGCCGCTTATAGTGAACGCTTATAGAGGCTTTTGGAGAGAGGATCGTGGCAGGAGTACGAGAATGAGAGCACCGGTTCTCGCCCTACTCGTGCTGTGCGCCGGGAACGTTGAGTGCGCGCCCGGACTCGGCGAATTGCTCTACGAGAATCACTGCATCGCCTGCCACCAGCGGGAAATTCATTGGCGCGACAAGAGCGTGGTGCGCGACTGGACATCGCTGGTTGCCCAGGTGGATCGCTGGCAGAAATATGGCGGCCTCAACTGGGATGCCGGCGAGGTGGCAGCGACCGCCCGCTACCTGAATTCCCTTCACTACCGCCTGCCGGCGCAGGAAAATCCGTGAGCCACAAGCATCTCCACCTTCTGCAGGCGATCTACCATGACCCGGTAAGCGCCAATATCCACTGGCGCGAGGTCGAATCCCTCCTCACCCACCTGGGGGCCGTCGTCGAAGCGAGCCATGGTGCCCGCTTCCGGGTCGTCCTCAACCGGCAGGAGTTTTTCCTCCATCATCCCCACAACAGCAACACCTGTTCGAAGCAGGACATCAAGCACCTGCGGGAATGCCTGGCCCAGGCCGGGGTGACCCTATCCGCGTACGAGCAATCCTAAGGACGCTAGCTGATGTCCGATTCCGTTCGTCCCGCGCGCTTTTCCTCAACCGCCTAGGCGAAGCTGGAGGAGTGCAGGCGGCTGTGGCTGCAAATCTCGCGCTCTTGGGCAGCCGGGATACCCACCATCGCACGCAGCCCGTTGCTCCACGGGCCGATCCTGGGGAAAATCCGCGTCTTTCGACCGCCACCCGCTCAGCGACCCGATGACCCAAGACCACCTGGAAGACCGCCTGGCAGACGAACTGGCCAGCCTGGCCGAGGCCGGCCTGACGCGCCGGAGACGCCTCCTGGAGACCCCCTGCTCGCCCCATCTGCGGGTCGACGGACGCGAGATGCTGGCCTTCGCCAGCAACGATTACCTGGGCCTTGCCGCTCATCCGGAGGTAGCCGCCGCCCTGGCCGAGGGTGCCCGCCGCTGGGGCGCCGGCAGCGGCGCTTCGGCCTTGGTCAGCGGCCACCTCGCCCCGCACGAGGCCCTTGAGGCGCAATTGGCCGCCTTTGTCGGCTTCCCGCGCTCGCTCGCCTTTTCCACCGGCTATCTGGCCAATCTCGCGGTGGTCCCGACGCTGGCCGGCCGCGACGCAGCGATTTTTTCCGACCGGCTCAACCATGCGTCGCTGATCGATGCGGCCCAACTGGCCAAGGCCCAGGGCGCCATCAGCCGGCGCTATCCCCACGGCGATCTGGCCGCCCTGGCACGATTGCTCGCCGCGACCCCGGCACGAACCCGATTGATCGTCACCGATGCGGTGTTCAGCATGGACGGCGACCTGGCTCCCTTGCCCTCCCTGCTTGAACTCGCCCGGCAATACGACGCTTGGCTGGTGGTCGACGACGCTCACGGATTGGGTGTCCTGGGTCCGCAAGGCAAGGGAAGCCTCGCCCATTTCGGTCTGGCCTTCCACCCGCGTTTGATTCTCATGGGCACCCTGGGCAAGGCAGCCGGGGTGGCGGGAGCCTTCGTCGCCGGTTCGGAGCGGCTGATCGAGGTCCTCATCCAACGGGCGCGCAGCTACGTCTTCACCACCGCCCCTCCACCTGCAGTGGCCTGCGCCCTCGCCAAGAGCCTGGAAATCCTGGCCAACGACGCCCCGCGCCGCACCCATCTCTTGGCCCTGATCGCCCAGTTGCGGGAAGGCCTGATCGGCCTTCCCTGGCGTCCCTTGCCTTCGATGACGGCCATCCAGCCCCTGGTGGTCGGCGGCAACCGGGAAACGCTGGATCTCGCGGCGGCCCTTTGGGACAAGGGGCTCTGGGTTCCCGCCATCCGCCCGCCGACAGTCCCGCGAGGCACCGCGCGACTGCGTATCTCCCTCTCCGCCGCCCACAGTCGGGACGATGTCGAACATTTGATCGCGGCTCTGCGGGAGTGTGCATGAGCGGCGCGCCGGTCTTCCTCCCCGGCTGGTGCCTGGGTCGCGGGCCCTGGCGGGCCACCGCCGATGCGGTGGGGGGAACGATCCTCGATCTGCCGGGCTACGGCGACCTTCCCCTGGCCGGGAATTTCGACGCCGCCGTCGACGCCATTGCCGCAGGGCTCAAGCCGGCCACCCCCCTGTGCGGCTGGTCTCTCGGGGCGCTTCTGGCCCTTGCCATCGCCGAGCGCCACCCCGGCAAGGTGTCCCGTCTGGCCCTGGTCTCGGCCACGGCGTCGTTTCTTCAGCGTCCCGGCTGGAGCCACGCGGTTTCCCCCGCGACCCTGGCCGAGTTCGCCGCGGCCCTTGCGGCTGACGTCGCGTCCACCCTGCCCCGCTTCATCGGCAATTTCAATCGGGGGGATGCGCGGGCTCGCGCCGTCACTCGAGAATTGCTGGACCTCGCCGACCCTCTGCCGGATTCGGCCACCCTCGCCGCGGGTCTTGCCTGGCTGCGCGACGCGGACCTGCGCGCCGTGGCGCCACGACTCGCCGTGCCCACCCTCTTGCTCCACGGCGCCGAAGACCCCCTGATGCCGCTGCCGGCAGCCGAAGCCCTCGCCGCGCTGATCCCTGGCGCCCGGCTGGCGGTCCTCGCACACTGCGCGCACGCCCCCTTCATTTCTGTGCCAGCGGCCTTCGAGGCAAACCTGGCAGATTTCCTCCATGCTTCTGCCGACTAAGCTTCAGGTCCGCCGCGCCTTCGAAAAGGCGGTTCCCAGCTACGATGCGGCGGCCCGGGTCCAGCGCCGGGTCTGCGGCTGGCTGGCCCAGGGCCTGCCGGCCACAGTATCGTCAGGAGCTGTTGTCGACGTGGGTTGCGGCACCGGCCATGCCCTGCGCCTCCTGCGGGAACGCTTTCCCGCGGGGCAGTTGATCGCGGTCGACCTGGTTCCCGCCATGCTGCGGCAAGTGCCCCCACACCTGCACGCCCAGTCGGTGGTCGGCGATGCCGAATGCCTGCCCCTGGCCGAGGCGTGCGCCGGCTTGTATTGGTCCAGCCTGACGCTCCAGTGGTGCGATCTCGGTCGGTCCCTGGCGGAGGCCCGCCGCGTCCTCACGAAAGGCGGACATCTCGCCATCGGCACCCTGGGACCCGACACTTATTCCGAATTGCGCGCAGCCTTTGCCTACGCCGACAGACACCGACACACCCTGGATTTTCTAACTCCGAAGGCGATTTCCGAGGCCGCCGCGGGATTTTCCGACCTGCGCCTCGAAAGACGGCGCGAGACCGTCTACTTTCCCGATCTCCGCGCCCTGCTCAATGCCATCAAGGCTCTGGGCGCCAATCAACTGGCTGGCCGGCGAAACGGTCTGATGGGACGCCAAGCCTGGCAGCGCGCTGAATCGGCCTATGAGTCCCTGCGCGGATCGGATGGCCTGCCCTTGACCTACGACATCGTTCTCCTGCACGCACGCCGATGAAACGCGCCTGGTTCGTCACCGGTACCGACACGGAGGTGGGCAAGACCTTTGCCTCCTGTTCGCTGCTTCATGCCGCGCGTCGACAAGGGCTGTCCGCTGTCGGAATGAAGCCGGTGGCTGCGGGCACCGGCCCGGACGGCAGGAACGACGACGTCGCCCGGCTGGTCGCCGCGTCCGGCTTTTCTGCGCCCGAATCCCTGATCAACCCCTGGTGCTTCCGGGCAGCCGTCGCACCCCATCTGGCCGCCGAAGCGGAGGGAAAGGTCATCGGATTCGCGCCCATTCTTCGTGCCTGTGAGCGCCTACGCACCGCCGCCGATGTCGTGGTGGTCGAGGGAGTCGGCGGATTTCGGGTCCCCCTCGGCCCCGACGGGGACAGCGCCGATCTGGCCGTCGCGCTGGGGCTGCCGATCATCCTGGTGGTGGGACTGCGGCTCGGTTGCCTCAACCATGCCCTGCTCACGGCCGAAGCGATCGCTGCGCGCCATCTTCCGCTGGCTGGCTGGATCGCCAATACCCTCGACCCGACCATGGAACGCAGCGCTGAAAATGTCGCCACCTTATCCGGTCTGCTACCCGCTCCCTGCCTGGGTATCCTGCCGTTCAGGCCGGACGGCGATAGTGCTGCCTCTGCCGCATCCCTTACCCTGCCATCAGCCTAGGAGACGACCTGGGGGCAGGTCGGGGCAACCCGCGGGAAAAATGTCCGAGGTCAGGCTCCCCGCTCGCGCCGCAAGGCGTCCGCGAGGATTCCCATACGCGCCTTGATCTCCTCGACCGCCGGCGCAAAGCCGCTCAGATCTTCGGCCAGTTTGGCCCGCTGCTCGAGAGTCCCGGCGAGGGCCGCACTGTCCTCGTCGGCGAAAGTGGCGAGCAATCCCTTCACGGTATGGGCTTCGCGATAGAGCCGCTGGCTATCGCCGTCCGCCAAGGCCTTGTCGAGTTCCTGGCAATACTTGTCGCAATCCTGAAGATACATGTCGGCCATGACGACGAAGATCTCCTCGTCGCCCCCCAGCCGGTCGAGAATGGTCGCCTTGTCGAGGATGAATCCTTCAGCCATGAAATCTCCGGAGCCGCTCGGCGGCAGTGGGCAAGTCTGGGAATGATAGCAGGTCGTCCACCGATAAACCAAGGCCTCACAAGGCCGCCGAATCCGTCAGAGGCAAGAATCGGGTCCGCATTGCGGGCGTACCGACAGGGCGGATGCCCGCCGCTCCGGAAGGCAGGGCGCATCGTCAGAAGACGGGGTCTTCTTCATCCCTGAACCGGGAGTGAACGGCTAAGGCCTGATCCCAAGCCTGAAGGAAGGCCTCGACGCAGGCCGGATCGAAGTGCTTTCCCGCCCCCTCCCGCAGGAAACGGGCCGCGTCGTCCAGCGACCAGGCTTTCTTGTAGGGACGGTCCGAGGTCAGGGCGTCAAACACGTCGGCCACCGCGACGATACGCCCGAACTGGGGAATGGCCTCGCCGGCCAGACCCGCCGGATAACCGCTGCCATCAAACTTTTCGTGGTGCGAGCGGGCGATTTCGGCCCCCGCCTGGAGCACCGCCGAGCCACTCCCGCTCAACAGCTCGTATCCCAGGCGGGCGTGGCCTTTCATGATCTCGAACTCGTCGTGGGTCAGTCGGCCCGGCTTGAGGAGTATGTAGTCCGGGATGCCGATCTTGCCGACGTCGTGCATCGGCGCCGCTTCCAGGATCAAGGCGCACTGCTGCTCCGAAAGTCCTAAGCTGCGCGCAGTCAGGGCCGAGTAATGGGCCATGCGCTGGATATGGGCACCGGTTTCCGGGTCGCGGAATTCCGCCGCCCGGGAAATGCGGACGATCAATTCCTTCTCGCGCTCCCGGATGGCGGCGGTACGCTCCTCGACGAGCACCTCCAGGTGCCGGGCGTGGTCGGCAAGGCATTTGCGGCTAGTACGCAGGGCAAGCATGTTGCGCACCCGCGCGGAAAATTCCACCCGGTCTATGGGTTTGTTGAGAAAATCGTTGGCGCCGCCGTCCAGTGCCTCGTAGCGGATGTCCTTCTGGTCGTTGGCGGTGACCATGAGCACGGGAATATCGGCGCGGTCAGGCAATTTCCGGAAGGCAGCGATGAACTGCAGTCCGTCGAGATCCGGCATCATGTAATCGACGATGACCAGATCGGGCTCGTGGGTCTCACACCAGGTGATGGCCTCGACCGGGTGCTCGAAAGTCACCGGCTGACAGTCCCCCAGGCGTAATACCAGAGCTTTTGCCAGAGTCAGGTTGATATCGTTGTCGTCGACGATGAGGACGGTGTGCATCGCTTCCCCGAACTGGTGACACTGGAGAAGTATAGCAGCGGCGATCATGGACAAGGGTCGGCGAAATTCCGATAATCGCCCATCCTGACGCCTGCCGTTGATATGAAACTCCTCTTCGACCTCTTCCCGGTCATCCTGTTTTTTGTTGCCTTCAAGCTGTCCGAGAAGGACCCTGCCGCAGCCGCCGCTCTGGTGGGTCAATTGCTGGGTTCTGGGGCGGTCGCCCAGTCCCAGGCCCCCATCCTGGTCGCCACCGTGGTGGTCATGCTCGCCACCGCCGCCCAGATCGGCTGGGTCTGGTTTCGCCATGGGCGCGTGGATCGCATGCTGTGGATCAGTCTCGTCCTGGTGGTGGTCTTTGGCGGACTCACCCTGATCTTCCAGGACGAGACCTTCATCAAGTGGAAACCGACCCTCCTCTACTGGATCTTCGCGGGAAGCATGGCCTTCGCCGCCGCCGTGCTGAAGAAGAATGCGATCAGGGCGATGCTGGGCGAACAGATCCAGTTGCCCGAGCCGGTATGGATGCGCCTGAATCTCTCGTGGATGGCGTTCTTCGTCCTCATGGGCGCCCTCAACCTGTTCGTCGCCTTCAACTTTTCCACCGACACCTGGGTCAATTTCAAGCTTTTCGGCGGGATGGGCCTGATGCTCGTCTTCGTACTCGCCCAGGGCGTCTTCCTCTCGCGCTATATGGAGGACAAATCCTGATGTACTACGCCATCCTCGGCGAAGACCGTCCGGGCACTCTGGAAGCCCGTCTCGCCGCCCGCCCCGACCATCTCGCCCGCCTCTTCGTCCTCCAGGGCGAAGGACGCCTCCTCCTGGCCGGCCCCTTCCCCGCCATCGATTCCCCCGATCCCGGTCCTGCCGGCTTCAGCGGCAGCCTCATCGTCGCCGAATTCCCTTCGCTCGCCGACGCCGAGACCTGGGCCGGAGCCGATCCCTACGTTGCCGCGGGAGTCTACGACCGGGTGACGGTCAAGCCCTTCAGGAAGGTTCTTCCGGCGTGACGGCCGCCACCGTCGAATTCCTGCACCGGCGATTGCAAGCCCTGGCACCCACCCGACTCGAGATCGTCGACGATTCCCACCGCCACGCCGGCCATGCCGGTGCCAAGGAAGGCGGCCATTACACCCTGACCATCGTCGCCGCAGCCTTTTCCGGCCAGACGACCATCGCCCGGCACCGCCTCGTCCATACCACCGTGGGCGATCTGCGCGCCAACGGTATCCATGCGCTCAGCATCCGCGCACTGGCGCCGGAAGAAGTATAATTATTCGGTTTTTTTCCATAGTCCAAGGATTTCCTCCATGCTCAAGCCCTCCGCTCTGGCCGCCCTGCTGGTCGCCGGTTCCCTGATCTCCGCCCCGGCCCTGGCCGAAAAGCTCGTCGTCAATGGCCAGACCATTCCGCAGTCGGTATTCGACGCCTTCGCAGCCGAACAGAAGGCTCAAGGCGCCGCCGACAGCCCCGAGCTGCAGAAGGCCATTCGAGAGGAGCTCGTGCGTCGTGAGGTCCTCTCCCAGGAAGCCAAGAAGAAGGGAATCGACAAGAAGCCGGAAGTCGCAGGCCAGATCGAATTGGCCCGGCAGGCGGTCCTGATCCGCGCCTTCCTGGCCGATTATGTCAAGAGCCATCCGGTTTCCGAGGACAAGCTCAAGAAGGATTACGAGACCATCAAGGGCAACCTGGGATCGACCGAGTACAAGGCCCGCCACATCCTGGTCGAGAAGGAAGACGATGCCAAGGCCATCATCGGCCGCCTCGACAAGGGCGAGAAATTTGCCGAACTGGCCAAGCAGTCCAAGGACCCCGGATCGAAGGACAACGGGGGCGAACTGAACTGGAGCTCGCCTTCGAGCTATGTGAAGCCCTTCGGCGAAGCCCTCGGCAAACTGAAGAAGGGCGAGTACACCAAGCAGCCGGTGAAGACCGACTTCGGCTACCACGTCATCCAACTGGACGATTCCCGTCCCCTCAATGCCCCTCCCTACGAACAGGTCAAGCCCCAGCTGCAGCAGCGCGCCAACGCGCAGATGGTCGAGGAACTGGTCAAGGAGTTGCGCGAGAAGGCCAAGGTCAACTGATTCACCCGGTTTCCTGTGCGACAAGCCCGCCTTGGGCGGGGATTTTTCTTGGTGGAAACATGGCGTTCAACCTGGGGAAGCTGTTTGGCAAGAAGGAGTCCGGGGTTGCACCGGACGCTCCCCGGCCGCCGGAATACGGCCCCGACCATCCGGTGCAGGCCTTCGTCCGCCGCGATGCCCTGTTCGATCGAGAACGCAAGCCGGCCGGCCATGTGTTTCGGCTCCAGCATCTCGATGCCGGCCTGGGCGATGCGCCCACCGAAAGGCAATTGCTCCTCGACGACACCCTGCTGCGAGCGCTCTGCGCCAGCACGGACACCTGGGGCTCCCTGACGGCTTTCCTGCCCCTCTCGAGCGAGTCCATCCACAATCCCTGGCTCGACCAGCTCCCTGCCACCAATGCGGTCATCCTCCTCCATCTGGCGCCGGAGACCACCGATATCGCCAAATTTGCGGCGCGTCTGAGCGAGTTGCACAGAACCGGGCTGCGCTTCGGCGTACTTCGCCAGCCCCGCCACCCCGCCCATGCGACTGCCCTGCTCTTTGCCGATTTCGCTGCCATCGACACCAAGACCGCCCAGGGCAATGAAATCCGCGATTTCTCCATCGCCATGCGCAGCGACGAAATGCGGCGCCCGGTCGAGCTGGTGGCCGCCAATATCGAGAGCACCGACGATCTTCAACTTTGCGTCCAGAGCCGCTTCGCGCTCTATCACGGACCCTTCTTCGGCCGTCCGCGCTCTGCGGCGCTGCCCCGCAGCGATCCCAACAAACTCAACCTGATCCACCTCTACAATCTCGCCCAGAGCGATGCCGAGAATTCCCAACTCAGTACCGCCCTCAAGCAGGATCCCAACCTTACCTATCGCATTCTGCGCTATCTCAATTCGGCCGCGGTCGGCCTCTCCCGACCTCTGGCGTCCATTGACCAGGCGCTGGTCCTCCTGGGCCGCCAACGTCTCGCCCGCTGGATTTCCATCCTCCTGTTTTCGGTCCGCGACGCCGATTTTTCCGAGTGGCTCCTGGTCGAAAGCGCCCTCGTGAGAGGCCGCATGATGGAATTGCTGGGGAGCGGAATTTTCCCCGCCACGGAAGCGGATCAACTTTTCCTGACCGGCGTCTTCTCCCGTCTCGACAAATTGCTGCGTATTCCCTTGAGCGACGCCCTGAGTCAGATCACGCTCCCGGCTCCCGTACGCGAAGCGCTGATCGATCGAAGCGGCAGGTACGGTTCCTTGCTGTCCGTCGTCGAAGCGGCCGAGGCCAGCGGGGAATTCCCCATCGAAGCGCTGTCCAAGAATGCCGGACTCGACTCCGAAGCCGTCAATCGCGCCCTGATCGCCGCAACCACCTGGGCCAACGACGCCACCTCGGAATGGGAGACTTGATCGGCTTTTGATCGAGGTCCACGTCACGGCTGAGAATCCGTGGCCCAATCGCGTCATGCTCCGCGATTTTTCCGCCACCCTCTTCCTCATGTTGGCCTGCGCCGTTGCGCTGGCCGCCCAACCTCTGCAGGCCTGGATCGATGCTGCGCCGGCGGGCAGCGTTCTGCGGCTGCCGCCCGGGACCTACTCCGGGCCTGCGTCGATCGCCAAGCCCATGGTCGTCGACGGAGGCGGGCGAGTCACCGTGGATGGAGGTGGCCACGGAACGGTGCTGACCATCCGCGGAGAACGGGTCGTGCTGCACGGCTTGACCCTGACGAACAGCGGAGGGTCCCACGACAGCCTGGATGGCGGCCTGATGATCGAAGGCAAGGATCACGTCGTCGAGAACAACGTGATCGAAAACGTGCTGTTCGGAATTTCCCTCCACCGGGCCAACGACAACCTGATCCGCAACAATCGGATCCGCTCGCGACCCGTCGATTCTGCGGACCGGGGCGACGGAATTCGGATCTGGTACAGCACCGGGAATCGGATCGAGGGCAATGACATCGCCGTCATCCGCGACCTGACGGTCAGCAATGCGCCCCGCAATCGATTCATCGGCAATACGGTGCGCGACAGCCGGCGAGCGCTGAACCTCCTCTTCTCCCACCGCACCGTGATCGCCGGCAATGTCTTCGACCACAACTCGACCGGCGTGGTCGCCCTCAACTCCGATGGGCTGATCATCCGCGACAATCGCATCCTCCATGCCATGGATGCCTCCGGAGCGGGCGTGGCCCTCAAGGAGACCGCCGCCGCCCTCGTGCAGGGAAACGAAATCATCCATTGTGCCCATGGCATCATGGCCGACTCCCCCTCCAATCCGTTGAGCCGCATCGTCCTGGTCGATAACGTCATCGCCCACAATGTCACCGGAATCTATATCTACGGCGTCAAGGGCGGCCACCTCGCCATCGGCAATACCTTCCGCAGCAATCTGTGGCCGGTGACCATCATCGGCGATGGCGACCCCCTGAACGATTTCTGGTTCGCCAATCATTGGGACGATTACCAGGGATTCGACCGTGACGGCGACGGCTTCGGGGATACCCCGCACGAACTCTATGCCTGGGCGGATCGCCTCTGGATGGAATTCCCTGCCGCCAAATTCTTTCGCAATTCCCCGGTCCTCGAACTCCTGGATTTCCTTGAGCGATTGGCGCCCTTTTCGACTCCCAGCCTCATTTTGCAGGACCGCAATCCGCGGATGGCGCCGTCGGTTCCGGCAACAAAAGCGGTCATTCCTTAACCCGGTGCTCGATGCGGGAATCGAGGCGATTCATGAACCAGGCATAGAATCCGATGATCAGGATGTCCACCACCACGCTTCCTTGAGCCGCCATGTAGAACCCCAGCGGAAATCCCAGGAGGGTGATCCGATTGAGTTCTCTTGCATAGAGGGGAGCGACGAAGGTCACCGCGACCCAGATCGTCAGCAGAATCAAGGTCAGGATCAAATTGGCGCGCCAGTACGCGTGGCGGGCCCTGGAAATCTTGCTCATGACCTTTGCTCCGCGCCCTTCGGCGACTCATCGTCCTCCTGGGGGAAGCGGACGCCGGCAACGAAATCCTGCGTTTCCTGTGGGGGAGCCCGAGTGACCAGACTGACCAGAACGATGACCGCAAAACCGATGGGTACCCCGAAGACGCCGGCCGATATCGACTGGATTCCGAACCACGGTGCCATCGGTTCTCCGAGCGGCAGGGCCGGGAAACGTAGGGCCTCGACCCGGAGGATGTAGTACAAGGACACCAGGAGGCCAGCCGACATGCCGGCAACGGCGCCGGCCCGATTGGCGCGCTTCCAGAAGATACCCAGGACCAGCGCCGGAAAGAACGCCGATCCGGCGATGGAAAACGCCCAGGCCACCATATAGAGGATGGTCCCGGGTTTCTGCGCTGCGACGGATGCAGCCAATACCGCCACCACCAGCAACAGGGATTTGGAAATGACCAGGCGGAATTGGGTGGATGCCCGGGGCCGGAAAACCCGGTAGTACAGATCGTGGGACAGGGCGCTGGTGATGGTGAGCAACAGACCATCGGCAGTCGACAGGGCCGCGGCGAGCCCCCCAGCCGCGACCAGACCCGAGACGACGAAGGGCATGCCGGCGATTTCGGGAGTGGCGAGGACGATCACGTCCGGATTGAAAGACAATTCCGCCAACTGCAGGATGCCGTCGTGGTTGATGTCCTCGATGCTCATCAGCCCAACCTTAGCCCACGCGGCCACCCAGCCGGGCAATTTCGCGATCGGAATTTCGGCCAATTGGGTGAAGACTTCGAATTTGGCCAGCACCGCGTAGGCGGGGGCGGTCATATACAGGATCGAGATGAAGAATATCGACCAGAAGACCGAACTGCGCGCTTCCTGGACCGACGGCGTGGTGTAGTAGCGCATCAAGACGTGGGGCAAGGCGGCAGTGCCGACCGTGAGACAGAAGACGAGGGCGAGAAAATTGGCCTGCTGGATCCTCCCGCCCGGGTCCTCGGCGGTTGCCGGGAAGGCTTCGGCGTGGCGGATGGGCGGTCGCGCCCGCTCTTCGGCTGCGGCCATCGCCTGCTCCCAGCGCTGCCGCGCCTCGTCCGCATCGCGGGGCAGGTCCCGCCGCTGCTTCTCCACTTGAACGATGTCGCGCATCGGTGCATCGCTTGCCTTCAATTCGGCAATGCGCTCGGCCAGAAGCGTGCGTTCTTCGTTGAGCGAGCCGGGGAGCCTGGCGATCTTGTCGGCGTAGTGGGCGGCGCGCTGGCGGAACAGTCGGCGGGTCTCCACTTCTGCCGGCAAATCGAAGATTTGTCCCTCCAGCACTCCCACCCGTTCCAGCACTTGCCCATAGACCACCTGGGGAGCCGGTACTCCGGTCACTTTGTAGGCCAGCAGGGCCACGGGCGTGACATAGGCGACGATGATCACCACGTATTGGGCGACCTGGGTCCAGGTCACCGCCCGCATGCCGCCCAGGAACGAGCACACCAGGATGCCGGCCAGGCCGACGAAGATACCGATTTCGAATTGCAGATTGACGAATCGGCTGGTGATGACGCCTACCCCGTAAATCTGTGCCACCACATAGACGAACGACGCCAGGATGGCTGCCGCGACCGCCAGGAGTCTTACCGCATTGCCTCCATAGCGGGCACCGAGAAAATCCGGAATGGTGTACTCGCCAAAGCGCCGCAGATAGGGCGCTAGAAAGAGGGCCACCAGAACGAAGCCGCCCGTCCAGCCGATGACAAAGGCCAACCCCTGAAAACCGGAAAGATAGAGGCTTCCCGCCATCCCGATGAAGGAGGCGGCGCTCATCCAGTCGGCACCGGTCGCCATCCCGTTGAGCAGGGAGGGAACCCTACGCCCGGCGACGTAGTATTCGGCGACGTCGGCAGTCCGGCTGAAGACGCCGATTGCCGCGTAGGTCACGATGGTGAAGAGGAGAAACGCGTAACCGATCCAGCGCGGGGGCATGCCCTGCGACTCAAGCACGGCCAAAGCCGCGACGAATATGACAAAACCGACGGTATAGGCCGCGTAGTAGCGTTGGAGGCGCGACAGTCCGCTGGCCATGGCCTCAGGCGCCCGGGCGGAAAAACCGCCGCGCATGGCCGCTATTCGCCAGACGCCGCGCCGTATCGGCTCCCCGCTCAACGGCCTTCGGCAACAGCACTTGCAGAAGCCGAGCCAGCCCCAGGGCATTGGCCATCGGCTCGTGGCTTGGCGGCGCTTCGATGCCGAAACGGGTATACCAGGATTCCCGAGTCAGCGTGGAATCGACGCGCTCGCCAAAGAACTCGGGCAGCAGCCAGGCCAGATCGACCCACACGGGAGTGAAATCGAGCCCCAGGTGCTCGTCGAACATCCGGTGAAGAAAGGATTCCGCCGCAGCAACCCGGTAAGTGACCAGGGGTGCTTTGCCGACGAATTCAAGAAAGGCGACCAACTGCCGATCCACCGCGGACGATTCAGGAGAGCCGCTGAAATCCACCGCCAGAACCTCACTGGGCAGCAACACGCCGCCTCTCACCACAGCCACTGCGGCCATCCCCAGAAGGGCGTCCTGATCGGAATCCAGTCCGGCAGTGGCGACATCCACCACCACGTAGCGGCTATGAAAATGAACCTGGTCCAGATCCGGCGGCTGAAGCGCCCGCCATCGCTCGAGAGCCCGGGCCAACGCCGGATCGAGGTCGGCCGGTAGGTTATCGCCGCGAAAGAGGAACTTCCGGAGATCGAGCATCGATCAATTCACCTGATAGTCGAGCTTGAGCCGGTTCTGGAGCTTGCGTGCCTGGCGGAAAGATTCCTTCAGGATGCGCCGGTCGAGTTCGTTCAATTGTTCGGGATCGATATGGTTGTCGCCCTGGCGTCCCGGCTCTCCTTCAAGGTACTGGTGGCGAAGGCGGAGCAGTTGGATGAAATGGAGGGCCTCCACCATCGCGCCGACCTCCTCGGCCTTGGCATTCTGCCGCGCGGCGGCAAGGCGCAGACGTTGGACCGTGTTGGTATTGTGGACACCGGTGGCTAGCGCATAGATACGGGCCGCATCGACGAAAAGGCGCGCACCGTATTTCTTGAGATCGATGCGTCCAGGATGATCGGGATCGAGATCGGTGACGAAATCTCTAAAGGTTCCGAGCGGCGGCCCTACGTCGAGGGCGTTATGGGCCATGGCCCTCAGAAAAAGCGCGTTGGACGCCGTCAGATCGAGCAGGTGGCGCCGCAGGCTCTCAGCCAGGTCGGCTTGGCCGTAAAGGGCGCGAAAGTCGAAGAAGATGGTGGCGTTCAGCAAGGCTTCCGGCTGGGGCACCCGAATCCACTTGCTGAACTGTTCCTTCCATTCATCCAGGGAAAGGCACCACTGCGGATTGCTCGCCATGATATTGCCTTTGCACAGGGGAAAGCCGCAACGATCCAGGTCGGCGTTCACCTCCCGGGCAAAAGCCAGGAAACGCAACTTGAGTTCCTCCCGATCATGGAAGTCGTCGCAGGCGAAGACGATCCCGTTGTCCTGGTCGGTGCTGAAAGTCTGCTCGTCGCGCCCCTCGGAGCCGAAGGCAAGCCAGCACCAGGCAATCCCGGAAAAGTCGTGGCGTTCGAGATTGAGGGCGATGATGCGTCGGGTCAGCGCGTCATTGAGAGCCGAGATGAACTGGGTCAACTGCTCGGCCCCGATGCCCTGGGCCAGCATGTTGAAAGCCAGCTGACGCACATCGGCGGCGGACTGGCGCAGGGCATCGACGCCATCGGCGAATTCGATGGCCTGACGGATCTGGCGCAGTCCGACCCGCTGCAGGGCAAAGAGGTCCCGCTCCGAAACCACCCCGGTCAACTTCCCTTCGGCATCGACCACGAGGATGTGGCGAATGCCATGGGTGGCCATGGCAAGCATGGCGTCATAGGCGGTGGCATGCTCTTCCAGCTGGAAGGGATTCGGCGACATCGCGGCGGATAGGGGCTTGTCCTGAGCCAGATTGGCGAGGACCACGCGATCGAGCAGGTCGGTCCTGGTGAAGATGCCCACCGGTCTGCCGTCGCCATCGACTACCACCAGGGACCCCACGGAGGCCCGCGACATGGTTTCGAGGGCTGCCCGCACGGGAGTATCAGGAGCCACCGTCACCGGCTTGCGGCTGCCCACCGAAGCGAGCGGTGAATTGAGCGTCTGCTGCTCACTGGCGCGCTGGGAGAACTGCAACTGCAGTTGCTGCCGGGACTGGTTGAGGAGGCTGGCAATGTATTGGGTGCAGAACAAGTTGAATTCCGGACTTGCCGTCATCAACTCGAGGAAATCGTCCGCGGCAAGACGGTAGCAGAACGTATCCTCAAGCGCGGTGTAGAGGTTGGTCGATGGCCGCCGGGCGGTGACCGCCCCAATGGGAAAGCTTTCTCCGGGTCCAAGGGTCAGGACGGAATACTCGGTCACCGCAACCTCACCCGCCTGCCGGGCCTGAACCTTGCCTGACTCGACGACGTGAAAATGGGCGACGACTCCGTCCTCGGGACCGAGAATGCGGACCCCTGCGGCAAAGAAGGCGATCTGGACCCGGCTCGCGGCCCACTCGAGCGCTTCCGCGCTCATGCGGTCGAAGGGGGCATGCTTGCGCAGAAAGGCTGCTGCTGCAGCGGCGTAGCGGCGAGTCCCGTCCAGGCGTAGCTGGGACGCAGTTTGGTCGATGATCTCAGATTCCATGATCACGGTCCCTGATAAGGAATTGGGCAGGGGACAGAAACACGCGAGGTCCAGCCATTGCCAGCCGCGCGCTAAAGCGCATAGTTTAGCTTGACCCGCTGCTGCAGGCGCTTGGCTTCGCGCAGGCACTCGCGCAGAATGGCCCGGTCCAGATTGTGCAATTCATCGGGAATGACGCCATGGTGAGCCGGCTCGCCCCTGGCCAACTTATCCGCCTGCCGGTCCAGCCGCAGGCGGAGCAAGTGAGACAGGGCATCCCGCGCGGCGCCCACCTCGTCAGAAGTCATGCCGACGGCGGGCCCCGCCTCCGCCAGCCGCTCCCGGGTGGCGACCGCCCGTACCCCCGAGGCCAGCGCAAAAATTCTGCCCGCATCGACGAAGACCCGAGCACCAAATTTTTTCAGATCGACCGTCGCCCCATGCTCTCCCGTCTTGGTGACCACGTCACCGAGAAGGCCCAGGGGCGGCTGGGCCAGAAGGGCATTCGCCGCCATCAGATGAAGAAAGGCAGGTGTGTCGCTGGTGAGGTCGAGCACCTTTGCGAGCAGCGATTCGCCCAGGCCCAGATCGCCAAAGAGCGGACGCAAGTCGAAAAAGATCGTGGCGTGCATCAGGGCTTCCGGTTCCGGCCGCCGGACCCAATCGATGAAACAGCGGCGCCATTCGTCGATGGACAGACACCACCGGGGATTGCCGGCCATCACTTCACCCTTGCAGAAGGTGAATCCACAACGGTCGAGATTGGCATTGGCCGCCCGCGCAAACGGGAGGAACAATTCCCGCAGGGCGCCTGCCTCGGCATCGTCGGCGGCGCTGAAGAGGAGACCGTTGTCCTGGTCGGTGACGAAGGTCTGCTCGCATCGACCCTGAGATCCGAAGGCGAGCCAGCACCAGGGCACCGGGGGCAGGCGGTGCCCCTGGGCGGTGAGTTCGATGACGCGCACGGAAATGCGGTCGTTGAGACCGGAGATCAGGCCGCTGAGGACATGCCCGGTGAGGCCGACGGTCGAGGTCGCCATAGCGAGCTGGGTCGCTGCCGAGGCGCAGGAAACCAATTCGGGGATGTCGGTCGCGGCGGAGATGCGCCGCGCCAGTGCTTCGGCCGCGCGGCAGGGAAGGCCCGGGAGGGGCTCAGTCAGCGGAAAATCAATACTTGATTCGAGCATAGTAAGTCTGCTGCGAGGCTTCCAGCGCCTGACGCAGCGTGAAGATCCCCTTCTCCGCAAGCACTGGGACGAGCTTGAGGAAGACTTCCGCGGTCGCCAGAGAGTCGTCGATCGCATTGTGCCGGGTCTCGATAGTGATCCCCAGACGCTCCAGGATGACGTCGAGCTTGTGGGATTCCTGGTTGGGATGCGCGACCGCGGAGAGCAAGAGGGTGTCGAGGACCGGCTGCCCGAAGCGGATACCGGTTGACGCTTCCTTCAGTTGCAGGAAGCGCATGTCGAAAGCCGCGTTGTGGGCGATCAGGACCGTGTCTTCGCAAAATTCGCGGAAGGCAGGCAGAACGATGTCGATGGTCGGCTGGCCGCGCACCATGTCATCGGTGATCCCGTGGATGGGAATGGTTTCGGGCCGCAGCATCCGCTGGGGATCGACCAGCTGGTTGAAGATTTCCTGCCGCAGCACCCGGTTGTTGACGATACGCACTGCGCCGATCTGGATGATTTCGTCGCCATTGGACGGCTCCAGACCCGTCGTTTCCGTATCGAACACGGTATAGACCAGTTCGGTCAGTCGGCGGTCGAGGTCAACGCCTGCCATGTCCTGGAACTTGAACAGGTCGAAATCATAGTACTCCGGCCGCCCGCGGGCGCGTGCCTCGTCGTCGAGCGCTACGGCGGCCGATTCCGGGGCAGCCACCGGGAGGACGAAGCGGAAGAAGGCCCGGTGCGCGGCCTTTTCCCTTTGGTACCAGACTTCGCCACCGTGGCGGTCGATGACGTCGCGCAAGCTGAGAGGCGTCGTTTCGGCGCTCAGGCGCATCGGTTCGAGCTCCCAGGTATAGAAAGTTTCCGAAGACATCGCCGGGCCGCTCCAGATGATGTCGAGATAGGCCAGACGGTCGTGGCCCGACAGGCGGAAACGCAACTCGCGAATCTCGTAATGTTCCTGCAGTCGCGTGGCCAAAAAGGCGATGGCGAACACCAGCGAGAAACTGTCGGCCTTGATCCACAAGGCGTCGTCCATTTCCTCGGTCTTGCTGGGCAGTTGGAGCAGGTCCTCGATGCGCCGCTGGGCGGCGGCAACGATATCGATCCCGAGGACATCCTCGAGGGGCCATCGGGTCTTGAGCGAATCGGAAAAATCGGCCATGGTCCGATCCAGCCGATCGCTCATGCGAGCCGCTTCCTCGTCGATGATGCGGACGAAACGCTCGCGCAATTCCGGCTCCATGTCCGGATAATCGATCAGATTGGTGACCGCCGCCCGCAGCGTGCCGAGAGCCGCGCGACTGCCTTCGGTCAGGGAATGAAGCACCTGATCGCGGCGGGCCTCCTGCTCGATGCTGCGGGTGATATTCTCGACCGTCAGCACGTACCCCCCCATGACCGGGGGACTACTCCCTTCCACCGCCCCGGTGAGGACAGGCACCATCTGGACCCGCAACAACTGCCCGCCCCGGGTGGTGGTGACGAAATTGGCCAATCCCGCCTTTCCCGTCGCCAGCCTTTGGCGGATGACTTCCTGGGCATGGGTCACCTGGCTCTTCTCGAGAATCGAGAAGATCGACCGACCAAGGCCGATCAGCGCCCCGCCCGCCACCGAGGTGGGCCCTTGGGCCAGTGCCTTGAACTGCAGTCTCGCCCGGTTGTTGTAGAGCAAGACGCGGCCGTCCAGATTGCAGACGATCACCGCCTGGGCGAGCTCCGACATGAGGGCGGCGAGGCGATTCTTCTCCTCTTCCAGCGAAGCCTTGGCACGGGCGATCTGGGCGTCGACGTCGTCGAGCAGTTCGTTGCGCTGTTGCGCCAGATCGTTTGCCGCCCGGGCCAGTTGCTGCACCTCCGGCGGTCCCTCCAGGGCGACGCGAAAATTGCGGTTGGCCCCGAGCATGAGGCGCAAGGTTTCCGCCATTCGCAGCAGACCGTCCACATAATGGCCGAAAAGCTTATGGAGGATGGCCAGCCCGACAATGAATCCAAAGATGGTCATCACGGTGCCGATGGGCAAGCGGGAAATCAGGAGCTCCACGAGCATCGTCCGCTCGGCCTCCTTCATGTCGAGCCAAACCAGTATCGACGTGACGACAAAGGGCCCGGTCATCAGCAGACCCAAGACGACGGCAGCGAGGATGAAGCGGACCTTGGCCTTCATGGCGTCCCTTTCTCGAATCCGTAAGCCGTGGCTCAGGCTCCCGCGAGCATGGCTTTGACCTTGGCGACGAGTTCCTTGGTCGAAAACGGCTTGGTGACGTAGGCATCGGCACCCAAAGCCAGACCCTTGGCCACCTCGGTATCCCGACCCTTGGCTGTGAGCATGACGACCAGAAGCCGGGCATTGTCCGGATTTGCGCGAACGGCCTCGCAGACTTCGAAACCCGATTTCTTGGGCATCATGACATCGAGCAGCACGAGGTCGGGCCGAAAGGTCGCTACCTTGGCCAGGGCTTCCTCTCCGTCCACCGCGACCGCCACGTCGAATCCTTCCTTCTTCATCAGGAATTCCAGCGAAACGACGATATTGGGCTCATCGTCGACGATCAGAATCTTGTGTCCCATGGTCATTCCTCCCTAGTTCTCATGCTCGGCCTCTCTCGGCAGGGGCAGGGTAAAGATGAAACGAGCGCCCTGCCCCGGTTCGCTTTCAGCCCACAAGCGACCGCCGAAATACTCGACAATCTGGCGGCTGATCGGCAAGCCCAGACCGGTACCCTGGGGCTTGTCCGTGAGGGTATTGCCCCCCTGGCGGAATTTTTCGAATACGACGTCCAGTTCGTCCGGGTTGAGGCCCACACCGTTGTCGGCCACCTCGATGCGGGCCTGGCCTGCGTCCACCGCGAGAGTGACGGCAACCCGTCCGCCCGAATCCGGCACGAATTTCACCGCGTTGGACAGGAGGTTGATCATGACCTGTACCAGCCGGTCGCGGTCCGCCTGAATCACCGGGCCCGTTTCGGGCAGGTGCAGTTCAACGGCAACGCCCTTGCCGCGGAAGAGCTGGTCCACCGAATCGACAGATTCGCGGATCATGGTGGCGAGATCGACTTCGCCGGTCACCCATTCCGCCCGCCCCGACTCCAGCTTGGCCATGTCGAGAATCTGATTGATCAACCGGGTCAGCCGCTCGGCCTCGGCGACGATGATGCCGAAAAAGCGCCGACGGTCGGAAAGGTCCATCCTGGGATCGTCGAGAAGCAATTCCGACAGGGCACGGATCGAGGTCAGCGGGGTGCGCAATTCGTGGGTGACCGTGGAGATGAAATCATCCTTCATGCGGTCGAGTTCCCGCAGCCGATTGTTGGCCGCCCGCAACTCGGCGGTGGCCGCCTCCAGCGCCTTGGACTTGGCTTCCAGTTCGCGACTATAGGCGCGCACCTGGGAAGCCTCGTCTAGGATGTCGAGGACTTCGTCCAAGCCAAGCTCTTCTTCCTGGACCACCGAGGCAACCATCACCCGGGCACTGGCCGACCCGATGGCGCCGGCGAGCTGGGTCTCGGCAAAAGAGACAAAATCGGCGTCGGCCGGCAGGGATTTCCAGTCGTCGAGGTCCCTACGGCGCGCGTAAGCCCTGAGCTGCTTGCGCGCGCGGGCAGGCCCGAGAAAGCGTTCCAACAGCGCCACCAGTTCTCCTGACGAAGCGCTGCCCCGCCATAGGCTAGCCCGGGGTGCCGCACCGCCCCGGCTCAAGGCATCGACGAAGCGTTCGGCCTGGGCCACCTCGGTCGCCCCCGGACGAGTTGTGAGCGAGACCCCAACGTAGAGGGCGGAATTGACCAGGAGGCTCCAGAAGAGACAATGGGAGATCTCATCCATTCCACCGAGACCGAACAGGGCTTGAGGTTTGAGCATCGCCATCCCCGCCGGCCCCAGATCTAGAAACCCGCGACCGATCCA
>Ga0268298_10000754_pt1 | contig 40573 bp, 39 predicted proteins | sample WWTPWeurt_MetaG_FD_194462 | JGI IMG/M metagenome (GOLD analysis project Ga0268298, IMG submission 194462) | Activated sludge microbial communities from WWTP in Nijmegen, Gelderland, Netherland - WWTP Weurt | ecosystem: Engineered > WWTP > Aerobic digester > Activated sludge | place...
TTGCATGAATTGTTATGACAAAAGTTTCTGGCAAACCTAAGCATCCATTTGGCGAAGTTGGTGTCACAGATACGGTTACAGAAATATCAGTTCCTGTTCCATTCTGTGCGAGAAAGATTGGAATCATGCCACTTCCTGACAATCCAAATCCAACATCTATACCTGTCGTATTTACCCAATCAAATGTTGAACCCGCAATATCAGCTGTGAAACCTTGCACTGATAAATTTAATCCTTCACAGACTTCCTGGTCATTCAAAGAATTCATCACTGGAACTTGATATGTATTTATTGTAGCATTACCAGCAATTGTATTTGTGCATCCATTCCCATCAGTAACTGAAACCAAACTGTATGTTCCAACTGCAGCGCCTGAAATCACATACGGACTTGCAGATACATTTACCGTTGTTGGAGTGCCATTGAAATTGTAAGTTAGATCCCAGTTTGGTACTCCGGCAGTTAAGTTGATAGTAATATCCGGCAACGGATCTCCAGGGCAAATTGTTGTTGTTCCAGAAATATTTGCGGCCGGTAATCCATTAATCACAATGTCATCATCGTAAGTAGCCAATGCGCAACCAGCAATATTTATTGTATTCGTTACAGTGTACGTTCCAGGTGTTGAAGCACTCAAATCCACAAGTCCTGTTGCTGTATTGATAGACAATCCACCAGGAACAAAAGAGAAAATTCCACCACTACCACTATTAATGTACGTAGGTGAAGGATCAATGTCATTCAGACAATATGTTCCAAAAGTAAAATCAGCAACTGGTGCGTCTGTTATCGTAAGGTTCAGCGTACTAGTTTGAGGACATAAAGAGCCAGGCGCTCCAGAAGTATTATAAGTAATCGCATAAGTTCCAAGATCACTTGTACTTAAATCAATAAATCCGGTTGCAGTATTGATATCTAAAAATGGACCACCACTAACTATAGTAAATGAAAATGTACCTCCGGCCAATCCAGTCACATTTGCAGTTGGATCTGTTGAAGTTTGGCAATAAGTCAATCCTGACGGATACACAAACGATGGATCATCCAAAGAATTCACTGTAACAGTTACTTGATCTGTATTGGAGCATAAACCGGAATTTGTTCCAGTTACAGTGTATGTATTTGTTGCAGCAGGGTTAAATGCTATCCCATCAACCACACCGTTATCCCATGCATAAACACCACCAACTCCAGCACCCGTGCCTGTAAGTGTAACTGGATCACCAACACAAATTGTTTGATCAGGTCCTGCATTAACTACTGGTATTGGATTGACAGTAATTGTTACCTGATCTGTTGACTGACATCCTCCAGTTCCTGTTCCGGTAACAGTATATGTAGTTGTTGCAACAGGAGTAAAAGTTACACCATCTGTAACACCGTTATCCCATGCATACGTTGTTGCTCCAGAACCATTCAACACGGTTGGATCACCCGCACACAATGATTGATCAGGACCTGCATCAACCACTGGAACTGGATTCACTGTTACTGTAATTGATTCTGTTTGCTCACAAACCGGAGTAAAAGAAATATCATCAATTGCAAAATCATTACCCATAACATTTGTGTTCAAGTTTGTAATACAAATTGTCGCGGATGTAGCTGCACCAGAATTCCATGTTGTGAAAAATTCATTCCACACACAGGTTGTTCCTGATGCATTCAAATTTGATCCTACCGGAATTCCATTTATTGTAAATTGCAATACTGCAGGATTGGTTGGATACACAGAAGCAAGCCAAGCGGAAAACAAATAATCTGTATTCGCAGTTACTGGAATAGTTTGACACCACACCGTTGCGCCTACTACTGATGAACCATTCACCACCATCATATTTCCTCCTCCAGTATGATCACCGCAGGCAGAAAAACCACCGTTATAGGTTTGTGGATTTGGAATCACATTGTATTGTGCTTCGGCTGTATTTGTTGGATTTGTAAATGTGTAAGAAGAATTGAATCCGGTATTTCCAGAACTGAAATCTCCATTGTTAATCAAATTTGATCCTTCAGTGTAAGATGTAACTGTATAAGTTGTCGTAACTGTTGGACAAACATTTTGTGTTGTTAATGAAGAATCAACAATTCCGGTATTTGGATCCCAAACAAAAAAGTCACCACCAGCAACTGTTAATGTTGTACAATCACCTTCACAAATCGAGACATCTGGACTTACAACAATAGGAGTTGGGTTCAAAATAGTTACTGTTACATCATCAGTATCAATGCAGCCAGAAGCATTTAATGTCAATGTATAAGTTGTTGTTGCAACTGGTGTTGCAACCGGATTTAAAATATTGGTTGCTGAAAGGGTTCCGCCTGGAGCCCAGGAAGGAGTTCCCAATCCTGATCCATTTAATGTAATACTTGTACCAGGACAAATTGAAACATCAGGTCCGGCATTGGCAACCGGTGCGGTAATGATGTCTATAACAACGGTCATGTCATCGGGACATGGACCTGGCGTTGTATATGTTACATTATAAGTTCCAACAGTTGATGTGGTAGGATTAATCTGACCCGTTGCTGCATTCAACGTTAGTCCTGCAGGACTGGATGTAAATGTTCCGCCTGGCACTCCGGTAATAACCGGGTTCATAGATGCACCCGTTACGCACAATGCGGCACTTGGATAACTGAAAGCAGGGTTTTGTGTAGGAGGAAATGGACCTCCATTCACTGTGTAAGGACAACCATTTCCATCATTCACGGTAAATGACCACATCTGTCCGCCAGTCAAATTATTAATTACAAAAGATCCATTATTTGGAGCAGTTGTACTAGAAAAATTTGCAGTTACAGGTAACAAATTACTTGCGGTAAAATTGGATCCGTTCACAGCAGGTAATCCACCTGATACAGTAATTGTTGCTGTTCCGGTATTACAATCCTGAACCGAAACGGCATTGAACTGTGGTAAATATTGCACCGCATAGGGTGTACCCAATTCATAACATGGCATGGTCGTATTCACATAGCTATATGTGCCGGTTGACATACTGTACATGGTGATTGGAACATAATATATGGTATTGTTAGTAAATGTTCCCGGAGGGAAAGCATTGATCATTCCCATGTCATTCAAATCAGATAAATTGAAGTCACTCACTAATCCAAGAAAGCAAGGATCGTCCGGAATATCTGTGACCAAATTTGGAACTAAAGCAACAGAAGGAGCACATGAGTAAATCAACCAGGAAACACCCGGATCATAAGGAGGTCCTGGAGGAGCAAACATTTCATCTGGAGCATCAAAATCGTTGTTAGAATTGATATCAATCTGATCACCATAACACAACACATAATTATTTGAACTCGATCCTGTAATGGTTGCATTGAATGTTCCGATATCTACGCCGCATGCACATGATGGAGGCGCAGTTGAATTGATTACACTGGTACAAGCCGGATTTGCACTGAATACCACTGTAATAGTAATAGCAGCGCCGTTCGCAGGGATACCAGTAATTGTGAAGTTATCAGGACTTGTAAACGGTGGATTAAAAGTTTGCGTGTAGTTTGTTCCGCTGTTGTTTACAATTACTGTCATTGTTCCACCAGCCGGAGGTGAAGAATAAGTTACAGTTCCAGTCACTTCAAAAGTATTATTCGAAAGACAAGCACCCAGATTTGCAACAAAATTATCAATGTTACAAAGACAAACTGGTGCGGTATAATTCACGGTTTGCGTGCAAGCAGGATCAGAAGTAAAATAAGCCGTAATATCACAGGCCGCACCATTGGCAGTTTGACCAGTCAGATTGTAATTTGCAGGTGAGACAAAAGGGGCATTAAAAATTTGTTGAACACCATTACAATCTTCAACAATTAATTGACCGGCAGCCGGAGCATTCACAAATGTTACCTGACCTGAAGTGGAATATGTATTTGGACCAACAACACAAGCTCCAACGTTTGCAGTAAGGTTTGTGATATCACAAGGTGCACTGCAATCAATCACCTGAACGTTTATTGAAGATGATGCCTGACAAGGTGGTTGACCGATTACATAATTTATAGTATGTGTACCCACTCCAGCTGTTGCCGGATTAAATGTACCCGTTGTACTAATACCCGTACCACTCCAATCTCCGCCCATGTTGAGAGCAGTCATTTGAAAAGCAGGATCAGTGGTACATAAAACACCAACAGGATTAATTGTTGGATCAGGTGGACCAGTTTGTGCAGATGGAGGATTGGCAAGATCCATTGTAAAGGATGTAGAAGAACCACTCCAGTTTTCTACCACAATCATTACCACATCACCTGCAACCACATTAGGCGCAGGTACTGACGAAGTACATGGAAAAGTGGTACCAAACTGATTACAGCCATTTGAAAAATCAGCATAATTACATCCAATCTCATTTCCTGTGTTTTGAATTGCGACGCATGGATCTGTTGAAGGTGGAATATCAAAAATGGCCACATCTAAAAATCCCGTTGTTGCATCTCCGTCAATTAATAAATCAAGCGGACCGCTTGAAGTGATATAGAGAACAATGTATGCGTAATTAGGACCAAAAAAATCGAGACAAGAACTTACTGGTGGTCCTGGAGTATTGAATCCAAATGGCCCTGCAATACCTGGTGTACAAATCGTGATATCGGTGTTGCATCCATTACCAGATTGAATTGGAGGAGTACAAGTAATTTCCACATCCACACATGCACCAGATGATGCACATGGAAATTGATCTAATAAGAGATTTACAGTTCCTGTTAAGGTAGCTGTCCAGTTGATGGTTGATTGTGTACCACAGTCATCGTCATTGTAAGCCAAAACTGTAGTCCCTGCACCATTGTACAATGTCAATTCTGTATCAGTAAATAAAGTACCTCCACAGGTTGTAAATGTGTAGTCATTTCCTGCAACCACGTTGATGGTAACATATTCACCCGGATTCATGCACCCGATATTCATTGTACCCGGACACGCAGGTGGAGTTGCATCCAATAAAAAAGTATTATTGAAACCGCATTGCGCATTTGCGTTCAAGACTGAAAATCCGGTCAATACTATGAGAAGAATTTTTTTCATAATTGCATCGGATTAATTGAGAATAATATAACGTTCAGGCATGGAAAGAATTCTTTCTTGTCTTTCTTTCGGAAGTCTTTCAAACTCTTCTCTAGTAAGCGTGGTTTTTATTTGTGCATCCGCATTGGGATCCAATTTTTGTTGCCATGCCTGTTTTTTAGATTTATACTCCTCGTCAGTCATTGTTCCTTTTACAGGCAAATCATTTTGTTCGGCGTACTCCACAGACTGTAAATAATTACTAATCCGTTCAGACTTTGTATCAATGTATTTCAACAACCCTTCTACTCTGATTATTTCCTGCGGATCAGAAGCGGGATTATTTTTTAATTCCTGAAGACGCATATTTAATGCCGCTTTTTTGGATTGTAATCTTTCCAATTCAGCTTTTGGATCTTCATTTTGCATTGCATTTGAAAAAAGCGGAGACAAATCTCCACCCGGCTGAAGTTGTTGTGAAAAGACTATCGCATTAAAAGCGAAAAGTCCAATCAAGACGAATTTGTTTTTCATGGTTTTCAGAATTATTAAACCAGAACAGAGAACCTATGGTATAAAATTTAACAAAAGATTTTCTTTCCTGTTGATCTACTGACGTTCAAATTTACCATTAGTTGCCTGATTATCATCGTCCGTACAAACTGATTTTCAACCGAAAGTACCAGTTATAAACAAAAAAGCCGCTGTCACATTGACAACGGCTTTTTATCCTAAAAATGATTCTAAACTTATTTGTTTTCAGTTTTCTTTTTATCTGAACAAGTTGAAGTTCCTCCATGTGTGCAGCAAGAACCTTGTTTTTTCTTTGACGATTTTTTTGTAGTTGTGCTGGTTTTTGTTTTGTCACCATCCTGAGCATAGGAATTTGTAACTGCGCCTGTGAAAGCAATTAATCCAAGAGCTAAAACTAATTTTTTCATATTTCTTAAATTTTTAAAATTCAAATTGATTGTTGTAAAGTTAAACGATCTTGAAGGGAATCCTTGTTAAAAAGTTGCTAAATTTTATTTGAAAGACTATTTAAGTACACCTAAAACGGTTGTTTTACCCTGAACCACATCCCCAATTTTTATTTTTAATTCGGTATCAAGCGGAACAAAAATATCTACGCGTGAACCAAATTTGATAAACCCAAATTCACTCGCCGCTTTTACATTTTCAGTTTCCTTTGAATAACAAATAATTCTTCTTGCAACCGCTCCGGCAATTTGTCTGAACAATAATTCTTTTCCGTTTGTATGCTGAACCACTACAGTTGTTCTTTCATTTTCCGTTGAAGATTTTGGATGCCATGCCACCAGGTATTTTCCCGGATGATACTTTACATATTTGGTCAAGCCAGAAATTGGATTCCACTGTACATGCACATTTAAGGGAGACATAAAAATGGAAATCTGAATCCGTTTATCTTTAAAATATTCTGTCTCGTCTGTTTCTTCAATCACCACTACTTTGCCATCAGCAGGACAAATTATTAAATCATCTCCTTCAGGTGCAATTCTGAAAGGCACTCTGAAAAACTGCACAATCAGATAAAACATCACCAGTAAAAAGGCATTGATCAGCCAATACAAAATCAAAATATCTTTCAGATACAAATGATTCACTGTAAAAATTGCAGAAGCAATAATCAACGCAATTAAAATAATGACATAACCTTCTTTGTGGATTTTCATGTGCTAAAAAATTGTATTTGCAAAAATAAATTTCTCTAAAAAAAAGATAACCGGCACAACAAAAAGTACCGCATCAAAACGATCCAGAATACCTCCATGACCTGGCAGAATTTTGCCTGAATCTTTAACGCCAACGCTCCGCTTTAGCATGGACTGAACCAAATCTCCAAGCGTTCCGATAACTCCGGCAACCAGTGCATACGTAATAAATTTTATATATGATTCTTCCAGAAAGTTAGCAAGTATAATTCCTGCAATAACTGCAAAAAGTACACCTCCTATAAAACCTTCCCAGGTTTTTTTTGGAGAAATTCGCTCAAACAATTTGTGTTTTCCGAATAACCTTCCTGCGAGGTAAGCGAAGGTATCATTACTCCAGATTAGAATAAATATAGTTAGAACCGGCCAAAAGTCGCAAAAAACTGAATGACAAGTAATACTAATGCTCATTTCATTTAACAGCACAAAAGGAAGCACTACATAGATCCAGCCTGAAAAAGTGACTGCAATATTTTCGAAAGGTTTAGCTTTGCTGCGAAATAATTCAAGAATAGAAATTAAAATAAATCCAACAAGCACAAGCCCTGTAGTTAATATTGACAAGTGATAATTACTACCAAAATAGATAGAAAGAATAACAAAGAAATACAGAACAACACCAATCAACGTCCCCACAATTTTTTGCGGTTTAGAATCTGAATTTTCAAACAGCGAATAGAATTCATACAATCCAAGTGCGGTAATTAATCCAAAGGTGATATGCATGTACCAGCCGCCCAGCAGAATGGCTCCTACCAGCACCACCACAAAAATGGTTCCTGTTATTGCGCGCTGCCAGAAATTACTCATTCAGTTTTTCCAGAATTAATTTTGCTTTTTCAACCTGAAGTACGGGAACGTACAACTCAATTTGTCCAAATGTTCCGTAAGAAGAATCTTTTTTATTGAGGAGAATAACTTCTACGTTGGCATCCAGTAACTGATGTTGCTTCATGTATGCCTCAGGCTCTGAGGTTGTAGTATAAATACAAACTTGTCCTTTGACAAAACTCATGATTATTAATGCGGAAGTGGTTTTGGATCAGTTTCATTATTTGCAGTTCCTTCTGATGTATTATCATCTTTTTTTTCTTCTGCAATTTGTGCATCTTCAACAACAGGCTTCACCTCTTCTTTTTCCCAAGGACGTTTTCCAAAAATTGCAACCAAATCATCTTTGAAAATCACTTCACGCTCCAGTAACTTATCTGCCAGCATCGTTAATTTATCTTTGTTTTCTTTGAGTATTTTCAAAGCACGCTGATATTGCGCTTCAATAATATCAGAAACTTCTTTATCAATCAACTCAGCACGTTCTTCAGAATAAGGTTTCATGAAAGCTGATTGTCCTTGTGGGTCATAATAACTGATATTACCCAGCTTCTCACTCAATCCATAAATTGAAACCATGGCGTATGCCTGCTTGGTTACTTTTTCCAAATCACTTAATGCTCCTGTCGAAATTTTTCCAAACATAATTTCTTCTGCGGCGCGACCACCCAGTGCGTAGCACATTTCATCCAGCAACTGTTCTGTTGTTGTGATTTGTCTTTCTTCAGGTAAATACCAGGCTGCACCTAAAGATCTTCCACGCGGAACGATTGTAACTTTTACCAGTGGTGAAGCATGTTCCAGCAACCAGGATGTTGTAGCATGTCCGGCTTCGTGATATGCAATGGTTTTCTTTTCTTCAGGTGTGATAATTTTATTTTTCTTTTCAAGTCCGCCGATAATTCTATCAACTGCATCCAGAAAATCCTGCTGTGACACAAAGTGTTTTTTCTTACGGGCAGCAATCAATGCCGCTTCATTACAAATATTCGCAATGTCAGCACCTGAAAATCCCGGCGTTTGTCTGGCAAGGAAATCAATATCCAGATTTTGATCCAGCTTCAATGGTTTTAAATGAACTTTGAAAATTTCTTTTCGTTCATTCATATCTGGCATGTCAACATAAATCTGACGATCAAAACGACCCGCACGCATCAAAGCAGAATCTAAAACATCCGCACGGTTGGTTGCAGCAAGAATGATAACACCACTGTTTGTACCAAAACCATCCATTTCAGTCAACAATTGATTTAACGTGTTTTCACGTTCATCATTCGAACCCATGTTGAGATTTTTTCCACGAGCGCGACCGATAGCATCAATCTCATCGATGAAAATAATCGACGGCGCTTTTTCTTTTGCCTGTCTGAACAAATCACGCACACGTGATGCTCCCACTCCAACAAACATTTCCACAAAATCAGAACCAGACAAAGAGAAGAACGGCACTTTTGCCTCACCCGCCACGGCTTTTGCAAGCAACGTTTTTCCGGTTCCCGGAGGTCCTACAAGTAACGCACCTTTAGGAATTTTTGCACCCAGTTCAGTATATTTTTTTGGATTCTTAAGGAAGTCCACAATTTCTTCAATCTCTTCTTTTGCTCCTTGCAAACCTGCTACATCTTTGAAAGTTGTATTGGTTCCTTTTCCTTTTTCAAAAACTTTTGCACGGGATTTTCCAATGCTGAAAATATTTCCGGCACCACCTTGTCCACCACCACCACCAGACATACGGCGCATGATGATGATCCAGAACACGATTAATAAAATAGGGAATAATAACCAGCCGAGTATTTCACCAAACCAATCTGTTCTGTCTTCACGGGTTATGTCAAACTTATATGCTTCACCTTTACTTTCCAGTTTGATTTTGACATCATCGAGATCCTTTTCAAAAGATTCTCTGTCAGGCGTTGTGAAAGTTAAATCCGGTGTTCCTCCGCCAAACGATTCTTTTTTAGTGATGTTTTTATATTTCTCATCCAGATTTTTTATGGCGTCCAGTGAATCCTGTTTCAGATATATCTCACCAATTTCTTTGTTCTTAACGAAGTTCAATTTTTCGATATAACCGCGATCAGCGAGCTCATAAAAATCACTTTCTTCAATTTTAATAACTCTTCCTCCTGAGTTCAGTAAACTAAAACTGATTAAGAGTACAGCAATGATTGCGTAAATCCAATACGCATTAAATCCTTTATTTTTTTTTGGTTCTTCTGACATAATTTTTTCTATTGAAGATTTTCAATTTCGGTGCGTTTTGCATCTGCCCACAAATCTTCCAGATTGTAAAATTCTCTTGTCTCGCGGAAAAAGATATGAACTACCACATTCACATAATCAAGCAAAATCCATTCAGAGTTTCCAACTCCTTCTTCATGCCATGGACGCTCTTTCAGTTCTTTTCTGGTTTTTCTAACTACCGCGCTTGCCATTCCTTCAACCTGCGTACTCGAATCACCTGTTGCAATGATAAAGTAATCCGTTACCGCATTTGAAAGGTTGGTGAGATCGAGAATTACAATATCTTTTCCCTTAACATCCTGCAAACCGTCAACCATCGTTTCAATGAGTTGACGAATGGCCTTATCTTTTATTTTAAGCGCTTTTGGCATTCTATAGAAATTAAGTGGCAAAAATACGGATTTTGTCTGAGTTTACAGGGCGCTTCACTAATAATCATCGAATTTTACTGCCCTGGTTCTACAAATCCTTTAATTAACCGTATTTGCAGACAAATTGAAATATAAAAATTCTCACCTTTGCGTTCATGAGTTATTACCGGTTGAAACCTTTGTTTATTAAGCTTGATGAGACGTCTTCAACCAACTCATTTGCCGCTGAACTTTTAAAAACCAAACCTGCTGAAAACGGAACAACTGTTGTAACACAGGCACAATCATCCGGCAAAGGACAAAGAGGTAACAGCTGGATTTCTCAACCATGGAAAAATTTAACCTGTTCAGTAATTTATTATCCAACCATTACGGCAGATAAAATGTTTTATCTGAACATTATCACTTCACTTGCCGTAGCGGATGTTCTGGAAAAAATCGGATGTAAAAAAATTCAGATCAAATGGCCAAACGATATCTTGATAGACAAAAAAAAAATCGCTGGTATTCTGATAGAAAATCTAATCAAGGGTAATAAAATACACAGCTGTATTATAGGCGTTGGACTCAATATAAATCAAACCGAATTCCCGCAGGAAATTAACGCAACTTCTCTTCAACTTCAAAAAGGAAATTCATTTGATATTCATGAAATACTCATTGATTTCCACACCATGCTTGATCACTTTGTCCGATATCTGGAAAACGGAGAGTTCAATTTGCTTAAAGAAAAATATTATCAACGGTTATTTGGTTTGAATGAAGAAAGCAGGTTCAGAGATTCAACAAGTGAATTTGAAGGAAAAATAACCGGCATTAATGAATCTGGAAATTTAACAATTCAGAAAAAAAATTCGGGAGAGATTCATTCGTACGATCTCAAAGAGATTCAATTTCTGATTCAGGCAGAATGAACCTTTTGCAAACGATCAGCCATGTAATTAAAAAGATTGGTAAGTGGTTTCATCACCATCATTTTCAAAAAGGCGTTGATTTCACCATTGAAGTGAAGATGACATTCACAACCATTATCAACATCTTTAATATGCACGGTGAGAGTGAACGGAAACGGAGCTTTTTCACCGGATACAATATCAATCTTATGCACAGGATGTACTTCTTTTTTAACCAGCGGAATAATGGCCGCATTCTGAATTTTAAATGAACACTGATCAAAATCGGATCTCCAGTCAGAAATTTTATCCGGTGGAAGAAGTTCAACAAAATGATTGAAATCGCACAGATAATTATACACCACTTCAGATGATTTGTGAATGGTTACTTTTTCGCTATCAATAGTTGTTGACATCAGCCTTGCCAGTTTTCAGGGTTATTTCTCCAAGCGCGCAATGATTCAAGATCAGACTCATTGATATAATTGGTATTAATTGCATGTTCAATCAGATGCGAATAATCAGACAAAGCGAAAAAAGGACATTCAGCCTTTTCAAAATTAGCGTTGGCTTTCTCAAATCCGTAAGAGAATATTGCGCCCAATCCAAGCACATTGCATCCTGCTTTTCTCAATGCTTCAACGGCTTTCAGACTGCTTCCGCCTGTTGAGATCAGGTCTTCGATGACCACAACTCGTTGACCGTTTTGAATTTCCCCTTCAATCTGATTTTCCAAACCGTGTCCTTTTGATTCAGATCTTACATAAACAAAAGGTAATCCCATTTCTTCAGCAACCAATGCTCCAATGGCAATTCCGCCGGTTGCAACGCCTGCAATTACTTCTACACTGCCAAACGCTTCAGTTATCTGTTCAGAAAAAGTCTGACGGATTGCCGTGCGGATCAGTGGATATGAAAGTGTTTTACGGTTATCACAGTATATTGGAGATTTCCATCCGCTTGCCCAGGTAAATGGATTTTTTGGCTGCAATCTTACTGCTTTAATCTGTAATAAAAAATCAGCTATTTTTAATGCCTTATCTTTATCTAAAATCATAGGGTGCAAATGTACAAAGTATTTACAGAAAATAAAGCAAAGTCATTTGATTGTAAATCAGAGTCAGAACTAATTGCCTTGTTTAAAGATTACAAATTCATTGAAGCAGCAGGAGGAATTGTTGTGCACAATGGAAAATATCTTTTTATTAAACGTCTTGGTGTTTGGGATATTCCCAAAGGAAAACTGGACAAAAATGAATCTCCAGAACACGCAGCCGTAAGAGAAATAGAAGAAGAATGCGGTATCCGGCAACCGAAATTAATTTCAAAACTGGTGGATACTTTTCATACGTATGAGCATAAAGGAAAATGGGTTTTAAAAAAAACCTACTGGTATCTGCTTGAGTCAACTGAAAAAAAACTGAATCTTGTTCCACAAACTGAGGAAGATATTACTGAAGTAAAATTATTTGACAAAAATCAGTTTCTAACTATCAAATCAGAAACGTACCTTTCCATTCTGGAAGTAATTCAAGCTCTGGAAAAACAAATCTGAAATGCTATAAATATGACTCAAAAATCAACTTCTCTGACACTACTGTTCACAACAGTATTTTTGCTTTTGTATACGCTATGGACACTTGTCATTTCAATTCGGGAATTGACTTTACCAGTTGAACATCACAGTGAGTTTGACGCTATGCATACTTTTTTTCAGGGAGTTATTTTGCTTGTCATATGTTTACTGGCAATTGTTTTGTTGATAAGCTGCAGATTTATTTTCAAACTAAAAAAATGGGCCTACATCCTGGCAATACTGATCACTATATTAATGATTCCTTTGACAGATCTTGTTACAACACCAGATGTCATTTTTAATTTAATGGAAGGAGCACCTTTGGCTGTTGTTAAAGAAATTATTCCGTCCATTTTAATTTTACTTTTGATTTTTCGTTTTCGAGAATTTTGGCCTGCTAAGTCAGAAAATACAGGCGTTTAAAAAAAAATAGCCTTATTCTGTTACTTTTTGTTACTGTGTGCATTCTATGATAAAACCCAACCAATTCTGACACAACAAAAAGGAACATATCAGAATGAAGACAGCGCACTTGTTGCTGCCGCTCAAAAAGACAGAAATGCTTTTGCGGCTCTTTATGACAAGTACTTTGATCGCATTTATCTGTTCATTTATAAACGGGTTGGTGATGAACAGTTAGCAGGAGACATCTGTCAGGAAACCATGTTAAAAGTAATGGTCAACATTAACAAATATGAAGACCGAGGATTTCCATTTTCAGCCTGGCTCTACAGAATTGCAAGTAATGAAGTGAATCTTTATTACCGAAGTCAGAAGAAAAATACAACGGTTGAAATTCAGGAAAAACATCTGAAGGAATTAATGCATGAAGGCCATTTAGGTAAAATTGAGAGTGAAGAGGATCAGGAAAAATTGATTCATCAGCTATCCAGATTAAAACCAGAATACACAGAAATTATAGAGCTGCGTTTTTTTATGGAATACTCTTTCAAAGAAATTGCCGAATTTTATAACATCACTGAGGCCAATGCAAAAATGAGACTCTACCGCATACTTGAAAAAATGAAAGAAGACTGGAATAAATGAGAAAGTATAAAGTAAATAGAACCGGTGAAAATAAAGTTCCTTCAAAGGAAACTATTGAGAAATACAAAGACTTCTCCCGGCTTTCTCATACCTATGACAAATACACCAAACGTCCTAAAGCTCCTATTTACAAAGACAAAAAAATGTTTCTGTTTCTTCTCATTGTTGTTTTACTTACTTATTTGATTGTGGAATCTATTGAAGAGAAAAAACAACATGACAAACAAAAAACAGATCAGGTAGATTCATTGAAAAATAATGTTCAACGGAATCATTAAATCAGTTGATTTTTTTTCGCCACAGAATTATTCATTCATCACTATCAGTTTCTCAGGCATCATTTCTTCAATAGAATAACTGATTCCTCCTACTCCAATTCCTGATTGATCTCTGCCTCCAAAAGGCATCCAATCAACCCTGAAAGCGGTATGGTCATTAATCATTACTGTTGAGGCATTCAATAAGTTCGAAATATTTTTAGCGTTTTCTATTGAAGCAGAAAAAACAGACGCCTGAAAATGATAATGCGTTTCGTTTGCTTGTGAAATAGCCTTTGCTATTTCACTGTAGGAGTAAACTGCAACAACAGGTCCAAAAATTTCCAGTGTTGAAATTTTAGAATCAAAAGCAGGATTCAAAAGAATGGTCGGTTTGTAAAGCGAATCTGATATTTTTTCGCCGCCACAAATCAGTTTTGCTCCTGCTGCAATTGCTTCATTTACCGAAGTGTGAATACGTTCCAATTCTGTTTTAGAAATGATGGGGCCTACTTGTGTTTTTTCATCCATTGGATCACCCACTACAAGTTTTTCTGTTGTTGATTTAAACTCTGATAAAAATGAATCCACTATTTTTTCGGGAACGAAAATTCGTTGTGTCGAAACACAAACTTGTCCGGCATGATAGAAAGCACCTTTGGTTAATGCGGGAATCATTTTTGTAAAATCTGCATCTTCACAAACAATAACCGGTGCCAATCCACCGTGCTCTAACGCACATCTTGTTCCGGGTGCAAGTAATGAACGTAAATGCCAACCTACCTTTGCTGACCCAATAAAATTGAGATAATTAATTCGCGGATCTTTTACCAGTTTTTCAGCCACAGTATTTTCACACAAAATAAGTTGACACCAGTTATCCGGGCAACCTGCCTTTTTCAATAATTCCAATAACCGGATACAGGACAAAGGAGTTCTTAAATCAGGTTTAACAAGCACCGGACAACCAGCCGCAAACGCAGTTATCACCTGATGGACAATCAAATTTAATGGATGATTAAATGCGCTGATTGCAAAAACAACACCAATCGGTTCACGCTGCAACCAGGCTTTTTTATTTTTGGTTTGTTCTGTTTTTGCAATTTCAAATTTCTGTGGCTGTAGTTTTTCAAGATATTCAATTGACAGAAGGATTCCCTGAATCGCTCTGGTTACTTCTACTTTAGAATCTGCGTACGGTTTTCCACCTTCACTGACAGCTGTAACCAGCAAAGAGTCAGCTTCACTTTCTACCAACAGAGCCAATTTTTTCAATACAAAAATACGTTGTTGTTTGTCAATTCCCTGAGGATTTTCATGACTCAGTTTTTTTGCCACACTCAGTTTTTCGAAAACAGCTAATTCATTTTCAAGTTGAACGGTTCCAACCACTTTCTGATCATACGGTGATTTGATTTCCATGAGATTTGACGGAACGTGAAAAATTATTTATTTCCACAACTAAATTAGAAAATTCCCAGCGATGGTAGAAAACTAAAAATAACTCATGGTTGATTTTTCTTTTCATCTTCATCGGTGATGTCTTCATAATCAGTGAAACCATCTGAATCTTCTTGTCTGCTCTGCGAACCAAATTCGGTATGTGTGTACTTAAAATTTGTTTTAACGTTCGACTCTGTCAGCGATTGTCCGTTCAATAATCTTCCAATGACATTTGCAGCACGCAGCAAGATGTTGATCAGGAAAAAGAATGCAATAATTCTGAAAATCCAACCGATTACGGGTGTTTCATAAATACTGATTATTGAATCATTGAACCAGTTAACCAGACTGTTGTCAACGAGATACGGATAAATGATACACATTACAAACCAGACCACAGATCCCAGCAAAAGAAACCGTTCAATTTTTGGATCAACAGAACTTGCCAATCGGGCAAAGAGCGGATTATTAGCAAGCTGGCTTAGCACTGCTCTGTTCTGCAATTTCCCCAACAGGTACAAAGCCATGACAAGTGCTCCCACAATTAAATTTGTCATTCCGGCATTGGTTGACAAATCACCGCTTTCAAACCGTGTGATATAATTTGCGGTGACAGACACCAATAAAAAATACCTGACAATTCTTAAGGTATAATCCAATGCCTGATTTGGAGGAGCAGCAGGATTTCTGAACATTCGAATTACCAGCATCATCAGCCCCCAGATAAATCCAAAAATCGAAAAGTTAATTCCAAGAATAAATATGAACTCTAAAATTTCCATGCGCAGTGTCAATCAAATAATATGCAAATATGAAACTTCTGACAATTGAACCGAAAAACCTGAACTACATTTTTGTTTTGACAGATTTCCATTCTTTAATCTGCCAGTTTGTGTATCCTGTAGCAATGTGGTTTTCATCCTGATCATAAAGCTTTATTTCACATTTGACGTATACCTGATCAGAATATTTTAGTGGTTCAATCACTTGCTGGTTAATCCATTCATCATCCGCCTTAAAAACCGCAAACGAATCTTTTTTTGCCTGATAGAGATAATTCATCTCCAGTGATTGCATAATGAGCCGGTATTTTTTATCACCCAGTTTAGTCAACAACAAAAAGCCCGAAGCAAATTCGGCGGCAGTAGCCAATCCACACGCATGAATACCTTTTATATGATTTAAATTTTTTCTCCGGTAAGGAATAATTGTTTTTACAAAATCATCTCCTATTTCTACAATTTTAATTCGGTGAGGTTTATTGAACGGAATGATAAAACCAAGTCCGAGATTCAGTTTAAACAAACCAAATTTTGATTTTTTAGCATCTGAAATATATTTTTCAATATTCATTATTACTTTGATAAGAGAATGTTAACCAATAAAAATTACTGCTGATTTGTAAACTGAACCGGCGGTCAAATTTCGGCAATCTGCTTAATAAAACAATAGTATATTTGTGCATACTTGATTTTACACTGAATATGAAACGATTTTCGATCCTTTTATTTGCTCTATTATTTAGTTCTTACAACCTCATTGCCGTTGAGGGAATGTGGATTCCTTCTTTGATTGACATGTTTTATTCTGATATGCAGACCTATGGTTTGAAACTGACCAAAGAACAAATCTATTCTACCAACGGCTCAAGTTTAAAAGATGCGGTGATTCAGTTTAATGGCGGATGTACTGCTGAAATAGTTTCTGATCAGGGTCTGATTTTAACCAATCACCACTGCGGGTATGATGCCATTCAGAGACATACTACCGTTGAAAATGATTATCTGGCAAGAGGTTTCTGGTCTAAAAATTTCAGTGAAGAATTGCCCTGTCCCTGGCTCAATGTAACATTTGTTAAAGAGATAAGAGATGTTACTGCTGCCGTTTTTGAAAATGTTGATAAATCCAAATCAGAATCAGAAATTCAAAAAATAATAGCTGCAAACATTACAAAGCTGGAAGAAGAAGAAAAAAAGAAAAGTGGTTTCTCAGCTAAAATTAAACCATTCAATCAGGGCAATGAATACTTCATGCTGATTACCCAAAATTATGATGACATTCGATTGGTTGGTACGCCACCAAATGCTATAGGAAAATTTGGAGGAGACACCGACAACTGGGTTTGGCCAAGACATACCGGCGATTTTTCAGTTTTCAGAATTTATGCGGATAAGGATAATAAACCGGCAAAATATAATGTTGACAACGTTCCTTTTAAACCAGATTATTCTTTACCTATCAGCTTAAAACCAAAACAAGTTGGCGACTTTACCATGGTTTATGGTTTTCCGGGATATACGGATCAGCATTATACCGCAAGCAAATTAAAATTTTACATTGAAACAGAAGCGCCAGCCAGAATCAATATGCGCACACACACGCTTGATTTAATGAAACCAGCCATGAACGGAAACGATACGATCCGAATTCAATATTCTGCAAAACAGGCAAGTATCGCCAACGCCTGGAAAAAATGGATTGGTCAATTGGGCGGACTAAAAGAACTAGACGCTTTAGGGAAGAAAATAAAATTTGAAGAAGAGTACAGAGCAAAAGCAGCTGAAAGAACAGAGTGGAAAGACAAATATGGATCGGTTATTGATGAACTCGATAAGTTGCAGGCAGAATATGGCCGGTTTGAATTTGCACGCAATATGTTCATTGAATATTTTTACTACGGTCCTGAGTTTGTAAGTTTCACATTTGATTTTTATGAACTTGCTTTTAAATACGATGAACTTGAATCGGCTGGTAAACTGGAAGAAACTATTGCCGGTTTGAAAAAGAACACCAATAGTTTCTATAAAGATTACAATGCCACATTAGACCGCTCCATTTTTGAGGAACTAACGCCCCTCTATGTTGGATACGTAAACACTGATTTGCTTCCTGCCGGAATTGCCGAAAACTGGCAGAAAACAGGAGAACTCATTTATACCAAATCCATTTTTTCAGATCGACTAAAACTTGAAGAATTGCTTGATAAATTCACGGCAAAATCTGCAAAAAAATTGCAGAAAGATCCTGCACTTTTATTCGCCCGTGATATTTACAATGCGTATTATTTGAACGTTCATGACAATTACAAATGGTTCATGGCAAAAGAAGATCAACTGATGCAACGTTATGTTGAAGGAATGCTGGTTATGTTTCCTGATAAAAAAATATGGGCGGATGCGAATTCTACTTTGCGTATTGCCTATGGAAAAATAGATGGTTCGCAACCGTATGACGGAATGAAATATCTTCACTTTACAACCATAGATGGAATTATTCAGAAACACGATGAAACAAATCCTGATTTTATGCTCACAGATCGTTTCATGGAATTGTATGAGAAAAAAGATTTTGGTGATTACACGCAAGATGGTGAATTGTGGGTTTGTTTTACTGCATCTAATCACACTACGGGTGGAAATTCCGGAAGTCCTGTAATTGATGCAGAAGGAAATTTAATAGGAATCAATTTTGACCGCAGCTGGGAAAGTACCATGAGTGATTTTATGTTTGATGAATCACGCTGCAGAAACATTGTGGTGGATATCCGTTATGTGCTTTGGGTGATTGATAAATATGGTGAAGCAGATCATCTGATTGAAGAAATGAACATTGTCAGATAAAAAAATGAAGTCAGAAAATAAAATATCCGCGCTCATGATAACCGGAATATTATTTTCTGCATTCTTTATATCATGCAAAGAAGAGCCACCTCCTGCTCCGGCTCCTTTCGCCGATTTTCTGGTAAGCAACAACGGTTGTCTGGCTCCTTGCTGGTTATACTTCTATGATAATTCGTTAAATGCTGAAAAGTGGGAATGGAATTTCGGTAACAGCTTTAATTCAACCACTCAAAATGATTCCATGTTGTATCAGCATCAAGGATACTATGATGTAACCCTTCGAATTGAAAATGCGGATGGAGTAGCAGATTCAGCTACCAAACAAGTGTACGTTTACGAATAAAAATAAACGGAATAAACGTCTGATAAACTCAGGCAGTCACTTCGTCTCCCTGACACTTTTCATCAGGTCTGGCGCCACAAAAACTGCATGTATCACCCGTATCATTGATTAATGGATTGTTGCTTGCGCACGTTCCGGCAAATTTACCATCTTTTTTAGCCCAGATTTTAATGGCAATTCCTGCGAAGGCCAGTGCAAGTAACGCAATACTGATGAGTGCAATTTTCATAAGACTGAAATTTGAAATACAAAGTTAATGAAGTTGAATTCAATAGAAGGTAATATTAGTCACAAAAAAACCCGTCCTGAATGAACAAGACGGGTTTTTAATTATTGAGAAATTCTTATTTCAGGTGTTTAGCATTCGACCAGTACATGATAATGAATGCGATTGGGAAAAGCGCTGCAATCAGGAAAATTGATCCAAAAAGATCTGCAAATCCCGGAGGCAAAATAGCGTAAATCAAAACTAAAGGAAATACAACCGCTAAACCTTCTCCAGCCGTATAAATCATCAAACCTTGTTTTTTAAGGTTCCACATTTGCCATGCACCATAACCAGTAGCAAGGTTACAAGCAAGAAGCGCAAGTTTATACCAGATTGGAATCATATAAGCGTTTGCTCCTACGAAGTTTCCTATCGCACCCCAAGCAGATCCGATGAAGGTAAGAATACATAATACTGTTAAAAAGGTAGGACGTGTTCCAGTTCCACCACCATTGCTGTCAAGAATTTGATCACTCATAATTATAAGGTTTAGATTAATACAGTTCGAATATATAAAAAAATCGATTTAATAAACTATTTATCAAAAAAAAAGCGATGTCTTCCGGCATCGCTTTTTAAATTTGAGATCTATTAATTTTATTTTAATTCATCTTTAATTGAATCTTTTGTTGGCATCTGGAAATTTCCATCTCCTTTTATCACAAAAGGCATAGCCATTACGGCAACACCAGCAAGAATAGACAGGTAAACACCATAACTGGCGTAAGAAAATCCAATTCTTAATAATTCAATCAGCATAAAAGCAGAAACACCTGCGCCAATTCCACCAACTGCTTTTTTCATTGAACCTTCAAGAACTGTTGCTTTATCTCCACTTGTGAATGCGAGACCTGCGGCTGCGGCAAATAATGCCAAAGAAAGCCATCCATCTCCGCCTTCAATTCCTGAAGCTGAAGTTGAAAAACCAAATAATGAAATTTTTGCCCACGGAAGGAAAGCTGCCAGAATTCCTACTGCCCCAGCAATCAGAATAAAAAGTCTTTGTTTGTGCATAGTTTGTTTTTTTATAATACCCTTCAAAGATAAAATTATTCAGTTAACACATCTGAAAATGAAAATTATAATTTAATCAACGAACCTGATCCCGGATTGTTGAAAACCACAGTGTCTGCATCACCTGAATAATAGATATCACCGGTTCCTTCAAGTACCACAAAGGCATCTGAATTTTCAAGATTAATTTTTAAATCTCCCGTAGAATTATTGTAAACAAAAATGAAGGGTGCGTTAAATTGTGATGCATCAGCAAAACCATTGTTTTGAATTTTCACCTCAGCATTGCCTGCATTTCCGCTTAATACATAATCACCTGTTCCATAAGAAACGTTGATCGATAAAAAGTTTGCATTCACATCCAGTCTGGCACTTCCTCCCCCCTCTCTAATTTCTACACGCAAAGTATCAGCAGAGATTGTATTGTGAAAAATCACTGAATCACTTGGCTCCAAATAAAAATCTTTATAAAAAGGATAATGAATTTCAACCGTTACCGGATTTTCAGAAGAACGCAAAAAATTACATTTGTTGGTATTCCTGACCGATAGCAATCCGCTTTCATTTTGAACATCGATCAATTGAATGAGGTTTTCACCACCTTTAACTTGAATGTATTTTCCGCTGTCCTGATAAATTTCATAACGCAGGTTTTTATATAAATTGAATTTATTGACCGAGTCCAGCGGAATAGTCAGACTTGATTCATCTCCTGTGCTTTTGAAACAAGCTCGTTCATCTGATTTTTTACAAGATGAAATCAACATGGACAGAACCAATCCAAAAATCAAAAAAGATATTTGTTTCAAAAATTTCATGTCTTAAAGTCTGTATCCAATTCCCACTTCCAGATAATCTGCAATACCAATATTAGCAATGATTGCAGTTAACATGGTTAGGTTTGGTGTTAGATTATACCGGTATCCAATTCGGTTATATACATGCCCTGCCGGATTGATTTTATTATACACATAACCGCCCAAACCAAAAAATATTTGTGACTTATAAAAATTGGCCGCTGCGCCAAAATAAATTCCTGCCTGAATAGTTTCACCAAAACTAAAAACCTGATCATCATATTTAACCCGGTTTGCCTGATTGTATATAATATCAATTCCTGCTTCCAAATCCCATTTAAAGTTGATGTATTTGCGATAAGAAACATGACCGGCAACCACAGGTAAATAATGACTTGGATCATTTCCAGGAAGATTTTGTTTCACACTGCCAATGAGATAAAATTGAAATTTATTTGAAAACCTCGGCAAGATTGTAATTACCGGATTGGTATCCGGCTTCCATATTTCACGGGCTTTAATGGCATAACCAATTTTTGCGTAACACATGGGTGTATTCAAACCTAGATTTGGCATTTTTATAGCGGCATTTGAAAAATGTGAAATTTCCAATCCAAATCCAAACAAAAAATTCTTCACATACCTTTCATATCCCAATTGAAAGTTAATAAAGGCATTTATTCCAGATCCGATGGCATTATTTTTAGGATTGGTTAATGCATCATACTTACGCGAGATGTATCCAAAACCTGCACCAATTCTTAAATCCAGAAAACCAAATTTTTCTTTTTGAATCAGATTGAATTTAGTGAACTGAAGCAGGCTGTAAGATGTGCCAAGCACATCTTTATAACCATAATCCTGATAGTGTAAAGAAAAGCCACGTGACGGAAAACGATAATCACTGGAGGTAAAATTCCGGCTATTATCCTGTTGTGAAAACTCCAGTTCAAAAGCATTATTTCTGTCTTTCACCAAATGAGACATGTAAGGGCGATGTGCAATTAAAAAACCTGTCTTTGGTATAAACGATATCGACAACGGAAGTTTGGACTGTGAATAACCTGCAGTCACAAAAAACAAGAATAGGAAAAAGTAAATTAACTTCACGTCGGTAAAATTCTGCTAAATGTAGCAAAATGGAAGAGAAACTAAAAGCTTTTGGACGTCTGCTGACAATCATGGATGAATTGCGTGCAGGATGTCCGTGGGATAAGAAACAAACATTAGAATCATTGCGACACTTAACCATTGAAGAAACCTATGAGCTGGCTGACGCAATTATTGATAACGATCTGGAAGGTTTAAAAGGTGAAATAGGTGATTTAATGCTTCACATGGTTTTCTATGCAAAAATTGCCTCTGAAAAAAATGCCTTTGATATAGCCGATGTTCTTAATGCCATTTGTGATAAACTGGTTCATAGGCATCCTCATATATACGGAGATGTCAAAGTGCAAGATGAAGAAGAGGTAAAAGCAAACTGGGAAAAACTGAAACTCAAAGAAGGAAAAAAATCAGTGCTGGAAGGAGTACCCGCTTCATTGCCGGCACTGGTAAAGGCAACCCGCATTCAGGATAAAGTAAAAGGAATTGGATTTGAATGGGAAAATAAAGAACAAGTTTGGGCAAAAGTGGAAGAAGAATTAGCCGAATTAAAGGTTGAAGTTGAAAAAAACGACAAAGAAAAAATGGAAGAAGAATTTGGTGATGTGCTTTTCTCCATGATCAATTACGCAAGATGGATTGGTGTGAATCCAGAAGATGCTTTAGCGAGAACCAATCAAAAATTTATCCGTCGTTTTCAGTGGATGGAAAATGAAACAAAAAAAGATGGAAAAGAACTCTCAGAAATGAATCTCACAGAAATGGATGTTTATTGGGAGCGGTCTAAGAAGGAGGGCTGAGGGGTAAGGACTTTGGACAAAGGCAAAATGGAAAATGGAAAATGGTAAATAGTATGGAGTCATTAGTCTGGGGTCATTAATTTAAACAGTTTATTTATCAGCTAAAAAACTCATCAATCAATCACACACGGAGGCTGAGCGAAGTCGAAGCTGGACTCTTTAGTCTGGAGTAAATCATCAAAAATGTCAACTTATCAACTTATCAATTCAAAAACTCATCAACCTATCAACTTAAAAACTCCTCAACTCTCCTATACCCCCTAAACGGATGAATCCTCTCATAATAATTCTTCTCACTTCACTATTAACTTCACTCGTCAGCGCATTGATTCTATCTAAAAAAGGATATCGCTTTGCGTACACGTTTGTGTCTATGTTCATCGGCGTTTCTGCCTTACTGGCAACAGTTTATATGTTAATCCGCCCCTATTTATAAGAGCCAATAATCAGCCTTCTGAATTTACGTTTAAAAATCCGTAAATTTGATCAGCATTACATCAGACCATGACCAAACTTTTTCAAGAATTTAAACCTGCTGAATATGATTCGTGGATCAATCAGCTTAAAAAAGATCTGAAAGACAAACCGCTTGAGGCACTGCAATCAAATCCTGAAAAAGACCTTGAAATAAGAGCGTATCATCATCCGAAAAAAGATGAATTCTTATCTTCTGAAATTACGTTCTCCAACAATTTTTCCAGATCGAATAATAACTGGAACATCCGCAGAATATATAATACCGGTGAGAACAAAAAAATACTCAACGATCTAAATATTGGAATTGATGCAATTGGAATTTCTGTCGATTCAGAAAAACAATTCTCTGAAAACACCAGCGGAGTATTATTTGAGCACCTTAAGGCAGATTGTCAGTTTACAACGAAAGAATCTGCTTTAGCGATACAAGCGGACAAACATTGTTATCTGAATTTTGATGTCATTTCAATGAATAATCGAAGTGGAAAAAAACTGTTCGATCTGAATGATTATTTACAATTCTACAAAAAACATTCTTCCAATAAAACGATCTGGATCACTGGTTCTGATTACGGTCAGGCAGGTTCAACCACGGTTCAGGAACTGGCTTTTACATTGGCGCATCTGAATGAATATTTACAGAAATTACATGATGAAAAAACAGATCTGAATGAGGTTGCACAAAAAGTCATTTTGGAATTAAGTATCAATGAAAACTATTTTGTCAATCTGGCAAAATTCAGAGCAGTTCGCGAATTGGCAGCACTTCTTTTTTCAGGTTATAGAAGTGACTCAACTTTTCCTTCACCGGTTTTGTATGCAACTACATCAAACCGTTTTCAGGCTGAAAATGACCGCAACAATAATTTCCTCAGACAAACAACACAAGCCATGTCTGCTATTTTAGGAGGATGTGATGTCATTACCATTTTACCTCTTAAAGGAAAAACATCCGATGAGCAGGAACTGAATGAACGAATGGCAAAAAACATTCCGCTCATTTTGCGTGAAGAATCCTATTTTGACAAAGTGGTTGACCCTGCTGCCGGTTCCATGTTTATTGAAGATCTGACGAACCAGCTGATAGAAAAAGCCTGGACCCTTTTTAAAGAAATTGAAAACAAAGGCGGATTGATTACCTGCATGAATTCCAATTTTATTCAGAATCAAATTGAAGAAAATCAAAACTACCTGAAAGCACAAATTGAAAATAAAAAACAAACGTTTCTGGGAATCAATAAATATCCGAATTCACTTGAAAAATGGATTGACATTTCAGTGCCTGAAAAATCTTCCGGCACAGATTTCAAACCACTGGCCACTTTCATGCTCGAGCAACAGTATCAACCCAAAACCATGGTATCATGAGCAGAATAAAATTTGATCACATTCAGCCAAAACGGGTTCAGCAGAAATCCGCAATACAAACTGAAAAATTTGAAACCGCTGAAAAAATCAGCATTGATTCTGTCAACACAAAACAGTCTGTTGAAGCTTGTGAACATCTGAATTTTGTATCAGGGATTGCTCCGTTTCTGGGTGGTCCCTACTCTACCATGTACACCATTCAGCCTTGGACAATCAGACAATATGCAGGATTTTCAACTGCAGAAGAATCGAACGCATTTTATCGCAGAAATCTGGCCGCTGGTCAAAAAGGTTTATCCGTTGCATTTGATTTAGCTACGCACAGAGGGTATGATTCTGATCATCCTCGCGTGGTTGGTGATGTGGGTAAAGCTGGAGTTGCAATAGATTCTGTTGAAGACATGAAAATTTTATTTGATCAGATTCCGCTGGATCAGATGTCTGTTTCCATGACCATGAATGGAGCTGTTATTCCAATTTTAGCTTTTTACATTGTTGCTGCTGAAGAGCAGGGAGTAAAACCTGAACAGCTTGCAGGCACCATTCAAAATGATATTCTCAAAGAATTTATGGTGCGGAATACTTACATCTATCCGCCGGCACATTCCATGAGAATCATTGCTGATATTTTTGAGTACACCTCACAGAAAATGCCAAAATTCAATTCTATTTCCATTTCTGGTTATCACATGCAGGAGGCAGGGGCTACGGCGGATCTGGAACTTGCATACACACTTGCAGATGGACTGGAATACATTCGTGCCGGTATTAATGCCGGAATGGATATTGATACGTTTGCACCTCGACTTTCTTTCTTTTGGGGAATTGGAATGAACCACTTTATGGAGATTGCAAAAATGCGTGCAGCACGTTTATTGTGGTCTAAAATTGTCAATCAGTTTCATCCAAAAAATGCAAAATCACTTCCGCTGCGAACACATTGCCAGACATCAGGCTGGAGTTTAACTGAACAAGATCCGTTTAACAATGTAACTCGCACGTGTGTTGAAGCTATGGCTGCAGCGCTTGGAGGAACACAGTCTTTGCATACAAACGCATTGGATGAAGCCATTGCTTTACCAACTGACTTTTCAGCACGCATCGCTCGTAACACACAAATTTATCTTCAGGAAGAAACCGGTATCACAAAAGTAATTGACCCTTGGGCAGGATCGTATTACGTAGAAAAACTCACGCATGAAATCGCACAAAAAGCCTGGGAGCATATTCAGGAAATTGAAGGTCTGGGAGGAATGGCAAAAGCCATTGAATCCGGAATTCCTAAGATGCGAATTGAAGAAGCCGCTGCCAGAAAACAAGCACGAATTGATTCAGGAAAAGATATAATTGTAGGAGTAAACAGATATCAGTTAGACAAAGAAACCCAATTGGATATTTTAGACATTGACAACGCCAAAGTGCGTAAAAGTCAGATAGAGCGTTTAGAAAAAATGCGCCAGTCAAGAAATGCTGATGAAGTAAAAACTGCTTTGGATAAATTGACAGCCGGTGCAAAATCAAATGAAAATTTATTGGAACTTGCGGTGGATTGTGCACGTAAAAGAGCATCACTGGGTGAAATTTCCGATGCCATGGAAAAAGTATTTGGAAGATATCAAGCAACCATTCGTTCTATTTCAGGAGTATATTCGGCAGAAGCTATGAATGACAAAGATTTTGAAAAGGCCCGTCAGATGGCGGATGAATTTGCAAAACTAGATGGCCGTCGTCCTCGCATTATGATTGCAAAAATGGGCCAGGATGGTCATGACCGTGGCGCTAAAGTAATTGCTACAGCGTTTGCTGATCTTGGATTTGATGTGGATATTGGTCCATTATTTCAAACTCCCGAAGAAGCGGTGCAGCAGGCCATAGAAAATGATGTTCATATTTTGGGAATCTCTTCACTGGCTGCAGGTCACAAAACCTTGATTCCAACAGTGATGAAGGAATTAAAAAAACAAGACCGGGAAGATATCATGGTGATTGCAGGCGGCGTAATTCCACAACAGGATTATGAATTCCTTTATAAACAGGGCGTCATGGGTATATTTGGTCCCGGTACCAAAATAGCCTCTGCAGCCATAGAAATACTGGAAATTATGCTGAGTTATTATGAAGATTAAAACCGTTAAAAATTGGTTAAATTCAAAAAAATGTAACTTTAGGCATCAATTTTGAGTTTAATGTAAACCAAAACTGATTAACCGGATTTTATAATAGAAACCTGTTACCAAACAACAAAAATCCGTTTATAGCAAATTAAAGCTGATATGAAAAAGGCAATTTTATTTACTCTGACACTTGCAGCCCTTACAGTGCCTGCTATTGCTCAACCGCCTACGTATGATGACCTGCTCATCTACTACGCTGATGGTGATTATGAAAAGCTATTGAAAAAAGCAGAATCATACACGTTGAAAGACGATACAAAAAATGATGCTCTGCCTTATTTATATTTATCAAAGGCCAATTTTGAAATGTCTAAAGATCAGATTTGGTTAAATGATTATCCAAAAGCGTGGCCAGATGCAATCAACTATGCGGGTTCATGTATTAAAAAAGACAAAGACAGCACAATTTACCGTGAGAACATCAAATATTTCACTGAGTTGAAAACAGCTATTGTGGAAGAAATCATGAACCTGGTAGAAACAGGAAATTATCCAAAATTAATGGGTACCATTCCTAAACTTCATAAAATTGACCGTAACGATGTTGGATCTTACTTTTTAAAAGCAGCAGCTGAATATAACAACGGAGATAAAGGAACAGCTAAAGAAACACAAAAAGAAGCGTTCACCCGTTTAGCTAATGTTAAAAGTGTTGCTGACTGGAGAGAAGTAGATTTGGCCATGCTGAAATTAGGAGTGATTGAATATTGCAAGGCAGTTATCAAATTAAATCAGCGTCAGCTTGCTGTTGATACTCTTGGTAAAGTAAAACAGTGGTTTGAAGAAGACGAAGAATTTATGGAATATTACAACAGTGTGATAAACTAAAAATCTAAAAAATATTTGAAAATCCCGGTTCAGTTGAGCCGGGATTTTTTTTTACTCTTTAGTTTCTGCAAATTCTAAAATCACTTGATATAGCGATCTTAATTCTTCTTCAGAAATACAATACGGCGGATTCAAAAAAATCACATTTCCCAATGGGCGAATTAAAAAACCTTTCGTTAAAAAATACTGGTACGCCTGATCTCTCACACTAACAAAATAACCGGCAGCTTCTTTTGTTTTTAATTCAATGGAAAGAATGGTTCCTATTGATTTTACCTTGCTGAATTTTGGATTTTGCATTTGCTCAATTACAAACTGCTGATGTGATTTAGAAATAGTATCAACCTTTTCCTGTGTTTGTTTTTGATCAAGTAAATCTAATGAAGCGCAGGCGGCAGCGCAGGCAATAGCATTCCCTGTGAAAGAATGGCCATGCAACAAAGCTTTGGTTGTTTCTTCATGGAGAAATGCGTCAAATATTTTTTGAGTAGCCAGTGTTAAACCCAAAGGCAAAACTCCGCCGGTTAATCCTTTTGACAAACAAATAATGTCTGGTTTTTTGGATAGGTAGTCTGTTGCAAGAAATTTTCCGGTGCGGTAAAAACCGGTCATTACTTCATCACCAATTGTAAGTACCTGATATTTTTTTGCCAGATCAATTGCCTTGTCAAGCCATTCAGCGCTGTAGATTCTCATTCCCGCTGCGCCCTGCACCAGCGGCTCAAAAATAAAACCGGCAAATTCACCCGTTGAAAAAAGTTTTTCCAATACTGACAAAACAGCTTCTCCATTTTGATCATCTGGAAAATCAACATAATCCACATCAAAAAACAAATGCTCAAAAGGTTTGTTGAAGTAACCTCTCTCCCCTACACTCATTGCGCCAAACGTATCACCGTGATAGGCTCCCTGCAAGGCCAGAAATCTCTTTTTTGTCTGACCTAAATTATACCAATACTGATATACCATTTTTAAGGCTACCTCAACGGAAGTAGATCCATTGTCTGAGAAAAAAACTTTTTGATAATGTTGATTTGCTCTTATAAGAATACGTTCAGAAAGTTCAACTGCCTTTGGATGCGATACTCCGGCAAAAATTATATGATCAATTTTCAAAAACTGTTCATGAATTTTATCCGCGATGTATTTGTTTCCGTGACCGTGAATATTGGTCCACCAGGAGGAATTTGCGTCCAGGTATTTTTTTCCGTCTTCAGTAAAAAGCCATACACTTTCAGCACGAATAACGGGCAAAGGAGCAGAAGCCGTTTTCATTTGTGTAAACGGGTGCCAGACAAATTTGCGATCATTCTCTGAGAAAGAACTCATCTATGAAAGCGTTGTTATATCCACTACTCCAATTGGACGTGATGCGATAAATCCTTCAGCATATTTTACCCCAATGTTTTTTCCAAAATCAAGCCAGCGTCCTTTTAGAAAATCAAAATACGATTCTGTTGAAATGGGTGTAACAGGTTCATTTGAATTGGGATCAAAAAATTGAGTTTTGAATGCTTTTAATGCTTCAATTTTTCTATCTGCAAATGCGGTAATGTCCACAACAAAATCCGGTTTGATGTATCTTTCCTGAACATAGTGATAGAGCGCTTTTGGTCTGAAAGCTTCTTGCTGTTTACCATTAAAAGTAGTTTCAATTTTTCTCAGGCCTGAAAGAAAACAAGCTTCTGCAACTAATTGAGCAGCTCTGCCATGATCAGGGTGTCTGTCCTCTATGGCGTTTGCCAAAACAACATCCGGTTTATAATAACGAATTTGTTCAATGATTTTAATCTTGTTCTCTTTTGACAAATCAAAAAAACCATCTGCCAGTTTTAAATTGATACGTTCGGTTATTCCCAGAATTTTTGACGCATTAGCAGATTCTTCTTTTCGTGTTTCAGCCGTGCCGCGTGTACCCAACTCACCTTCTGTCAAATCAACAATGACACATTTTTTCCCCATGGCCAGATGCTTCATCAAAGTACCTGCTGCGGAAATTTCTATATCATCGGGATGTGCGGCAAAAGCCAATATCGAAATGCTCATAACTTAACCTTTATAAAATTGTTTTAATGCGTTTTCAAGATCTGCAATATTGCATTTCAAATATTTGGTTTCTAAAATTACGGGTGTTTTGTAAATAGCAATATTTCTTTGCAGTAATTGACGAATAGCCTTGTTTGAAGCAGACTTCAATATATCTTCATTTTTTTTCACGTGTACCAGAATCATTTTATCCTTGTTTCTGGCTTCAATTGAACTGATCGTTTTCCAGGGTAAAAATCCAATAGAAATCGAACTGCTTTTATCGGTGATTCCATTCGGATCAATCCAAACGCCAGCAGATTTATCATTCAATAACTTCAACGCGCTTGCACCGGTTAAAAGCAGAACGACTGCAATAATTCCTCCGGTTATTTTCAAAACAAGTGAAACTGTATCTGAACTTTTTTCAGCCATTAAAAAAAATCCAAGGAAAACAATCAACGCAATAACAGCATAGACCAAACCTGTCAGTTTTAATCGCATTTTGTTTATCGGAATATGAATTTGTTTACTCATACTGAATGACCTTTTATCAACATTTCAGTTTGCAATGAAGTATTGTGTTTCTGACGAAATTTGCGTAATTCATAAATTAAAACTGCCAAAAGTGTAAGGTATTCTGCAAAAAGATAAACCACATTTTCCTGAAACAACTCATGCTGGTAAGCGCTGTAGCTCAACATCACCAGCAAAGACCACACTACACCTGTTTTAAATTGAGTAAACACTGAAAAAATCAAAACAAGACTAATGTACCAGGGATGAACTGTGGTAGAAAATCCGTAGAAAATTAAAAACGCAAACATGAACAAAACCGGCAGATCATGATCAGATTTATATTTTCTGAAAAGCCCGAGCATGATGATTGAAATCAGAATAATTTTTGTCAAAATTGGTCCTGTAGTTTGAATGGTGTCATACCCCACCAGCACAAAACCAATTTCACGAATGATGTAAAAAATTCCGGCGTTGAATTCAAACTTGCCAAAATACTGATCAATGCTGCCAAGCATGTTCAGCAGAAACAACTCATTTAAAAACAATTTACCCAAAAGCAGAACAACAATTGCGGTTACAGCTGTGTACCCGATCATTTTTCTCAATCCTAATTTTTTAAACAGCAGCGGAAGAAGAATTAGCGGTATCAATTTTACCTGTACGGCAAAGGCAAAAAACACGGATGAAAACAACCATTGATTTTTAAGCAAGAGATAAAGTGCACAAAGCAAAAAAAATATCATTACTCCTTCAAAATGGAGATTACCCGTGAACTCCAGAATCACAAACGGATTCAATGCATACAACCAGATATTATGCACAGCGATGTTTAAGTGAACGGCAATTTTTTTAGCTACCAGAATTATGCCGACATCGGCCAGCAGCATGATTATTCGCAACACAATTATTTGAATGAGCATATTATCAGAAAAGCCAGCGGCAAGAGCAAAAAACAATTGATTTAAAGGTGGATAACACGTATAATTCTGCTGAGACAACTCGCCCATTCCGTGATACAAGGCTCTCATTTGATCAGAATCCATAAAACCTCCATAACTGATCAGGTCATCCGGCCGGTGAGCATAGGGGTTAATTCCGTGAGTTATTAATTCTCCATCCCAGATAAATCTGAAAAAATCATTCGATAATGCAGGCACAGAAAGAATCAGCACCAGTCTGAAACCAATTGAAATCCAGAAAAAAGTATTGAATGAAAAATTCTGTTTATTGAGCCACAACCAGTAAAAAAGGATAAAAAGGGAAAAATAAGTACCAATGAACCCCTCAAAGTTTTGACGGGTCAAAATATATCCCTGATAATAAAACAGTACAACAGAAAGCACAATGGCAATAAGCGCAAAGGCCTGATATCGAAAAGAATTTTTCTGATTTTGTTCCATTGAATTGGTAAAATTCTGCATTTTCAACCAATTAAAACAAAAAAAAATTAATTTTGCACCCATCATTTTACCAAGCACATGGCAAAAAAAGACAGCAGCAAGTCTGCACATCATACAGAAGAACTTACCGGAACAGAGTCATTTTTTGATAAAAACCGCAAGATCATACTCTACGGATTGATTGGTCTGGGAGTAGTTGTTATCGGATATTTCGGATATAAAAAATTTGTATCGGAGCCACATGCGGCAGAATCTCAGGATGCCTATTGGAACGCTTTTTATGAATTCGAAAATGGCGATACGACTGGTGTTGCATTGACCGGAAATGAATTTTTCATGGGCTTTGAGCAGATTTCAGAAGAGTATTCAGGCACACCAGGTGGAAATATTGCAACGTATGGTTTGGGCGTTTCTGCTATGGAAAAAGGAGATTTTGAAGGAGCTCTGGCTTATTTTGAACAAGTTGAATTTGAAGACGTAATGGTTGGTACGTTGGTGATTGGACTGATGGGTGACTGTTATGTTGAGATGGGTCAGTACGAAGAGGCTATCGCAAAATTTGAAGAAGCTGCCGTACGCGAACCAAATGAATTTACCAGTCCGATGATGTATAAAAAAGCCGGACTTGTTTATCAGGAATTAGGTCAAAATGACAAAGCTGTTGCGGCTTATCAGAAAATTAAAGATGAATGGTCAACCTCAGTGGAAGCTCAGGACATTGACAAATACATTATCAGAGCTCAGAACTAATGGCAACATCTGAAAAAAATCTTTCAGAATTCAATTCAAACGATATTCCAAACGGTGCCGATTTCAGAATCGGCATTGTTGTTTCTGAATGGAACGGAGACATCACGTCCAACCTTTTGAAAGGAGCCGTTGAGACTATTGAACGTGCCGGTGTATCTAAAAACAATATTGTTATCAAACACGTTCCTGGTGCATTTGAACTTCCAGTTGGTTGTCAATGGCTGGCCGAAAACGATGAGGATCTGGACGGAATGATTGCCATTGGCTGTGTAATACAAGGTGATACAAAGCATTTCGATTTTGTTTGCAGCGGAGCAACTCAAGGAATCATGAACGTTATGCTTGAGTACAACATTCACATTTCATTTTGTCTGCTCACTGATAATACCAAACAGCAATCCATCGACCGTTCTGGCGGGAAACATGGAAACAAAGGCGTTGAAGCTGCTGTTTCGTGTTTGAAGATGATTCAGTTATTTGATTCTCTTTGATAAAATTCCTTTCCAGTACTAAATCTTCCAATCAAAATTGAATAGATATTTCAATCTTACTTCAAACTAGTGGCTTAATTTTCTCGTATTCACTTTATGAAGAATTCAATATATGCAATATGTATTTTCTTTATGATTTTCCTACTTAGTTCTTGCGATAAATCAATGGCTAAAAAGTTGGAAGGAACCTATAAAGGGATCTACTCTGAAGAAATACTTGAAGCCGGGACTGGATTTACGGACACCACATACACAGCTGAATTTCATGTTACTGAAAACAAAAAACATGTTACAATTAATGACAATTGGGATGTTCCTGTTGATGGAATCAGAGATGAAAAAATTTTTGAAACCGGGGAAGCCTATCATAAAGCCATACAGTTTAAAGGCGATTCATTAAAATACACGTATAGTATAATTGTGGACGGCAATTCAGCCTTCTATATTTTTAACGGCAAAAAGCAATAATAGTAGCCAATTATAATATCGCTCCAAATAAAATAATCGACAATTATACTCGTAACGATACTAAGACTTACTCCTATATCCTTTATCCTTTATCCTTTATCCCATATCCTAACTCACACACCTGTTCATATCCTCTGATAAAAAATTTTGTCACTAGTTGATCACAGGGAATAATTGTCTTACCTTTGTCTCCCGTAGTTACAAAATCAAATTATGTCCAGTTCAACCAAGTACATTTTTGTAACCGGCGGGGTTACTTCATCGCTCGGTAAAGGAATCATCTCAGCATCTTTAGCAAAATTACTTCAGGGACGAGGCTATTCTGTCACCATTCAAAAACTTGATCCATACATTAACATTGATCCCGGAACATTAAATCCGTATGAGCATGGTGAGTGTTATGTAACAAATGATGGTGCTGAAACAGATCTGGATCTGGGACACTATGAACGATTTCTGAATGTAACCACCTCACAGGCAAACAATGTTACAACCGGCCGCATTTATCAATCGGTTATTAATAAAGAGCGTCGCGGAGAATTTCTTGGAAAAACGGTACAGGTCATTCCTCACATCACGGACGAAATTAAAGAACGTATTCAGATATTAGGAAACTCCGGACAGTATGATTTTGTGATCACTGAAATTGGCGGAACAGTTGGTGACATTGAGTCATTGCCTTATGTTGAAGCGGTGAGACAAATGGTTTGGGAATTTAAAAGTAATTGTCTGGTGATTCATTTGACTTTGATTCCTTATTTGAAAGCATCCGGCGAATTAAAAACAAAACCCACACAGCACTCAGTTAAAGCATTACTTGAACTTGGAGTACAACCCGATATTTTAGTTTGCAGAAGTGAATATCATGTTGACAGATCGATGCGGAAAAAAATCGCACTATTCTGCAACGTGCAGCCAAATGCTGTTATCGAATCCATTGACGCATCTACCATTTATGAAGTTCCATTATTGATGCAACAGGAAGAACTGGATAAAGTGGTGCTTGAAAAATTAAATCTTCCGTTTGAAGGAGAAGCCGATCTGACAGAATGGAAAAATTTTCTTTCACGGTTAAAAAATCCAAAAAGCAAAATCACAATTGGTTTGGTTGGAAAATATATTGAACTCAAGGATTCATACAAATCAATTGTTGAAGGATTCAATCATGCCGGTGCGGCTAACGAATGTCAAGTGAATATCGAATGGATTCACTCAGAAAAACTGAATGAAGAAAATGTAGGTTACCGGTTGAAAGATCTGGACGGAATTTTAGTTGCACCTGGTTTCGGTTCTCGCGGAATTGACGGAAAAATTTTAGCTATTCAATATGCCCGTGAAAATGATATTCCGTTTTTTGGAATTTGTTTAGGTATGCAATGCGCCGTGATTGAATTTGCACGCAATGTGCTGGGACTTAAAGATGCTCATACTACTGAAATTGATGAAAAAACAAGCAGCCCGGTCATTGCCATCATGGATGATCAAAAGGATCTGACACAAAAAGGAGGCACAATGAGACTTGGCGCTTATGCCTGTGAATTATTGCCTGATTCCAAAAGTGCTGATGCTTATGGAAAAACTAAAATTTCTGAACGACACAGGCATCGCTACGAATTCAACAACGCTTATCTGGAAGCCATTGAAAAACATGGAATGAAAGCAACCGGTAAAAACCCTGAAACAGGTTTGGTAGAAGTAGTTGAAATTCCATCACACACGTGGTTCGTCGCAACACAATTCCATCCGGAATATAAATCAACGGTAGAAAAACCGCATCCGCTATTTGTATCCTTTGTGAAAGCAGCAGTGAAAAAAAAGAAAGTCTCCATGGTAAACTAATTCGGTTTACAATAAAATCAGCACATCAACGTCAAAACAATCAACAGCAGATAGAGATTTCAGTTTGAATGCTAGATTAAACTGGTATTATTACTAATTTCGCATCTCAATTCACAAAAATTAAATGGACAAAAGATCAATCATTGGTTTATTGATAATAGGAGCTATTCTGCTCACTTTCAGCATCTTTAATAGTTCGCAGCAAGTTGCTCAGAACGATACTTCCAAAACGGAAAAAAAAGAAAACCCACAAAACAATACAACTGACGTTACGGAACAGCCAGAACTGGCTACCTCACTGGTTCCTAAACTGGATAAAGACGGAAATCACATCATGGACTCCATGAACCGTTTTGTTTATTTTGACACTCTTACAAATAAAGATACGGCCATTGCTCCGGTAGTGGAAACAAAAATTGCTCCAATTGATTCCAATGCAATCAAACAAGGTTCTACTCCAAAAATGCCTGAAAAACTTGCGCGAATTGAAAATGATTTGCTGATTGTAGAGATTTCTAACCAGGGAGGAGTGATTGAAAATGTATATCTGAAAAAATTCAAAACATACGATGCCTTCATCCGCAACACGGAAGAGCCTCTTCAATTGATTGACTCTGCCTCTACTTTTTTTGTAGAGTTTTTTGAAGGCGAGCTGAAGCGTCATACTGATCATTATACATTTGATTTCTCTTCTGTTTCTGATTCATCCGTAACTGTTGAAATGCTCAATTCAACTGGCCGCCAGATAATTTATACTTACACGTTAAAACCAGGAAAGTACGACGTTGATTTTAAAATTGCATTTAAAGGTTTTGCTGAAGAAGATGCTAAAAAAATTACGTTCCGTCAGGATTTCAAATTACTATCCACCGAAAAATATTTACCGGGAGAAAGACAAATTGCGGCCTTATTCTTCAAGTATAATGAAGATTCATACGATTATCTGGTTGGACAAAATTGGATGCCGTTGGAGCAGACAACACAATGGGTGGCATTCAAACAAAGTTACTTCTCTTCAATTCTGATGAGTAAAACCGGTTTCCCAAAATCTGACAAAACAAAAATTTCAATCAAAGATTTACCAGAGGGAGATTCAACGTATGTAAAACAATATAAATCGACACTTGATCTTGGTATCACATCCATTAGTGATACAATTGACATGCAATGGTATTTTGGTCCAAACGATTATGATATTCTGGCAACGTATGAAAATGGATCAGAAGACATTGTCGATTTAGGCTGGGGATTGTTCCGCTGGATCAATGTGTATGCGATGCGTCCAATGTTTATGTGGTTTGTAAGCTGGGGAATTGGAATTGGACTAGCCATTTTATTACTCACAATTGTCGTGAAACTGATTTTAAGTCCGGTGAATTACAAAATGTACAAATCATCTGCCATGATGAAAGTATTAAAACCGGAGATTGATGAGCTTTCTAAAAAATTCCCGAAGAAAGAAGACGCAATGAAAAAGCAAACGGCGTTGATGACATTGTATCGTGAAACTGGTGTGAGTCCATTTGCGGGTTGTATTCCCATGCTCATTCAGATGCCAATTTTATTTGCCATTTTCCGTTTGTTCCCTGCATCGCTTGAATTAAGACAAAAACCGTTTTTATGGGCAGAAGATTTGTCAAGTTTTGATTCCGTGTTTGATTTTGGTTTTAACATTCCGCTTTATGGTGACCACATTTCATTATTTACGTTGCTGATGGCAGGCACTACTTTGTTATATACCTGGTACAACAGCAGCAACATGCAGCAACCAACCCAGGAAGGTATGCCAAATCTGAAGTACATCATGTACATTTTCCCGTTCCTGATGATTTTCTTCTTCAATAATTTCTCTGCAGGTTTGAGTTATTACTATTTTATTTCAACGCTGATCACCATCATCATTATGTGGGCAATTAAACGCTTTATCATTGATGAAGTTAAAATTCATGCACAGATACAGGCAAACAAGGCTAATCCGAATAAAAAGGAGAAATCTAAATTTGCTCAGCGTCTCGAAGAGGCACAGCGTTTACAGGCTGAAAAGTCACGAAAAAAATAACTCACAACTTTTCGTTGAAACTTTGTGGTAATGAAAGCCTTGTTGCTTGTCGTTACTGATTTTAATCATACCTCATTCATGGTATATTGAGGGTATATTCGTCGAAATCATGCCGGCCATTCTCATTTCAACCGATTAAATGACTAAATTTGATTAAGTGCAAGAATAATAAACATGAGTACAATTACTGAAGAATTAAAGCCAATCCGCTTCTCTCAGAAAATCGGAAGCGACTTCAACGGTACCCTCAAAAAAAGGGTAAGAGATTATTTCAAAGACAAAAATATTTCCCGTTTTGCCAATGCCAACATGGTGTTCAAAACAGTTTTCATGATTTCCCTTTACTTCACGCCATATTTTCTGATGATGTTTGGTGTGGTGACCAATATCTGGTTGATGACGCTCTGTTGGATTATAATGGGGTTTGGAATTGCCGGAATTGGGCTTTCAATTATGCATGACGCTAATCATGGAGCTTATTCCAAAAATGAAAAAGTAAATTTCTGGATTGGCCGTGTTCTGAATCTGGTTGGTGGATTTGCACCTACATGGAATATTCAGCACAACGTATTGCATCATTCATATACGAATGTTTTAGGGTACGACGAAGATGTTTCTCCTCCTATTTCTTTATTGCGATTTTCTCCAAAAGATGAATACCGCAAGATTCAGCGTTTTCAGTTTATATACGCCTGGTTTTTCTACGGAATGATGACACTTACCTGGATCATCAATAAAGACTTTGCTCAATTGTATCGTTATAAAAAAATGGGCCTGACAAAAACGGAAAATGAAAAATTCAACCGTCTTCTGATCGAACTAATTCTTTCAAAAATTTTCTATTACAGTTATATACTTGTTTTACCAATCCTAGTTCTGGATGTTGCCTGGTGGATGATTCCGATATTTATTGTCATCATGCATTTTGTTGCGGGAATAATTCTGGCAGCAATTTTTCAGCCTGCTCACGTTGTCAATGAAACTGACTTCCCAATGCCAGACGCAAACAGCTCGATTGAAAACAACTGGGCAATACATCAATTGCAAACAACCAGTAATTTTGCTCCAAGAAGCAGATTTTTATATTGGTTTATCGGAGGACTCAACTATCAGGTAGAACATCATTTATTTCCAAATATCTGCCATGTGCATTACAAAGATCTAAGCAAAATTGTCAAGCAAACGGCACAGGAATTTGGTGTCCCTTATTATTCAGAGCCGACTTTCCTGAGCGCTCTGGCAAATCACACGCGCATGCTTAAAAAACTAGGAAAAGCTGCCTGATAAATTTTATTACGATTCAATACAACAACCATAATGGGAAAAACAATCAACGCTCAAAGAGCTTCTGTACGTTTCTGTACAAAATCAAATGCTGAATTCAACCGCACGCTGAAAAAACGCGTTCAGGACTATTTTAAAGAAAATAAAGTTTCACGTTTTGCAAATTTTGAAATGGTTTCAAAAACCTTCATCATGCTTGCAATTTATCTCGTTCCATTCATTCTCATGCTTACTGGTGTCATAACAAACATCTGGCTGGTAGCTGCAAGCTGGATTGTGATGGGAATTGGAATGGCCGGAATTGGAATGGGAGTTATGCATGACGCCAATCACGGATCATATTCCAAAAATGAAACAGTAAATAAAATTTTGGGAAGAGTAATTATTCTGGTCGGAGGATTTGCTGCCAACTGGAAAATTCAACACAACATTTTGCATCATTCATACACCAATATTCACGGCATGGATGAAGACATTGACGCACCAGCTGGTTTGCTCCGTTTTTCACCGGACAGCGAATGGAAAAAAGCACATCGTTTTCAGCACTTGTATGCCTGGTTCTTTTATGGATTACTGACGTTGTCATGGAGCACTAACAAAGATTTTGTTCAAATCAGCCGTTATAAAAAAATGGGATTGACAGAAACTCAGCACGCAAAATTCAAAGTACTGATGACTGAATTAATTATTGATAAATTGATTTATTATGGTTTTATTGTAGCGTTACCGATCATTTTTATTGATATGGCATGGTGGCAAACCATTTTGATGATTCTGCTGATGCACTTTGTTGCAGGGTTGATTCTGTCAACAGTTTTTCAGTTAGCTCACGTTATTCCTGATACACAATTTCCTCAAATCAATGAGGATAATAAAATTGAAAATGACTGGATGGTACATCAATTGGAAACTACTGCAAATTTTGCTCATAAAAACAGACTTCTGAATTGGTTTGTAGGCGGATTGAACCATCAGGTGGAGCATCATTTATTTCCAAATATCTGCCATGTGCATTACCGTAAAATTTCAAGCATCGTTCAGAAAACGGCCATGGAATACGGAATTCCTTACAACACGGAACCTTCATTTTTTAAAGCACTCAGAAACCACGTCAGAATGCTAAAGGCACTTGGACGTCCGGCAGTTGCGTGAGATGATTATATTTGCTGAATGAAAACCAGCGTAAGAGTAGCACTTAGCGTTTCACTTGTTTGGATCATTCTCAATCTGATCATTTACCTGATTGGATTTTCAAAAACGTTTTTTGCTGTTGGAATTTTACTGAACATTTTTTTTCTGCTTGCTTCCATTTCTATTGGGCTTTTTCTTTCCAGAAAGGAAAAGAAATTCGCTGAAACTCTATTTCTGGAAGATTTTAAAGTAGCCATGCAAAGTGGTATTGTTTATGCCATTATTATTTCCGGATTTCTTTACGTTTATCATAATAATATCGATACTTCAATCAGACAGGCACTCACTGATGAACGTATAGAATCACTTCATAAAACCTATCCTGACGAA
>Ga0268298_10000755_pt1 | contig 40555 bp, 35 predicted proteins | sample WWTPWeurt_MetaG_FD_194462 | JGI IMG/M metagenome (GOLD analysis project Ga0268298, IMG submission 194462) | Activated sludge microbial communities from WWTP in Nijmegen, Gelderland, Netherland - WWTP Weurt | ecosystem: Engineered > WWTP > Aerobic digester > Activated sludge | place...
CTGGCAAGACTCTCAACTGCGTCCTGTGCATATGTAGCGGCTTGTTGCCAAGTATGTGTTTTTACGAATCCGACACGCCACGGAGTACCAGGGTGTTTCGGAAAGGCGCCATACTTATCTACATTCCGGTACACAAAAGGATAATCAGGGCCTTTAACCCGCGAAATGTCGAGAATAGGTCTCAGGTTTTCAGCATGACTGGAAACAAAGCCTATGGTGTCGAGGGAATCAGTCGTTTTTAGGACACCGGTTCTAGGAATCATGCCGAACGAAGGCTTCATCCCCCAAACGCCACAGAAACTGGCTGGGCGAACAATCGAGCCTGCCGTTTGTGTTGCCAAGGCAAACGGCACCATTCCGGCAGCAACTGCTGCTGCAGAGCCGCTTGACGATGTTCCCGGTGTGCGCGACGGATCATGTGGGTTCAGTGTTGCATTTAGTGCATGCACCGCAAACTCCGCGGTTACCGTTTTCCCGGCCACCAAACCGCCAGCAAACTGCAACGAGTCGACAACCCTCGCATTATTACCTGGGGTAAAACCGTCCCAAATCGGCGACCCCATTTGTGTCGGAAATGACTTGGTATTAAAGATATCTTTAACGCCGAACGGAACCCCTTCAATCGCGAGCATATACCCGCGCGCCACACGCCCGGAGTGGGCCTCGCGCGCTGCAGATCGAAGCTTTTCGATGTCATAGCAGACCCACGCCAAAGTACTTGCCTCTGTGTCACTAATTTTTTCAGCGACAACGTCTGCAAGATCCATGAATGTCAGCGCGCCAGTATTGATGTCGCTAATCAGCTTAGGGATAGACCGCTCCAGAAAGAGACTGGACATTATTCTTCTTCCTGGTCTCGCACGATTCTGGGATCTGGCTGATGTAGATGTTTTTGGATGATTTGCTCTACAAATGGTACGAGTCGCTCGGCGTTTGGCTTTGCTTTAGGATGAACCGGCAATTCAATTTCCTTTAGAACGTCGAGCTTCTTTTCTTTCATAGTTTCGTAGAATTCGGACTCAGTCATCCCTGTAATTTTTAAATAGTAGTCCAGCGCCTGAGGTCGCTCTTGGTCATGGTGTTTAACTAAGGAGAATCCTTCTTGCCTAGTCAGCAAACCATTGCGTACATCCACCGAAGCTTGCCACGTAGATCGTCCAAAGCCTCTCTTTAGGTAACACGTAAAGTCGTGCATTCCGGCCATCACGCATTCAGCACTTTTATACCCTTTGTAAGCACCTTCTAGCTCTGTTTCTCGCCACCCATAAACGTCTCGAATCCACTCTGTCTGACGCTCATCGTCCCAGAATAGGTAGTCGCCGAGATGCAAACCCCAAACACCAGTGTCAGCAATTTCCTCATAGCTCGGCAACTCAAAAGGGTGCAAATCCTTTGCGCTTAGATCTCCACCGATCATTTCCTCTGCCGTAAGCCTCGCCGAAACCTTGGTAAAGTAATCGCGATCGAATTTGTGCTCTGGCCGCTTATACGAAGCTCGCCCATCGTTCTCTGCTATCGACTCACCCCATACCAGCAGGGGAATTTTGAAGCGCGTCGCTACTTGCAATGGGAACGCCCCCACTCCCGAATGACAATGCCAGCACGAATCTCCTATCGCACTTAGCGATTTTTTGGCTAAGCGATTGACGAGCGTGCGTGCCGGAGTGAACTGCAAATGGTCTAGATCGAAAACCTCCAAGCAGCGCTGCAAGTTGTAAAAGCCAGTCTCCGAAACCCAATTCTGGTTGAACGTCACAGCTAGTGGTTTCAGCCCATATACCTTGACCAATACATGCGCCTGAAAAAAACTATCCTTACCGCCAGAGATTGGCAATACGCAGTCATAACCGGAGCCGGATTTGGATTTCGCCTCCTCAAGAATTGTGCGGAGTTCTTTCTCCCTAACAACCCAATCGATATGCATTTTTTCTTCGGACGAGCGACATCCGGTGCAAATACCCAACTCATCAAACTGCACGCCTTCTTGTGTTTCAGGGACACAACATCGAGTGCAATACCTGATACCAGGTATTGGTTGAGAAGAGCGATCATCAGTGATGTTCATGCGTAACTCTGCCAGTATTCAATAGAAGTCGTTAAAGCAACCTATGAGGTCGCTAGCTCGCGGCCAAGAACTCTTCCCGCAATATCGCGTAGTCCAGAACATCAATGCGAGCCCCTTCAAGAAAAAGGTGCTTTCGCCGCCGCCCCTCAACCTGCATACCCAAGCTAGTCGCAAGCGCATTCATTCCATCGTTGTGTTCGGCTGTTCCGCAGTAAATACGTTCCAAATTCAGCTTCGTGAAACCATGCTTCAGAATTGCAGCTCCCGCCAGTCGTGCCACTCCTTTTCCCCAATGCCCTTTGTTTCCGATCAAGATCGCAAACTCGGCGGTTCTGTTGATGAAAGATATGTCTTGAAGACTAATGTTGCCGATGTGCCCATCGTCGTTATGACAGATTGCCCAAACCACTTTATCTTCGGCGTTGAGATTGGCCAAATACGATTGAAAAAACGACTTGGTCTTAAAAAATTTCCCGTGGGAGTTAAATTTGCACACCTCTTGGTCTTCGAACCAACTCCGATACGCGCCATCTAGATCACCTTCGTCCAGTGGACGTACATAGTAGGCATCGCTCAAGCGATAGATCATTTCAAATCCTCTAGCCGATTCCACACTTTCTCAAACGCAGCCACGATTGCGCGCACATCTTCGTCATTTAACTGATGTAGGCACATTTCGAACCCAAGGAAGGTTTCGTCGTGTAATTGCTCTGCGACGGGACAAATTCCCTTTTTGTAACTCACATCCCGCTTACAGAATTCTGCTGACCAAGGGAACCCCTTGGATCCATAAGCGATTTTGCGTTGATACATTGGCAGCAGATGTACATTCGCATATCCCTCGATAAGGCCGATTACTCCCTCCGCAGAAAGGGCCGCACTGATTTTTTCTCGCGACACCCCAAGCGTTCCGATATCAAGGATCATCGGATAGATGTAGTAAGCATGAGTACACTCTGGGTGTATTACAGGAACACGCAATCCACTCAGCTTCGACAAGCCACTGGTTAATAGCTCAGCAGCACGTTGCCTGCTTGCTACAAACCCATCGAGTTTTTTAAGTTGCTCAATCCCTATCGCCGCCTCAATCTCGCCAAGACGGAAGTTGTATCCGATCATGTTCGCTAGATCAGTTACGCCTTTTCCAGCAACTACGGCTTCCGCATGATTGCGAATAAGCTGCAATCGCTCACAGAGTGCGCTGTCATTGGTTACGAGCACCCCCCCCTCACCGGTATGGATATGCTTATGGTAATTTAGACTATAACCACCAACGTGGGCCAGCGTTCCCGTTAAACGCCCGCGATTGTATGTGCCTGGAGACTGGGCCGTGTCCGAGATCACCTTGAGATTGTAGGTTTTGGCAATATCCATTAAAGCGTCAATGTTGCTGGAATGGCCAAAAATATCAGCAACCATAATCGCCTTGGTATAAGGCGTAATGTTTGCTATCACCGACTTAGGATCAAGATTAAAGGTTTCCGCTTCAATATCGGCAAATACCGGAATGGCATTCCAGTTCAGTATTGCGGTCGCCGTCGCACACATCGTCCACGGCGTGACAATGACTTCATCCCCTGGCTCGATACCGATAGCGCCAAGTGCGCAGATCAGACCAGAAGTCCAGGAATTCACAGTTACCGCATGCTTTACGCCAAAAAACGCTTCGCATTGCCGCTCGAATTCCTGAACCTTCTTGCCTCCATAAAAATCCGGATCCCAGCAACCAAGAAATTGAGAAAGCACTCCAGATTCAACTACGGTTTTGGCAGCGTCAATCTCCTCTGGGCCGATTGAGTTGTATTTTTTAAATGGCTGGGCAATAGTCTTAGGTCCGCCATGAACCGCAAGCTTGTTTGTCATCATGTTCATCTTAATTTGAGAATTTGGTGCATTGCATTCAGCGTAGCTAATGCTTCCCTACCCGTACATAGAAAATTTTGGCGATTCGCTAATGCGTTAGCAAGTTGATCAACGACGTTTAACTGATATCGCCCCATATCGTTTTCTATCAGGTCGGGCGTGGAGCGCAAAATTTTATAGCCGGGAAAATTCGGGTCATCATCGACTGACTGCCAGGTAACGAGCTCTCCTCCTTGCTCATAGCGCAGCCGCCCTGATTGGCTTATCAGTTCGACGGTGTAGTGGGAAAATGCCTCTTCTCGCGCCGCCAAGAACACCACCGAGCCTTCCTTAAACTCGACTTGCACGTCAGGTTCGCAGTCTCCACTTTCAAGAATCCGACCCGGAGAGAGCATCTTAGCCGCAACGAAATCGCCCAGCCAATACTCGAGCAAGTTAAAAAAATGGGATCCGTTGTGTAAGAAACCCTTCGAATACCAGGCGATCCCTTTTAGTGGTGTTGCTATCTTCCCTGACTCAATCTGAGTCCTAATTGCTATTACGCCGGGGTCGGATCGGCGCATGTAATTCACATAGAGTTTGACGTTCCTACTTTCGCATTCTTCCACCATATTGGTAGCTTCAGTAAGGCTATAGGCGAGTGGTTTCTCACACAAAATCGCTTTCGGCGCCAAGTGCGATATCACATCGCCAATGACTTTAAAATGTTCTTGTGTTGGCGAAGCAATTACCACTACATCAGCTGCTCCTTCGCAAGCAGCCTGCTGCACATCTGGGTATGCAGGCCGACCAAAATGGCTAGAAAAAAGATTCCTCTTACTAACTGATGGGTCTACTGCGCACACCAGTTGGAACTTGGGGTGAAGTGAGAATGCTTTTGCATGGCTATATACCGATCTCGCCTCTGGTGCGGTATCAATGTCATAGCCCATCCCGATTTTTCCGAGGCCGACAATGACGCAACGATTACGCATTCAACACTCGCTGCTGAGTGGCAACCAGTTCCTGCAGACTTTCGATTTCCCTCTGAGGAAGTGAGCAATCCCTGCCTCCTGGGGGAATTGAACTGACTACCCTTTTGTTTGCCAACAGCCCTACGACCATGGCCATCGACTCACAGCCCACTATGACGTCAGCCGCCACAATCTCCTCAAGCAGTGTCTTGGCCCCGCCAAGCCGCACCGGCGAGGATGTGTAGCGCTCAGCCCATTCGTACTTTGAGTGACTTTCCGATGGATGCGGGCGAAGAGTAATTGCTGACACTGCGCAATCTATTGCGTGTAGATTGTCCAAAAAAAATCTTAGCGCGTCCTCTTCTGTATATCCCCAATAGCGCTCATCACCGTGCTGGACAAACGCATGCTCCCTTATCGGCTCACAGACATAAAGAACCGTACGTTGTTCGGATGCTTTTGTCTGCGAGCCAATATTGTTTATCTCCCGTAGCAATTCCTCGAAATAGGGATTTGGTTTAAGCGCTAGCGGAATAGCTGGAAACACTTCCCTTGCTATCTTCTCTGCATATTTATCACCAACCCAAATCTCGTTGGGCATGACTACGGCACCTCGTTCGAGGAATCTCTCTTTGTAATTTGTCCAGTGATCAAGGAATGCAACAACATGCTTCCCAGCTCTAATGGAGAGAGCGATAGCCTTTCGTTCCAAGTCAGATTGCCAGCTTGTTCCGCAAAGCACCCAATCAGAACGCTCAACTGCGTCTTTTAGTGCAGTCAGTTGGATATTGCCAAGCTTTCTCTTAAATATAGCGACGGCAGGACCCTCAAGCACGAAGCAGTAGTAATCGCTAGAACTTCGCACCCAACTACTTAGGAGTTCGGCCCCTCCCGCATCATGGCAAACTATTGCGATCACGCTTCACCGCTGTTCATGTGTCCCCTTTTCTTCCGACATGCATATTTATCGCCGCCCAATGCGGCTGCGCCTTCAGAAGGTTCACCGCATCACGACAACTAAACAACGGATCAGTAGGCTCAAAATGCTCAATTATTCGCTTCAACAACTCGTAATCTTCTGGGGTATCCAATGTTAGGCCAAGTTCCGGCCAATGCGTTTCCGGTGGAGACACCAAATGCAAAGCAGAAAATAATTCGGGATGATTTCGGATATGAAGGGTCACATGCTCATGATCAAGCGGCTCATCAGTCAAGGACGCAGACTGCCGCAATGTTTCGAGACGAAAAACTTGTGTATCCATTCCATCGGGATAGCTTCTAATGTGAGCATTACTCACATAGTCAGCGCTATTTGAGCGATAAATTCGGATCGTTTGCTCGATAATTTGGGGATCGATAATCGGGCAGTCCCCCGTAATCTCGACAACCACATCTGCCCCGACAGATTGAGCTGCGCCAATAACCCGGCCCATCACGTCGTCTTCGCTACCACGGAAGCAATCGATTCCTACTCGGTTTGCGAAAGCAGCAAGGACATCGTCATCGGGATTCGTTGTTGTTGCCAACACTATCTCGTTTATCGATGGTACTGCACGTAGTCGACTGACTAGATGCTCCAACATCGGTTTACCGGCAGCCTCGAGTAACACTTTTCCGGGAAGCCGGGTTGATGTCATTCGCGCTTCAATTGTTGCAACTATTTTCATGTGAAATCGAATTCAAAACGGGTAAAAGAATCGGAAATCTGTTATAGCGGACTAACGTAGTTAGTAGGCGCCCTTTCTGAATGACCGCAGCATTGCCCGAAGGATTTTCAAATTGGAAATCATCAAATTACCAAACCTTGGCGAATCTCGCCGCTCTCTGACCACGAAAGGTATCTGGCCAATCCGACACCCTTTCTTCGCGGCAAAGATCATTAACTCCGTACCAATAGAACGGTAGGAGTCGAAATATCCTTGTGCCCGATAGACCTCCATGCGGTACGCCTTCATTCCGCACAAGGGGTCACAAATCCCGAATCGCAACGACGTATAAAATGCAAATAAGTGTTCTGCAAATCGCGGACGACTGCTTCTTACGCCCACTACTACGTCAGCGCCGCTTAGCACGCCTGCAATGAATTTCTCTATTAAAGACGGGTCATGTTGCCCATCAGCGTCAACCGATATGATGATTTCGCATCCCAGATCGGCAGCTTTTTCAAAACCGGAATTTAGTGCCTGATCGTAACCACAATTTGTTGCGTGGGACACAACAATCGCACCTGCATTTCTTGCCAATGACTCGGTATCGTCTGTTGAGCCATCGTTTACTACAATTGCTTCACCATACGGCCTAACTGCTTCAACAACCCGAGTGATCGTCGCTGATTCGTTCAGTGCGGGTATAACAATGCCTACTCGACATCGGCCCACTTTAAGTACTCTCCCGCTTTGATGTCGCGTCGAAGTTGCTTCCCAATCAGGTCGTCCAAGCAATATGGCGGTAATCCATCCGGTGGGCACGGACGCAGGACGGTCAGGTGCTTCCGTGACAACACCTCACCTGCGCCAATATCTTCTTCAGCGCAAACCGCGCGACGCTGGAGAATTACGGTTTCCTTCTCATTGTCTTCGACCTTCTTGATGCCATTGCCTAGCGCACTTTCCAATTCTCGCGTGCGTTTCACCATGTCACTCCAAGAGCCAGGGTCCATCGAAAACGCGTGATCTGGCCCTGAACGATTGTTATCGTCGGTGAAATGTTTCTCTATCATACGGGCACCGAGGGCAACGGCACCTAACACCGTTGCCAATCCTGGCGTATGGTCACTCAAACCCAAAACCAGATTTGGGTACATTTCTCGATAAACATTCAAAACGTTAAGCTGGATAAACTTAAAGTTCTCAAGCTTAGCTGTGTAATTCGTGTTGCACTGCATTAGACAAAGAGCTGGATTAATGCTCAGGCCCGCGGAGACGGCCCTGACGACATCATCCATCGAAGAAGCGCCAGTCGCCAGAATGTATGGTTTTTGCTTGGAAGCAATGTACTCCACCATCTCGATCCACGTGATGTCGCCGGACCCCACTTTGTAAGCTGGCACATACGGATCAATGTGATCGACCAAATCAAGCGCATAAGGGCTTGTAAAAAAAGAAATGCCTGCTCTTTCGCAGGTTTCCTTCAAGGTGGACGTCCAATCCAAACTTATACTCGCGTCCTTGTAAACTTCAAATACGGACTTTTTCCAAGACGCCTGATGAGACTGTTGAGTGGTTAAACTCCTGAACCCACGATCACTAACAATCGTCTCTGCTTTGAAATGCTGGAACTTCGCGGCATCAGCTCCGCACTCTGCTGCCAGATAAATTAAATCTTTCGCGCGCTCCAGGTCTCCGTCATGGTTAGCGGCAATATCTGCGATGAAATAGGTGGGGAAATCGTGGCCAATTTTTTTGCCGTGAATTTCCAGTTGTGGACTAGACGACATTACGATACTCCTCGGCTACGCGTCCCAATTCATCCACGAGGCGGGGCAATTTAATCCCGAATTCTTGCTCAAATTTCGAGCTATCCATTTGCATGTTTTTCGGTCGCCGAGCTTTTAGAAAAGAGGCTTTGTCAGCGGCGATAGGGCGCATCGTGTGAGTTGGCAAGCCCAAAGATTCTGCGAATGCAAAGTCAAACTCGGCCTTCGTCATTCCATCGTGTGAGCCCAGGTTAAATGTCCCATTAGGCCGTTTATCAACTACCAGTCGAATCATTTCAACGAGCGTCCGCATCGATAGCGGACTAAAAAAAACGTCGTCCAATACTTCAACCGTCTTTTTTTTCGTCATCGAGTCGTAAACCCAGTCAGTAAGACTCTCTCGACGACTATCTTTGCTACGTCCAACGAAATTCGTACGAAGAATGGTACTCGGCACTCGTGTAGCCGCCAATTCGCCTGCATACTTTGAAAATGCGTAAGTGTTAGTTATTGTTACGTCACTTTCTTTATGCAAACCCATGCCGTCATAGACATGGTCAGTAGAAATCTGAACGAGATGGCACGGCTCTCCAGATTCAGCAATCCATGCGGCGAGGTTTTCAACGGACTTGGTGTTTGCCATATAGGCCGAATGCGGCCGCTCTTCGCAAAGCTCTACACTCGTTAGGCTAACAAGATTAATAATGACGTTGGGACGAACTCGATCGAGAGCCTGTGAAGTTACTGTTGCCTGCGACAGATCAAACTGATAAAGCGCCTCGCTATTAAGTGCATGCTTTATGACCGTATAGCCAAAATCCTCAAATACTGGGCATAAGGTGGTGCCTAGCAAACCTGTTGCACCGGTTACAAGAACTCTGTCCATGTTCATTCAATTCAATCTTTTAAACCCGCTATGACAAACAGGCCCCTTAAGTAGGCCCATTACATCTCGCCCCTCTTCGCATTCTTTTATGATAGAAAAAATTGGGTCAAGATTAGCAAGAAATTCGTCAATCAGTTCTGGCGTGTGGTCGATACAGACATAGACACTATTGCCGGCCAGATATCCTCTTGAAAGCATTTCTTGGGTGATCAAGGTTTTGTAAGCTAGCGCATTTTTGCTCTTAAATGTATAGCCCGTCAAAGCCGGCAAACCCCAGTGCTCAATCGATAGCTCATATTTGTCTGCGAGACCCTGCCACCCTTTGCGAATGGCCAGCCCCGTCCGAGTAATTGTTTCCCAAGACTTGATCTGTTCCATGACTTTTATAGTGGCCAAAGCAGCAGTTGGGCCGATTCGCTCTGTCCAGAAAGTACTGCTAATAAATGTACTTTGGGTCGCTTCCATTACCGCGCGCTTGCCAACAATTGCGGTGATCGCATAACCATTCCCCAATGCTTTACCAAACATCGCCATATCAGGCTCGACGCCATACTTTTTGTGCAGCCCTCCAAGAGTTTCTCGAAATCCTGAAGTACATTCATCAAATATCAAAACGATGCCCCGCTCAGTCGCGAGTTGGCGCACTTTGTGTAGAAAATCGTTCTCAGGGCCCTTGTTGCGAACCACCTCCATCTTGATAACCCCAATATCTTGGGTGTTCACCAATGATTCAAGCTCATCGAAATTGTTATAGTTGAATGGGAATACGGTGCCTCGCAATTCCCGAGGCACTCCGTTAGGCTCAAGGCCAGGCAACAAATGGCCATCTAAATTCTTGTCATCGCCCAAATTGGCAGACAAATACCAATCGTGCCATCCGTGATAGCCACAAATTGCCACTTTGTCTCTTCCCGATGCCGCACGGGCAATTCGAATGGCAACAGCATTGGCTTCCCCTCCAGAACGTGCGAGGCGCACCATATCAGCCCACGGGTGTAACTCGACTAACTTCTCTGCAAGATAGACCTCTTCCGGACAATTAAGCGTAGACATATTGCCGACATCAACCGTCTTTCGCACTGCGTCATCGACCTCAGGATGTCCGTAGCCAAGAACGTTAGTCCCTATGCCCATGATGGACATGTCGGTGTAAACATTGCCATCCAAGTCCCAAACTTTGCACCCTTTGGCTTTACTAAAGTATGCTGGCCAATAGTCAGGCAAAAACATCTCGGCACGCTTGGAGAGCAGCATATTTCCACCTGGAATTATATGTCTCGCTCGCTTCCAAAGCTTTTGTCCAGTGCCCAAAAAGGATCCCTCATTGCGAGTTAGTGTCTTGTTTGCTAGAAAAATTTCTGGGGAACTGCGCTGCAGTTCAAGAACTTGTCTCCAACCAAAATGGCGGTCGGGGGAGAAATGTGAAAATACGCGGCAAACAACGTCAAAATCCACCGATTCGTCGACAGTCCACCGATGCCCAGATAGGTCGACTGAATTCTGTACCGTCCCCGTTTTGAAGTAACTTGACTCGCGCAAATACGGTGTTACATGCTCCCTGTCATAGGGATTGGAAGCTTCTAGCGATGCTTTCTCTAGTGCCGAAAAGGAAAAAATTTCGATGTCTAATCCATCTGGGAATGTTGGAGGATAGTTGTTGCATAGATAGTCAAACTCAGACGCCTTAAACGTTCGCACACACTCAGAAACTAACTCCGGATCGATTAGCGGGCAGTCGCCGGTAATCCTAACGACAATGTCTGCGGTGGCCATTCTCGCCGCTTGAATATATCGGTCAAGAACATCATTTTCACTACCCAAAAAACAGCGATAACCCAAACCTAATACATGGTCGACTAGAGGTTGGTTACCTTCGCTATCCGAAGTTGCCACTACGATTTCGTCAATTTCTTCTGAGCGTGCGAGACGCGCAAGAAGTAGTTCAATCATCGGCACTCCGCCAATTGACTTCATAACCTTGCTAGGAAGACGTGTCGAACCCATACGAGCCTGGACAATGGCTACGGTTTTCATATTGCTACCCAATTTGACGGATTAATTAATCGCTCGTCTTCACAACTCAGATCAGGAAACTCGAGCGATCGCGTTTCGCTTGCTGCATTAACGATCTGCTGGAGTTGTATAGCACTATCTGCTCCGACAACGACACGATCTATTTCTGGAAATGACAGCGGGTATGCCAAGCAAGTTTGCAGTGCGGATACTCGGTTGTACCGCTGCCATGCATCCCAAGTCCGCCACAAGGTGTCCCATACTTCAAACACGCGCGGCATATCTGCGGCTTGCATAAGCAACAAACCCTGCAGAAATGTCGAGCGTGTATGCACCTCGATCTGTTCCCCTTTTAGCCGACGCAACCAACCTGTGTTCAAAAGGCGTTGATCCACTAAATTAAATGGGGCCTGTATAAGATCAAAACGGAATTTACTCAAAAGTGAATCAAGTTCAGCGGGTGAATAGACAGAAATGCCTAGTTTTTCAATTAGTCCACTATGCTGTAAGCCCCTTAGCTCCTCGTAGATGGCATTTCCGCCAGCTTCGAGCAATTGTCGAGGGCTATGCAATAACAAGCCATAAATGCTTGCCACACGCAACCTGGTAAGCGACCCTGAAATCTGAGAGTTGATCCATTCGCGTACGTTTTGACACTCGGGGGGTACGGGCGGAAGTTTAGTTACTAGCTTGAACCCTTCGGTACCGATCTTTCCCAAACAAGTTTCGCTATCACCATAGGCGATGGCGGTATCAAGTGTATCGATACCACTGCTGTACGCTAGCCGTAACATTTCTGCGGCCGCAAGCCCCGACACTTGTCCGGACTGATTCGCAATCCCGTAAGGCATACCGAGTTGGGCGGTGCCAAGGGCTATACGATTCATACTTACATCACTTAAAGATTATGCGAAAACCTTGTTAGGGCCGGAGTAGGCACATTTCAGACTTAGTCTGCTCGTCAGCGAGTAACTTAGCTCTCATTGCCGCCACTTAGAGATAGTTTAGTGCACAAATTCTATGAATTTTGCAATATCTTCTCGTAAGGCAATGTTTGCTAATTTGGTTCGCCCCCCACTCATCAAGTAAGCCACAAGAGGATTTGTTCTTTCACGATACAAACTATCGTCCAGCATTCTCAGCTCATCAACTTTCATTTCAAAAGAATCATAATCTGAATCGACGATGATCCATGGCCAGATTTCATTGTCATCGGAATGTTTACTACTTGAGACCTTTAGAACCGCTGACAATTCGAGATGAAAGAAAATGACCCGCTTACCGAAATTCATCGACTCATAACCAAGTGTTGAGTGAATAGACGTAACTAAAGACGCTCTTGATACGGCGTCATAGGCCGAAAAAATCTCCATATTCCTTGAAAAGGATACCGGTATCGGTAGCTCAGCATACAAGTTGCTGTAGAAATCCATCTCCAATTCTTCGTCTTCAAGTGGCGATCTGAGCTGTATTAAAAGACTTAGACAATTCTGTGTTGCATACTTTGAAACTAACGAGGCAGCAACGATAGTTTGGTCCCTTAAGAGCCGCTGAATATCCATCGATCCGCGCAACGTTTCAGATGAGCACTGCGATACCCATACAATGTCAAAGTCTGCTTTTTGAAGTCTGTGGCGGCTCCCATAGGCATCTCCCATCATTGAACCAACGGGATGGTAGCGAATCCCCGAATATGCTGTCCCAAGCCCCTCGTCTTCAAATATCTCGATGTCTTTAGCTCCGAATGTATATATGTGATAGTTGTCGATTTTATGGCCAAGTGTCTGAACTACTCTTGCCAGTTGCTTATGGTAGAGTTCCTCAGAACCATACAGCCCGTCGCGTATGTTTAACCAGTAGCCATTCAGGACAACAATGAACTGAATTTTCCTATAGACACTGGCCAGTCTAGCCAAATGGGCTATATGTGTATTCTCAATGACAACAGTTGGCTTAACAATGTCAAGAATTGCCATAAAATAACAATGGGGGATATTCTTGTTTGACTGAGCGAGTAGATAGTAAAGAGAACGAACAACTATCTTGGGCGACAAGTTAATGGTCATTTTGCCCCCGACTGGCCGTGTGAATATCGTCGTGTATTTTTGGCCGAACAATACGCATTCCCCCAAGCGCGATTCAGATTCAGCATCAACGATTACAATATCCGCGAGTCGTGGCGCGGTAAGTACAATAGACGTTTCCCCCGAAAAAATCCTTCGGAAAATTCTTGATATCTGTCGAAGGAAACTCATTTCCGTGCTACAACGAGCATCGTATCGAAATTCCCTTCGATGTATGGTTCTCTGCTGACACCTGAGTACGTGGCCACATCGGCGAATCCCACTCTACCCAATAAACCCCGAACCTCATTTTCGGTGTACGAGTAAAACTGGTCACTTTTCGTCCGAACACAGGCACCAACGGCGTCAAAATAACTAGAATCAATCTGGAATACAGATTTTTGGTTAAGGTTGGTCATATGGTACCGCGCCATATGAAAAGGGTTGGTTGAGGGCAGAATAATCTCAAACGTATATGCCCCATCTTTAAATTGACTGATCTTTTTTTTGTGTGTCGGTACATCCATTACAATCAAGCCACCAACTTTCAGCGTGTCGTAGGCTTTCTTAATCAGGGCCGGAGGGTAGCTTTCTGATAAAGCACCAATAATATGAAACGTCCCGTTGCATACAAAAAAATCAAACGAGTTCTCCTCTAGATCAATATCCAGAAAATCACCGTTAAAGTTGAGTGTATTCAAATACGACTTATCTTCGCGCCACCTTTCGGCAAAAGCGTGCCTCGATTTTGAAATTTCAATTCCAACTCCACTTTCCAAGACATTTTTTTCTTCAAAATTGTATAGAAGCGCTGAGTTTCCCGAACCAACTTCAACAACAGAAAATTTGCGGTTAGTCGATAGCGAAATGATGAAATCAGACATTGGAGCAAATGTCTGCAACGCCTCCGATCGATATGATTCGATGCTTCCTTGATCACGGTAGTTTTCGAGAGCTTCAACCCCTTCATATGAGAGGGCTTTGTTTTCCGATGTCATGTTCCTCAATCTTTCGCTCCTAACAATAATCATTGCCTTGCTTACACATTCATGGAGTTTTATGTAGTTTTGCCGCGCAACAAACCTAAGCAAAACCAAGGTGCCGCGCAACGGTCTCTGCAATCAAAAAATCGATTTCGTTATCGATGTCAACTGAAGCTAGATCGCTCATCCGGTGAATGCCCGCGCTACGCCCGACAATCAGGTTGTCCGCAAATAAAACTTCACGACGCGTGGCATAGCCACCTCCATTGGGGTGCCAAAGCTCTGGCAAAGCCTGGCTTACTCCACTATCGCCCTGGATAACACCGGCTATATATTTTCGCGCTCTACCCATCTCATCGCGATGAAACATCCATTCCGGCCTCTCATGAATTGGTCCGGCGGTAAAAACGGAATCCAGTGCTGTATCGTTTCGCAACATTGAGATGGTGGCATCAATATCGGCAGCGGTAAGGAATGGGGTCGTAGGCTGAATAGTGAATGCGATATCGACCTCTGCGCCGCGTTCTCGCTCATGAAACTCAATGGCGTGCTGAGTAACCAACTCGGATGCTACATCACGAGAGATATCAGCAGGGCGCACGAACGGTACATCCGCCCCACATTCGCGCGCGATGCTCGCGATCTGCGCATGGTCTGTTGACACAATCACGCGGTCACAACAACTCGCCAATGCTGCCTTGATGCTCCACGCGATCAATGGTCGACCACACAGTGGCCTGATGTTCTTTAATGGCACACGAACTGACCCCCCGCGCGCATGTATCACAGCAACTACATCTCCCATCAAAGCCTCCCCTGCTGTTTCGAACTGTTGCCTGTTGCCGCAACTAAATCGCTGTTATTCTTAAGGTGATCGATATTGGCTATGACTTTCTCAACAGCCAACGCGATGTCCTCCATGTCATCTAATGTTGACGGATAGGCAACGTGGTAAAACCACAAGAACTCTTCGTTGATCAAGCGCTCAACCACCGGGCACTGTCCTGCCTCATAAATAACGTTACTCGGCGGATTCGTATCATTCCACGGCGACCCATTAAGCCCGTAAGCGATTTTCCTCAAAAAAGTTGGGTTTTCGTACATTGCCCGAACATAGCCAGTCCCAACCGGGACGCCTTCTGCACGCAATGCTGCGATAAATACGCCTCGGGGCACTCCAATTTGTTCGCTAACAAAAAGAAATGCGAGTACATGACAGGCCCAGCCCACGTGATCCCCGACAAATGGCGGCACAAGACCCTTTATATGGGAGAGCCTCTTGATCAGATAGTTTGCATTACTGTTTCGCCACGCATTCACTCGATCGAGTTTTTTTAATTGTGCGCGGCCCAGTGCCGCGCACAATTCTGGCATGCGAAAATTGCACCCGACGACATTGGCCAGTTCAGCATCGCTATTTTTCATCTGCATGGCAATTTCACCATGATTGCTAATCAGACGGCATTTTCTGGCGATTTGTGGATCATCCGTAATGATCATCCCTCCCTCCCCAGTCATGATATTTTTCGACTGCTGAAAACTAAAAACACCTGCATTACCGACCGTACCCACATAGCGATCGCGCCATTTTGCCCCCGGCGCCTGAGCAGCGTCTTCGATAACAACCAAACCATGTCGATCAGCGATCCCCATGATCCGATCCATTTCACAGACATTGCCGAGGAGATGCACTACAAGAATTGCCCGGGTACGCGGGGTAATTGCATCCTCAATTTTTTGAGGGTCAACGCAAAAACTGAGTGGGTCAACATCCACAAACACCGGAATTGAATTAAAGAGTAGGACTGAAGATCCCGTCGCGCTATACGACAGTCCGGGGACAATCACTTCATCGCCAGGGCCCACACCACTCGCCGCTAGGGCAGTCGACAAACCGGAAGTAGCCGAATTGACGGGGATTGCATACTTCACCCCGAATTTTTTGGCAAATTCCGCAGCAAATATTCGGACATTCGGCCCCCCCAGGAAATGCCAAGGGGCATCAACAGATGCCGCTTCAACGCTTGGCATTTGCAGGATGGTGTCGATATCAGGCGAATAGGCCCCAATATAACGTGAGAAATTCTGCTCTCGTATAGCAGCGACGACAAACGCCTCTTCGTCTGCATCGACCATTGGACCGACCACAAATGGTTTACGTCTTATTGGTTGCCCACCGAGCACAGCAAGTTCGCTATTTGTCACTTGTACTACCTCCCACCCTTCTAACAACTTTGTCCAATAGCTCTTCTGAAACCATCGCCGTTTGACCGGTGCAAGTTCCTGAACCCACATTTTTCGCAAGATTCGCCGCTTCTTTTATCACCTCAACGAATGCCGACTCATCAGGTGTTGTTTGGTAAAGAAGGCGCGGCTGACCGCATTCGAGGTACCCCAAGTATTCTTTCGATGCCACAAAGGGAACCAACTCCAATTGCCGCCCATTGTTACGTGCGGTTAAGCGCCCTGTACTACCAATCGCATCGGCCTCAAAAATGAGAACACGACTTGGCCCCTGGGTTAGCATCCGACCTGCAGAACCTGATGGGAAATTGCAAATAAAGTCTCCTGCCAACTCGCCTCTTTCAGCGAGCGCAGGCAGTGGCAAGGTAGCAATCTCAAGAGGCAATTCTCCCGACAAATACAATAGGAGATCCAGGGCGTGAGAACCAACGCTCCAGAGGCGATTAGGCGTTCTGACGGTAATTGATGCCACTTGGCCGATGGCGCCATTGCGCAAGGCTGCCGAAAATTGTTGATATAGCTTCGAATAACGTCGGTTGTAATTCACCAGCAAACTAACATTGGCGGCTTCACACATTTCAACCAACACTTTGCGAGTAGCAGCATCGGTACTCAAAGGCTTTTCGCATACGATCACCTTTGGTTTGCGGACGCCTCCAAGAATCACTTTAAAAATAGCAAGCCGCACAGAGGGGGGAGTAGCGATGCTGACAACATCGACATCCAAGTCTCTAATGCTTTCTGCATCTGGAAAAACACTAGCGTCGGGGCATCTAGCAGCAAATCGTCGCCGATTCTCAGCGTCCGGATCAGCGCCGGCTATCAATTCGTAATCATCAGAAAGTGCAAGGAACGCGCCTGCATGGCTCCATACAGCCCCGCGCGGCTCTTCATCAAAGCGCGAGCCCGCCTGCCCCAATCCGACAATCGCCGCGCGCAGTTTCATCAATAGTCACCCTGGCCCAATGTTCAAAAACAGCGATTGTTACAAAATTAATCGACTTTTTCGGCGCTATCGCCGATCGCCGCAATGGCACGCTGACTATTACAATCTATTTGCATTGGTCAAGAGCTACTACCTTCGATTGAAATAGTATTGAGGCTGTTCGCCAACACTAGATCTACAGGCTTTCCGACATCCAGCCACGGCTCATGCATCGGATAAGCCACCGTTCTTTTTTCCTGGGCCTGTAACCGTTCAAATAACGTCGGCATATCGCAATGCGCATCAGGACTCAAGGCTTGCAACGCTTTCGGATCTAACACGTAGACACCGGCATTGATATGGCTGCGAGCCACTGGTTTTTCATCAAATCCGACAATATCCACCCCTTGCATCTGTACAACACCGAAAGGATGCTGCCATTCATAAACGCGGACCGCCATGGTAGCGGCAGCAGCATGGCGGACGTGAAAATCCAGCAGTTCTCCATATCGAATGTCGGTGAGCACATCACCATTCGTCACCACAATCGGCGCCTCAGGTACGGGGTTGAGCAAACTTAAAGCGCCGGCAGTACCCAAGGGGGACTCTTCTCGCAAATAGTCAACCCGCACATCTAGCTTCTCACCATTGCCAAAATAATCTTCAATCAAATGGCCCAAATAGTGAATAGCAAGCACAAAGTGACTGAAACCTTCCTGCTTTGCGCGCTCGATAATGTGTTCCAGCATTGGTTTGCCCGCAACTGGCAACAGGGGCTTAGGGCAGCTTTCGGTATGAGGCCGCATCCGCGTACCCATCCCGCCAGCCATAATTACCATTGTGTTGGGCCGAACAGGAACGGTAGTAATTTCGTCCCAGAGATGTAAGTCAATAACATGACGCGAGTTATCTACTACGGGTATCTGGTAAATTTTATTCGCTAGCATTAGTTGCACAACCATCTCACGCCCCATCTCAGGTGGGACAACTAACGCGTTGCGGTGGACAATGGCAGAGATCGGACTATTGAGATCCAGCCCCTTCAGCAATCCGCGTCGAATATCGCCATCAGAAATAGTGCCTAGAAGCTCATTGTCAGCATTGGCTACCAGAACAATCTTGATGGCAACCTGATCAAGGGCCCGTATGGCCTGTTGGATAGTAGCGTCTGGAGGCAAAATAGCCTGGCGCCAGAGTTCTTCAGCAGTGCTCATTGAGTGTTCCCTAAACATTCACACGAGTAGGTCATGGAATGCCTTCTTCGCAATTTGGTCAAGCGAGCAGCTCTTTATGGTCTGGACGATTTTTTCGCTGGCACCGCCATCTCCATAGGGATTTTGCACCGTATTCAGAATTTTCTGGAATTCTGGGGAATACAACCTTTCAAGGGCTGTCGCTATACTTTCCCGAGTCGGGTGGCAATTGATAATGCTCGCAGCCTGCAGGCGACCCCTTTGACGATCGCCGATGTTTACGGTCCCTTTCTTGAAGCTGGGCACTTCGATCAGGCCACTGGAAGAATTCCCGATGACACCGTCGGCATGAGCGATACAGGACAGATAACGCAGTTGCCCAAGAGAACGATAGGCACGAGCATTCGGGTATTGCGCAACGAATTCCTCGACCAATTGAATCAGCTTACGGCCACCAGCATCAGCATTGGGCAAAGTGAAAATGAGGTTCGTATCTCTACGCTCAGCCAGAGCCAAAAGGAGTTCTTCCATTTGTGCCGAAGCAGTTGCCGCCTCAAGCGTTACTGGATGGAAGGTGATCAGCAGGTTTCGTTCACCAAGCGAAAACCCGAGCGAGGACTCCAGCGCATTTCGGTCGAGCAGCGTAGTGCGCTTTATGCTGTCGATTCCGAGCCCTCCCACAAGAAACACACGCTCTGGAGATTCACCCAGTTGAATGACGCGCCGCCGGTACTCCTCCGCCGCCACGAAGTGCAGATGAGACATCTTGGTAATCGAATGTCGAAGTGCTTCGTCAAAAGCGCCCTCGGTTACCTCACCGCCGTGCAAATGGGCCACCGGTATCCGGGCCACCAATGCGGCAGAGACTGCTGCAAAAATTTCGAACCGATCTCCGAGCACTAGGACCAAGTCAGGAGCCAAATCACTCAATGCATCAGCAAAGCCAATCACCCCAAGCCCAATGGATTTTCCTATCCCCTCCGGCGTGTCCGAGCTGGTTAGCATTTCAATCTTGCGGGAAATCTGAAAACCATCCTGCTCGATTTCGCGATATGTGAGGCCGAACTCCGGCGACAGATGCATGCCGGTAGCGATAAGCTGGAGCGTCAAATCCGGATCGTCCTTTATTCCCTGCATGACCCAGCGCAGCAAACCATATTCCGCACGGGACCCCGTGATGACACAGATTTTTCGTGTCATTGGTCGATCAACTCGTCAGCCGCATAGTCACGTTGCGCAGTCCGCCCCATAACCTCATCCCAACGCATCGGGGATATGCCTGTACCCGGCCGTTTGGCCACTACGTTATTGGCACAAAATTTTTCCCCCTTGCTTATCGCGGAGGCCGCGACCAATGACTTTCGGGCAACGAACTTATTTTTTTCTTCGCTTGGCGTAAGTCGCTTGACCCCATCACCCAGCGCAACCTCTATATTGCGAATGGCTGCAACCATCGCCTTCAGTTCGTTGGGCTCTAAGCTGGCTTGATGATCTGGTCCGGGAAGATGGCGGTTCAACGTATAGTGTTTTTCGATGACCGTAGCCCCTAGGGCTGCAGCCGCGATTGCCACTTCGATCCCGCGGGTATGGTCTGAATAGCCGACTGCCACCCCGAAAGCCACCCCGATACTGTTCATCGCTCGCAGATTGACCTCGGCCATCGGGGTCGGGTATTCGGTCGTGCAGTGCAATACCGTGATTTTGCTGCGCTCTGTTCCGGCTTGCTCCAGCACATCGATTGCTGCCTCGATCTCGCCCAGAGTCGCCATACCGGTGGAAAGAATGACGGACTTGCCAAACTGGCCGACGTGGCGCAGATAAGGAAGATTGGTAATTTCGCCGGAAGGAACCTTGAAAAATTCCTGGCCGAGGCTGATCAGCAAATCAAGGCTTTCGATATCGAAACCGGTGGAGAAGAAGCCGATGTTGCGCCGGGCGCAATGCGCAATAAGCGCCTCGTGCATGCCGGCACTGATTTCGAGGCGAGCGAGCATCTGGTACTGGGTTTCCGCACCGCCAACGGCCTGAGTCTGGTAACCCGCCTTGGCGGCCGCGCGCGTAACCAGACGATCCGCGCTGAACGTCTGGAACTTGACGAGATCCGCACCTGCGTCAGCCGCAACATCGATCAACTGCTTTGCCAGATCCAAGTCGCCGTTGTGATTGACCCCGGCCTCGGCAATGATGAGAACTCTGCGTGTCATACCCTGCTCCAGCCCAAGAACCGGGAGCCATCTCCCTGATTGTCCCTTACAGCGAGCCCCATCCCGACAACACAGCGATTGCCGAGGACTACCCCTTCTTTGACTACGGTGCCGCTACCAATAAAGCTGCCTTCGCCGACACGTACATTGCCGTTAACAATCGCGCCCGTCGAAATATGGCAGTGATCTTCCACTGTCACATCATGCTCAAGCAACGCCCGGCAGTTAATGATGCAGTTGCTGCCAACCCTGGCTCCCGCATTAATGATTGCACCGTGCATCACGATAGTGCCGGCGCCGACCACAGCATGGCGAGAAACATGTGCTGAGGGGGCTACGATCAGGGGGGGCTCAAAGCCTAGCTCGACGACCCGTCGATACAAGCGCATGCGGATATCCGGCGTCTGTATCTGCCCTGTCGCGATCAGGGCGTATTTATGTAGCCTGGCCAATTCCGGCAACTCATTGTCTGTGGCAATGACCGGGTAGCCGAAATGCTCGGCTCCCAACTCCCCAGCCTGCCCAAGCAAGCCGACGATTTTGTACTGGCCGTGATGCTCGACAACGTCGATACAGGCATGGGCATGCCCCCCCGCACCAATCAGGATCAAGCCGCTGCTTCTCATTGGGCGACGGGAACCAGACCCGAGCTGCTCGGGATGTTAATCAGGCACTTCGCCATCTGGGTGGCCCCTGTCATCTCCATGCGCGGGCAATCGCTGAACTGCGTCAGCTCATGCATCAACACCCATACCGGACGCGTCATGAAGCCGGCCTCGTTGGTGGTCTGCAATATGGCATCGCGCTGATGAGTCTGATCATTGTCCAGCATGAGCGTTTGCAGCCAGAAGTTGCTTTTGCACGCATCCGGTTCTCCAACCAGCTTGACGCCGGCGAGGGGCAAGAATGCCGTCTCGTAGCGCTTATGCAACTCGCGTTTCGCGACCAGCATGGCTGGCAACTGCTCCAGCTGGGCGCACCCCAGGGCTGCATTCAGATTCGGCAGCCGGTAGTTGTAGGCGATCTCGTCATGCCGGTACTCCCAAGCGTGCGGCAACTTTGCGGTGGTCGTCAAATGCTTGGCGCGCTGCGCAAGCTCCGGATCATTGGTCAGAATCGCACCTCCACCACCAGTTGTGATGGTCTTGTTTCCGTTAAAACTGAGCGTTCCCATCAGGCCGAACGTGCCGGTATGGCGGCCGTCGTAATAGCTGCCGAGTGACTCCGCCGCATCCTCGACCAGCGCCAACCTATAGTCATGCGCGATCCCCAGCAAACCTTCGATATCTGACGGGTGACCAAAGGTATGCATTGGCACCAGCGCACGGATGACATTCCCGGTGATTCGATTAACACACTGCCCGCTACGCTGCTCGGTCGCCGAGGCAAGATAGCTTCGCAGGGCTTCGGCATCGACCCCCAGCGAGCGGTTCTCGCTGTCCGCGAAGTGAGGCGTGGCGCCGCAGTAGGTAACTGCATTGGCAGTAGCCACAAACGTGAGGGCGGGCATCAATACTTCGTCACCCGGCAACACGCCCGCGAGCTTCAGTGCGATGTGCAAAGCCGCCGTTCCGTTGACTACGGCGACAGCATGTCTGGCGCCTGTGTAGGCAGCCAGATCGGCCTCGAAACGGTCTACAAATTTACCGACGGATGAAACAAAGGTTGAATCAACGCACTCCTTCAGATACTGCAACTCGTTCCCAGCAAAACGGGGTTCGTGCAAGGCGACAGCGTCCGTGCCAACCACAGACCGGATAGCGGCAACAATCTGGGCCGGCAGGTCGGCTTGGTTATTCATGTCGGTTAGATATTGTAAACATCCGCCTTGTAGCCACCCAGATTTCCGGGTTTGGCAAACCACTCGGCAGTTTCTGCAATCCCGCGCTTGAAGCCATCCCGGCCACCATAGGCCGGTTGCCAGCCGAAGAGTGCCTTGGCTTTCTCATTGTCGGCCCACAGTCGTTCCACCTCCGAATTCTCGGGGCGGATGCGGGCTTCGTCGGTAACAATCTCGATCTCGGCGCCCATGGCCTCGGCGATCAGTTGCGCCGTATCGCCGATCGAAATTTCAAAGTTGCTGCCGAAGTTGACCACTTCACCTAGGCCGAGATCGGAGCCAAGAGCGGCGACAAATCCGGCAACCGTATCCTTCACATAATTGAAGTCACGCGTAGGCGAAACTGCGCCAAGCTTGATTTGCCGATGGCCATTGGCTATCTGCGTGATGATGGTCGGAATGACTGCCCGTGCCGATTGCCTTGGCCCATAGGTGTTGAATGGCCTGGCGATGACAACAGGCAATCCGAAAGACGCAAAGAAAGAGTAGGCCAACTGATCGGCTGCAATCTTGGTCGCCGAGTACGGCGACTGACCCTGCAGAGGATGCTGCTCGGTAATCGGCACGAAGCGCGCAGTTCCGTACACTTCGCTGGTCGAGGTATGAATTACTCTTTTGACCCCCAACTCGCGGGCTGCCTGCAGCACATTTAACGTCCCTTTGACATTGGTATCAACGTAGGCGTCTGGCGAATGATACGAATACGGAATCGCGATGAGAGCGGCAAGGTGCAAAACGGCATCGCACCCCTTCATCGCCTCCTTCACACCGTGCGGGTCGCGCATGTCACCTGAAAACACTTCGAATCGGCCTTTCACCTCAGACGCGCAGCTATCTAACCAACCCCATGAATTAAAAGAGTTATAAAAAACAAAGGCTCGGACATCGTGCCCAGCCCGAACCAAAGCTTCGGTCAAGTGAGAACCAATAAATCCGTCTGCCCCGGTCACTAGTATTTTCATAACGATTTCACGATCAATTCAAATGTTTTTAACCACTTTGGATCTTTGATCCTATTCGGCTAATCGGATCAGCTACCAACCGCCGGTGCATACGCATCCGTAGTCGATGGAGCAATTAGGCTAAGTCGAGCCGAAACAAATATTTCCCTACGAGAACACCGCGCAAGTCAGCAGTTTTTTACCCCTTCTATCGTCACCACGTACCAAATGTAAATCAGAGGGCACCAACTGCCCCTATGTGGAAACCAAAAATTTCGCAATGGTCATTGCTCTGCACGGCATCCACAGCCCCCCAAAAAAACAAACGCCAAGTACACACGCTAACTACTCTTAAGCAGACCAACAGACCCGAGAACATTTTTCACGCTGCCTTCAGTTACTATTTGCCCCCCCTCAAAACGATAGAGGTAGTCGCAGTTTTCTACAGTGGAAAGACGATGTGCCACTATCACCAATGTTTTTTTCCCTTTTAGCAGGCGAACCGCATCCATAACCCCGCTCTCCGTTTCCGTATCGAGAGAGCTAGTTGCCTCATCCAGCACCAGCACAGAGGGATCGTGATACAGCGCCCTCGCAATTCCAATTCTCTGTCGTTGTCCGCCAGAAAGACGAATCCCTCGCTCACCGACCTGGGTATCCAATCCCCCCGGCAATCCGAGAACAAAGCTTTCCAACTGTGCAGCGCGCAAAGCATTCCTGACCGCCTCTTCGTCAATCTGTTCGTCAGGAAGCCCAAATGCGACGTTTCGACGCAGAGAGTCGTCTGTAAGAAAAATTGATTGCGGAACGTACCCAATTTGGTCCTGCCATCCTCTTAAATTTCGGCGAATGTCGATCCCATCAACTTCAACCGCCCCCTTATTTGGAGTAAGTAGCCCAAGAAGCACGTCAACAAGCGTACTTTTTCCCGCACCGCTGCCTCCAATGAACCCGACCGAGGAGCCTTTTGCTATGGAAACACTGACGTTTTCTAAAGCTGATGACTTTGCAGAGGGATAGCAATAGCTAATGTTATTCAGCGCCAATCGATGGCGAAACGGAAGCCCCTGTCCAACCGCCAGCGGCTTTCTATCCTCCAGCATCGCCAGTTCACTCGATAACGTATCTACAACCGGCATCGAAAATCGCATGCTCTGAACCGCGGCCAGAACCCTATTTACAGAGGGCATAAGCCTAAACGCGGCTGCCGCAAACACCCCCAACGTTGGCAGCAAAGCCTCAACAGACTTACCCTGGAACACCATGACAGAAACAAGGACCGTCAGGCCAGTAACGGCCATTAACTCCAAAATAAGTCTCGGGAGCGCTTGGAGAGTTGTATGGCGACGCCCGATACGGGCACTTCCTGCATTGTGCACTCGATATTGGTCAAGAAATTCATCTTCACGGCCCAGCAATTTGACATCTTTTGCACCGCCAAGCCCCTGTTGCAAGTGCTGAATTCTCAGTCCTTCATGATGCTGGCGCGCTTCCCCCCAACGAATTATTCGGCTCCGGGTAAATCGATGAAAACCAAGGCCTGCAGCGCCAACGGAGAACACCACAAATAGCGCCCCTAGAGGTTCAACTGAAAGTAGCAGAATCGAGATTCCAAAGAGAACGAACAACTCAGTCGCCAACAACAATCCTTGCTGCATAACATTGGCCAGATCTCCAACTTGCCCTATGACGTTTCGGATCAATAGCGCAGAATTACGCTGCAAATGGAATGTGTATTCTTGTCGCAAATAACCTTCAAACAATTGCTGGGATAAAGTTTCCTGGAGCCCATATACGAAGTGCGCTTGACGCCATGCTAGAAAAGCAAGGAAAGCCGCCTTCGCGGCATAAACAGCCACCAGAGTAACCATCCCTCCGATGACTAGATACTCATGCGACGGGTTCCCTAGATAACCGAGTAACGGCTTCAAAGCCGGGTAATTTGTGCCTAGATCCGCCTGGGCCATCAGGGCGACAGCGGGGATAACAATGCCAACCCCAAGTGTCTCCAAGAACATCCCGATGAATAGCAAAAAGAACATTACGACAGCCGCTTTACGCTCAGCGGGGCGCAATATTGTCCACAGCTTCCGAAATGTACCCATTCGTTACCTGTAGGCGCACAATAAATTTGACGGATCGGAAATATGTGTTCCCTCAGTCACTTCATGTAACGGTCGCTTGTCATAAATGTCCGCAACAGTCCCGAAACTGCTGTTCGATAAACCGTAAAAAATTTTAGGCTGGCTGATCACCCCCGCCCCTCCGGTACCGACTCCGAGGCATTTATTGCAGGAGTATCGACATGACCCTGCGCACTGACTTCGCGACGCAAAGATTCGATTTCGGCAACGATCGCCGTGTACTCCAGCTCCTTCTGCCTCAAATAATCCCGCGTCATGCGAATTTTCTCACTAACTCCCACAGGGGTCAGTAAGTATGCATAAGCCAACTTGTTATCGTTACGTCGAAAATTGTTGGCTTTAACCCACCCCTTCTCGACGAGGGCTCGTAAGACATAGTGCGTTTTACCGAGACTGACGCCCAGTTCCCGCGCAAGATCTCGCTGGGAAAGCCCGGGAGATCTCTCGATCAATTTCAGCAATTGGAGATGCGCAGTGTCAGCAGAGGGCACGAAGGATATCCGTTCAACAATTGAACGGGCTAGATTTTACGCTGCACAGTAAATCAAGGCAAATTCACTGCCACTCAACCCGATGAGGATGGCAGAGAGGATGTCGCCTGAGCCACCCCGATCACTAGGACTGAGTAGTAGCACCTTCCACTCACCAAGCGCTAGCGTTAGAAGCCAACACTCACGAAAGTCTCGCCTTGAGCATCTTTGCCTGAGAGCACTGGCTCCTGATTGAGTGGCCAAACGACATTGATATCCGGATCATTCCAAACAATGCACCGCTCATTCTCAGGCGAGTAAAACTCCGTCGTCTTGTAAAGAAACTCCGCGCTCTCGGACAGAGTCAGAAAGCCATGCGCAAACCCAGGCGGTATCCACATCTGCCGCTTATTCTCAGCCGAAAGCACTTCTCCAACCCATTTGCCGCAGGTTGGCGACCCCCGACGAATATCGACTGCAACATCAAACACCTCGCCCAACGTTACGCGGACCAGCTTGCCCTGCGCTTTTGGCGGCAGTTGATAGTGTAGACCGCGTAGCACTCCTTTTACCGAGCGCGAATGATTGTCCTGCACGAAATCGGGATCGAGGGCGGTTGCTTCCTTGAAAGCCACGCGGTTGTAGCTTTCGAAAAAAAAACCACGTTCGTCGCCGAACACACGGGGTTCAAGCAGAATCACATCGGGGATTGACAGCCTTGTCACCTTCATCAGAAGGCCTTTTCCTTCAACAGGCGCTGAAGATACTGTCCGTATCCATTTTTGGCCAGCGGCGTCGCAAGCTTTTCCAGTTGGCTAGCATCTATCCAGTGCTGCCGGAACGAAATCTCTTCCGGGCAAGCAACCTTCAGCCCCTGCCGCTTTTCCAGCGTCGCAATGAACTGGCTGGCTTCCAGCATCGACTCATGGGTGCCGGTATCCAACCAGGCGTAGCCTCGCCCCATGATCTCGACCGAAAGCTGCCCTCGTTCCAGATAGCAGCGATTGAGATCGGTGATTTCGAGTTCGCCGCGGGCGGAGGGCTTGAGATTTTTTGCAAGCTCGACCACCTGTCGATCGTAGAAGTAGAGCCCGGTCACGGCGTAGTTCGACTTGGGCTGCTTCGGCTTTTCCTCAAGGCTGATGACCTTGCCCGAGCCATCAAACTCGGCGACACCATAGCGTTCGGGGTCATGGACGTGGTAAGCAAAAACTGTGGCTCCTTCGGCGCGCGCCCCGGCATTGCCGAGCAGCGCGTGGAAATCGTGGCCGTAGAAAATGTTGTCGCCAAGCACGAGGGCCGACAGGTCATCCCCGATGAAGGGCTCGCCGATGACGAAGGCCTGCGCCAGCCCGTCCGGGCTTGGTTGTACGGCGTAGGAAAGCTCGATCCCCCACTGCGACCCGTCCCCCAGCAGTTGCTCGAAGCGCGGCGTGTCCTGCGGCGTCGAGATCACCAGGATCTCGCGGATGCCGGCGAGCATCAGTGTCGTCAGCGGGTAATAGATCATCGGCTTGTCGAACACCGGCAACAGCTGTTTGGAGACGGCAAGCGTCGCGGGGTGCAGGCGGGTGCCGGCGCCACCGGCCAGGATGATGCCTTTGCGTTTAGTAGCCATTTGCGCTCTTCAGGGCAAGGAGTTGCAACATGCGCCCGAGGAAAGGGCGCCAGTCGGGAAGTTCAAGGTCGAAATCCCGCTCCAGTCGGCCGCAATCCAGGCGGGAGTTCGCCGGGCGTTTCGCAGGCAGAGGATAGTCAGCCGTCGCAATGCCGGTCACCGATTCCGGCGTCGGCAGGGTGCCGAATCCCGACGTCGCAGCGGCCTGCCGCAGGATCTCGCGCGCAAAACCGCACCAGCTGACGGGGTTCGCGGCAGCAAGGTGATAGAGGCGGGCGTCGGAGATTTCGCTGCCCCTCCGCGTTGCAGCAAGTATCTGGCCGGTGACGTCCGAGATCAGCGCAGCCGGTGTCGGTGCGCCAACCTGGTCATCGACGATGCGCAGCGCGCGTCCCTCGTGGGCGAGGCGCAGGATGGTCTTCACAAAGTTGTGGCCGCGGGCACCAAAGACCCAGCTGGTACGCAAAACGAGGGCGCGACCACCGGCAGCGAGTACCGCCGCTTCGCCGTCGCGCTTGGTCGTGCCGTAGACGGACATCGGCGCCGTCGCATCGGATTCCACGTACGGTGTCGGCTTCGTACCGTCGAAGACATAGTCGGTGGAGTAGTGCACCAGCAGCGCACTCAGCGATTTTGCGGCTTCTGCCATGACAGCCGGCGCCGTGGCATTGATCGCACGCGCGAGTTCGGGCTCGCTCTCCGCCCGATCGACAGCGGTGTAGGCGGCAGCATTGACGATGATGCGCGGTTTGACGGCGGCAATGGTGGTGCGGATTGCGGAAGTATCGGAGAGATCGCACTCGGCATGATCGACGGTCGTCACGGTGCCGAGCGACGACAGCGCGCGCTGCAGTTGCCAGCCGACCTGACCGTTGGCGCCGAAGAGCAGGATTGGCGTCATGCGCGCTGCCCGTAGTTCGTTTCGGTCCACTGCCGGTACGCCCCTGAGGTGACGTCAGAAACCCAGCCGGCATTGTCGAGGTACCACTGCACCGTCTTGCGGATGCCGGTCTCGAAGGTCTCCGCCGGCTTCCAGCCGAGCTCGCGCTCGATCTTGCGCGCATCGATCGCATAACGGCGGTCATGGCCCGGACGATCGGTGACATAGGTGATCTGGTCGCGGTAAGAGCCGGACGTCTTCGGTCGCGCCGCATCCAGCAGGTCGCAAAGCGTATGCACGATCGTCAGGTTCGGCATCTCGTTCCAGCCGCCGATGTTGTACACCTCGCCCAGGGCGCCGGCTTCCAGCACGCGGCGGATCGCCGCGCAGTGATCGCCGACGTACAGCCAGTCGCGAATCTGCTGGCCGTCGCCGTAGATCGGCAGCGGCTTGCCGGCGAGCGCATTGTGGATCATCAGCGGAATCAGCTTTTCCGGAAACTGGTACGGCCCGTAGTTGTTCGAGCAGTTGGTCGTCAATACCGGCAGGCCGTAGGTGTGGTGATAGGCGCGAACGAGATGGTCCGAGGCGGCCTTGGAGGCCGAGTACGGGCTGTTCGGCTGATAGGGGTTCGTTTCGGTGAACGGGGGATCACCCGCGGAGAGCGAACCATAGACTTCGTCGGTCGAGACGTGCAGGAAACGGAACCTCGCCTTTTCACCGTCGACAAGGCTGGCGTAGTGTGCGCGTACGCACTCGAGCAGGGTGAAGGTGCCGACGATGTTGGTCTCGATGAACTCGCCCGGACCGTGGATCGAGCGATCGACGTGGCTCTCGGCGGCAAAGCTGACCACCGCCCGTGGCTGGTACTGCGCCAACAACCCGGCGACCCGTTCGCGGTCGCAGATGTCGCCGCGGACGAAGACGTGACGGGCGTCGCCCTGCAGCGATTTCAGGTTTTCCAGATTGCCGGCGTAGGTCAGCTTGTCCAGATTGACCACGACTTCGTCCGACCGCGCCAGCCAGTCGAGGACGAAATTGGCGCCGATGAAGCCGGCTCCGCCGGTGACGAGAATGGTCATTCTTGGGTCCCCTGCATTCGCACCAGCGATCCCGGGACGCTGGCGAGAGCAATCTTCTATAATGGGCGGCTTCTGCCGGACAAAGGTTCGTATTTTACCCCCGAGATGCGCATTCTGCTGGTCAAAACCTCGTCGCTCGGGGATGTCATCCACAACCTCCCGGTCGCTGCCGACATCGCCCGCCATCTGCCCGATGCCGAAATCGACTGGTGCGTCGAGGAATCCTTCGCCGACATTCCCCGGCTCTCACCCGTCATTCGCCACATCATTCCCGTGGCCGTTCGACGCTGGCGAAAATCACTGCTGAACGGCGCCACCTGGCAAGAAATCGGCGCATTGCGCCGCAAGCTCCGAGAGCACGCCTACGACGCCATCCTCGATACGCAGGGACTGCTGAAAAGCGCCCTGATCGCCCGCCAGGCACGCGGTCGCCACCTTGGGTATGACGCAGCATCCGCCAGGGAGCCGATTGCCGCCCGCTTCTACGATGCACATTTTCCGGTCGACCGGACACTGCATGCAGTCGTCCGCAACCGCTTGCTCGCGGGCGCCGCGCTCGGCTACACGCCGGCGGCACTCGACTACGGTATCGCGGCACCCGACATCGCTACTGACTGGCTGCCCACGGGCCCGCTCGCCGTACTGCTCACGGCCACCAGCCGGGACGACAAATTGTGGCCGGAAGGCGACTGGGGCATCGTTGCACGAGCGCTCGTGAGTCGTGGCCTGACGCCCGTCCTGCCCGCGGGCAGCAAGAGCGAGCGCGAGCGTGCCGCCCGCATCGCAGCAGCAGCCCCCGGCGCCATCGCAGCGCCGGCGCTCGGCATCCGAGAACTGGCCGGTGTCATCGCGCGCAGCCGACTCGCCATCGGTGTCGACACGGGGCTCGCCCACCTGGCCACCGCACTCAATATCCCGACCCTCGCCCTCTATACGGCGACCGACCCGGCGCTGACCGGCGTGCTGGGCAGCGCCTGGTTCCGGAACCTTGGCGGCAAGAACAGCCCACCGTCGCCGGGCGATGTGCTGGCGCTGGCCGACGAAGCCCTGCAAGCCTGATGGCCCGCCTGCTCTACACCGTCCTCTTCTATGCCGCGCAGCCGCTGGTCTGGGTACGTCTGCTGTGGCGCGGACGTAGACAACCCGAGTATCGGCAACACATTGGCGAGCGCTATGGCTACTATCCGCCGGCACCGGCCGTGCCCGTTGTTTGGCTGCATGCCGTTTCCGTCGGCGAAACCCGAGCGGCAGAACCCCTGATCGACGCCTTGCTGGCGCGCTATCCGGAACATGCGTTGCTTCTCACCCACATGACGCCCACCGGCCGCGAAGCCGGACGCTCGCATGCGGCACGCCACCCGGGGCGGGTCATTCAGGCCTACCTGCCGTACGACCTCCCCGACGCCGCGCGACGTTTTCTGCGGCATTTCCGGCCGCAAATCGGGCTCTTCATGGAAACGGAACTGTGGCCCAACCTGATCGCGGCCGCGCATTCTGAAAAAATTCCACTGGCATTGGTGAATGGACGCCTCTCGGCCAGATCGCAACGGGGTTACCAGCGACTAGATGCCCTGATCCGGCCGGCACTGCAAAGCCTCGCGCTCGTCGCGGCGCAGACGGCCGCGGACGCCAGCCGCCTCGAATCCGTCGGCGCCTGCAGTCCGCAGGTCACCGGCAACCTCAAGTTCGATGTCACGCCCGACCCGGCCAGGCTCGCACAGGGCCACAACTGGCGGGCCGAGATCGGTGCCCGCCCGATCTGGCTTGCGGCCAGCACGCGCGACGGCGAGGAGGCACTGATCTTCGACCTGCTCGCCGGGCTCGCTGTTGCGAAATTGCTGCTGATCGTCGTACCCCGCCATCCGCAGCGCTTCGATGAAGTCGCGGCACTGGCGTGTGCGCGCGGGCTGCGCCTGAAGCGTCGTAGCGCTGGAGAGTTGCCGGACGCGGAAACGCAGGTCTGGCTCGGCGACAGCATGGGGGAAATGGCGGCCTACTACGCGGCCAGCGATCTTGCGCTGATCGGCGGCTCGCTGCTGCCCTTCGGCGGACAGAACCTGATCGAGGCGGCGACCTGTGGCTGCCCGGTGCTGGTCGGGCCCCATACGTTCAACTTCGCGCAGGCGGCCGAAGATGCCGTTTTCAGCGGCGGCGCCCTGCGCGTGGCCGACGGCGCGGGACTGGCCGAAGCCGTCACCCACCTGCTGACGACCCCCGAAGACCGGATCAACATGAAAGAGAAAGCCATCGCCTTCAGCCAGGCGCATCAGGGCGCCACAGCACGGACGATGGCTTTGCTCGAACCGCTGCTGACGAAGCAGCGATCGTCGACTACTGCTGCAGCAGTGCGTTGATCTTGGCCAGGTCGGTCTCTTCCAGCGTCCCGACCGCCGCCTTCAGTTTCAGCTGCGACAGCAGCGTATCGTGGAAGGCGCGTGCCAGGTCACGACGGGTGACGTAGAGCTGTTGCTCGGCGTTCAGAACGTCGATATTGATCCGCACCCCGACCTCGTAGCCGAGTCGATTCGACTCGAGCGAGCTCTGGCTCGACACCAGCGCCGCACGTAGCGCCGTCACCTGCGCCGTACCGTTGCTGACACCCAGATAGGCCTGCCGCGCAGCCTGCGCCGCATTGCGGCGCGCAGCCTCCAGTTGCTGGCTGGCCGCTTCGCGGTTCGCCACCGCCTCGCGCGTCTTGGAATTGACGTAGCCGCCCTGGAAGAGCGGGATGTTCAGCTGCAGCGCAGCGGTTGTCGAGTTCGTCTCGAAACCCGGCGCCGCACCGCCACCGCTCGTCGGCAGCAAAGCCGACTGCGCCGCATTGCCGCGCGTGACCACAGCATCGAGCGTCGGGTAATGGCCGGCGCGGTTACGCGAGATCTCCTTGTCGGCAATTTCCAGCGCCAGCTGCTGCAACTGGACCGGGATGGCATCCTTCTCGGCCGCCTCGAGCCACGGCTTCAACGCCGGCGGCTGTGGCTGCTCAAGCTCGACCTTCTCGCGCACCATCGCCAGCTGACCCGGATCGCGCCCGACGATCACCTCGAGCGCACGCCGCTTGATCTCCAACTCGCTGTCGGCGGCGATCTCCTGCGCGGTCGCGAGGTCGTAACGGGACTGCGCTTCGTGCGTATCGACGATGGTCGCCGTTCCCACCTCGAAGTTCTTCTTCGCCTGTTCCAGCTGCTGCGCAATGGCTTTCTTTTGTGCCTGCAGCGACGCCAGGTTGACCTCGGCCAGCAGCACGTCGAAATAGGCCGTCGCCACGCGCAGGATCATGTCCTGCCTGGCTTGCGCGAACTGGGCTTCGGCCTGCGCCGCCTGCATCTTGCCCTGCTGGTAACTGACGATGTTCTGCCAGCGGAAAAGCGGCTGGGTCAGCGTCGCCGTATAGCCGTTGCTGTTGTACTTCGCGTTCGCCTTCGGCAGGTTGGAACCGCGCAGTTCGCGATCGACGTCATTCCACTGCGTGTTGGCGCTGACACCGAGCGTCGGCAGCAAGCCCGACAGTCCCTGCGCCTCCTTCTCCCGGCCGGCATCCTGCTGGTAACGCGCCGCCAGGAACTGCGGATCGTTGTCCAGCGCCATTCGGTAGACCTGCAGCAGGTCGGTCGCGCCGACCGTTCCGGAAAGGCAGGCCGCAGCGACAAGGAGGCTCAGTTTTTTCATCGTGGTTCCGGCAGTCTCTAGAAAGTGAACTGTTCTCCGGCAGCGGCATTGCGCAGGGCGGGGGCCGCCGTTTCGAACAGGTTGATGGTATTGAAGGTCATTTCGCCGGTGCGCGTCACCAGCTGGGCCGACATCACCGGCAGCGTGCCGACGATGGCAACCAGGCGGCCACCGACCTTGAGCTGTTGCAGCAGGACATCGGGCAGGACCGGCACCGACCCGGACAGCACGATCGCGTCATAGGGCGCCTTGGCGGACCAGCCCTTGAGGCCATCCGCCTGCTCGACCGCGACGTTGGCGATACCGGCGCGGGAGAGGTTGGCACGCGCCATGGCCACGAGCGCCGGCTCGATTTCGAGGCTGGTCACGAACTCGGCGCGCGCTGCCAGCAGAGCCGCCATATAGCCGCTGCCGGCACCGATCTCGAGCACGCGATCCGTGCTCTTCAGCCCCAGTTCCTGAAGCAGGCGCGCTTCCATCTTCGGCTCCAGCATCGCGGCGCCGCTGCCCAGCGGGAGGCAGACATCGGCGAACGCCAGCAGCTTCTGCTCGGACGGCACGAACTCCTCGCGCTTCACTTCGGACAGCAGGTCGAGCACGACCGGATCCAGCACCTCCCAAGGGCGGATCTGCTGTTCGATCATGTTGAAGCGTGCCTGTTCCATATCCATATTCATCGCTAACCCCCGTCACTCGATAATATTAGTAATCGCTAATACATATTGCCGCAGAAGCGGGGATTATACCTGCTGGGCAGGCCGCCTTGTTTCCGGGGTGACCCGGTACCAGGCGGCATAGAGTGCCGGCAGGAAAAGCAGTGTCAGCGCCGTCGCGACGATCAGCCCGCCCATGATGGCCACCGCCATCGGCCCCCAGAAGACGCTGCGCGTCAGCGGGATCATCGCCAGAATGGCGGCTGCGGCGGTCAGCATGATCGGGCGGAAGCGGCGCACGGTGGAACCGACGATGGCCTCCCAGGTCGGCTTCCCGGCCTTCTCGTCCTGCTCGATCTGGTCGACGAGGATCACCGAGTTGCGCATGATCATGCCCGACAGCGCAATGACACCCAGGTTGGCGACGAAGCCGAAGGGCACGTTGAACACGAGCAGCGCCATCGCGACACCGATCAACCCGAGCGGTGCCGTCAGCAGCACCAGCAAGGTACGGCTCATGCTCTGCAGCTGCATCATCAGCAGCGTCACGACCGCCACCAGCATGATCGGCATCACCGCCTTGATCGAGTTTTCGCCTTTCGCGGACTCCTCGGTCGCGCCGCCGACCTCGATGCGGAAGCCCGCCGGCAGCCGCGCACGCAGCTCATCGAAGCGCGGATTGATCTGTGCCGTCACCACCGGCGCCTGCATGCCGCCCTGGATGTCGGCCTGCACCGTCACGGTCGGCAGGCGGTTGCGTCGCCAGATCTGGCCCTGCTCGAGCTCGTAGTGGATCTTCGCCAGCTGCGCCAGCGGCACATGCTTGCCACTCGCGGTCGGCACGTTGATGCCGGCGAGGCCATCGAGGCTGCGCCGCTCGTCGGGGCGCGCACGCACCACCACGTCGACCAGCTGGTCCCCCTCGCGCAACTGGGTGACCGACGTGCCGACCAGCAGCGTATTCAACGCGAAAGAGATGTCCTGGACGCTCACGCCCAACGCGCGCGCCCGTTCCTGGTCGATCTCCAGCCGCACCGCCTTCGCCATTTCGTGCCAGTCGAAACTGACATCGGCAATATTGGGGTGAGCGCGCATGATCTCGGCCATTTCTTCGGCCGCGCGGCGCAGTGTCGGCAGGTCCTCTCCGGAAACGCGGAACTGCACCGGGAAGCCGACCGGCGGGCCATTCTCGAGGCGCAGGACGCGCGCCCGGACGTCGCTCCACTCCCCGCTTTCGGCCGCGAAAGCCGCTTCCAGGCGCTGTTTGAGATCCTCGCGGGCCTCGATCCCATGGGTCGTGATGACCAGCTGCGCAAAATTGTCGAAGAACAGCTTCAGGTCGAGCGGCAGATAGAAACGGGGGCTGCCGCTGCCGACGTAGCTCGCCGTGTATTTGACCGAGCGCGCCATCGCCTCGTCCCTGGCGATCATGGCTTCGACACGCTTCGTCACGGCTTCGCTGGCCTTCAGCGAAGCCCCCTGCGGCAGCCAGAGATCCACCAGCAGTTCCGGGCGGCTCGACGCCGGAAAAAACTGCTTCTGCACCCCGCCGTTGAACGCGACCAGTGCCAGGACGAAGGCACCCAGCGTGGCACCGATGACCAGCCAGCGACGCCGCACGCACCACTCGACGATACGGCGGAAGCGGCGATAGAAACCCGTCTCGTAGATATCCTGGTGCGCCTGATGCTTGGCCGCCAGCTTCGCGGGGTCGAGCAACTTGTAGCCAAGGTAGGGGGTGAACACGACGGCCACCCCCCAGGAGACCAGCAGTGCGATCGTCACCACCGCGAAGATCGAGAAGGTGTACTCGCCGGCCCCCGACTTCGCGAAGCCGACCGGCATGAAGCCGGCCGCCGTAATCAGCGTGCCGGTCAGCATCGGGAAGGCCGTCGAGGTGTAGGCGAAGGTTGCCGCCCGGAAACGGTCCCAGCCTTGCTCCATCTTCACCACCATCATCTCGACGGCAATGATCGCATCGTCGACCAGAAGGCCGAGCGCGATGACGAGTGCACCCAGTGAGATGCGCTGCAGGTCGATGCCGAAGACGAGCATCAGCAGGAAGGTCACCGCCAGCACCAGCGGAATGGATAGCGCGACGACCGTTCCGGTACGCAGGCCGAGGCTGAGGAAGGAGACCGCGAGCACGATCGCGATCGCCTCGCCCAGCGAGGAAACGAAGAGCCGGATCGATTGCTGGACGATGTCCGGCTGATCGGCGACGACATGCACGTCGATGCCGGTCGGCAGGTCGGCCTCCAGCTGCTTCATCTCGGCGCGCAGACGTTCGCCGAGACGGATCACGTCACCGCCCTTGTTCATGGCCACGGCGATGCCGACGGCTTCCTTGCCCTGCACGCGCATGCTCGGCGCCGCCGGCTCGATGAAACCGCGCCGCACGTGGGCGATGTCGCCGAGCCGATAGCTGCGCCCGTTGGCCATGATCGGCGTGTTGCGCACGCTGTCGACGGACTGCAGGTCGCCCGACAGGCGCAGGCGGATGCGGTCGCTCGCGGTCTCGAAGAAGCCGGCGGGCGCCATCGCGTTCTGGCGTGCCAGCGAATCGGCGATGACCTGCGCCGTCAGCCCCTGCGAAGCGAGCTTGGCGTGGGAGATCTCGACGTAGATGCGCTCGTCCTGAACGCCGATCAGGTCGACCTTCTTCACGTCATCGACGGCGCGCAGCTCGCGCGCGACATCGTCGGCGTGGCGGCGCAAGCCCCCGGCGTCGAAGCCGTCGCCGGTCAGCGCATAGATCGTGACGAAGGTGTCGCCGAACTCGTCGTTCATGAACGGTCCCTGCACGCCGGCCGGCAGGGTATGACGTATGTCGCCGACTTTCTTGCGCACCTCGTACCAGGCGTTAGGTACTTCCTTTTTCGGCGTGTAGTCCTTGAGGATGACGAAAAGCAGCGACTCGCCGGATCGCGAACTCGAGCGGATGACGTCGACCCATGGCGCTTCCTGCAGCTTCTTTTCCAGTCGCTCGGTCACCTGCTCCTCGACCTCGCGCGCCGTCGCGCCCGGCCACAGGGTGCGCACGACCATTGCCTTGAACGTGAAATCCGGATCCTCGGCACGCCCCAGCTTGAAGTAGGAGAGTACCCCGGCCGCCATCAGCACGATCATCAGGTAGAGGACCATCGAGCGGTGCCGCAGCGCCCACTCGGAAAGATTGAGGTGCCTCATTGCGTCACGGCGGGCGTCGTTGCGCGGGCGGCGATCGGTGCTGGCATGGCGTCGCTGGCGCGCTCGGCGACCCGGATTTTCTGTCCGGCCGCCAGTTTGTGCACACCGGCGACGACGATCCGCTCACCGGGCCGCAAGCCGGCGGAAACCGTGGCGGCCTCGTCGGTGTAGCGCCCGATCTCGATCGCGCGCAGGCGAAGCGTCGCGGCGTCGTCCACCAGCCATACTGCGGGCTTTCCGTCGGTCTGGAACAGCGCGCTGAGCGGGATCGTTACCGCCTTCGCGTCATCGGCATTCGTGAATCGCACCGAGGCGCTCATCCCGAACACCACACGCGGGTCGGCATCGAGGATCGCCACGCGCGCCGCATAGGTCCGCGTCTGCGGATCGGCCATCGCCGCGATCTCGCGCAGTCGTCCACGATACGTCGTACCCTCTTCAGCCCACAGCGTGACTTCGGCGTCGCTCGCCTTACGCGCCTCGTTGAGGCGGTTTTCCGGTATCGCGATGGCGACCTCGAGCGCATCCTGGCGCGCGATACGGAAGATCGGTTGCCCGGCACTGACAACCTGTCCGACCTCGGCCATGACCTGCCCGACAACCCCCGGCTGGTCTGCCTTCAGCACGGTGTAGGCCGACTGGTTGCGCGACAGGTCGGCCTGCGCCGCTGCGGCCTTGAGGCTGGTCTCCCGACTGTCGAGGGCGGCCTGGCTGACGAAGTTCTTCGCCTTCAGTTCCCGAAATCGTGCGGCATCGGCTTCGGCCAGCTGTCGTTGGGCATCGGCGGCGCCGGCGCTCAAGGCCGTATCCACCGGATCGAGTCGCGCCAGCACCTGCCCCGGCCGGACCACGGCACCGGCGTCGATCAGTCTTTCGCTGACCTTGCCGGCGATGCGGAAGCCGAGCGACTGTTCGACTCGCGAACGAACCTCGCCCGCATAGACGGTCGCGCCCTGCATTTCCGTGGCGCCGACTACCATCGTCAGCACCGGGCGCAGCGGTTCTGCCTTCGGTGCCTCGCGGCCGCAAGCGGCGAGCAGCACCATGGCGACTGCCAGCGCTACGCCAAGTAGACGTCTCTGGCGGCTCATTGCGCGTGCTCCTTGCGCAGCAGTCCATTGACGAGCAGATCGACGTGCGTTTGCAGAAATGCGGCCGGCTCGATGTCGTTGCCGCAGAAGCAGAACGAATAGCGCCAGATGACCAGCATGAGCAGCGGCGCGATCGCAACATCGATGCACGACTCGACGTCCATCGTGCGGAATTCGCCGGTCGCGATGCCACGATTGAGTGCTGCACGCAGCAGCGAGCGGCCGCGGACGATGACATGGTCGTGGTAGTACTGCGCCACATCGGGAAAATTGCGCGACTCGGAGATGATGAGTTTCACGACGCCACCAAGATGGGTGTTGCCGATCTGCTGCCACCAGCCATTCAGGAGCGCCTGCAGGAGGCCGGCCGACGGCCCTTGATATTCCGCCAGTTGCTGCTCGGCGGCGGCCAGCGCCGGCACGATGCCTTCTTCGATGACCGCCTTGAACAGGGCCTCCTTGCTGTCGAAGTAGAGATAGAGCGTGCCCTTCGAGACGCCGGCGCGGGCGGCGACGTCGTCGAGACGTGTAGCGGCGAACCCCTTCTCGACGAAGAGATCGAGCGCCGCCGCCGTCAGCTCGGACGGGCGGGCATCCTTGCGACGCCGGCGCGGCGTTGGCGCAACGGCTGGCGTTTCGCCGTCCTTCGGCAAGGAAACGGGGGTTTCGACGGAGGATTGAACAACCATGGGGGCAACCTCTAGGCAATTTACTGACCGGTCAGTCAGTAAATTTATCAGAGATTGAGCCAATGTCAATCCGCTCATGAAAGTAGGCCCTGCGACAAGGATGCCGCAGGGCCCGTCACGACGTCACCGGTCTCAGCGCGCTGTCTGCACGAACTGCTGGCGCTGCAGGCTCAGTGTCAGCGGATCGATCGTCGCCGTCTGCGTGCCGTCGGCCGCGATCAGCAGCGGCCGGCCGGAGGCATCCAGCGCGAGGCGCTCGGTACCGCTGCCCACCGCCGGAATACGGCGGATCAGCGAAAAGCGTTGCGCATCATGCAGATAGACCGCGCCATCTCCCAGCACCCAGATGCGGTTGGCCGCCGGGTCGAGGGCGATGTCACGCACCGCCCCGCGCCCGGGCGCGTGCAACTCGCCAACCAGCTGGGGCGCCGAACGCGTATGAAAGATGCGGACAGCCCCGACCCGATTGTCGCCAACGAACAGCATCTGGCGATCCACCCATTTTGCCTCGACGCGCTTGATCGCAGCGGCCGGATCGGCGGGCTGGCAGGCAGCGAGGAAAATCGCAAGCGCGGCGCCCGTCAGCGCCGATTGCAGGAGGGTGGTGCCGGTGGCGGCAGTCATGTCGGTCTCCTTTCGGGAAGTGGCCGCCGTCCCCGGCGGCCGTTGATCGAGACCTGACAATACCGAACACTTTATACGTTCCACATGTACAATTCGTCCAATACGGACACACACTGTACCGGCAACAGCAGCAGTACAGTATTCACCAAACGGACAGACGGAGAGACACCATGCTCCAGCTCAGCCTGAACAGCGACTCGTCGCTGCCACTGGTCGACCAGATCGTTGGCGGCATTCGCAGCCACATCGACGACCGATTGCTGCGCGCCGGCATGCGCCTGCCGCCGATCCGCGGCTTCGCCGAACAGCACGCCGTCAGCCGCTTCACGGTCGTCGAAGCCTACGACCGCTTGGTCGCCCTCGGCTATGTAACCTCGCGCCGCGGTTCCGGTTTCTACGTTGCCGGACATCGACAGGCACCCAAGGTCGAGATGAAGAGCGGCGAACTCGAGCGCGCCTTCGACAACGCCGGCGTCATGTACCAGAGCCTGGAGGATGCACCAGAGCGACTGAAGGCCGGCGTCGGCTGGCTGCCGCCGGAATGGATGGACGAGGAAGGCGTGCGCCGCAATGTGCGCACCCTCTCGCGCCGCCCGGACGTGCACGCCACCAGCTACGGTACGGCACTCGGCTATCGCCCGCTACGCGAACAATTGCGCGTCAAGCTCACGGATTTCGGCATCGCCACGACGCCCGACCAGATCATCCTGACGCACGGCGCCACGCAGGCGCTGGACATCGTCACACGAACGCTGATCCAGCCGGGCGACTGTGTCTTCGTCGACGACCCCGGTTACTGGAACCTGTTCGCCAACCTGCGCCTCTACGGCGCCAACCTCGTCGGCGTGCCGCGCGGCG
>Ga0268298_10000757_pt1 | contig 40478 bp, 38 predicted proteins | sample WWTPWeurt_MetaG_FD_194462 | JGI IMG/M metagenome (GOLD analysis project Ga0268298, IMG submission 194462) | Activated sludge microbial communities from WWTP in Nijmegen, Gelderland, Netherland - WWTP Weurt | ecosystem: Engineered > WWTP > Aerobic digester > Activated sludge | place...
GCCGAAAGTGCCGGGCTTCCTTCGCGCGCAGGCCGAAGTGGTAGCAGAGCTCGAGCTGGATGCCGACCCACGGGTCGTAGGCCGTGACCTCGGCGATCTTGGCCTCGACCTCGACGCTGCGGGCGATCCAGCTGCGGTCGAAGTTGGCCGTGCGGTCGCGGTGCACGTAGTGCGAGTCGTCGCCGAAGTAGGTGGCGACGTCGCGAACCATGCCCGGCCGGCCGATCCAGGCCGCATAGGTGCGAAGGAAGCTCAGGTAGTTGTGGACCGTGGCCACCGAGAGCTTGCGCTCGGCCCAAAGCCGCGCGACGGCCTGCACCTGGCGGTTCGTGAGGATGCGCGGGTCGGCCTCGCGGAACGTGGTGTTGAAGCGCAGGTCGTCCCAGAACTTGAAGTAGAAGCGCTCGCGGTCGAGCATGGTCTTCTGGGAGACGGTCTTGATGAGCTTGGAGTGCTCCTGGTTGTGGATCACGAGCACGCAATGGAGCACGCGCTTCCAGTCGCGCGTGCCCTGCGGCGCCGTGTCGAGGATGTTCTGCGGGTTCCTCGGCGCACCCGCCGGCGACCGCCGCGCATAGACCAGCTTCTTCGGCGGGGCCTTCTGTTTCTTCGACGACATCTCTTGCTCCGTTGACGGCCGGCGAGCCACTTCAGCCGTGTCAAAGGGTGCGGACGCGAAAGTCCAGCTCGCACGTGCGTCCAGGGTCGCGCGAGCAGGTCGAAGGTCAAGGGCACGGCCGCACCGCCGACCTTCGTGCGCGGTGCGTTGTTTCAAGCGTGCGGCCGCGCGGAGCGGCCAGGCAGGCGTTAAAAAATCTCTGTTCCCCGCAGCTCGCCGCCGTGCTTCCACGGCGGTGAACGACATGACGCTCACACCTCAAGGGATGCGACGCGCGCACCTCGGTCCATGCCGAGGCGTTTCTGGGAGTTCGTGGGGTACCGTCTTTCGCCGCTTGAAACGCACTCCTGCCATCGGAGCGCACGGGGCCACGCCTGGAATCGGTCGCACCGCCTCAGACGGGCAGTGGTGACCGAGAACCCTCAAGGGGTTGACGACGTTGGCAACGGTGTTGTCGCTTGCAGCACGACGGCTGCTAAGCGGATGGCCTCAGCCGCGGCGTTGCCGCCAACGAAGGCCACTTAGGCAGATCCGATTGACGGATCGAGATGGGGAGATAGGGGCACCGCGACTGGCGCGGCAGGGCCTCGAAGGGCCGGGGCTTGAAGTGCAGGTCACGACTGCGAACGGCGGGTTCTCGGAGTCCGCAACACCGGCCTGCTTGCATTGAGAGCTGTGGCAGGCAGCACAGGCTCGGGAGGAAGTTGAACCCAGGCGAGGCCCGGTTGTCAACACCGGTCGGGCTTGAACAATGGGGCTGCTCTGGTGGTGGTTAGTGTGTCGCCGGCCTTGCCGAAAGCGAACTCCTCTCGGCCTTGACTTCCTTGCTTCCCCGTCTAGCTCTCGAAGGCTTGAACAAGGGCAAGCGCGAGGGCCATGGTCCACCACCGAACCACGACGAAAGCCACGGCCAGACCGCGGTGCCGAGCCGCCAATGCCGCCATGTAGCAGGGACATCCAAGCCGCGGCGCCGGCGCTGTCTCAGTGCATGTCCGTCACAAGTGCCGCTTCGAGAACGCGCGGCGCTTCGCGCGGTGCGAAAACGAGGGGGTTACGACCGGCCTTTCCGGGTTGGCGGCGCGCGGACTCTTGGCGATGCTGTCGCCATCGGTCAACGCAACGTGGAGAGCGCCGCCCATGGAAGCAATCGTCAGAGCCATCGATGTGGGATTCGGGAATACCAAGTACGTGCTGGCTGCGCAAGGTGGAAGGGTCGAATGCGCGCACTTCGCCTCGATCGCCTATGACAGTGCGCACGACAACTCGAACGATGCACTCGGCAGCAAGCGCAAGACGGTCTGCGTGCCGGTGGGTGGCATGTGGTACGAGGTGGGGCCCGACGTTGCGCTTGCGGCCGACGGCTTCGTGGGCCGGAACCATCACGACGACTACATTCGCACCCCCGAGTACCGGGCGTTCACGGCGGGGGCCCTTCACTTCATGAAGGTCGACAGGGTCGACCTGCTGGTGCTCGGACTGCCGGTGGTCGACTACATGCGCCGCAGGGCGGAACTGCAGAAATCGATGACGGGCAAATTGGAGGTCGGCCGCAATCGCACGGTCGAGGTCAAACGGGTGTTGGTCGTGGCGCAGCCGCAGGGGGCCATGTATGCCGTCTTCGGTGATCAGGCGAACGCAAAGCTCCGGCATGGCAGAACCTTGGTCATCGACGCCGGCTCGCGCACCTTCGACTGGCTGGTGACGCTGGACAGCAAGGTGGTTGGCAAGATGAGCGACTCGGTCAACCGTGGGGTGCACGACATACTGCTCAAGATTGCCGCCGCGATCGCGAGCGAGACTGGCAGGGGCTACCTGAACCTTGAGGCGATCGACAGGGCACTGAGGAGCCGCAAACCCCTGCGCGCCTACAAGCGGAGCGTTGACCTGAAGAAGTTCGACAACACGATCGAGAAGATCGCCGACCAGGCCGTCGCGATGCTCCATGGCAAGTTGGGCGCGACAGACGACCTGGAGCACATCGTGGTGGTGGGTGGCGGGATGCACCTGTATCGCGCATCGATTCGGCGGAAGTTCCCCGAGATCGCCATCAGCGAGGTGGACGAACCCCTCTATGCGAACGTGAAGGGCTTCCAGCTCATGGGCGAGCAGTACGTGCGTGAGAACCCACAGTTGCTCGCCACGGCGCCGGCCCGCGCCGAGGTGGCCCAGATCGGAGCGTAGCCAGCCATGGGAGCCCAGCCGAAAATCGTGATGCAGGTGACCATCAGTGCGGAAGAGTGCCCCGAGCTCCATCGCGAACTCCTCGGGATGACCGCTGCTCGAAGGCGTGCGAAGCGGCTCCTTGCCTTGGCCAGCGTCGGTCTCCTGGTCGAGCAGGGACGCCTCGTTGGCGCGGCTACCTCCAGCAGGGGCAACGCAGCGCCGCCAATCTCGATGTCGCTGAGGCCGCTGGGGCAGTTCGGCGCCGCACCGCTGGTGGAGCCCCACGGTGCCATCGCCGGCCAGAGCATCGCCGAGATGACCGATGCGTTCGGGGAAGTGGATGAGAAGGACTGATCGAGATCTGGTGAGCGCCAGCGAGCTGGCGCAGCTCGGCTACTGTGAACGCGTGGCGCACTTCGACTGGCGCTACGGTGCGAAGCGATCGCCAGAGCAGTTCGTGGCGCAGGATCGGGGGAACGCGGCGCACGACCAGTTCTACCAGGACAGCTTGGCCATCGCGCGAGCGAGCGAGCGGAAGGGCCGGTGCTTCGTCGCGACCCTGGCTCTGGGCGAGTGCGCCGAGACCAGTGCGCTGCGGGCGTTCCGGGATCTCTACCTGCGCCGCACTGCCCCAGGCCGGCGGTTCATCGCGACGTACTATCGCCTCGGGCCTGCGGTGTGTGGCCTGCTGAGCCGCCATCCGCGGCTGCTCTCGGCCGTGAGGTTCGGCCTCGTTCTGGCGGGTCGGATGGCCGCACGGGCGGTAGCGCGAAGGCTTCCACGATGAGCGACGCCGGCGCAGGCGCGCTGCTCTTGCTGGGGCTGCTGCTCTTCGCAGCGGCATACAGCTGGCTCAAGAGTCAGGGGGATCGGCCTGACGAGGGCTGGTTGCCGCGCGAGATCGCCAACGGTGAGCTGGCCTTCGCTGAAAGGCGGTTCGAGTCCAAGCGCCTTGGTCTGGTGGCCAGGCTCGACCGCGCGTATCGCCAAGGCGGCGAACTCCACCTGGTGGAACTGAAAACCCGCGGCTACTTCGCAGCACACGCCTCGGATGCCATCGAGCTCTCGGTGCAACGCCTGGTCCTGCAAGAGGAGACCGGCGAGCGAGTTTCCTCGGTGGCCTACGTGGCGGTCAAACAGCATGGCCAGGGACAACCTCGGGCGATCCGCGTGGACCTGTTCGACGAGGACGAGGTCCTGGCGATGCGCCGCAGGCTGCTCGAGCTGAGGCGCGGCCAAGGCCATGCGCCATCGCCGGCGGCGCGCCGGAAGGCGTGCGACAAGTGCGGGCATCGTGCCGTCTGCCAAAGCACATTCGGAGACCGGCAGTAGCGGCCAGGCGCTTGGCGGCCGCACGGCGGCGCGGAGACGGCAGGTCCCGAATCACATACACCGCGAAGGCCGGTCTGGCCTTGAGCGCCAAGGCAGAGGGAAAGCGACCACTTGGCTCGCTAGACTTGGCGCACTTCCGAGCCTTCGATGTACATCACCGACCTCACACATTTCCTCGATGGGTCCGGCGCGATCGCGCCGATCAAGGGCGCTGCGCGCGCGATGGCCCAGTTCCTCGTAGATGTCGTCGCCCGCGCCACTGACAATTCGGATGCCTCGCTGGCGGCACCGACGTGCTTCAAGTGCAAGAAGGGTCCGGTCACCGCGGTGCGGGCCGCGGACGATGCCGTTGTTTGGAAGTGCCCGAAGTGCGAGGCAGAGGGCAGGATCTCGAAGTGGCAGGGGACGCTCTGGGACCTGTCGACACGACCCCACTCGTCGGACTGACGATCGGACGAACTGGCGGCCCTATTGGACGGCGGGGCCGCTCAGCGCGAGGCGCCTGACCGCGCCGGCTATGGCGTCCTGCAGAGAGCGCGTCAGGAAGGGTGACGAGTCGGCGCTCGGCCCGTAGTCGTAGGTCTTCATGCCCCAGTGCGTGGCCACGAAGTCATCCACCGTGGCCACGCCGTCGACAAGGCCCAGTTCCTTGGCCTCGGGGCCTGGCCAGACCTCACCAGTGCCGAAGTCGACACCCGACTTCAGGGCCTGGCCCCGGCGGGCCTTTACCTCGGCCAGGAAGAAGCCCCCCATTTGATCGACGAGTTGCTGGGCCTTCCGGTCGACCTCGGGACTGACCGGGGTGAACGGGTTGAGGAAGGCCTTGAGCTTGCCGGAGGCGTAGACCCGCTGCGCGACGTCGACCTTGGCGATGGCCTTGTCCAACTGCCACGGGGCCATGATTGCGCCGATCGATCCGACGAACGAGTACTTCGCGGCGATGATCTTGTCCGCGTTCAGCGCGACCATGTAGGCAGCGCTCGCACCGAGGTTGTTGATCACCGCGACAACTTCCTTCCGGTGCTTTGCCTTGAGCCCGTTGATGGCTGTTGAGATGCGCTCGGCCTCGACGGGCGCTCCGCCCGGGCTGTCGATGTGCAGCACGACGCCCTTCACGTTCGGATTGCCGAAAGCCTTCTCGAGGATCGGGATGATGTTCTCGGCCGAGGCCCGCTCCGTGGCGCCGATGGGGCCCTCGATGCGGACGACGCCCACGACGTTCCCGAACGGCCCCCAGCGAAAGCCGGTGGAGTTCAGGAAGAACAGGAAGTACAAGAGACCGAGCAGCACCGGCGCGCCGAAGAACATGGCCTGGAACAGGTTGCGCCAGCGGCGCTCGGCCTTTCGTTCCTTGGCGGCCAGTTCAGCCGAGCGCTCGAAGGACTGGCGCTGCTCCCGCATCTCTCGGAGCACCTCGAGCACGACCGAAGGGAACGTGGTGGGCTCGCCGTTCCGCGCGGTCGGGACCGTGGGCTCGGTGGGGGTTGGGGTGGACATCGCGCTCTCCTTGCCGGACGGCCAGTGCCGAGGACAAGAAGATAGAACGACGAGCCCGAGGCTTCCACTCGAAAGGCGGGTGCTAGTCCCCCCCGAAAGTCGCCGGTGAAATTGCAATTTGGAGCGGAGCGCGTCCTGGGCGCACGAGCGCTATTTGCAGGAGCCGCCTTGAAGGATCGACGACAAGGTCATCTTGTCGCAGTCCTTCTTGGCTTGGGAACCGGAGTCTGTTCTCGAGGGACCTCGATCAGCCTGCTGTGCCGCTGCCGCCAGTCGCGCCTTGAGCGCATTCATGGGATCGGCGCGTTCGATTTCATTGAGCCTTGCGACAAGCTCGTCGTGCTTGAGGATCGTGCACCGTAGCTCGAAGCCCGCCTGGGTCACATCGCCGAGCGGAAGCTTGACTTCGGTTCGGGCAACGGCTGCTACTGCACACGCGGAGTTGGCGACCTCGGTTAACGACTGGACATCGACGCTGCTTGCGGTTGCGCCCTGGAGTATGAGAGCTTGCCCGTTTCTGCACTTGCTCGCGACAAAGGACGCGGCAAGCCGGAAAAAGGCATCGACCTGGTCCCTCTTCGTGGCGACGGAAGGGACTAGGACTTTAGACCCGAGGTAGAGGTTCGTGTCGTGTGCGAGATCGCAGACTGACTCGTCCGTAGCCTTGTTCGGACGCAGCGACACCGCGAACGATGACGTCGTCATCACCACGGTTGTCAGTGCTGCGGCGGTGCTGAGCACGATGGGTTTACAGGCGGTCATGACTACTCCCTTGACGGAGGGCTGAGGACAGTATATGAATCAATCCTTCGGTCTTGCACGCTCGATGTGGCTGATTGTTTCTACCCAGGCAGGCGGTGATGTCCAGGCTCAAAGTTGCGTTGCTTGCGTTCTGCTGCGTGGGTGGCTTGGCAGCTGTCTCGGTGTCGGATCGCGGTGCGTTTGTCGTCAGCTTCGTCGGGCTCATGTTCGGCGGAATCGCGGCTGCCGTGGCGATCGTCGCAAGCCCACGCGGCGAGGTGGCGGCTCCGGACTTGGTGTCACCCGACCCCTTCACTGATGAGCTAGGCGTCCAACGCTATCCGGGCGACGTGTTTGACATGGAGAACCACCCGCGCCCAGGAGCGAACGGCCGCTTCTAGACGGGGCAGGGCCCCACAGCGCGGCTATTGACGTCGGCCTCCCTTGGGAAGCATTGCGGGCACCTCTCGCGTTGCCTCTATCGCCTGAACTCGCTCGGATCCGGCCTGCCGCACCTTTGCCTCTGCGGCTGCGCGTACTGCCGAGTCAGATCCACCGTCCAACAGGGCCTTCGCATTCTCTGCTAGCGCCGCCGCATCCTCACGCAACTGCCGAGTGTTGCCGACCAGCTGCGACCTTCGTGTCGAGATCGTTCCATCGGGATTGCGGACGATCTCGTTGCGCGCGTCAAAGGTCGCTGCCTGTGTTGGACGATCGCTTGCGCCACCGAGACGCCTCTCGACTTCCCCCCGTACTTGTTCGAGCGGTGCGCCTGGCAACGGTGCCTTCAGGTCGGCAGTACCGATCCGTGTCCCAACAGCCCGATCGTTCGCGGAATCGGCACCACCGATTCGACTCTTCGAGAAGATTGGATCGGCATTGTTGGCGCGGCTGAGATCGCGAATGTCGGCGAACGCGCTTGGAAGCGCAGATCCGGAACCCGTCTTTGTCGGCGGCAGCGCTCGTGACGCCAGTTCGCTTGCCATGGCGGCCTGAAGCGCCAAGCTGTCAGATCCATACTCGGCCGCCAGGCGGTTGTAGCGATTGATGAAGTCCGAGTTCGCAGGCAGCTGGGCAAGATCGATCGAGAGTACCTCGCCGGTCTCATATGCCTTCGATAGGCGCTCTGCAACTGTCGTTCGGTCAGCAAATGTTGATTGGGCGGTCTCCGCGCGACTCACGGCTGTTGATAGGCGTGAAGCGAGTTCGGTGCCTTCGCGCTGATCACTTCCCAGTGCACGGACAAGTGACTGGTCACGCGTTGCTCGTTCGGCGAACGACTTGAACTCCCGAAGCTGATCGGCGGAGAGTTCATTCGCCACTTTTGTCTCGGCGTCATTCAGCGTGTTGGTGTAGGTCTTGCCGGCGCTCCCGCCGGCACTTGCCTTGAGGGGGCTTATGCCCGGGGTACCGACGCCGCCAGAGAGTTGGAACGCGATGTTCGCGACCTGTTGGGCGCTGAGGCCGGTCGTTCGCGCAACGGCCTCGCTAGTCACACGCAAACGGTCAGCTGTAGCGCCGAGTTCGCTGCTGGAGCTAGTTGTCTGGCCATCGTTCCTGGCGGTGGATCGGAAGCGGCTAGAGCCCCGTGACATGGTGTCCACGAGCACAGAAGATAGGTCATTGGAAGCAGAGACAGCCTCGCTTCGCGCTGCTTCGACCGACCTTGATGCCTCTTGGACAGACGACTGTGTGACGCGTGACGACACAACGCGCGACGTAGCGCTCTCATTGCGCAGGTAGGAGGTGGCCTGTGCGCCGCTGGCCGTTGTCGTGACCCAGTTGCCGTCCAGATCCTGCTGGCGACTGACCCATGGGTTTGAGGTTGAGGGGCTGATGGTGCGCTGATCCATCGAGACGTTGCCCATGCTGGTATTGCCCGTGGCCGCGGCCGCAGATGCATTCCCGGACATCGAGGCTGCCTGAAGGCCCTGCAGCCCACCCATGACGGCAGAGCCGAAGTTGACCATCCGGTTGGCCAGTGACCAGGCGAGCATCGGGATGCCGATGATCAGGTACGACACGACCGCCTGTGAGGAGATCGAGTTCGAATAGATGGGAGACGCTGTCTGCAGCGAGAGTGCCTTCACGCCTCCGCCGATCTCGGCAGCCGAAGCCTGGTCGATTTGGCCATACAGCGTCGCCATGTAGTTGAGGATCGCGAACAACGGCGGCCAGAGCTGGATCGAGACCAGTGCTATCGCATAGCCGGAGAGGATCATGATCGTGGTCCGCCCGCTCGACACGAACAGCAGAAGCACGACGAGGGGGAAGACTGCGTAGCACATCGCCTCCGCCACGTTGCGCACCACTGGGAGCGCCTGCGACGAGATCTTGGCGCCGTTGATCCAAGACGCGTTCTGGGCCGCGACGGATTGGGCGCGGCCGGTGGCCAGCATCATGCAGGCAGGGTCGTTGATGCGCTGGCAGCCCATCTCGCCAGCGTCGTTGATCGCGTTGACGATGGCGTTCTGGCGGATCAGATCAGCTGCGGTAGCAGCTGCGCCCGCGATCTGGGATCGGATGTAGGCCTGGGGAATCTGATTCAGGATGGCCGCCTGTGCGGCCGCTGCGGGGAGATCGGGGTTCAGCTTCTGCCCGAGGCGCGCCGTCAACGCGTTGACTTGTGCGGGCAGGCGCCCCGAGATGGATGCGTACGCAGCGTCGCAGGTCGTCGTGGTCACGCCTGCACCGGCGGTGATCACGGTGAACCTCGCCGGATTGGTGGCAGCCATCGCCGCCCACAGGTTGTCCGATGTCGAGAAGGCGGCGGCGGCGATCGTGCCGTCCGCGATGTCGTAGGCGGTGCAGTTGTTGGCGAAGTTGATGATGTCGTTCAAGACCCCGGGATCCGGGATCGAGATGCTTCGCGTTTCCTGAATCAGTCGGCTGCCGAACATCAGGCCGTTTTGTTGGTAGGACAGTTCCCCAGGCAGGGAGGCGGGCCCTGGCAGGGTCTGGAAGGCCGTCTCGAAGAGCTCGGTGATGGTGTTGCCAATCGTGCTCGTCAAGCCACCGAGCGCTGCCATGCCGAACGGCACGTTCGCGATGACGCGGTTGGGAGTGCCCCCGGTCTTGTCCACTACGGCCACCGTCACGCGGGGGACGAAGAGCACGCCGTAGATCAGCACTACTGACACGAGCCACCGCCATCCGACCAGCTTCTCGGGCTGGAACATGTAGGCCACCATCGCAACGGCGAAGCCGCAGAAGGCCACGGCGGCGATGGCACTCATGTAGGTGCCCGAGGCCATGATCGCGGCGATGGCGTTGAAGATGCCTGCCAGCGCTTCGCTGTTGTGGTACGCGAAGACTTCCCACATGACTGTTCCTCGGTCGCCTGCGCGGGGCCTACTTGGTTCTGCGGCTGGAGTAGCCGAGCATGTCCAGTGCGTGCAGCGACATGCTCGAGCGCAGGTTGCGCTCCAGGCGTTCCATGTCGGTTGCCACGGTTGAGACTGCGGTGACCTTGCGGTACAGGGTGGCCTGCTCTTGCTGGAGCAGGCTCATGAACCTCTGGACATCTTCGCGCTGCTGAAGTGCAAGGCTGCGTTGCCTCTCGTTCAGCCGATGCTGCTTGGTGAGGGCCGAGATCGCGACGTTCGCGAACTGGTTGAGAAACGTGAACGCGTAGTCGGCAGCGATGACCTCCCGGTAGTTGCCGATCATCATGTCGGCGAGGCCCGAGCCTGGGATGGTGTTGCCGATCGACAGCATGCGCCACACAGGGATGCTGGTGCTGTTCACGAAGCCGACGGCCGCGGAGTTGTTTGGGATCGCCGTGCGGGTGCGGATGTTGTCCGAGATCAGCTGCATGATGTCGGACACCTTCTTGGTGAGCGGCTGGTGCACGTAGGTGTTGTCGCGCGTCACCGAGTCGCAGTCGGTGTAGTTGTTGCAGCGGAGCAGTTGGAGGTTGATGTTGCCGCCGGCGGCGTCGGATTGGCCGTACAGCAGCTGGGCCACGGTCGTGATGCTCGGGCCGATGTACTCGGGATCGCGGTTGGCTGTCTCCGCCGGAAAGATCACGGCACCCACGATGCTCATCACGAGTTCGCGGGCGGGATCGTCGAGGGTGTCGATCGACTTGAGCGCGCGCCAGGTGAAGTTGCCGACAAAGGGCGCTTGTGCGGCGATGTTCGCGTCGGCACTTGACCGTGCGGAGCCGAGGATCGAGGGGCTGTCCGACGCGCAGCGGCGCATGGCGGCGTCGATGTCGCTCTCCATGCCCATCTGCATCGCCAGCTTCGCGCAGGCACGCTGGGAGTCGTAGCCGACCGCCTCGGCCGCGGAGGACACGAGCGCGGTCGCGGTTTCGCAGGAGTTGATGCGCGCGTTGTTGATCCAGGTCTCCAGGCCCTTGGCCCACTTGGTGAGCCCGCCGAGCAGCGGCGAGACAGCCTCCAGCGCGAGCTGAAACGCGATTCCGGGCAGGGCCGAGGTGATGTTCCGCAGCATGTTGCGGAACTCGTTGGCGGAGATGTGCGAGAACGATCCGCCGAAGAGATCGATGCCGCCGCAGCCGCCCTTGGCCGTCGGGAACTGAATCGCGGCGAGCTGGTAGGTCTTGTTGGGCGAGCGCAGGTAGAGGTTGCCGCCGGTGTAGGTGTTGAAGGTCTGGCCCTTGAATGCCCCGGGCGCGGTGTAGTTGCCGATGGCGCCCAGGTTGTTGAACATGGTGTTCACTTCGGCGTTGAGATCCCCGGCGTAGCTCAGCGGAGCAGCAAGTGCCACGGCGGACGCAACGATGACGGCGACCAGCTTGCGAACCAGGATTCGTGCGGACATGGGCGTCTCCCTACTGCAGGTTGACCCGCCGGGTGATGGACGGCGCGTAGGCGTCGGCGCCCGGGGCGGTGACCGTCGTGATGCGCTCGATGAGCTGCGACTCGGACAGCACGCCGAAGCCGATCGGCACGATCTTTCCGGTGTAGGGCTCGGCCAGGTAGATGGCCGGCACCTGGGTGACCTGCAGCGTGCGTGCAATGCCGTTGTCGCGCCGGAACGTGGGGAAGCTCGGCAGGCCCTTGCCGTCCACGCTGATCGGGACGATCTGGATGCCGAAGCGGGCGCTGAAGGCCTCCAGCGTCGGCGAGAAGGCGTGGCAGTAGGGGCAGTCCGAGCGGAAGAAGAAGAACAGGACGTGCGTGCGCGACAGGTCGGTCAGCGACTGGGTGCGGCTGGTGGCCTGCTCACGATCGAAGACCTCGATCGCGCGCGAGTTCACCGGCCGGCCTTGCAGCGTCATGTCCAGGTCCGGCGTCGCCCAGGCCACACGCTGGGCCACATCGGAGAAGTAGCTGGCCTGGCGCACCACCTGCGCCTCGAGCTGCATGTAGCGCCGGACGTTGTCTTCGCTCGGTCGGATGATGGCGATGTTGCGGTACTCCTCCAGGCGCTTCTGCAGCTGTTCGAACTCGATGAGCTCGGGCGCGCGCGCGTCTCGGCGCTTGGCCTCCGGTTTGGGCGCGGCGGGCTTCGCCGGCGTCGACGGAGGGGCCTCGGGTTCCGGCTCCTCGTAGAAGTGCCAGCCACGCCGAAAGTCATCCCAGAAGAGGGTCCTGGCGGTGGCCGAGCTTTGCGCGGGCGAGGCCGCTACCGCGGCGTCCGTCTGGGCGTGCGACAGCGCCGGCAGGAGGAGGCCAAGAATGGCTGCGAGCGCGGCGAGGCAACGGGTCGTGGACACGGGCGGCTCCTCACGTGAGTGACTTGGGCGGCTGGCCGTCGCGGCAGTAGTTGATGCCGAAGTCGACGGTGTTTCGCTTGGGCGTGGTCTGGCCGGGCAACTGCACACCGTCCTGGGCGAAGGACAGCTTGAGACGGGCGCATCCCGCCTGGGCGTAGCGCTTGACCGTCGAGACTTCGATCAAGATCGGCCCGGTCGCCTTGAAGTGCTTGGTGATGCTCTCGGCATCCTTGCTGGTGAGGACACCTTGCGCGGTCCCCGTCGGCGAGTCGAGCGCGGCGATCATCAGCACGCGGACGTCGGTGACCGGCACGCGGCCGCCGTCGGCCAGCTGGGCGGTGGCCACCGAAGCAGCGACCAAGGCGATGAGCGGTGCAAGGCGTTTGAGCTTCATGGTTCAGCACTTCCCCTGGCCGAAGTAGCAGCTCGGCACCCGGGCCCCGTTGTTAGTCTGGATCGCCGAGAGGTTGGGACTCTTTGCGACGAGCGAGGCGTAGAACTCGCTCAGGTCCATGCGGGCGAAGTCGAGCGATTGAAGCTGCGCGATGCTGAAGCCGGAGCAGTCAGGGTTGCGCGCATCGCCCCACCCCTTGCTGATCTGGCCGCGGCCCTGCTCGTTGACGATGCGGGCGAGCATCGAGTTGAAGCAGCACTTGCCGGTCGTGTGCTCGATGCAGGAGACGCAGGAGCCGAGGATCCGGATGCAGGACGAGCAGTAGCTGCCGATGCTGTGACACAGGCCGGCGCCCTCCTTGAGGGCAAGGACCGCCTCGTTCTCGTTGCAGGAGGTCAGCGAGAGAACGATGTAGATGATCGCGGCGATCACCAGCGTCCATGGGTCGAATGCGACGACGAAGCCCTCGCCAGCGACCGTGCTGGAGGAGTACAGGACGGTGGACCCGGCGGGCAGCGCGGTGCCGTTCACGGCGATCGTGACGCCGTAGCTGGTGAAGGAGCCGCTGAAGCCCGCGCCCGTCAGCAGCGCGCTGAGTCCCTGGTAGACGAACTGCCGGTTCTCGGAGTTCATCAGGATGTCGTAGACCAAGCGGGAGCCGGCGCCGAAGACGCTCTGGTTCGTCATGCCGCGGCCGGACGCATCGGAGTTGCAGCAGTTGGTGAGGAGGCGGTCGCGGCAGCTGTTGGCTTCGCCCTTGAACACCTGCATGCGATCGCTGTCGAGGTAGACCCCGGCCTCGCGCCCCGCTTCGAGCATCGACATCGTGCGTGCGAAATCGGCGTCGTTGGTGTAGGCCGTGTTGAAGCAGCTGGTTCCCAGGCAGAAGACGTTGGCAGGGCAGTTGGTGGCCTGCGTCACCGTCTCGTTCGGCACGGTGCAGCTGTACTGGTCCTGGTACGCCTCGCAGACACCGGTCACCGGATTGGTGCGGGAGCAGGTCGATGACACCGGCGTACAGCCGGCGGCAATCAGGGGCGTGCACTGGTCGGCGGTGTAGGTGCCGCCGCAACTCATCGTGCTCTGGTACTGCCAGCAGTCCCGGGTGATGGAGACACCATCGATGACCTTGGTGGCGGGCCCGTCGACGCACACCGGCGCGCTGGCCACCGAGCACCGGCTGTCGCCGGCGAGGCTGGGGCATTGGTTGTTCCAGGTGTCGGCAGCCGTGAACGTGGTCGCCGGCCTTGTGTACGAGAGGCGCATCTGCGGGATCGGCCCGTACGCGGGGTTCGGCGCCCAGCCCACCACCGCGCGGGTCGAGCTCGCGCGCCAGTAGGGGGACGAGAAGGTGCCGGTGATGTCGCTCGCCTGGATGTCGCTGGCCGACCCGCTGGGGCTGTAGCAGGTAGTGGTGCTGAGCGGCGAGCTGGTGCACTCCATGCCGTCACCGCCGTACGAGCAGGTGGTGACCAGCAGGTTGTTGCCGCTCTGGGTTCCTGCTGGGCAGGCGGCGTAGACGTCGATGAAGGGATGGATGGTCGTGCAGGTCATCGAGTCCCAGCCGCCGGTGCAGGACTCGACGGGGTCGTCGGCGATCATGGCGGTCAGGCTGCAGGTGCTGCCGGTGCACGACTTGTCTGCGACGTAGACGCCTCGCTCCGAGGGCGTGAAGCTGGGCCAGTTGTAGGTCGTGCCGATCACCGCGACCCGCTGGGGCGTGATGACCGGTGTCGTCATGTCGACATCGAAGAACGCCAGCGGCGTGCCCGTGCTGGTGACCCTGAAGTGCTGGCTCGAGTCCGGCCGGTCGGGCAGGCACTGCGCGGCCACGGCGGTCGATCCTGCGCTTGCCTGCGCGAACCAGTCGCCGGGCGAGCAACTGGTCGACCGAGCGACGGCGACGTTGAGCGAGTTCGAGCAGCTGTAGCTGCCGGCGGTCACGTAGCGGGCGCAGGACCGGGTCTCGGTGTGGGTCGCGATGGTGGCATCGGTGGTCGTGCAGCTGCTGTAGTACGAGGCCAGGCTGCCCAGATCGAGCGAGGGGTTGCGGGCGATGCGCGAAGCGGCTGCGACCGCTGGGTCGCTGGGGGAGATCGTGGGGCGGGCGGTGTTCGCCGAGGTGATGGCGGTGCGCAGCGCCTGGCAGCTGGGGTCGTTGGGCGTCGCCGCGCAGGCGGCGAGCTTCGCGCTGACCTCGGGGCCGAGTGCCGGGCGTCCGGCCAGCGCGGCCTCCGGTGGTGTGGTGGTGTACCCGGGGACGACACCCGTCGCCGACGGCTGGTTCACCATGCCCCGGATCGTAGTGTTGGCGGCACGACCTGCGGCCACGCCCTGGTCGTGAGAGGTCTGCGCGATCGCGGTGGTCTGAACGAGGACCAGGGCCTGGGTCATCACCCAGACGGTCAGGCGCTTGAACATCACGGCTCAGCCCCCTTTCATCTTCGCGAGAAAGGCCTGCGCTTCGCGCGAGAACTTCGGCGCTGTCTTCTGGATGAAGCGCAGCGCGTAGTCGATGCTCACGTCGCCGGCGGCCAGCGCGTAGCTGTCCGCCGCGAAGCAGGTGCCTGCGGCGCAGGGCGTCGGAACGGACCGGTCCTTGATGAGGACGAATGACGGCGTGGCGGTGATCGTGAAGCGGTCGAACGCCTGCGGGTCGATCTGGAAGCCGACCTTGCGCTGGCCGATGACCCGCTGGACTCGGGCCACGGTCTTCTGCAGCGAGTCGTCCACGAGACCGCGCAACAGCACGGTGGCCCCGCTGCGCGCGGCCTGATCGACCAGGCGCTCCAGGGCCGGGTCGGGCATCGAGAAGCTCACGAAGACCAGCAGCGTCGGACCCACGGCCATGCCCGCCTTGGCGGGGTCGGGAGCGCCCATCGCATCGAAGCCGCCGGCGATCGCGCCGAGGTCGATCTTTCCTTGGGACTGCGGCTGAGGCAGCGCGTCGATGCGTGGGGCCGAGGGAACCGGCACCCGGGCGAGTTCTTCATCGCTGGGCATGCGGTGCTTGCGCCGCGCCGCCTCGATGTCCTTATCGGTGATCGTGGGCTGGCTGCGGGTGGCGCGAGCGATGTCGGCCTCGGTCACGGCGCTCTTGCCGGACGGAGCCTGGCCCTGGGCCTGAGCCACGGCGGCAGGCAGCGCGACCAGCGCGACCGCGATCGACGCAACGAAGGGGGCCACGAGGCGGTCAGTAGCCCACACAGCAGTTCCTCTTGCGGAAGAGCATGAAGGCGAAGTCCTCGCCCAGGACCGGGTACTCCTTGCCCGCACCCCAGAGCACGGTCGTGCGGCCGAATGGCTGGCAGCACTTGCCGTCGAGCTTGTCGGTCGACGGAATGGGGTAGGTGAGGTTGGTCTTGTAGGAGGACTTGTCCATGATCGGCTCGAAGTAGGGGCCGCAGAGCCCGCGCGAGCCGTGCCAGCCCCAGGCGATGAGTTCGCGGTGCATCTTGGCGGTGAGGCGCTGGGCCAGCAGCGCGGCGGTGCGAACGCCGCCCATGTGGTACTGGACATGGCCGTCCATGGGGTAGAGGCCGCCCTGACAGCCCGCACACCAGAACAGCGTGTTCAGCCCGAAGCCCACGGTGGCTGCGACGCAGTCGGCCGCACAGGCGGCGATGGCGATCGGATTGGCGAAGAGCACCGCGTCCGGGTTGAGGATCAGCGTCAGCTCGTCGTCGTTCCACAGCGGATCGACTTCGGTGAGGTAGGCGAGGTCGAAGCTGCCCCGCTCCAGGCAGGGGAAGTCGGTCACGACCTCGAGCCAGTAGAGGACCGGGTTGGTGTAGAAGTGCGCCTGGTAGAAGGAGCCTCCGTCACCGTCACCCTCCGGGCGCGTGAACCTCGCGGCTTCCGGCGCGGCGATGCCGGGGTCGAGGTTCAGGCCGCCGAGTGACGGCAGGCAGAACGGCTTGCGGGTGGCTTCGACGTGGCGCGCCGGCTCCCAGAACCCGATCGACAGGCCGATCGTCGGATTCACGCCGCAGCTGCAGACCGGATTGCCCGGGTTGTCGCCGTTGTCCTCCTGTCCACCGAAGTTGGCGATCGTGGCGCTGCCGATGGTGATGGGCAGCAGGCACGACCAGCAGATGTCGGTCAGCGGATTGGGGAACTTGCCCGTGCAGGTCGCCATGCCTGCCGCGGTGGCCAGCGAGGACGCAGCCAGCAGGCACAGCGCCGCGAAGAGTCGGTGGACGATGTTCATCGCACGGGCACCTCGTCGATGCGAAGGCGTTGTCCCTCCTGCGAGACGATTGCCGGGACCGCCACGATCCCGAACTTGCGCACGAGGGTTCCGTCCTGGTCGTAGAACACTGGCTTGTTCCAGCGCTTCATCAGGTCCAGGTAGCTGCCGCCCACGAGGATCGGCTTGACCTTGCCCTGGTAGTGCTCGATGAGCTCCCGCGCACGAGCCACCTGGCGCGGGTCGCGCGCGTCGAAAAACAGCAGGTGCTTCGACAGCGAGACGACTTCGAGCGGGTTCTTGCGAGTTCCCGCCGGAAACAGGACCGCGCCCGCGCTGTCCACGACGTTGGATTGCAGGGTGAAGGTCGGATCGAAGTAGAAGGTGCGCGCGGCCTGGGCTCTGCGCAGGCCGTCGACCGGCCGCGGGTTGTTGACCGCGTAGGCGGCACGATCTCGTGCCTCCTGCTCGTGGCGCTTCAACTCGCCGCTCGCCTCCTTGGCGCGCAGCCGCGCCATGATCACGTCGAGCAGGTTCTTCTCGGCCACCGGATAGGTCGGCCCGATGGTTCCCAGGTTCGCTGCCTGTGCGCCCAGCGCCCAGCAGGTTGCTGCTGCGAAGAGCCAGGGAGACAGGTGGGCGCGCATGTCACTTGCTCGGGCAGGCGATGGAGGCGCCCAGGCGCTGCAGGGCGGCGGTGTCGCGTTCGTGGGAAGCGCGCACCATGTTCATCAGGACCGGATCACCGTTGCCTTGCGCAAAGGCGCGGCGCAGCTCGATCGTGCGCAGCGCACGCCCGCAGCGGCTGCGAAACGCCGCCATGTAGGCCTCGGCGCCGTCGCGCGCGGGCGGCGCCACCTGGGCCAGCAAGGCGAGGTAGGTGTCGATGGGCACGTCGTCCTGCAGGTCCAGGCGCTCGCCTTGGGCGGCCACCGTGCCCGCTAGGCACAACATCGACAGGATGAGTGTTCGCTGCATGCGGCCCTCACAGCAGTGGGATGACGCGCGACTTGACGTCTTGCACGCGCACGAGCCCGCTCATGCTGTAGCGGGAGTCGAAGCTGTCCGGGCTGGTCCCCTGCATGTACAGGTGGCCGGCGGGGATGACCGTCGGGTCGATGGGTTCGAGGGGGCGACGGTCGAAGGTGTGCGTCTTGGCCAAGCCCACCGGCACGCCGTTGACGAACACCTCGCGTCCCCGCACCGTCACGACATCGCCGGCGACGCCCGCCACCCTCTTGAACAGCGCCTGGTGGCGCAACCCGGGATAGGCCTGCAGGCCGGCCGGCCCCTCGAACGCATAGACCACCAGATCACCGCGGACGATCGCGCCCGATCGGTAGTCGACGAACGCGACCTTGTAGGGCAGGCTGGGCGTCCAGTTGAACAGCAGCGGCAGGACCGGGACGTGGTGGGCGAAGAGGCGGATCAGCGCGAGCGTCCAGACGCCGGCGACGAGCGCGAACACCACCCGGTGCCGCCGCAGGTCGTGCAGCATCAGACGGCTGCCATGCAGCAGCCAAGGGCCCAGACCAACGCGTTGGCTCGTCATGGCGGCGGCTACGACTTGGCGCCGACCTTCGCCTTGAGGGCGGCGGTGAGGTCGATGGCGTTGGACCAGCCCCCTGCCACGGCGGACTTGACCACCACCAGGCAGCGGCACTCGACGGGGATCTCGCGCAGCGCGCGGTCGAGGCGATCGCCGAAAGCCTGCGCCTGCGCGAGAGCGCGCTGGCGATCGTCGTCGGTCCTGCTGGCGCTGAGCAGCGCAGCGAACTCGGACTCCTTGGCGCGATAGACCTCGGCGATGTCGACGATGCCGATGACCTGAGCGGGCTTCACGACCAGGCGGTCATAGGCGAGCAGAGCCCCGGCGGTCACGAACACCGAGATCAGCGCGTGGGTGGCGAGCGAGCTCATACCGCAAGCCCCCGGCGGCGCAGCAGCTCGGTGATGGCGTCGTCGATGGACAGTCCCTGCCGCAGGAGCGCATCCAGCGGTGCGTTGTCGTCCAGCTTGTTGCTGAAGAGCAGGTGCGAGAAGGGGTCGAGGATGATGCGCGCGACACCCTCGCCAATGGGCGAGGTGATGTAGCACTCGGAGAACACGCCGGGCTCCATGCGCAGCGAGTTCAGCAGCCGCTTTTTCGGCTCGTCCATCGAGAAGCGGCCCGTGCGGGCGAGCAGTTCGATCGACTCGGGCTTCTGGCGCAGCAGGAAGGTCCAGTCCGAGCACTTCAGCGCGGACTCCATTTGCGCCGAAGTGAAGTAGTCGTCGCCGTTCTGGGTCGCCGTCACGAGGCTTCCGCCGTACTTGCGGGCGCGCCGCGCCGCCTCGTCGATCGCCGCGGCCATCACCACGTCGTTCTCGCTCGAGTCGCCCAGCTGCTGCTTGAGCTCGTCGATGAACCAGACCTTCTTGCGGTTGCGCGTCAGGTACATCTCGCGTGTGATCGCGTGGAACAGGATGATGTTGACCACCGCCTGCAGGTCGGGCTTGCGCTTGAGCTCCTCGCTTTCGATGACCACGAAGTCGTTCGAGAAGTCGATCGTGTTGCGGCCGCTGAAGAAGCGCGCGTACTGGCCGCCCTTGGCGTAGGGGTTGAGCATCACGGCCAGGTCGCGCACGCGCTGGTCGTCCTTGATGCCCAGCTCCTCGATCGTCCCGGGGACGAAGGCGTCGCGCAGGATCGTCATGTCCAGCTCCTGGCCGTACTTGGCCCAGAGCTTGAGCAACATCGCCGAGATCGCCTTCATCTGGACCTCGTCAAGCTGCTTCATCGAGGCCATCTTCGCGATGGCCGGCAGCAGCATGTCGATGTCCTCGTTGATGTCCGTCACCAGAGGGAAAGGGTTCAGCGAGATCTCGACGTCGGGCTTGAACTCGATGAAGGTGCCCTCCGCCTTGCGGCAGAGCTTCTCGAAGGAGCGCCCCAGGTCCTGCATCCAGATCTTGGCGCCGATGGCCCGGTAGGACCAGGCCAGCTCGTTGAGCAGGACCGACTTGCCCGAGCCTGGCGAGCCGATGACGGCGGCGTTGTAGTTGCCGTCGTTGTCGTACAGGTCGAGCGTGAGCAGCTGGCCGCGGCGGCCGGCAAACATCAGGGTGGGCGTCTTGCTGCCCCGCCACTCGGCCAGGACCGGCGCGAGGTGGATGGCGTTGGCCATCGTCTTGCGGGTGACCCGCTTCATCTTGCGCAAGTCGCCGTGGAAGGCCGGTGACAGCGTCATCGGCAGGCTCGCGAGCAGCGCCTGGCGGTGCTTGTAGACGTCGGCGTTGAGTTCGAAGCCGCGCGCGCGCCAGATGGACTTGGCCGTCTCCTGCGTCTGCGCGACCTTGGTCGGGTGGCAGAACAGGCCGAGCTGGTGGTACATGCTCACCAGCGCGCCGCCGGTGTCGATCGCGTCCGCAGCGGCCGACCAGTCGCGCGCCTTCTTGGCGACGTCGGGCATGACCACGGCCATCTTACTGCCCGCGTTCTGCGTGGCCCGCACGTGGTTGGCCGTGACCACGGTCTTGGTCGAGTTGGGGTCCAGGATGTAGACCCCCATCGTCAGCAGGAAGGGCGAGCTGTACTGCAGGGCCGGTTGCATCAGGTCGCCGACCAGGGCACCCATCTGCCACAAGCCGAAGCGTTCGGGGAAGGACTTGATGGAGAAGAAGCGCACGTCCAGGCCTTCGCCCGCGCCTTCCTTCCACAGGTGAAGGCCGTTGGAGCGCGCATCCTGGATCGTGTCGTGGTCGACGATCTGGTCGCGCAGTTCACGCCCGTCGTCGTAGTGCAGGTCGGGCGCGGTGGCCGCGTCGATGCGATCCGGGTTCACGAACAGCGAACACCAGTTGATCAGGTCGGCCGCGTCGCAGACGCGGTTGGGCAACGACGCCGAGCGCAGCGTGGTCGCCATGCCGTCGCGCAGGCCGACGATGCGCTCGCGGTCGGACAGGTTGGCGGGATCGGCCTTGACCGAGACGCTGACCATCAGGCGGAAGTCGCGGATCGTGTAGTGGAAGCCCTGGGTCAGGCTGTGGTGTGCGCCGTGGGACAGGTGCGCGTAGCGGCGCCGAGCCAGCTTGCGGTAGAGGTTGTCGTTGCGCGCCGGCCGGCCGAACGTCTGGGCCTTCTGGATCTGGTCGCGGTCTTCCATGCGCAGGTTGGCGTACCGGCGCAGCGGCGGGCAGACGTGGGGCGAGGCGAAGAGGTGGAACTGGATGCCGGTGTCGGGCGGGCAGTTCGAGTAGAGCGACACCAGCACGTCGACCATGCGGTCGTCGGCGCCGCTCTGCGGCATGACCTCCAGGAGGAAGCCCATGCCGTCCTTGTTGACGAACAGCTGCTCCTCGTCGAGGTAGGAGATGTAGGGCAGCCAGCTGGCGAACTGGTCAGCGGGCGATTCGTCCTTGTGCCCGAACGAGAACAGGCCAGGACCGGACTTGTCGCTGGACCCCGCCGGCGACGCGTCGCCGAAGAGGTTGAGGCGTAGGGACTCGAGCATGGAGGTGCCCTCTCAGGTCATTGGTCGGCGGCGGGCGCGCGGTTCTGCAGCGCGCGCAGGGCTTGCGTGAGCGAGGGCGGGTCCTCGGTCGGCGTGGTGGACGGGCCGTTGGGGCCTGCCGCCGCGCCGGCTGACTTGGTGGCTGCCGGCGGCCGCGGCGCGCGGATCGGCACGAAGGGTTCGCGCTGCTGGCGCTGCACGTGGTCGACCAGCCAGCGGCCGTTGTCGACCTGGACGTAAACGAGGCTCTCGCCGACGAGATCGCGATCGGCGTCCTCCCAGGCCTTGATCCAGAGCCGGAGAACGCGCGGTGCGGCGCGCAGCGGCGCGGCCACGTAGGCGGCGCCTTCGTCGCCCGTGGCCGGGCGCGTGGAGGCGTTGAGCATCGTCGGCGCGGCACGAGGCGGGCTGCCCGCGGGAGCGCCCTGGGGAGACGTGTCCACGGGAGGCGCAGCGGAGCGGCGCTGCGACGGCAGGTTGTTCTGCAGCGCGTTGTAGTAGGTGCCGGACACCGAGTCGCACCGCACGCCCTCGGGGGCCTTGCATGCGTACTTGGACTCGCCGTCCAGGCCGGTGATCGCGCAGCCCGGCAGTACGGCCGCGAGGACGATCACGCCGCCGACCACGATGAGGAACCTGCTCATGGCGCCTTCTCCTGCGTGATGGCCTTGGAGGTCGCGACGGGTGAGCCGACGGCAGCCGCCGCGGCGATGCGGCGCTCGACCTCGGTCCCGGGGACGTAGCCGGTGGTCCGCGTGCCATCGGCGTAGAACATCGTGGGCGTGCCGTTGACGCCGAGTTGTCGCGCCAGTTGGAGGTTGCGGTCGAGCGCAGTCGGGCAGTCGGCCTGGCTGTTCAGGCCGCTGGTGTCGGCGTTGAGCATCACCGCTTGCCAGCTCTTCGCTGGATCGGTGGAGCAGAGGATCGCCTGCGGCAGTTGCCGGCCCTGGAAGGGGAGCAGGAAGGTGTAGACCGTGACGTCCTGGAGCTTGGCCAGCTCCGGCTCGAGCCGCCGGCAGAACGAGCAGGAGGGGTCGCTGAAGGCGTAGAGCGTGCGCGCGCCGCTGCCGTGCACGACCTTCAGGGCGTCCTGCAGCGGCAGCTTCGCGATGTCGATCGGCCGGTCGGTGCTGTCGGCCGTATCGACGGCCGGGCGGGCGGCCTGTGCCCGCGCGAGTTTCGGTCCGGTGATGTCGGTGGCCGTCTTCGCGTCGAACAGACGGCCCATGATGAAGTACCGAGGGTTCTTCGGCGACACGAAGGCCACGTTCGGCCCCATCCACACCTCGTAGATCCCGGGGACCTCGCTGGCCGCGATCGACGTGAAGGTGGTCGCCGGGTACGCGCGCTTGAGGGCGGCGAGCAGCCGGGCTTCGTCGGTCGACGGGCCGGCCACGACGGACTGCACAGACAGCGCCAGGATGGCGCCGGCCAGGAGGCGTTCATTCTTCATCGGTGGTCACCTTCAGGTAGCGCTCGGCGGGGTCCGTGCGGCCAGGCAGCGAGGTGGGGGCGTTGGACGCCGTGCTGGCGTCGGAGCCCTCGATGCGCACGCCCTTGGTCAGGACGACATCGATCTCCCGGCCGGCGTCGACTTCGATGATCGGAAAGGTCTGTTCGGCCAGCTTGATGTAGTACTGCGCCAGTCGGTCCAGGGCCTTGCCGACACCCGAGCCGATGCCGGCGCGGTAGGCGTCGCCGCCCGAGGCCGTCGCGACCGACCCCAGCGGCGAGGTGCTGTAGGTCGTGTTGGCTTGCGAGAAGCCCTGGCCGATCCCGCTGACCACGCCGGCGAGCAGCGCGTTGGCCAGCATCTGGCCCTGTTTGGTGACCAGGCGGCCGCGCATGCCGACCTTGCCGTCTTCGCCGAAGACCGAGCCCTGGATCTTCACTTCCAGCGGATCGCCGTTGGGCCGAACGCAGGACAGGAGTTCGGTGCGCAGGTAGGCGCGCTCCGAGCTGATATCGCCGTAGCCCGCGGCGATGACGAAGCACTCGCGGTACTCGGCCCGGTAGCGGTTGGGCAGGACCGAGTTGTCCGACAAGCGGATCAGCACCGGGTGCGGATTGCTCTGGGCCTGTCCGCCGGTGGGAGCGTCCAGGCCGCCGAGCAGTTGGCCCTTGGTGAAGCTGATCGGCAGGAAGCTGTCGAGCGTCTCGCGCTTCTTGCCGCCGCCCTCGGCGGCGTCGCTGGCGCGCACTGGCGCGGCCAGTGTGACGCGCATGAGCTGGGGCTGCGCCGGCGCTGCCGCGACGTCGATGCCACTCGGCGACGAGTTGTTGGGCGGCCCGGGCGGCATCGCGCCACGCTGGTAGGCCACGGGCGGCGGTGGTGCTGGCGGCAGGGCCGCCGGCGCGCGAGGCAGCGTCGATTCGGGCGGATTGACCAGGGCCGGGTTGGCGGGGACGGCCGCGACACCGGACGCGGAGGCTGCCCGTGCCGCATCCAGCGGATGTGACTTGAGCCGCTCCTCCATCTCCGCGAGCCGGCGAAGCAATTCCTGCTGCTTGTCGTTGAGGTTGCGGTTGACCTTGCGCTGCTCGTCGCGTTCGGCTTTGTAGCTCTCGAGTTCCTTGCCGGCCTTGCCGATCCAGACCTCGGAGTCCTTCACCTGCGAGCCCGGCGCCATCAGATCGACGTTGGTCGGTCGCACATCGCTCTGGGCCGCAGCGGCCGCGGCGCGCTGAGCACTGTCGCCCGAGCCCGCGGAGAACACGGCCCACAGCAGGCCTACCCCGCCGCCCGAGATCAAGGCGGCCACCGTCCACTGACGCGCGCGGGGCGACATGCGCTCGGCAATGCCCGCCCAGCGCTCGCGTAGTTTGTCGACGAAGCTGGGCATGGTCAGCTCCCCTGGCGGATGACGTAGACGGACGTGCTCTCACCGGGCCGCAGGTTGTGGTTCTCGATCGAGACGGCCAACACGCCGCTGCGTTCACGGTCGAACTCCTGCTCGGCGAGGACCATGTCCTGGCCTGACACGTTGGTGAGCACGTAGCGCTCGCCCACCAGGCCGCGCCCCTCGTACAGGCGCACCAAGGCGAACTTCGCCTCCTGCCAGAGCTGGATCGGGCGGTTCATCTCGTCCACCCGGATGTCCGCGGGTGCCCGGTCCGCAGCCATGGCCACCAACATGCCCTTCAAGGCGCGCACGTGCTGCGGCGTACGGGCGGATGCGGCCGTGCCGCCGGGCTCTGCGCGGGACAGCCGGGCCGTCTTGTCACGGATGACGATCGTGTCGGCCGGTGTGTCGGACCGCCGCAGCAGCAGCGTGTAGGTCGCGCGCTGCGTCGAGACGAAGAGGTTCACCGGCTTGCCAGGGCCCCCCACAGGGCGCACGTAGATCTCGCCCTTGTCGACGTCGCACTCGAGAACGAACTCGCCCGCGGGATTCACCGTGCCCGTGGCAGGCCCCGGCGCTGCACCGGGTTGCGGCGGTGCGGCAGCGGTGATCGCCGCGCCGCAGTTGGTCGAGTAGATGTTGCCGAAAACGTTCGTGATCGGCGCGCCGTCGACGCGGATGCGGGTGGCCTCCTTGATCGACAGGACGGCCTCGACGGAGACCCCGTCACTGCTTTCGACGACCTGGAGTGCGAGCGCGGGCGTCGCGCTAGCGAGCAGGAGCGCCGTTGGGATCAGCAGCGCCGACGCGAACTTGCTGGCCAGGTTGCGCATACGGGATCTCCTTGAACGACTGGATGTGGACGCGCCCGCCGACGTACTGGAACTGCGCCAGGTACGAACGCGTTTCGGGATCAGTGACGTCGGCGCCGTTGATCTGCCGACGAAGGCGGCCGGTGACGACGACGGACTGCTTGGTCTCGTCGGCAGCGAGTTGCTGCACCAGGAAGAAGGTCGTGGCGTTGTTGTTGCGCAGCCGTTCGGCCTCGATGTCCATCTTGGTTTTCATGGCCGCGTGCTGATCCGGCGCGACCCAGTTCAACAACGCGTTCTTCTTCCAGTCAACGGTCGTCGGAGTGACGTCCAGGACCAGCCAAGCGACATAGCTGGCCATCTCCTCGAGGTACTCGCGGCTGGCCTTCTCCCTGGTGACCCAGAAGGTCCGGTCGATGTTGGGCGGCACGATGACCGTCCGGTCGGAGCCGACGATGCTGACGATCACCACGAGGCACAGGAGCACGGTGAGCGACAGCGCCCCGACGATGGCGCTGAGGACTCGATTGGCCCGTCGCTGCGCGCGCAGGTCGTTCTGATGCTGGGCAAAGTCCATGGCGCGGTCCTGCGGGGTTCAGCCGACCATGCGTCGGATGTGCGACGGCGGGGTTGCACGCAAGGCGGTGGCGGGGTTGGTGGGCAAGGCCCAGTACGCCCAGTGCATCGCGAAGGCCGGGTGCTTGTCGGCCTTGGTGCGCGAGATCCACCGGCTCAGGAAGAATCCGGCACCGGCGCAGAGCACGAAGCCCCACTTGGTGCCGGACATCCAGCCGAGGAATAGAAAGAAGACGAAGGGGAAGGCGACGTCGGCGTCCCAGAAGCCGAGCTTCCACTGGTCGTCCAGGCGTCGTGGGATGTAGGTGTCCGACTGCATGGCGCTTCCCCTTTCTCAGTCGTGCTGCCGACCGGCTCAGATGACCGCACCCAGGATCGCGCCGGCGATGGTCAGGCCGACGGCACCGAAGATCGCCATGCCCAGGTAGAACAGGACGGGGCCGAAGTTGCGCAGGGCGGCCAGGCTGATGAAGGCGACCACGAAGCCGACGAAGCCGACGAGCGCCTTGACGCCCGGCGCCAACGCGGCCAACTGCGCCAACGCGGCCGTGAGCGGACCGGCGATGCCGGTGAAGGCCACCAGGTCCAGCGCGTGGCTGGGGGCCACGGCCATCAGGCCGGCGATGAAGGTGAGGAACAGGCCGATGCCTAGCATCACCTTGCGCGAAGGGAGGGCCAGGGTCGGTGCGGCGGTTGCATGCATTGCGTTCTCCAAGAGAAGGTGGTGAGTTCAGGGAGTCGGGCGGACGCTGCCAAAGGAGGCAATGGCCCGTTGCACGATTCGCTCGGCTCCGAGCTCGAGTGCCAGCTCGACGCACGCGTCGGCGAGATAGCTGAGATCGATGACCGGATCCCTCGTGGATTTCTGGATGCGCCGCAGCTCGGCAAAGCTCTCGCTCCGGACGATGGTTGCCTTCCAACCAGGGCGGGGCTTGCGCCTTTGCTGCGGGGATGCGGCCGGCGATGCGTCCGCGGCCGGGTCAACGGCTGCGAGTGCAGGGTCGGCGGGAGGGGTGCGCGCGGGTCGTGCGACGGGTCGATCCATCACATCACTCCCATGCTCGTGAAGACGACTTCGACGCGCCGGTTTCGGCTGCGGCCGCCCTCGTCGTCGTTGGGCGCGATGAAGCAGCACCGCCCCTTCGCGTCGATGGCGATCACGTTCGGCAGGTCGGGCACGGCGTCGCGGATGAAATTGCGCACTGCCAGGGCACGGGCCAGCGCCAGCTGCTGGTTGACCTCGTCCGGACCGACGCTGTCGGTGCGCCCGGAAATGACGATGCGGTCGGACTCGCGCGCCAGGCGCAGTGATCGGCGAAGGGTCTGGCGCGATTCCGTCGTGAGGGCAGCGGAGCCGAAAGGAAAGGTCAGGAGGATGTGCGTGTCCGCCGAATCGGCGCGCGGTGCGCTCGCCGGCGCCGCTGCCGCGCGCGGTGGGGCCGAAGGCGATGGCTCGATCGGCGCGGCGGCAGCGAGCCCCTGGCTGGACAGGTCAGTGGCCGTGGCAGCAACCGGCAGTGCTGCGGGCCCGGGAAGGGTCTTGGGCGTGAGCGAGGGGCAAGCCGGCTCCGCGCATGCGGCGAAGTACGCGCTCTGGCCGAAGCTCAGCTGAACGATGCGAAGCGGGGCAGGGCGCGCCGGCGCTGTCGCTGTCGCCGTTGCTGCCTGGGCCCGTGCCTGGGCCTCTGGCGCACGAGGCACGAAGGAGCAAGACGCGGTGGCGGCCACGAGCGCGACGGCGAAGCCGCACGCCACCGCGATCCGGGTGAGGCGCAGGTTCATGGGGTGACCCTTGCAGAGAGAATGAGCGGCGCAGGCGCGGTCGCTGCGACTGGCGCGTTGCCAGATCGCGGTGTGGCCGGGGGCTGCGCGCGAGGACTCGCACCTTGACCCGGAAGCCGCCGGAACACGCGCCAGGCGTACGTCGATCGCGCCGCGCGGCAGGCGTGGTCCTTGAGCTGGGTGCAGGCGGCGTTGTAGGCGCCGACGGAGTCCCAGCTCACGCCCTGCCGCGAGAACTGTTCAGCCAGCAGCCAGGCGCCGACCATGATGTTGGTGCAGGGCTCGTATAGGTCGCGCTCGCTGATGCCGAAGCGCGCCAGGGTGGGCAGGTGCGAGCTGTTGATCTGCATAAGCCCGATGTCGTAGCTCTTTGTGCGCGCCCGGTGGGTCAGGTTCATGGCAGCGGGGTTGAGGTCCGACTCGGCACGCGCCACCGCGTAGAGCAGTTGTGGGGCGACGCCGTAGCGGGCCCCGGCGTCTTCCCAGCAGGCGCGCCCGACGCCATGGGCAAGGAGGGCGATGAGGCCCACTGCGAGTTCGAGCGTGTGTGAGCGCCGCATGATTCAGGCCCGCTGATCGGCATCCGCCGCGACCCGGGCCGCGCAATTGAGCCGCGCCTGGGTCAGGATCCGGCGGACGGGGTCGTGCTCCGCGCGCACGACCGCAACGCAGCCCGTGGCGATCGCGTCGAGCTCGAACTTGGGATTCGGGTGGGAGTTCCAGGCGGCCCGGTGTTCCCGCAGCATCTCGTCGAACTGGCGGCGCCAGACGTGGCACGAGCGGCGGGGGGCCTTCGGATCGCGGGCTCCGAGGTCAGTCCCGAGAAACAGCTGGAGTCGGGCCAGACTTTCGGTGCTGGAAAGGGCCAGCTCGATGCAGGCAGAGAGCAGATCGGGAAAGCGGAAGGTCGGTGATTGGTTGGCGTGATTCGCATAGACGCTGTGCAGCCAGTCGTGCTCGTGCAGCCAGATGCGCGTCATCACGATGGCCGGAGGCTGTGCGGCGACGACGGTGTGCGGCATCGATGAACCTCGTTGATCAGCGACTACGGTGTGCATGCGCAGGACCCCGATGAGGTCCACGACGTGCGAAACCTCTGATCTACAGCGTAGAAAGCAAATCGATGTCGCTCAACTCGAAACGCGGCATCAAGTCCCCCGACTTTTCGACCGTCGATTCGGCCGCCAGCCACTCAGCGTGCGCAAACGAAGCGGCCCGCTCGAGGGCGGGCCGGTGTGCTGGGATCGCGAAGCGCGCGTCAGCGAATCAGGTGGTAGTTCGCGATCGCGCGGCTCAGCACGAAGACCATGAGCAGCAGCGCGCCGATCGTGTACAGCGGGCTCACCGTGGTCGGCAGGAACAGGGCAACGAGCACCAGCGAGAGCAGCGCGATGCCCGCCGTGGCGCTTGCGGTATAGACCTCGGCACTGTGGGCCGCGAACTCGCGGGCCCGCACGCTGCGTACGACGAAGCCGTCGATAGCGCACACGCCCATGAACACCAGCAGCAACGGCAGCACATGCAGCAATGTTGCAGCGCGCAGTGTGGCCAATGTGAAGAGGGCGTCCACGGACTTGAAGTAGGGCGATGAGAACAGGCGCGTGCTCATCTGTCCGAATTCGGTCGCCATGGCGGTGTTGATTCCGGGGCCGGCTACCTGCATCGTTTCGGGTGGCGGAGAAGAGACGTTCACGCCGTTCGCCTGGAATGAGAGCATGCGTTCGAGGATCCGATCCGCAGCGGAGCTGCCCCAAAGCGTCGCGTTGAGCTCATGCTCGGCCCTGACGGTCTGCATCAGGCGATCCGGAGGCACCGCCGAGGGGATGTAGAGCACCAGCGCGAGCACGCATCCCAGGGCCGCGATCCACACGATGCGGATCATGGTTGCGCCCCTGTGTCGCGCGCGGCAGCGCGGTCGAAGTCTGGGTTCAGGATCGGGAAGCGTCCCTTGATGAGCCGGCCGCCCGACACCTGGGCAAAGTACTGCAGGTTCGGCAGCTTGCCCAGCATGTCGGCCGGGATGCGTTCCTCCATAGCGTCGGTGATCTGGACCGATTGACCGCTGCTCCAGTCCCCAAGGTGCGTGTCGGCGCCGAGGTTGCGGCCCACGCGCATCGTGTGGATGCCGGTCTTGCCGAAGGTCTCGACCACGAAGTCCTGGGTCGGCCGATCCTTCGTGCGCAGGGCGAACAGATTGTTGAGGTTGCCCAGCGCCATGCGGGCCGCATCTTCCGAGCCCAGGCGGTTGGCCAGGTCCGCCAGGGTCTGCATCGCGCAGATCGAGTGGATGCCGCCTTCGGCACCCTTGTTGAGGATCTCGATCAGGGGCTTGTTGATGACGTTGGAGACCTCGTCGACCACCAGCGTGATGCGGCCCTGGATGTCCAGGTTGTAGCGCATGCCGGCCCGCGCGGCCATGTCCGCCAGCGCCAACGCGCCGATCGCGGACGCCACGGAGGGATCGGGCAGCGAGTCCAGACACATGTACAGCACATGGCGGCCGCGCTCGATCTTCTCGAAGTTCATGATCGGCCGCGTGTCCTCGAGGTCGAAGGGGTCCGGGGACAGGCTCTTGCCGAGGTCGCCCGAGGTGAGCATGGACAGGATGGGCAGCAGGCTGGCCGTGATCTTCTGGTAGTGCTCGCGGTTGTGGCGGAAGACGCGGATCTGGTCGTCGATCACGCGCTCATGCTGGTTCTGCGGGACCTGCTGCTCGTAGTAGGTGACGTAGGCGATCAGCTGCGTGCTGGTGACTTCGGAAGGCCGCCGCAGTTGCCCGCGGCTCGCCTCCTGCAGCAGCTTTCGCATCTCGACCGAGTCGCGCCAGCCCCGCGGCAGGATCCGATCGAAGAAGTGCGTGAGGGAGGCCTCCAGCACGGGTTCCACGCCGCCGGCGACGTACTTGATGAGCTTGACCAGGTTGGGCCGGTCTTCCAGGCTCACGAGCCCCTGGACCACGACGTTGACGGCGTCCCACCCAAAGGCGCTGAAGGTCCCGTCCTTGTCGGCCGGCATGATCGATTGAAGGCGGCTAGCGATCTCGGTGGGCTTCTGCCAGTTGAAGGTGAAGTCGAGGCGGACACCGACTTCCGGGAAGGCCGGGTGGAACTCCAGGAAGGTGTCGGGCTGGCGGTAGTCCTCGCACGCGCGCTGGACGACGCGCTTGAGTCGGCGGCTGTTCTTGGGGTCGATGAACACCACGACGTCGCCACGCTTGATGGCCTGGGTGAGGAGCGTGGCCAGTGCGACGCCCTTGCCAGCCTGGGTCGTGCCCACCAGGAGGGTGCCGCCCTCGAAGTTCTGCAGCGGCCGGTACAGCGGTTGCTCCCTGGGCTCCACGCCGTGGATGAAGGGCATGCCGATCTCGGCGTCGGGCTGCGGATCGACGGTGTAGCCCAGCAGCGAAAGCAGCGAAGGCGGGAGCGTGTACTCCTTGTAGTCGATCTTGGCCAGCTCGTAGAGGCGCTGTGAATGCAGCGGCTGCCACTCAAAGCCGAATCCGAGGAACACCATGCCGAGGTCGGGCGTGAGCTGGCTGAGGCGCCTCGTGGTGATGATCTGCATCGCCCGTCCGGACAGTGAGGCCCGGACCGTGAGGACCCGCGTTGCCTGGCGTGCCCGCACGATCATCATCAGCATCGCGAAGGCCGAGAGCGCCAGCGCGAACGGTGTGAACAGCGCCTTTGAGCCGGTGATATAGACGAAGTACAGAAGGCCGAGCAGCCAGGCTGCGGCGGCCCAGGCCTCGTAGGCGGGCCGCCACGGCATTTCATAGGGTCGCACGAGCATGGCGTCACCTCAGGTGGGTGTCTGGAAGTCGGTGGGGTCGAGGCCTTCGATGTGGGCGGGTCTGACGATCACGCCCGCCTGCTCCTGGCCGCCGATGTCGTGCTGGTAGGTGCGGGGCCGGCGATCCTTGGTGCCTACGAGCATGTCCACGTCGGCCAGCGCGCGCAAGGCCACGCTCACGTCGATGCTGTGAGCCTTGAAGTGCGACACCGGAACGAAGACACCCGAGGCGACGGTGACCGCGATCGCCGATCGCGCGTCGTTGTTCATCGTCGCGATCGCGGCCTGCAGCGCCTGTCGGACCTGGGGGACGAGGCGCAGGGGTGCCTTCAGAGCGAACTGCCGCGACGGCGCGACCGCTTCGATCGGCGGCGCGGGTGGCGGGTCGAGGTCGAGTGCGCCCTGTGCGTCCGGTTGTGGCTCGTGCGGCTCGGGCCCCCCGGCGGCTGCGTCGGGCGCCGACCGTGGTTCCGTTGCTGCGGCCCGCGGGCTGGCGGCCCTTGCCCGCGGTGCCGTCGGAGCAGGAACTATCGGCGCCGACTGAGCGGCGGCGTTCGTGGCGCCCGCCACGCGGGACGGGGCGGTCACCGCGCGCGCAACCAATGGCTGTGCGAGCGCATCGACAGGCCGCGTCTGCCCCGTCAGGAGAATGTCGGGCGACGCCAGGCGGATCGCTTCGAGCGCCGAAGAGTTTCCGGGGGGCAGGATGCTCCAGCACGCCTGGCCTTCAGGCGGCGCGACGAGCACACCGGCGGCGGTGAGGATCTCGACGATCGTCTCCGGCGCCTTGGGAATGCCACGAAGCTCGTCGTCCTCGAGCACCTTGCGGATCTCGGCTGCAGCGTTGGGCCAGACGATGAAGAGCCCCTCAGCACCGAGCCAGACCCGCGAGCGCTCGGTATTGGGCGACCAGGCCGGATGGGCCGCTACCAGGTGGCGCATCGCGTCGAGCAGATAGCGCTCAATGTGCGCACCGAGGATCGGTCTGCCGTAGCGATGCGCGCTGGCCGCGAGGTCACGGTCGATGACCAGCGCCGCGGACCGTTTGACGAGTTCGATCAGGATGCTCTGCTCGTGCAGCAGTGGAATGCCGGTCATTGAGGCCAACATCTGCGGCACCACGACGTGGTTGGCTTCGGCGAGGTGCTGCATCGCCTCTGGCGACACGATGTGGGGGAGTGCGAACAGGCCCAGACCGCGGCTGTCTGGTGCGTTGGCGATCCAGCGCACGAAGAAGCGACGCGCCTCGCGGCGTTCGAGCCAGACTGTCAGGGGCACCAGGTAGGCAGGCCATTCGTTGCCCTGTTCATCGGTGACAGTTGCATGGCTGAGCGTGCGGTGCAGTTCGCTGCACAGGCCGGCGAGGAAGGTCGCCTGTCGCCAGCGCGGCTCGAGTTCCTTGCGCACGGTGATGGTGGCCCGGCCTGAGACGATGTGCGCGTCGGTGCCTTGCAGGGCGAAGAAGGCCACCTCCAGGCCGAGCCTAAAGAGGCCGCCCGCGGAGCAGAAGAAGTTGTCGGCTGTCGCGGGGAGCAGGTTGACGTACGAGGCGTAGCGGCGGATCGGGTCGACGATGTCGCGCTCGAAGGTCTCGGCGTCGCAGCCGTAGCAGTACTTGAAGCGCTGGAGGAATTCGCTCTCGGATGCGATCAACTCGTCGACGGTTGACGCGCCGATGCCGGGATCCACCGAGGGGTGTCCCGCGCCCGAAAGTGGGACGGCGATGCCGCCGGGTTCGGTCCGCGGTACGGGTCCGCCGCGAAGCCGCTGGCGGGTTTGAAAGAGGTCGAGCAGGCCCATGGTCCACGCCACGTCATGAGTGGCGACGATCATGTGGCGGGAAGTGCAGGCGCTTCAACTCGAAAGGCCGGTCGTGCTCCCCCCGGAAACACGCCGTCGGTCCGCGCCTCGCGCGGATCAGTCCCTCAGGTCACGCGGCCATCGCCGGCAGCAGGGTCCGGTGTCGCCGGATGAGCATGCAGAAGGGACAGCCGACCGGGTGCGGCTCGGCCTTGCTCACCAGGTAGTGCGAGCCACAGGACGGGCATTGCAAGAGTTCGAGCTGTTGCGCCGGCACGCCCCAGATGGCGTCGAGCAACGCGGCCACCTCGAAGCAGCGGTCGAAGGTCACGGGCTTCGGATAGTCGCGGCACGCGCGGCGTGTGGTGTCGAAGGCCGCGCACATGGCATCGGTGGGCGTGATGTCCAGGCGGACGAGCCGCCTGAAGTGGGACGCGAAGACCGCGTATTGCACACGGTGCGTGACCTCGGTCTTCGCGGACCAGGTGGCCAGCGGCATCGGCCGGGAGATGTAGGCGCTCGTGACGGTGGGCCTTCCGCGCGGAGCGCGGAACAGCTGAGCGCGCGGCTCCTCCGCCAGCACCGCGCAGATCCTGTCGCCAGCGCCCAATTGCTGAAGCCGGCCCAGCAGGCGAACGTGCGCGATGTCCAGGTCCAGTTGCCATGGCGGGTCCTGCCTGGGCCGTTTCGGCTTCGGCGGATCAACTGCCAGCGCGGGCGGGGTGGACCTGCGCACACGGGCACGGGCTTGAGACTTCAGCCGCCAGTCGGTTCGACAGACCGGGCAGCTGTCGCGCTGGGGCATCCCATGGGGTGCGAGATAGGGGCTGCGGCAGTTCAGGCACTCGACGAACGAGAGACCACTTTTCGTCGCGGCCCAGATACCGTCGAGCCTGGAGATCAGGAAAAAGGCCTGGTCGAAGCCGAGGGTGGACTCGGGCTGCGTCGCGCGGTGGTGCCGGAAGGCGGCAATCAGCGCGTCCGCCTGCAGAAAGCCTTCACTGGTCAGGCGGCGGTAGTGGGTCGCGAGGAAACAGGCCTCGGCTTGCAGGCGCCGGGTGGTCTTGAAGAAGAAGTCCTCCGAGTACTGCGGTCGGCCGATCGGGGCCGGGTAGCGCTTGCAGTAGACGGCTCGCAGGATGTACCCCGGTGTGAGGCCGGTGATGTGGGCGATGGTGCGCAGTCGAGCCCCCAGGATCACGCACTGGCGCGCTGTCTCCAGCGCGCGCAGGCTGTACGCCAAAGGGCTGCCCACGCGTCACCACCGTGACGCGCTCAGGCGTCGGCGACTCGGGTGGCCCGCGCGGTGGCCGAACGGGCCGAGGCGATGGCCGGGGCAATCGCAGGGGGGAGCGCGAGCAGCGAGGAGAGGTCGCTTCGAGGCAGGAAGAGGGCCTGGTCGCCGATGCCACAGACGAAGCTGAGCAACTCGTCTGGCGCGCGGCTCATGATGGCGGCGAAGTCCTGTCGCGCGAGCCCGAAGCTGCAGACGGCGTCGCCCATGTCGCGCATCGCGGCATCGCGCATGAGCAGGAGAAGGTTCAGGTTTGCTCGCTGAACCTGCGAGAGCGAAGTTGCATGGTCCATGGTGACATCCCGGTCTGCCTTGTGGCTGGTCGACGCGGGACGGCATGCGGACCCGGCGTCAAGTCGGAACGGCGGCGCCGTGGCGACTTGAGCCAAAGATTACCGATTCTTGGCGCTTGGTGTCAACGCATATTAGCGTTACATGTACTTTCTGAACAGACTAGACGGCGCTGGAAGTAAATTAGTTAGTACGTATTGCGTCAGTATCCGTTTGTGAATTCGCGAAATTCGTCGAAGGAAGCGCCTTTTGGATTGGTGCTCGGGAGTCGACTCACGCCACTGCAGGTCGCTCGAACTCAGCGCCTGCCAGGGTCCCACCACAGCGCCCTCAGGCAGCTGGCACGCCGGGTGTGAAGCCCACCTGCAGCGCGTTGAAGATCGTCATGGGGCGCGTGGGCTTCTCGAAGAACAAGGCACGGTAGGAAGCGCCCACCATGGCGAGTTCCTCTTCGGTGGCAACGCCCGTCGCGATCTGGCCGGTGAGGATGACCACCGGGCCGGACGGGACCCGGGCGCGAATCTTCGAGAGCAGTTCCTTCGCGGTGGTGTCCCCCAGCAGCCAGTCCACGACGAAGCCCTCGAAGGGCTCGGTGTCCATCGCGGCCAGCAACTCCACGGCGCAATTGAACGGCTGCGCGTCCATCCCCTTGGCACCAAGGAAGTCGACGATCGATTGGGCTGAATCGCTGTCGTCATCGAGGACGGCCACACGCCTGGGCGGCGAGCGTTCGAACAGCAGTCGTGCAAGTGCGTAGCTGGGGCTGTCTGCGACCTCGGACGCCGACGCGACGGTCCATTGATCCGTGGTCTCGTTGTGCATCGCGACCATCGGCCCGATGCGACCTGGGAGCGGCTCGCCGACGGGCCAGATCGTGCACGGCAGGGCAGCGCCGGCGAAGGGCAGCGTGGCCGGGATCCCGGGTTCATCGGCCAGGGCCGACATGATCGGAATCAGTGGCTCGTGGAAATGGCTCGCGAGTTTCCTGATCTCCTCGATGGACCAGGGGGCCTCGCCAAGCATGCGCCGGCGCACCTGCGTGTACGACATGCCAAGGGCAGCCTCGAGGGCGCGAAACCGCTGGCGCTCGGGCACTCCGTGCCGGTCCAACATCGTCTCGATGAAGGCAGCGAGGGCTCGGTGCCGATCTTCTTCTGCGTGTTCGGCTGCCATACCTAGCCCAACAGGATGAGCGGGAAACTTGCGTGCGGAGTCATCATTCGTCGCCGCCAGGTGCAAACGAAAGCCAATGAAATTGGCGTTCGTTGATCCTTGTTCTTGTCCCCTCCCCGCAACCAACGGATGCTACTAGATTTCGCGGGGGTCGTCGCCTATGGCGAGCACGGGACACGGAGCGATGCTGTGGGTGGTCGGCATGCCGACGAACCTACCCCGAACTCGGAAGCTTATGTCCCTGCGCGCGGTTGTGCACGGGGGAAAGTCGCAAGCAGGCGAAAAAAAGGCGCCGCGGTTGCGGCGCCCCTTCAGGGTGATGACGACCGCGAGGGTCGTTCGATTCAACTCAGGCGGCTTCGGCCAGCTCGCTCCACTCCTTCGCGCCCTGCTCAAGCATGCGGCCGCCGATGGCCTCCAACTCGGTCGAGCGGTCGTACAGGTCGAGTTCCTGCGCATAGCCGGTGACGGCATTGACCAGGCCGAAGCCGGTCAGGTCGCCGTCCTTGATGAGGGCGCGCAGCACCCCGACCTTCTCGTGCTCCTGCAGCAGGTACTTCACCGCCAGGCGCTCGACGCTCTTGACCGGGTCGCCCACCAGCTTGATGCCCATCGTCTTGCGCATGCGCTCGGCGATCAGCGAGAAGGTGGCCTGCGACACCGCCGCTTGCACGGTGTCGCGGACCTTCAGGAAGAACGCGGCATCGTCGGCGGCGAGCGTGTCGTCCTTGAAGATGGTGACCTCGTCGGGCGACGTCTCGCTCATGCGCCCGATGTGGGTCTTGCGCATGGACTGGTCGGCCGCGATGAGGCCATTGCGGCACAGCAGCCGGAAGATCAGCGGGCTCACCGAGAGCGAGCCCTGGCCGGTCTCGGAGTTGCTGATGACCACGCCGGCGTGCACCACGTCACCCGGAGCCAGTTCGAACTGGACGCGGGAGGTCACGACCTTCAGGTACATGCGGCTGTCGGTGACCTCGCAGGATTCGACGCGGGCGCCGGGCAGTTCACGCAGCATCGGGTAGACGTGCGCCAGCAGGTCGTAGTTGTCCAGCCGGCGGTAGCGGTCCGACAGGAACGCCCGCGCGTTGCCGTCGAGCGTGCGCACCATGCGCTGCTCGGGCTGCGCGTGGAGCCATGTGTCGATGTTGCGATCCAGCAGCGCGGGCTGGTCGGTGCGCATGCGCTCGAAGTAGGCGAACGGGATCTTCAGGCGGTCGGCGAGCTGCCGGCGGCAGTTCTCGGTCGTCCTGAAGGTGCGCACGCCGTCGTGCGTTTCGATGTTGAGGACCGACGTGCCGTTCTCGCTGGTGATGTGGTGCAACAGCGGGGTGGGAACGATCATGTCCTGCTTCGTCGCGAGCTGCCGCTCGAGTTCGGTGGCGAGGTCGACGAGGGAACGTCCGTACTTCATGGAGATCTCCAAATGAAATACGGGGACGGCTCTACCCCTGCAGCGGGGAAGCGCGTCCCCGCGGGGGTGTGGGCTCAGCGTGGCTGAGCGGCGATGCGGCACGAACGGTGACCGTCGTGCACTGGGATTGAAGGGCTACCTTCGCTGGAGTTCAGCGTGGCCTGGCAGCTGCCACTTGGGAAACCTCTGTCGCTGTGCCCGCACGGGGCACACGGAAAGAGGGGGTGGCATTGCTGCCACCCCTCAAAGCCTACGCCGCGCGCTTGTCCTTGGCAAGCGAGGCGAGCCAGATGTCGGCCCAGTCCGTGCCCGCTTGGCGGGGCACGAAGACTTCGACCGTGCGATGGATGCCGGCCTTCTTCGCTTCGCGCACGAGGCGCTGGGCGAGGATGTAGGCTGAGGCCTGGCCAGCGAACTCGGCGTCCGCGTCGTTGTCCGCGTAGATGCACACCCGCCGCACCGGCTCGGGGATCCAGATCCTCTCGAGGTTGCCGCAGTTGATGGCCGCCCAGGTCGGCTTGCCGGTGCGCAGGCGCACCGCCAGCGCGGTCTCGATCCCTTCGGTGAGCGCCAGTTCGTCCGTGGCCTCGTCGAGTCGCACGGCCGCGCCATTGATGCCGGCAGACAGCAGCTTCTTGGACTGGTCGCCGAGTGCCTTGCGGCCCTCCTTGAGGTACGTCCGGTGCAAGGTGACGGCGTGGCCGTCCGGCCCCTGCACACACGCGACCATCGCGGCATAGCTGGCAATCAGCTTCGAGCGCTTCTGCCCGGGCTGCTTCTCGTAGTAGCCCAGGGCCGGATGAAACCGCAGCGTCCTCGGGTAGGCGCCCTGGTCGATGCCGCGGCCGCGCAAGTAGCGGTCGACCTCGTCGCCGATGACGACCGGCTTGGCCTCGGTCCAGGTCTGGTGGCACAGCCGCTTCATGCGCTCCAGCGACGGGCCGGCCAGGCCGGGTGATGACGCCGGCCGCACCGATCCCACGAGCGACTCGATGTCGTCGAGCAGCTCACTGAACCGCCCGCCGCGTACCGCGTGGGCGAGCTTCAGTCCGCCCCCGGCACCGCACGAGCGGCAGTGGTAGTTGCCTTCGCCGAACTTGTCGGTGTACTGGAAGCGGTCGGTGCCGCCGCAGCCGTCGATCGGACAGGGAAGGTTCTTGCCCTTGAGGATGTCTTCGTCGACGCCCAGCGACCGCAGGATGCCCGTCCAATGCCCGTGCGCGCGGGACTTCACGTCACTCACGCGCGCTTCAAAGTCATGGTTCATGGTCTTGTCCAATGTGTTGAGGCCGGGTGGCCGGAGCCCGGCCACGAGGGCGGAACTCCGAGCACTCCCCAGGTCCTCGATGGAAGATTCAGCCGCAACTGCCGACGTGGTTGCACTCAGTGCAGCGGTCGCAGCCATCCACGCGTCGCAGCGCGCGCGCCCCGCATTCGGGGCACTGGTGGCCGCGGGTCACGAAGCTCGCGGTCGTGGGCAGCGCGTCGCGCTGGCCCCGAGGGACCGGTTCAGCGTCGCCGCCCAACTGCAGTTCGAGCTGGCGAGACAGCCTTGCGGACATCTCGAGCACAGGCACCTGATGGCCGTCGGCATCCAGGAACCCGCGCTTGGCCAGCATCTGCTGCAGCCAGTAGCCGATCGCGGCGACCTCGGAGTCATGCCAGCGCCTCGCGGTGTGGCCATCGCCACGCAGGACGACGCCACATTGCACGGGCCCCTTGTCCCAGACCACCTCGCGCATGTTCTGCAGTGCCTTCTCGATCGACCCGCCTGAGCGGCCGACCATCGAGAGCATCCGCATGTTTGACGCGATCCATTGCTGGCCTTCGTCGCGCTGTCCGGCCGGCATGAAGAACTCGACCGGCCGTTCGATGACGACCTGGCGGCCGTCGACGATGCCTGTCACGCGCATGAAGTTGACGGTCAGGTAGACCGACTTCTTGCCTTCGCTCGTGCAGTACTCGACTTTCGAAGTGACCCCTTCGAGGTCCCCCGGCGGCCGGCTGTCGAACTGCTTGCGCAGCGGGTCGTCGTCTTCCGATGTGTGCGAGGCCGCCGATTGAGCGTCTCCGACGCTCAGCACCGATCCCGTCACGGGGTTGGGCCGGAAGGTCGCCAGTCCCTTGATGCCGGCCTGCCAAGCCTGCAGGTACAGGTCCTTGAAGTCCGCGTAGGGGTAGTCCGCCGGGACGTTGACCGTCTTGGAGATGGCGGTGTCGATGCAAGGTGCCACGGCAGCCACCATGGCCACGTGGTCGGTCGCGCTGAGCTCCAGCGCGGTGATGAACGCCGGTGTCAGCGTGGCCTGCTCGCCCTTCAGATGCCGATGCAGCCGCCACGCATGGTCTTCGACGGCGTACTCCTTCGTGCTGCCGTCCGGCATGCGCTTCTTGCGCTGGTAGCTCCAGCTGAAGGCCGGCTCGATGCCGTTGCTGGCGTTGTCCGCGAAGGCCAGGCTGATCGTGCCCGTGGGTGCGATGGACAGCAGGTGCGAGTTGCGGATGCCGTGCTGCCGGATCTGCTCGCGCAGGTGCGCGGGCAGACGCGAGGCGAAAGTGCCACGCGACAGGTAGAGATCGGCATCGAACGCCGGGAATGCTCCCCGCTCGCGGGCCAGTTCCACCGACGCCGCGTAGGCCGCGTCGCGCATCAACTCGGCGATGCGCCGGGCCTCCGAGCGCGCTTCGGGCGTGCTGTAGGCAAGGCCGAGCATCACGAGGGCATCGCCCAGGCCGGTGAAGCCCAGACCCACCCGGCGCTTGTCGATTGCCTGCCGCTGCTGTTGCGCCAGCGGCCACACCGTCGTGTCGAGCACGTTGTCCAGCATGCGCACCGCGACGCCGGCCACTTGCGTGAACCGTTGGTCGTCGAAGCGCGCCGCCGGCTCGAACGGATCGAGCACGAACCGTGTCAGGTCGATGGAGCCCAGGCAGCAACAGCCATAGGCCGGCAGCGACTGCTCGCTGCAGGGGTTGCAGCTCTCGATCGTCTCGCAGTACGACAGGTTGTTGTCGCGGTTGATCGTGTCGATGAAGAGCACGCCGGGTTCGGCGTGGTCGTAGGTGGACCGCATGATCTGGTCCCACAGGTCGCGGGCCTTCACGGTGCGGTATATCCAGGCGCGCTCGCTGCCTTCGCGCCGGCGCGCGCCAGTGGCCTTCTGTGCTTCGCCCGGCTCGGCTCGGTGAACCAGGTCCACCTCGCCATCGGCCAGGACGGCCTGCATGAACGCATCGGTCACGGCGATGGAGAGGTTGAAGTTCCTCAGGCCACCGTCGTCCTTGGCGTGGATGAACTCCTCGATGTCCGGGTGATCGCAGCGCAGGACACCCATCTGGGCGCCGCGCCGCGCGCCGGCGCTTTCCACGGTCTCGCACGAGCGGTCGAAGATCTGCATGTAGCTCACCGGGCCCGAAGCGTGGCTGCGTGTGCTGCCCACCCAAGCGCCGCGCGGGCGGATGCGCGAGAAGTCGTAGCCCACGCCGCCGCCGCGCCGCATGGTCTCGGCGGCTTCGGTCAGCGCGGTGTAGATGCCGGGATAGCCATCGTCGACTTGCGCGATGGAGTCGCCCACCGGCTGCACGAAGCA
>Ga0268298_10000758_pt1 | contig 40393 bp, 33 predicted proteins | sample WWTPWeurt_MetaG_FD_194462 | JGI IMG/M metagenome (GOLD analysis project Ga0268298, IMG submission 194462) | Activated sludge microbial communities from WWTP in Nijmegen, Gelderland, Netherland - WWTP Weurt | ecosystem: Engineered > WWTP > Aerobic digester > Activated sludge | place...
CCTCCAGCCGATTTGTTTTGTGGAAAAACGCCGAACACGCTCAAGGAAGACTGTTCGGACCCGACGCTGGACAAAAACAACGACTGCCGACCCGGTTGCGAAGACACAGGCTGTGCGACGACCAGCACGTATTGCATGGGTTCGCGCAGCCAATTCTTGGGGGCCGGAACCCTGTCTGCCACCCCTCCCTCCTGCACAGGAGGCACGGTGTTGACCTTGCGTCAAAACATCAATCCCGATTGCACAGGGGCCGCGTGCTCGTGCAGAACCCCCTCCTGTCAGGGGACGCTGAGCATCCACGATTCCACCGACTGCTCGGATGCGACCCCCAGAACGGTTGCCTTTCCCCCGGCAACCGCTTGTACGGCAGTGACGGCAGCCGTTGCCAAAACGGCCAAACTTTCCGCGATCACGACGGCCAACTGCACACCCTCGGTTTCTTCGGTGGACGTGGATGCGAAGTGGGGTGTGACCCAATACCTGTGTCAACGGACCACAGAAGGACTGTTTGAGGACCTTGCGAAAAACTACCAATGCTTGGTGTTTACCGGCGACGCAACGTGCCCGGCGACCTTCACCAAGAAGCAGACCTATTACCAAAACGCGAGCGGCAAAGTGACCTGTGATTGCGCGTGCAATCCAGGTGGAACTTCCTGTGCCATTTCGGGCAACCAGGTCTTTGTGTCCAGCGACGCGACCTGCAAAACCAGCGGTGGTGGAACCAAAGTCTTGAACATCACCCAGTCGGGCCAATGCCTGGACATCAAAGAGGGGGCCACAGCGTTTGAACCCAAAGGGGTCAACTTCTCTGCCGCTGCAACCTGCCAAGCTTCGAGCACCGTGCGCGCTTCCTCCATTCCCACTCCCACCGTTCAAACCACGCTCTGCTGCACTTCCTAATGGCGTGTGTCAGAAGCGCGCAACAGGCTCCTAGTCTCGAACGTAGACGCGAACGTGGGGGATGCAGTGCCCTTCGGTGCTGTTCATCCAGCAATTGCTCATTCCAGCGATGGCGGTGGGCGTACAGGTCGATCCCGTGGACCAGCCGCCTTTGCAGGCGTGGCTATTCCACTGGGGAGTGAACATGCGGGTGCAGTCGTTGCCGCCGTTCTGAAAGTCCTTCAAATCCACGCTCGAATTCTGAAAGGCGGACAGACCCAGCGGGCTCGCCGAAACATTGATCGTGCCGTTTATGGCCGAGTTCGTCGCACCTGCGCAGCCATAGCGGGTATCGCTAAAGAGACTCCATTTGAACGTAGTGGCGGCGTTCGGACGCAGCTTGTAGTCGTCGTTAAAGCCGCTGTCGCGGTGAACCCTCAGCATGCTGTTCCACGCATTGAAATTGGAATTGCCCACAATGGCGGTCACGATCGTAGAATTCAGATACGCGACTGTGTTGGTGGTGGGGTTGTTCAAGAGTTCGTCGGCGGTTCCTTCTCCTGCATCGACCCAGCTCCAGCCCTCGCGGCCTTTGCCTACCAGCGTCCAACCGCCCCCATTGCTGGTCATGTCGCAGAGCACTTGCAACGGAGCGATGGGCCCCGAGCCATCGGGATCGATCGTGTACGGTCCGTCGGCAAGCGCGGCGTTGCCAGCCAGCAGTTCTTTGCAATTCTTCGCGTATTGGCAGCTCCCCTGATTGCACAGATTGGTCGTGCAATCGGCCCCTATCGAACACCCCTGCGACAAAGCGCACGGCTTACAACTTCCCCCACAATCCACGTCCGTTTCGGTCCCGTTTTCACAACATCATGTCTTCCCCGGCGCTGATGCTGTTGTGAGAACGGTGTTTTTTCGGTGTGGGAATCTTTGGTGGGAGAGGGGAGACAAAAGGAGGGTCTAGACCCTTCCAATACCCTGTGCTGCATGGGTGACAAAGGGTCTAGACCCTTCTCATGCCATGTCCCGCATGGGTGAAAGAGGGTCTAGACCCTTCCAATACCCTGTGCTGCATGGGTGACAAAGGGTCTAGACCCTTCTCATGCCATGTCCCGCATGGGTGACAAAGGGTCTTTACCCTTCCAATGCCCTGCCCTGCATGGGCGAAAGAGGGTCTTTACCCTTCCAATGCCCTGCCCTGCATGGGCGAAAGAGGGTCTTTGCCCTTCCAATGCCCTGCCCTGCATGGGCGAAAGAGGGTCTCTTGGCAGGTGGGACAGACTACGAATACGTGCCCGCACGATGTCTCATGTGCCAGGTGTAGACCTCTTCGAGAGGCGCGGTGGGATTCTGAAAGAGCCCGCGCAACCATCCGCTCCATCCTTTGCGGGAGCGTCGCCGAATGAACTCGATTCCCGACATTCCACCCAGCACCCGGTAAGGGGCCGCAAGCTCTCTGCGGGCGATCTGTTCGTCGCCCCACAGCGCCACAAAGACCCAGAACTCGCCATCTGTAAGCTCGGGAAATGGACTTCGCACCGTTCCGGTTGTCCCGTCGCACACAAAGTACGGCGCATCGGCAGCAAAAAGCCGCGCGTCCCGACGAAAGAGTTGCTCCAGCTCTGCTCGCCGCAGGTCGCTCGGTTTTGCGCCTTCCCTAAAAAGTTCATGAAGGTCCAAAGCAGACCGGAACCCCAATTCTGGCCACGGCGCATGAACAGCCCTGTTCCGCGACTCTTGCGCGTGGGGGGAATCTTCAGCACCGATGACTTGCCGGAGCAGTTCTTGGAGCGAAGCGGCCAGCTCTGTGTTGCGGCCAGATGGAGTGGTCATGGAGTGTACTCACAAGCAAGCACTACTTGGTCAGCTTATTCCAGAGGCTACTCGCACCATTTGAGATCACACTGCCGACCTTGTTTAGCCCATTTACGGCCCCATGGTACATGTTTGAAATCCCTTCGATGATCGGATGGGTGACGGATGATACGCCGTTCCACACCGTGCCCAGTGGTTTTTCTGCACCTGACAGCGCATTGCCAAGGCGACGCTTGGCCCAACCCGTCAGGCCGGACCCATCTGCAAGCTTATGGAATAGATAGCTTCCGGCCATTCCCCCAAGAAAGCCAAGGCCTGCTCCCAAAGCGGTTCCGGCACCAGGAATGATGGACCCAATCGCGGCCCCAAGTGCTGCGCCGGATGCCCCGGCTCCAAAACCGACGCCAGTGTCCACCAGGGTATTGGCGGTGGCTTGGCTCGCGCTTAGCTTTCCGCTGCGATAATTCTCCGCGTTGCTGAACGCGGAAAGGCCGCCTTCTAGCACTGCCCCGATACCGCCACCTGCTTTGATGGCTCCCCGCATTCCACCACCCAAGCGGGGTGCCAGCGCATCAAATGCTCGCGCCGAGCCACCTCCCAACGCGGCGCCACCTGTCGTATCCGCAAGCAGTTCTCCGCCGCTTACGTGTTGTCCCTGACCAAAGTGACGGTATAGATCGCTCCCCAGCGAGGCCAGACCTCCCCCCACTGCACCGAAACGAACCGAGCTTCCGCGACCAGACTTTCCTGCTGGCATGTCCAGCATGCCAGGCTCCGCCACAGTGGCATCAGGTGGCATGGGCCGTGCGCTGGCCGCCGATTCGGTCGTTCCAGCCACACCGTTGGCATCGTACGCCACGCGGTCCAGCGGAGTCATCTGGTTGGCTGCGGTGTTGCACGGGATGATGTCTACCTGCTCTCCGCCTGTTGCAGAGGGAACCCGAATGGCGCTGGCACCAGCATCTACCGCTCCTTTCCCAGCCTGCTGGGGCATGGAGTAAGGATGTTCTCCCATCAGTCGATATAGTGCCGGTCCGTCCCCACCTCCTCTCGGTGTAGTCATCGCAGAAGGGCTTAGACCTTCGTCGTACATGCCCTGAAAAAGGTCCGCAACACCGCCCCGGGAAGTGACGGGATCTGGAGTCGCACTGAAGTGTGAGCGAGTTAGCGTCCGGTTGCCCATTCCCTTATATGCGCCCGCCTCTCCAACCGCCTCGCCTTCCGATGGCGACGTGTACAGTAGAGACTGTCCCGGCGCGTTGTAGCGACCACCTTTCCGCGCGCCGAACGAGTGCTCCAGAAAACCATCTGCGTAGCGACTTTCGACTCCGCGATACACTTCTCCGTTCCAGGACTCCTGCGGCGCATGAAGGCCCGCATCATATGAACGCGACAAGAGTCCTTGTACCGCAGCCTCCCGACCCGTTGCGCCGCCGAGTCCAATCGCCGAAGTGCGCGGAAGCTCTTGCTGCTCCGGCGCTGCTAAGCAGAACCCATCGGATGAATCGTCGTGCTCGCTCATGAATCCCCCTGTCCGTGTCGCCAGCATGGTCGAATCGCTTGCCATGGAAGACGAGGCGATCTCGGACCCGATCGAACCTCACCAAAATGCCATGTACGGGACGAGTGTGCTCAGTCTAACTCGTAAACTTTGGAGAAATGAAACAGAACCATGGCAGCCCCTGCAGCCATCCAAGATGTCTATGTAGATAGAAAGCCCCCCGAAAAACCACCAAACTTACCCCGACAGCCTCTGCACACATCACCCGAACCAAACCAATGGTTTGCTGCATGTCTGACCTCCGTGAGAGATCGTTGTATGGGTTTGTTTGGTCCCGTTTTTGATCGTGTCTGTGCAACTTCCTGCTGCGCAGAGTTTGCTGGAACAGATTCCGCTTAGGCAGTCTGATGTGCTCTCGCAAGCTTTGTTGTCTGCGCACTTGCCGCAGCTTCCTCCGCAATCCACATCCGTTTCCGACCCGTCCTTCACACCATCGGAACAGGAGGGTATCGAGCAGACGTTGCCGATGCACGTTCCATTGTTGCAATCAGAGCCCACCAAACAGGCTTTCCCCGTGAGGCATTTGCCGCACGTTGCACCGCCGCAGTCCACATCGGTTTCCGCTCCGTTTTTAACTTTGTCCGTACACGTGGGTGTCGGATTCGGCGTGTTCTGTTCGGTATCGCTTCCGCAAGATGAAATCGCCAGCAGCAAAATCGAATGCAGCAATCGGTCTACTTTCAGTGTCTTTCGGTTCATGGTTCACGTCCCCCTATCGTGAAAACCAGACGCAAGGGTTGCGCCCGTGCGGTTGATGATAGTCCTGTACACGAACCACGTTCGGGAAAAACTGGACCCCCGAAACGCTCCTAGTACGACTTGCTCACTTCCCGGACTCCTGCGGCCAACCCCAGCGGGCATCTCGCGGCCTACGTCCTCACTCCCTCGGTCGCCGTGGCTACGGCCACGGCTCGGTCGGTCGCTCCGGGCGCGCTCGCTTCCTGCTCCGCCGGGTTTGGTCCTCGTCACGTCCAGGAAGTGAGCAAGTCGTACTAGTGGAGGCGGGTGCGGGAGAGGAGGAAGTGGTCTTGTTCGTTTTTCAGGAGGGCACCGAGCAGCGGGGGCAGGATTTTTCCGGGGTCTTTGCTGCGCAGGGCTTCGGGAGGCAGATCCTCGCAGACCAAAAGCTTCAGCCAGTCGAGCAATTCGGACGTGCTCGGGCGCTTTTTCAGGCCCGGAACCTCGCGCAGTTTGTAGAAGACGGACAGCGCCTCGCGCAAAAGCGTCTCTTTGAGAAAAGGAAAGTGAACCGCGACGATCTTCGTCATGGTTTCGGGGTCTGGGAAACGGATGTAGTGGAAAAAACAGCGGCGCAAAAAAGCGTCCGGGAGTTCCTTTTCGTTGTTCGACGTGATGATCACCACAGGGCGCACGGTGGCGGCGACGGTTTGCCGAGTTTCGTACACGTAGAACTCCATCCGGTCGAGTTCGGTCAGCAAGTCGTTGGGAAACTCGATGTCGGCTTTGTCGATTTCATCGATCAGGAGCACGGGCGCAACGTCGGACACGAACGCCTCCCACAGTTTGCCGCGCACGATGTAGTTGGAAATGTCGTGAACCCGCGCGTCACCGAGTTGGGAATCGCGCAACCGGGCCACGGCGTCGTATTCATATAGACCGTGCTGCGCTTTGGTCGTCGATTTGATGTGCCAGCGAATCAGGGGTTTCCGCAACGCTTTGGCAATCTCCTCGGCGAGCACCGTTTTGCCCGTGCCAGGCTCCCCTTTCACCAAAAGGGGGCGACCCAGCTGCACCGCCGCGTTCACGGCCACCATCAAATCGGGCGTCGCCACATACGTGTCGGTCCCGGAAAAACGCTCTGTCGGTTGTGTCATACGCCGAAACATACCCCAATCGAGCGACCGACGCGCACAAGCTCTCCGTCTGGATCGACGACTTTTTGTTTGGAGACGGCTTCTTCGAGCGGCACAGAAATGATCTCCTCGCCTCGCACCGCCGCCATGTACCCGAATTTCTCCTGCGCAATCATATCGACGGCAGCGACGCCAAAGCGCGTGGACAACACCCGATCGAACGGCGACGGCGTGCCACCCCGTTGCGTGTGCCCCAGCACCGTGACCCGGACCTCTCGTCCGATCAAGCGGCTGATGGCTTCCCCGATCAAGTGACTGACGGCACCCCGCCGTGGCGTGCGGTTCCATTCCTCGACCAGATCGACGGGCAAATCCTTGGGAATGTGGATGCCCTCGGCCACCATGATGATCGTTGCGCGCCGCCCCGAGAACTCGCGCTTGCGGATGTGCTCGGCCACGCGCTCGACCGTGAACGGAATTTCGGGCAGCAAAATCACGTTCGAGCCGCCCGCAATCCCCGAGTGCAGCGCAATCCAACCGGCATCGCGGCCCATCACCTCGACCAGCATGATCCGCTTGTGCGATTCAGCCGTCGTGTGCAGCCGATCCATGGCTTCGGTGGCCACGTGGACCGCCGTGTCAAAGCCGAACGTCGTCTCGGTCGCAGACAGGTCGTTGTCGATGGTTTTGGGGACGCCCACGACCGGCAGACCTTTGTGGTGCAACTTCAGGCCGATGGTTTGGGTGCCGTCGCCTCCGATGTTGATGATCGCGTCAATGCCCAAGGACCGCGCGTTCTGGATCACCGTGTCGGACATGTCCCGCACGACCTCTTGACCGTTTTCGTTCATTTTGATCGAGAACGGATTGGACCGATTGGTCGTGCCCAGGAGGGTTCCTCCGCGAGGCAAAATCCCGCGAATGTTCCACATCGTGAGTTCCTTGATGCGGTCAGGCCACAGAAGGCCGTTGTAGCCCTCCTCGATGCCCAGCACGCGCCAGCCGTGTTGCAAAATGGCGGATTTGGTGGCCGCGCGAATCACCGCATTCAGGCCCGGACAATCGCCCCCACCGGTCGAGATCGCAATCGTTCTTACTCGCGTCATGAGTCGGCATTCTAGCGTCGGCAGCCTGCAAAAGTCCCGTGATATCATGTCCCGTCGCAGTTGTTTGCGACTTCACACGGGGGGACTCATGGCTGGCAAACCCATCGAAATGAATCTGGATTTGAACAAACTATTCGGCCTAAACCGGCCCAAGCAGACGGGGCCCGATCCCAAGGCGCTCGAACAAGCAATGACCTTGGTCAATGCGGAACGCGGCAAGCTGGGGCTGCATCCTCTGCAAGGCGTCCCGATGCTGTTTCAGGTCGCGCAGGCGCATTCCGAAGACATGGAAAAGCGCGGTTTCATGGGCGATGCGACCCCGGAAGGCGATCCGGTGGCGCAGAAAGCGCGGCGTTCGGGATATGAGGGCACATGCGAAGTCCTGGTCGCGGCGGGGGCCGAACAACCCGATGGCGTGATTCGGGAATGGCTCGAGCACGCGCAGTACCAAAAGCACCTTCTTTCCGAACGGTATCAACACGTCGGCGTGGGAGCGAGCGATGGGCTGTGGACGTTCATTTTGGGCACACCGCCGTCGTTGCAAATGAACGATGTCAAGGAGCTGCGGTTTGCGGTCCAGAAGCTCCTGAACGAACAACGACGGCGCGCGAATGTGCCTCTTCTGGAACTGTCCGATGCCCTCTGTTCGGCGGCGCAGGAACACTCGGCGGACATGGCTCAAAAGGACTACTTTGCAACGGTCAGCCCGACCGGCGACAACATCCCGGCGCGCGTCGCAAAAGCCGGTTTCAAAGGCCGCAGCGTCGCGTGTTTGTCCAAAGGCCCCGCGTCTCCCGATGAAGCCGTAGAAGCGATGTTGCGAACCAGCCGAGGCAACATCCTGCACCCCGAAGTGTGTTTCGTCGGCATAGCCACCACCGCCGCCCGCTGGACCGTCATCCTCGGAACCCGCTCCTAGTGCCCACACGGAAACGTGGCTTGCCATGACCGCGAAGTCTGGTGTGCGGAGCGGCGGGCCGCTTTTACGTCAGGCGGCAGGTCAGGCGGCGATGGACGCCGAACAGCAACAGGCCGCTCCCAAACAGCACCAGCGTGAGCCAGCGCAGCAGCGTGTTTTTGCGTTTTTCCGACAACGCTCCCCGCGACAGCAGCGTTTGGGCCTCGTGGCAATCCGGGTCCGCTGAAAGCGCCGCCGCAAAATCGCTGCGCCCATCCCCTCCCTTGCGCAACGCCAGCACACCATCCAACAAGTGAATCTGCGCCAGGAGTTTTCCGTGCTCCGGGCCCGCACCCGCCAGCAACGCCGCCTGCCGCAACCAACCCACCGCCTGGCTGCGCAGCGCGTCGTCGTCCCGCTTTTCCGCCTGGTGCCCCAGGTCTTCCCCATATCGGCGAAACGCGAGCGCCATCTCGGAACGGCGCGGATGATCGGGTTGATTGGCCAGAATAAAGTCGTATTCCGAGACCGCTTCTTTGAATCGCCCTGCCGCTGCATGCGCGCTCGCTGTTTCAAACAACTTGGCAAATTGCGCTTCTTCCTCTTTGTCGTAATGCGCAAACAATTCGTCCGTCATTTGTTTCGCAGTTACGGTTTCCGCAGGTTCTCGGCCCATCACTTTTTTGATGTGCTCGCGCAATTTCAACGTCGCCAAATCGCGATAGGACAAATAGTCCTCTTTTTCTTCCGCTTCTTCTTTTCCACCGGGCAATTTGCGTTTTCGTTTGGGCGGCGGGGGCGGCGGCGGCCCGTCTACGTACCGCAGGAACGCCCATCTTGCCTCGCGGCGCACCCGCCGAGAACGAGCCGACACTTGTTCGAGCACCGCCTCAACTGCGTCAATCGCCAACACTTCCCCATAGGTATGCAAAATGTCCGCTCGCAGCGAATCCACTTGCGCAGAAGCAATTGCTTTCCCCGGTCGCAACCGATCCATTCGGTCCAATTGATAAGACGCATAACGACGCATTTTGTAATTTGACCGGGCGCGGTTGTAATAGATGCGCAAAAGCGCCGGTATCGCGAAGCTGCCCATCGCTCGAATTTGCCGACCACACTCATCACGCAAAATGCCTTCGCGCACAAACGCCAAATCGAATACGGGCAAAACCGCTTTTTGGGAACCTTTTTGGCCAGACAAAGACAGTGCGCGCAAAAGCGCCACTTTGAACAATAGCTCCGCACGGGCCTTGTGAAGTTCCGCGCTTGGGAAGTCCGCCAAAAACGGATCTTGCGGAATCGACAAGTCGGCCAGCGCAGACAGCCAATCCACCGCCTCGGGGTCGTGCGGTTTTGGGCGATTTTTTTTCGGCGTGCCCGGCGGAATCGGAGGTTCGGGACGGACCAGCCACATGGGCGGATCTTTGCCCGGCCCGCGTGGATATTCGGGGTTCGGGTATTGCCCCCAAATCGCGTGGATGAGCTTTTGGTAATGCGTCTGCGAACCGGACAGTTCTTGGCGCAGCGCCGCCGCAAGCCGAGCCTCGCCGTCTTCGTCGCTGACCTCGGTTTGGGCCAGCGCCTGCGCAGCTTTTTGTCGCACCGCGGCCTGTTCGGACAAAAAGGCAGAAAACGTGCCGGTCCATGCGTCCGAAAGCATCGCGGGCCGGGCCTCTGGCGCGGGTCCTTTCGTGGGCCCGATTTGCGCCGTTGGTTCGACTTTCTGCGCAAACGCCGAGGCCGCCCAGCAGAACAAACACAACGCAAAACAAAAACGACTCATGTGGTTTGCCGTCGATCGTGTGTGCAAACCGGTCACAAGCCGGGGGCCGGGAAACGCACCAAAAACTCCCGCACCTGGCCCGCGATGGTGTGGAGCGTCTGCTCGTCTTCCGATTTTGCTGCGCCAATCGCCAAGTCAAACCAGGCCGCAATCTGCGCCATGTCGTCTTCGAGCATGCCTCGCGACGTGACCGACGGCGTTCCGATGCGAATCCCCGACGGATCGAACGGTTTGCGCGGGTCAAACGGCACGCTGTTGTAATTCGTTTCAAGTCCGGCTTTGTCGAGCGCCTGCGCGGCCCGCTTGCCCGGAATCCCTTTGTTCGTCAAATCGATGAGGATCAGGTGGTTGTCCGTCCCACCCGAAACCAAGTCATATCCGCGAGACAGCAGCGCCTGGGCCAACGCTTTTGCGTTTTTGACGATTTGGTGCGCGTACCGGCGAAAATCCTCGGTCGCGGCTTCCCGGAGCGCGACACACAGCGCCGCCACCGTTGCGTTGTGCGGCCCGCCTTGCAACCCCGGAAACACCGCTTTGTCGATGGCCTGCGCGTGTTTCGCGTCGCACAAAATCATTCCACCTCGTGGCCCTCGCAGCGTTTTGTGCGTCGTCGTCGTGACCACTTCGGCATGACCCACGGGCGACGGGTGCGCGCCTCCGGCCACAAGACCGCAAATGTGCGCGATGTCAGCCACGAGCACCGCGCCGACCTCTTTGGCGATCTGCGCAAAACCCGCAAAATCAATCGTGCGCGGCACCGCCGTCCCGCCGCAAAACAACACTTTCGGTTTGTGCTTCCGCGCCAAATCGGCGACCTCCCCAAGATCCACCCGCCCCGTGTCTTTGCGCACGCCGTAGGGCACCGACGCAAAATACTTTCCCGAAATGCTGACGTTCCAGCCGTGCGTCAAGTGGCCTCCCGCTGGCAAACCCAGGCCCATGATCGTGTCGCCCGGTTTGCAAAACGCCAAATACACCGCCAAGTTCGCGGGCGAACCCGAGTACGGCTGCACGTTCGCGTGGTCGGCCCCAAACAGGGCTTTCGCTCGACCGATGCAGAGTTTTTCCACCTCGTCGATGAATTGCTGGCCTTCGTAGTACCGCTTGCCCGGATAACCCTCGCTGTACTTGTTCGAGAGCGCGGAACTCAGCGCCTCTAGCACCGCTGCCGACGTGTAGTTTTCGCTAGGTATCAGTCGGATTTTTTCGCGTTGGCGTTGGTCTTCTTGTTCGAGGAGGGAAAAAAGGTCGGGATCGACGCGGCGGAGTGTGTCACGAATCATGCGCCATTTAGATTCGCGTTTTTCGCCGCTGTCAATGCCCGCGATCGGTCCCCAAAAGGCCTGTTTGGGCCACGACGCGAGGAAACTCGGTCAGCGGAGGATCGACACTTGATCGGTTCCGTTTTTCCGCTCGATCACCAGGCAGGACGGCGCACCCCCGAGCGTCCAGCGCGACATTCCGACATCAATCAGCGCGATTTTTCCGTCCGCCCGCAGCGTGATTCCTTTTTCCTGAATCGTGTGTCCCATCACAATCCGTTCGATTCCCTGCGACGCGGTGAGCTCGCGGAGAAAAGCGGCGAGGACTTGTTCTTGTTGCGGTTCCGCAAGTCCTCGAAACCACAGCGGGCCCTCTGGATCGGTGCCGACCCCGAACGTGCGCGGAGACGGTGTTTGCAGTTCCGTTCGCACCGCTCGGTTTAAGTCGGACACCTTCCTGTGGACATAGCGTGCCGACATTCCGCCGTGCAGAAACAGCGTGCCGTTCACTTTCACAATCGCGTTGTGCGTGAGCAGCCAAGAACCATACTTTCCCGACGGAGCAAACGCGGCTCGGTAGCGTTCCACGCTGCATGTGGGTTCGCGTCCGACAGGGGTTTGCCGTGGTCCGTCTCCGAAAGCCGCGAGTTCACCGTCGGACACGTACCGAAGATCGCCCATCATCGTCATGTATTCGTGGTTTCCGATGAGCGCGTGGACTTTCCCGCCTGCTTTTTGCGCCGAAACCTCAAGCTGCATCAGCACATCCATCACTTTTTTGGAATCCGGTCCACGATCGAGCACGTCGCCGGTTTGGACCAAGTGAGTTTTTCCGGCGATCCAATTCTGTTTGTCGTCGGTAATCCGGCACAGTTTGAGCACCGTCAGGAAACGGTCGTGATCGCCGTGAATGTCGCCGACCGCAACGATTCGCTCGACACCAGAAAAAGCATCGACCGGCTCGCTTGCTTTCGGCGCTGTTTTCTGAGGAGAAACCGTCTGGGCGTTTCCGACGGAAAGTCCGAGCAAACCCACCAGCAGCGCGGCCAAAACACGAACAACACGGAGGCCGAAAAAACGAGAAGCAGACCCGAGGGACAAGAACAAACAGCGAAAGAAGGCCATGGTTTTTCCGAAAACGAGTTAGAAACCCCAACCCATCGCAATCGTCAGCGACAGGGCCAGGCCGACTCCAGCGAGCACAAGGTCGGTGATGGTGGTGAAAAGAACGCGGCTGCGGGCCTCGGCAAGCAAATCGCCGACGACAAGAACGCCTCCTTTGCGAAGGCGCAGGGTTTCGGTGCCTCGGAACGTCGCGTCTTTGCGGTGTTCCACATCGCCCGAAACAGCCGCGCGAAGACCCTCGACGGCCATTGCGTCGCCGACTTGGGCCGCACCTTTGATTCCGACGGAAAGTACTTCACCGTCCTCGACAAAAACCGTCACTCGACGGTCGCCTGAACGAATCGTGAGCGAACCTTTGTCCGTTTCTTCCATGATTCCTTCGAGAACCGGCTGACCCCGCAACAGGGAAGCCCGCTTGTGGCTTCGATACGCACCGACAAAAAGCGGTCCCATCGCCATCGCCCCAAGCAGAAACAAAAGTGGATGGCTGGGTGCCGTTTCTCGACGGTGAATCTGGTTGATGATGCGATCGGGCTCGGCCCAGGTCAGCGGCAGAACACTCATGAGCGTCGGTGGTCGATTTTCCGGCCCAAGTCCGGGAATGCTCTGTCCCGACGCTGTGAGCCGCAGCGCCGCTTGCCCTGGACAGTGCGCGACTGCTTGCAACACGTCCGGCCCCTCTTCGAGCCAAAGCCGACAATCGAGCCAATCTTTCGGCAGCGTCAGGCTGGAAAACCGAGTGATTTTCCCCTCGATGTTCGTATCGGCAATCATCAAACGGCCATGGACCTGATCGGGGTTGCCTCGCCACGGCACCGTGCCTTGCAACCAAGCCACCGTCGCTTGCATCCCTTTTTGCCCGCCCGTCAGCGTCGAAATGAACACCTGTGGTTTCCGCATGTCGTACAAACGCACACCAAACGCCAGCACCAACCACACAAACGCGAAGCCAAACGCCATTTTTCGCATCGTCAATCCTTTCTGCATGTAAAAAGTGCCTCGGGTTTGCTCGGGGTCACTCGTCTGTGGCCCGTTCTTCTATATGCTGCCGCCAAACGAGGCTCCATGCTACCGCGCACTGCACCAACTGTTTCATTCCCCAAACACCACGCTGTTTCCAAGGTCCATCCCAAGCCTGCTGACGTTTCGACGCCGCAGGGTCTCACGGGTTTGCAAAGAAATGTTTCCGTCGGAGACTGGCTGTGGCTTTGCCGCTCGGGGGCTGAGCGGGATGTTTGTGAAGAGCTGGCGCTGCAAAAAATCAACGCGCGACCGATCGCCCAAGCCATCGTGGTTTCGTCTGGGCTTTCGGCGGGCAAGCCGCTCGTGTTTGTGCGCCAATCCTTGCGTGTGAAAAAAGTGCTTCCGCCGGATGCGCAGGCGATCGTGTCCGCCATGCGTGCAGAATTGCGTCTCCCCGTCGCTGTTCATGCGTTTGCACCTGATTCTGACGAGGGGAATTTGTGGTCCGCCGAATGCGACAAGTTGCACCGCAAGTTGACTGAACTGCTTTTGCAGACGGGCACTACGGTTTTGGAAAGCGGACAAGCGGCGCTTCAGGCGCAAGGCCTTTTGCTGCAAGTTTGTTTTTTGGATGCGCGCAACGTCGCGGTGGGTTTGGACTTGGCGTCGAAAGCCCTCAGCGTATTTCCGGGCGGGCGACAGCGGTTTCGCAAACACAAAGACGCTCCGTCGCGTTCGGCGCGCAAACTCGAGGAAGCTCTCTCGATGTGCGGCCACACGCCGGGTGCTGAGGAAGTGTGTGTGGATTTGGGCGCAGCGCCGGGCGGATGGAGCCAGGTTCTGGTCGAAAGAGGCTGTCACGTCGTGGCCATCGATCCGGGTGCGTTGGCACCTTTGATTGCGCGCCGCGTCGAACATTTGCGCCAAAATGCGTTTGAGTTTTTTCCCGAAATTCCCGCCGATTGGGTCGTCTGCGACATGGCGTATCGTCCGCTCGAGGTTGCGGCGCTGCTGGCTCGGTGGGGACGGCGCAGGTGGGCTCGTTTTTTGGTCGCAAACTTTAAACTCCCGATGAAAAAGCGCGTCGAGATGGTCGGACGGATTCGAGAAATCCTCGTCTCGGGCGGCTGGACAGGCCTAAAAATGCGCCAGCTTTACCACGATCGAGAGGAAATCACCGTCGTGGGCTGGCGAGGATTCGGCTTGGATACGCGGGTCGAAAACAAGGCACCGGAAACAACTGCGCACAAAACCGCGCACAAAACCCGAAGCCGCACGAGTGAAACGGCTGAAACTCCGCGCGGAGCCAAGCCCAAGAAAGCGGCGCGTGCGTCGGTGGGCCGAGGAAAGCGAAGCGACGGAAGCCAAACGAGCGACAAAACCAAGAGCAAAAGCCAAGCCAGCCAAGGAGGCCGGCGCGGTCGGCCCTCCGGTCGAGATGAACGAGGCGCTCGCCCCACCGGAAAAGCGAAAAACCATGGCCGTCGAACCTAAGGGCATTGCAAAGGAACCGGAGGAACCCCTTTCTCCTACACTGCTGGCCAAGTGGGTCCACCTGCGACAAGTGGTTGCCGGTTATGGACCGTCGCTGGTTGCCTTTTCTGGCGGTGTGGATTCTGCGCTTGTTTTGAAAGTGGCTGCGATGGAAACAGCGGGGCAAAGTGTGGCGTTTACCGCTGTGTCCGAGACGATGGCCGAACGAGAAGTGGCGTCGGCGGCTGCACTGGCGCAATCGATGGGCGTCGCCCACATCGCGGAGCGGGCTCACGAACTCACGCGACCCGGTTTTGCGCAAAATCCTGCCGACCGTTGCTATCACTGCAAAAGTGAATTGTTCGATCTGGCGGAACCTGTGCGGGTTCGGTTGGGTTTGTCGTCGGTGCTTTTGGGTACCAACCTGGACGATTTGGACGATCACCGGCCTGGTTTGGTTGCGGCTCGGGAACGGGGTGCGAAACAGCCTTTGTGCGAGGCGGGTCTTTCCAAAGACGAGGTTCGCGCGTTGGCTCGGCACGTCGGTCTTTCCGTTTGGGACAAACCGCAGCTTGCTTGTTTGTCGTCGCGCTTTCCGTATGGCACGACGCTGACCGAGCGGCGTTTGAGGCAGGTCGATCGGTTCGAGCAGGCATTGTTCGATCTGGGTTTTTCTCAGGTGCGCGTTCGATTTCACGAGCTGCCGAACTTGCCGGGTTCGACGACGGAAACGGACGCAGCGATGGCGCGTGTCGAGCTTCTTCCGAGTGAATTTTCCCAAGCCCTTTCCAAACGAGGAGACCTCGCAAAGGCGGGGAAAGATGCGGGTTTTGTGTACGTGGCGCTGGATGTGGAGGGGTTTCGGTCTGGCTCGGGAAATGCGGTGCTCAAACGGTTGCCGGTTCTGTCTTCGCAGACACCGCACCCGGCGGAAAAACCCATCGGGACATCGGGGAAGAAAATCGACAAACCACGCAAGATTGTCGTCGCTGCGTTGGTGACTTCGGTTTCCGGTTCGGACATCCTTTTGAGTCTGCGCGGCCCCGATCAATCGATGCCTTCGCTTTGGGAATTGCCGGGCGGAAAAATCGAACCAGGGGAAACCCCCGAGGCCGCTCTTGCCCGCGAATTGAAGGAGGAGTTGGACGTTGACAGTTCTGTGCTCGGGATTTTCGATGTGGTGTCGTTTGCGTATCCAGAGTTTGATTTGCTGATGCTCGTGTACAGGTGTCGTTTGCTCGGCGAACCGCGTGCCAGACAGGTCGCGGATGTTCGTTTTGTGCCCAAACAGGATGTGCTTTCGTTGCCGCTACTGCCTGCGGATGTGGACCTGCTCCGCAAAGTCGCGACAGGTGGTTCCAGGTAGAACATGGTGCGCGGGTGTGCGTCCTTTCGCGTGGGCTTCGCGCTGCTCCTGTCGTGTTTGGGAGAGTGGGGTTGCGCGGCGGAACACGTCATCGGTTCGATGGGTTTCGGAAAGCCGCACAAACAAACGATCGCGAAAGCGGACCAACTGGCCGTCGGCGATTTTGACGGAGACGGCCACGGGGATTTGGTCACGCAAGCGAAGGACGGTGTTTCGTCGTGCTTCTATCGGGGAACAGAGGACGGCGCGTTTTCCCCCGGCCCCTGTCAGCCGTTTCCAGAACAGGGGGAGGCGATATTTGGACACAAACCAGCGTCGGGTCCGGCCAAACTTCTGCGCGGAAATCACGAGTTGGCGGTGTACGGGCTGGACGGGACAGGCGTGTTTCAGAAAGAGCACGGTCAGCTGCTGAACCGCCGTGCGTCGGAAAGCAGCTTCTTTTCCCTAGACCTCGATCAGGACGGTCTGGCCGATCTCGTCGTCGGGGAACACCCACCCTATCAGATCGAGTTGTTTCTTTCGTCGCCTTCAAAACCGGGGGATTTTTCGCGCGGCGGAGTCTATCCAGTCTCGACGGGAGTGCGGTCTGTGGTGTACCGCGACCTGAACGGAGACAACCAACCCGAGCTGGCGGTGCTGGTTCCCCCCTTTTTGGAAATCTGGACGCCGAAAGGCATCGCGGACTTTCCAGAAAACGCCGGGGAAGCGCGTTTTTCTGGGCCGCGCGGACTGTGGCCGGTTCAGCATTTTCGCAACGGTCTTCCGGCGCTGTTGATTTTCGACTCGGCGGGCTTTTATGTGGCGATTGTGGAAGTGGTGCAGAAGGCGGGCCTTGCGTACCGTTTTCACGAGCACATCGTGCTTCCGGCGCTGCCGACTGAACCCTCGACGGATTGGAAACAGGCAACGGCGGATTTCGATGGAGATGGGGAACAGGAGCTTGTTCTGGCTTCACCCATGGGGGTACTTTCCCTGTTCCGGGCTCGTGACGGGCAGATTTCCAAAGTCGCGGAAACACGCATGGATTCACCTGTGCAGAACTTGTTCGTTGCCGATTTGAATCAGGATTCCTTTCCTGAATTGCTCGCGCTGTCCGCCTCGGGCGACGCGGTGTGGGTGTTTCCCAATGTTTTTGCGATGCGGTGAGACGCGCGGCACCAGGCTGGCGCTTCTTGCCGGGGTGCTTTTTTTCGCAGGCTGTGACTCGGCAGCCTCGGTCGTAAGCTGCATCGAGCGACCAGACATCTGCGGTTCTGCGGGTGAATGCGACCCCGAAACCAGACAATGCCGACGAAAAAGTGGCGCTCCCTGCGTCTCGTCCGAGCAGTGCAACCTGCCGGAACGACCGGTGTGCAACGGTGCGTTTTGCGTTCCGTGTGACATGCTGCAAACTCCCGAGGCTGCGGACGAAGCTTGTTTGTCCAAAAACCGGAAAGGCGTGTCCGCCTGTGTGCGGCAAGGTGTGAAAAAGGGGATGTGTTCCGAATGCCGCCTGGACGAACAATGCGGGCGGGACAAGCCCGTTTGTGACACGGCTTCGTCGGCGTGCCGAGCCTGCCAAAAGCACAGCGAGTGCGCGAAATCCGGGGTCTGCAACTTGGGCGGCGGTTTGGTCGATTTGCCCGATGTGAGCCTCGGAACCTGCGTTCCGTCCGAGCGCGTGGTCTTCGTTGATGCAGACCACTGCCCACCGTCGGGAAGCGCCACGGGAAGCCGAGACAAACCGTTCTGTGAAATCGTCTCGGCGCTCGGCAAAGCGGATTTTGTCGTCGCCAAGCCTCGGACGAGCGGGCTTTACCAAGGCCTCAGGGTCAGCGACGGAAAACGATACGCGGTCGTCGGAAACGAACGCGACAGCCAAACGCCTGTACAACTGGCTTCCTCGTCGGTGAGCGGCGCAAAAACCGTTTTGCTCTTGAGTGACGTGACGATTCGAGGAGACACCGTCGGTGCAAAATGCCAAAGCGACGGCAACCTGTCTCTCTTGCGCAGCGTCGCACAAGACGCTCTCGTCGGCGTGGATTCCACCGGTTGCAACAAATTGGTCGTCGAACAATCCGTCCTCAGCAGCAATCGAACCGTCGGTTTGCGCATCGGAACCGGCACGCGCAGTTTCCGCCTCGTGAACAGCCTTTTTATCGGCAACGGCCAAACAGCGGCAGGTGTAGGTGTGTTCATTGCGTCTGGGACAACCGGTTTGTTTGCATTCAACACCCTTTTGTCGAACGGGGAACCAGGCCAAGACGGCGGGGCCGTGCGCTGCGAAACAGGAGGAACGGTGCGCCGCATCCTCCTCAATTCCATTGTGTTGCAAAACGGGATGAGCAGCCGCGTGGACGGAAGCGGACAACCCCTGGGCACGCAGTTTGGGGGTGACTGTGTGTTGTCTCACCTTGTGGTGGGAATCGATGGAACGGTCGTCGTCCCCCCAAGCGAAGCCCTCATCCGTGCCATTCCCGATCTGGATTCCAACTTTCGCTTGCTCAACACACCCAACAACAGGATGTATGTCATCGACAAAGGGGTCGTCAGCGAATCCGTGTGGAACGATCACTTCGGGAGTGTGCGACCCAAAGGGGATGGATACGACATCGGGGTACACGAGCTACGGTGAACAAAGAGTGCGGAGCACTTTGCCCAGGGCAGATTGGCCGTGCCCAGCCAAAACAGCGCGAACGTTCAAATCACTGCTTTTTCAAAACATAGGAATTTCACGGACTTAGCACAGGAGGATGCTTGGCATGGTTATTGGAACGTAGGGAGGTCATCGCCTTGATGCGAAAGGAGACCTGCCATGAGTTCCGTACAGTCGCTGATTGCCTCCCTGAAATCAAACCCACCCTCTGCTCGGGAGCGCCCTCTGGAAGGAGTGCCCACTCGCCAGTTTGATTGCCAACACCTTCTGGCCATGTGCAAAGAGGAGGAAGCAAACCACACGGCGAATGTGCCGGAACCGCTCCACATCAGCGATGGCATTCCTGAGCCGACCATCGACGAACAGATCACTCGTCCCTACCCCAGCGAAGATCAGGTTCCGTTGATGGTTCATGCGGAACGAGCGAGCCGACAAGATGCACCGCGTGTGGCGCAAGCCGCGTTGCCAGACCGGACTACGTTGCCCGGTGTGCGGAGTGCACATGCAAGTCGCATGGAAGCCGTGTTGGTGCTGGCTGGCGCAGTGGTGTTGCCCATCTTGACCTTTGGGAGTCTGCATGCCCTGGGGTCCTGTCAGGCTCGGCAAGCGGAGCATGCTCCGGCGCAGATCGCGGCCCCCATTGCGGCGTCGAAGGCTGCATTGCAGCAAAAAGCCGGTCACTCTGCCGCACCCCTGAAACCTGGAAGTCAGTAAACGTACATTTACCTGGCGGGCAAACTTCAAGAAGCGAAAGGAATGCCCGCCCGTGTTGACAGTAGGAGTACCCACCATGTCGATTGAACGCAAACAGTTTGGTGCATATGAAGTTATACGCACTCTTGGTGTGGGCGGAATGGGGGTTGTCTATGAAGCGAGGCACCGAAGGCTGAACAAACGGGTTGCAGTGAAGGTGCTTCATCAAGAGAGAGCGGAAAATCGAGATTTGGTTGAGCGTTTTTTGAATGAAGCGCGAGCGACAAATGAGATTCGACATTCGGGTGTTGTGAAGATTTTTGATGCAGACAGACTTAAAGACGGAACGCCATTCCTCATCATGGAGTACGTGTCTGGACACACGCTGGCAGAGTATCTGCTTCACAAGAAAATCGTCGATTTGGCGGATCTGCTCAGTTTCGGAGAACAACTTGCAGATACCTTGGATGCGGCCCATCGGCACTCTGTGATTCACCGGGATTTGAAACCAGAGAACATCATGTTGGTTCCCAAAGGTGAACCAGTACCGATGCTGACAACGAAAATTCTGGACTTTGGGATTGCAAAACTCACGCGGGCTCTGGGAGGCGGAAAAACCCAGGCGGAGTTTCTGGGAACTCCAAGATATGCGAGTCCAGAACAGATACAGAGTGCGGCGGATGTCACACACAAGAGTGATGTGTACTCCCTTGGGTGCATCCTGTACGAGTGTGCTTGCGGAGAAGTCCCATTCGATGCACCGACAGCACTGCCCATCATGATGGCTCACATTTCCAAACAGCCACAACGCCTGAATGAGCGAACTTCTGCGATTGGTGTGGAATTTGCGGACCTGATCGATCAGATGTTGGAAAAAAATCCCAATGATCGACCTTCCGTGGCGACGGTGGCTAGAATTCTGCGGGAAATTCGCGAACGAGCGGCTGAAAAAACGCGCATCTACGTTGGAGACATCCCGCAGGTCCAGACGAATCCCGCTGTTGGGAGCAGGAATTTGATTCTTCCGAATGAGTTTTCCGTCGGCTTCACGATTCCGGATTCTGGAGGAACTTCGCGATCTTCTCCTTCAAAAGAGTACCCGGTTGCGGTGTTCCAGCGATTGAGGAAGCGCATCGGCCTGTTGGGTTTGGGAGGCTCTGCAATCGCATTGCTGTTCCTATTGATTCTTCCGTTCGCGTTGATCAAGAAAAAGGGGGCCCAACAGAGCGCCACAAATCCGATTTCGCTTCCGACGGTGACATCGCCCCCGCTTCTGTGGGAAACCTGTACCGTGGTCGCAAGTCCGGCTGATGCGAGTCTCACTTTGCAAGATGGGACTGTCCTGGGATTGGGAACGGGGGCCGTCCTTCGTCCAAAGGGGTCTCCTCCGGTTCGTGTTCGCATCGCAGCGGAACACCATGCAGAGCAGGTTGTGGAAGTCGATGACACTTGCCAGGGAATGTTGTCTGTCTCGCTCGCTCAAAACGAGCCGATTCCCCCTCCGTCCACCCCGAAAAGGACGCGCTCCAGACCGGTTGTTTTTTAAGAACGTCCAGCGTCGAGATTTTCGTTTTGCAAGTGACCGTTTTGTCCGCTCCGTCATACGATGGGCGCCATGACAAAAATGGCAGTTGGTTTCCACGCGGATGTGCTTTCGGTCGGTCTTTCTTCGGACGATTCCCAAACCAGAGCAGAATTTTTGCTGGATACAACGGACATGGGTTTGCCGAACGATTGGCTTGCCATGTATGCGGAACGGCTTGCGCGAGCCCATGCGGCGATGGTGGCGCTCGAGGCGGGCGCAATCGCGAACGCAGACGAACAGCGAATGGTGGGTCACTATTGGTTGCGGAATGCGTCGAAAGCACCGACGAAAACCCTGGCTGAAACGATCGAAACGACGAATGCGCAAATCGAACAATTTGCAAAGGCAGTGCATCAAGGCGAGGTGTTGTCCTCGACGAACCAGCGTTTTCGGAAGTTCTTGCTGATCGGAATTGGGGGCTCTGCACTTGGCCCGCAATTTGTCGCGTCGGCACTCGGACAGCCGACCCCTTCCCCCGATTCGCTTGCGCCGTTTTTTTTGGACAACACCGATCCAGACGGTTTTGCGCGAGTCCTCACCCAACTGGCTTCGACGGGAGGAGGTTTGGGGGAAACGCTGGTCCTCGTTGTGTCGAAGTCGGGGGGAACGCGCGAAACGACGAACGGAATGCACGTCACGCGGGCGGCGTTTGCGTCGGTGGGCCTGCCGTTTGCGAGGCATGCGATTGCGATCACCCAAGCGGGGAGTGCGCTGTCCCGTCTTGCACAACAGGAGGGCTTTTTGGCGGTGTTCCCCATGTGGGATTTTGTCGGAGGACGCACGTCGGAACTCTCTGCGGTGGGGCTTTTGCCGGCGGCTCTGCAAGGTTTTGATATCCGGGCACTCCTATCGGGCGCAAAAGCCATGGACGAGGCCACGCGGGACCCCGATCCGTTGCGCAATCCGGCGATGAAAATGGCTGTCTGTTGGCACCATGCTTCGGGAGGCCGAGGCGAACGCGCGTTGGTCGTTCTTCCGTACAAAGACCGTCTGGAACTGTTTGCGCGGTACTTGCAACAGCTCGTCATGGAATCGCTTGGGAAGGAGCTGGATCGGAATGGGAATGTCGTGCATCAGGGGCTGTCAGTCTACGGCAACAAAGGAGCAACAGACCAGCATGCGTACGTGCAGCAACTTCGAGATGGCCCGGACAACTTTTTTGTGACTTTCATCGAAGTGTTGACGGACATTACGTCCCAAAATCCGTTCGTAGGAAAACCCCTGTTTGTGGAAGAAGGGGTCACGTCGGGGGACTATCTGCTCGGCTTTTTGTTGGGGACACGGCAGGCGCTCGCTGAAAAAGGGAGGCGCAGTTTGACCCTCACAATGACCGAGGTATCTGCGCACTCGATCGGAGCACTGCTCGCGCTGTTTGAACGAACGGTGGGCTATTACGCAGAGATGATCTGTGTGAATGCGTACCATCAGCCCGGTGTCGAGGCTGGAAAGCGCGCAGCAGAGCGCGTGTTGAACCTTCAAAAGAACCTTCTTTTGGCCCTCTGTGACACACCAAGAACAGCGCAGGAATTGGCACAGGAAGCGGGTTTCCCAAACGAAGGACTCTGGGCCTTCAAAATCCTGGAACACCTGTCCCAAAACCACCGAATAAGGCGTCTCCGAACCCCCCAAGAACCCCTCACAGAAACCCGATACCACAAGTAACTGCACGTATCTCCCTTCCCGCGCGGGTTTGTGGTATGGGTCGGGATGATGCGAACGGTTGTTTTGATTTTGTGGGTCTTGTTTTGGTGTGCTTGCGTTTCCACGCAAAAGACACAGTTGTCGGCTGTATCACAGAGCGCAGCACCATCAGGACATGTGTTCTCTGTTTCAAAAGCAGATACCCCCGACAAACAGACTCCCGAAAAGCAGAACCGCGAAAAACAGTCGTCAGAAATAGCAACGACTGGGACTGTTTCACATCGGCCTGTGGCTGATGAATGGAATGGAGAGAAGGTTCGGACGCTTCGGAATGGGGCACGCCTTGTGCTGTTGCCCGATGGACTTTCGTGGACGGTGGCCGTGCAGGTGATTGCAGCAGGAGGAGTGGCGGAAGATGGCGCTTTGGGAATGCCAAAAGGGGGAATGCACCTGCTGGAGCGGATGTTGTTTCAAGAAATCGGAAGAAAGGAGGTGGAGCAAATCCGCGCACTCGGGGGGGAAGCCAGCAGTTATACGTCCCTTGATGAAATGGTGTTCACCGTGCATGTTCCCAAAACGGGACTCGAGCTTGCGCGGAACTTTTTGGAACGGTTGTTTTCGGCTGATCGGGCGATGGAACAAGCGGGACTTTTGCGGCAGGCAGAGGAAATCGGTCAGGAGCGGAAGCGGGCGCTTGCAGGGGCCGGTCTCGCCGTCGAGAAACTGCGGGGAATCGTGTTTGCGGGGCATCCGTATGGGGAACCTCTGTTGGGGGAAGGAGCGGTGCTTTCGCGGATGACAGAAGAGCAATTAAAGTCTTTGTGGCGGAAGCACTTTTCGGTGGATCGGCTGTCGGTGGTGGTGTCAGGGGGGTTTGACGAACGGTTTGCAGAGAAGATCGAAACGCTGCTGGACTCGCAGCAGAATCACACGGACCACGAAAAGATTGGGGGGTTGGCAAAAGAGATCGAAACAAAACTGGGGAAGGGGACGCACCTTTCGGTGGAACTTTGGGGGGAACGGGATGCCGTGTTGGCTGTGGGTTTTCAGACGGCAGGAATAGGAACGGGGGCAAAGGAGGCAGCAGCGGGGGCCCTGCTTGCACAAATCCTTTCACAAAGGCTTTCGCGGATTCGGGGGATGTGGGAAGCCACAGCGTCGCACTATTCAGGGCAGTTGGCTGGGTTTTGTTTTGCACAGGGGAAGACGAAACCGGACAAGCTAGAAGCGGCAACGCGGCAGGTGGCAGAGGAACTTGCGCGGATGGCTGATTCGAGGGTGGAATTCGATGGGGCAGAGGTCGATCGGGGGAGGGCGACGCTGCTGGTCCAACACGAAAAAAACCAAACCACACCGCTTTCGCGTGGGAAGCAGGCAGGGCTGTTGTGGGCAGCAGGGTATTCGCCAAAGGAGTATGCGCAGGCGCTTTCTGTGGTGGATGGAACAGACGCAAAACGGGTGCTTGCGGGGAAAGGTCGGGATGCGTTGTCGGTGTTGTGGCTTTTGCCGAGCGTTGGGAATGCGAGAGCGGATGAACAAGCGGTCAATGCAGCTCGCGGGCGGCTTGCGGGGTGTCTGCCTCGTGTGTCGCAACAGAAGGAACCGACGTTTGACGAAGTGCAAAACGGAGTCTGGAAAAAGAAACTCACGCGGGGTCCTGTGTTGTGGATAAAACCGGATCATTCGGTGCGTCGAGTAGGCGCAGCAGCGACGTGGCGTGGCGGTCTGTCTTTGGAGGACGAGACAACGGCAGGTACACATGCTCTTCTGGCGCGGCTGTGGTTCGCTGGCCGTTCTGCAAACGGAACGGTACAGGTGGACATGGATGCGTTCTCGGTAGCAGGAGAATGGGCGAGTGCGAAAAAGGATGCGGGCAAATATGCAGGCAAAAACAGTGAATTGGCGTTGCGGAATTTCTTAGGGGGTCTGACGCCACCGACGCCTGCGGACCTAGAATTTGAGCAGAAGCGGCGAGAACTGGTGTCTGTCGTCTCGCAACGGACAGATGGGGAATTGCTGTTGCAAAGGCTCCTGCGGCAGAGGTTGTATGGGGGCCATCCGTATGGCTTTTCGCCGTCAGTTCAGCAAATTCAGGGGTTGTCGAAGAAACGACTTTTGGATCTGGCTCGGCGAGCGTATTCGACGCACGATCTGACGCTTGCTGTGGTCGGGGACGTGGACCCCAAACAGGTTCTTTCGCAAGTAGAGGCGTTTTTTGCCTGGGCAGAGGCGGGGCAAAAGGGGTCGTCTGTTGAAGCGCCCCTGTTGCCAGCGTTGGGGGTGCCGCAAGAGCACATCGCACATGGTGGGACACAGCCGGCATGGTTGGGGGTCGGATTTCGGACGCCAGGACTCAAGAGCAAGCGAAGATTTGCCCTGGCGGTGTTGGCGGAGTGTCTTTTGGGGGTGCCGGGGCCGTTGCGGCGAGAACTTGTGGATGAACAGGGGGTGTTGTTGTCGTTTGAGGGGCAGCTCGAAGTTCATCGGCAGGGAGGCGCGCTGTTTTTTTTCGGGCGGACGACCCAGAACAAGCTGGAGGCGGCGGAGAGAGCGATCAAGCTTGCGCTGTTTCGGCGGTTGGAAACGCCCCTTTCAAAGGATGAAGTTGCGGCGGCACGCACGAGGCTTTTGTCGCAGCAAATGATGGGTCAGCAACACCGTTTTGAAGCCGCGCTGGCTCTGTCTCGCAGCGGGGCGCTTCTGCAAAACGCGAACGGCCCCGACGACGAAATCGAACAGATCACGGCGGTTACGAGCGAGGACGTTCAAGCAGTGGGGCAAGATGTATTGCAAAAGGATCAGGAGGCCGTGCAAGCGATCGTGCAAGCCGTCGTTCCCAAAACGCATTTTTCCGTCAAACGAAAAGAGGCCGCGCCGCAAAAAAACAAGCGGCTGGCACACGCGGGAACGGGGTCGTTGCGATCGAGCGGTTCATTTGGGAAACATCGTCGCATTCGGTAGGGCATCGGGCAGCAAGAATTGAACGCGACCTTTGCTGTCGGTGAACGCCTCGGCGCGCACTTTGGCGGCCTTCGAGCACGGCAAATCCTTGTGACACGCAACCCCGATGCGAGGCGTCACATCGGGGATTTCGAGCACGCGGACTTTGACTTGAGGCGCAGGCTGCATCGTCGGGCCCATGACCAGGACTTTGGCCAAAGACAGTTGAGGGAGCCGCACGTCTCCGACTTCCACATCGGTGGTTTGGATGCGCACATTGTCGAGGGATGTGCGCGGAGCAGTGCCGAGCACTGGAATGAAATCCAAATCCCAATCGCCGGGGTCGAGCCACAAACCAAAACGGCCTTGATCGTCGGTGGTGGTCAGCGGCTTGGTCGGTTCCAACACCCGTTCGAGGGGATCTCTGCTGGTTGTGTCCGGCAGAATCGGCTGTGCGACGACTTGCGCGCTCGAGACGGGTTCTCCGTTGGTCGAAAGAAGTCGGCCCAACAGACGAGCCCGCGTCGGCAACGTCAAGGAGGGAAGCACGCCCTCTGTCGGTCCCACCTGCACGTCGCGCACGGTCGAGGCATACGACGCACCGGGCGGACTCGCCACCGACACGCGATACGTCAGGTCTTTGCCTCCGCTCGGCGCGGGCACGAGCCACAATTTGGCCACGCCCTGTGCATCCGCATCGGCCTGCGCGGTGTACGTTACCTGCACACCTGCGGGCGTCGTCGCGTCCTCCAAGTGGATTTGAGCCAGCACGCGCGCCGATTTGGCTTCCTCGGTGGCCCCGCTCGGAGACAGCCCACGCAGCGGCAACATAAACGGCACAGGCGTGCGCTGCGCTGGCATCACAAAATGGACCTGTCTATTCGTCCCCACATCGGGCACCGGCACAGTCGCCATCATCGATGGCAAAAGCGCCTGCGCCGAGCTTGGTCTGACGACGACGCGCAACTGGCTGCTCGTTTTGGGGGACAATGTAGGATCGATCCACACACGATACGTGCCTCCCGTGCCGTCCGTCGCGGTCAACGACTGCGCCGAAGTCGAGACAATCTGGTTGGTTTCATCGAACACCTGGATGGTCATTCCGCCGACGCCTTCCCCGAGCGCGTTCACGATGCGCCCGGAAAACGAGGCCAGTTGATTTTGCGCACGCAGTTTCAGCGGAACCTCGACATCGCTTGCGACGATCTGTGAAAACCAAAGCGGCGGATATTGAGCAGCCTGCGCCACGTCATCGAAGCCGACCCACAATTTGTAGGGTTGTTCCTTGGGTTTGGCCGGCGTGGGCACGCGCAGAAGGTACGTTCCGGCGGTTTTCTCGGCGGTCTGCGTGTCAAAACGATAGTCGTCTTGGCCTGGGATCGCGCTCGGCAAACTCGCTTGGACCCGCGCTCGCGGAATCGCTCGATTGTCCGCCGTCGTCAGCAAACCCGACAGAAGCGACACCGCCCGGAACCTGAGCACCGCCGAACCGGTCCCGTCAAAATCGAGCGACTGTCCTTCCTGGGGCATAAGCAGGTAGTGCGGATCGACGCCGGGCCGGTCGCCGCTGTCTTTGGGCCAAAGCTGCACGGCCCAAAACGGAGAACTGTGCGCAGGCGGACAGGAATGCTCCCCCGAGCAAGCGATGGGGACCGAAGCCGCTTCCTCGCCACAGCCGGAAAGAAGCCACGGCCCGACGCACAGCAGGCGTTTGAGTGTTTCGATAAGCATAAGAAGCCCTCACAAAAGAGAACAAAAAACAGTCTAAGGGGGACAGAGTATCGTCCAATAGTGGTTTTGGTCCACTTCGCCCAAACCCTCGGGCCGCACGCCGCCACGATCGCGAAAACCGCCAGACGCAACGACCGGAACCGCGTACACAATCGCGCCCGCCGGAACCATCGTGCAAGGCAGAACCGGCTGCGAAAATTGAAGCGTGAAACTGCCTCGCAAAGCGTCCGCGGCCTGGGCTGTTGCTTGTTGCGACCAGCGTGTGACGTTCGGATTTTCCAGATTCAGCTCGCAACACGTTCCGTTGATTTGCAGATAGAGCCTCGCCGCCACTTCGGGATTGCCCGAAATCACATCCACCTGAAACGTGTACTTTTCCAAAAGCGACGTGGCTCGCTGCGCGCCGAAAGGCGGAATCGCCGCCTGCAGGACCAGTCGGTTGTCTGGTTCTTGCGTCGGTTCCTGTTCCAATGGCAGGGGGATGAGACATCCCGACAGCAACCCACATGCCAAAAAACCGAGCAGACCCCTCATGAACCCACTCCGACACACCCTCGTCCGGTGCGCTGCCATTTGGATCGGCTGGTTGGGTTGGTCAGGGCTCATGTTCTTTCAGCCTATCACTACCAAATCTAGGCCCCTGTTCGCCCTGGGTTTTGCTGGTTTTGGGAGTTTGTGGTTCAGCGGCAGAGTGAAGACCGGGGAATCAGCCGCGTTTTGGGAACGCAAGCAGCTCGTGGACCGCAACGCATACCGACTTCTGACCGTGCCGCTCTCGGCTTTTGACGTTGTGGAGCGCGTGCAAAAGCTGCGTCGCACGGTGGACGATGCGCGCAAGCGGCACAAAATCGAGCGCCTGCGCCGGCTCGGGCGGATCAGCCACGCAGCGCGCGTTCGTATCCAGCGCGTGCGCATTTCGGCAACCGATGGGCCGCACCGGATAAATGCTGCACACCCCGTCCACAAGAAACGCGCACGGAATGGCCCGCCGAAAGTGGTTTTGGTGCAGTTCGTCATACCCCGCCTGATCACCCTCCACAAACGCGCGCTGCGCCCGTTCCGGCACGTCGCCCGCTTGCGCTTTCCAGGGTCCGTAAGCTGACAGGAATGCGGCCAGAGTCTGTGCTTGTTCCGGCTTGCGCAAAAACTCGACGATGCGAAGCGCCTCTGGCTGGTAGCAGACCACGAGCACGTTGCAACAGGAATTGCACCCCTTTTGACAAACCACGCGAAAACCTTGCCGTTCGGCTTGCGCATCGCGCGCTGCAACACCCTCTTCGACTTCTTCGGCCAAGGCTTGCGCAATCGCGATCGTTTCCTCTGTTGAAACTGGCGTGGCGTAGCGTTTCTTGCCTCGCGCATACGCCGGGTCAGTTATCAGTTCGTCACAAATCCGCGCCAATCTTTCCGTATCCAACATCGCTCCCGAGTATACGAGCCAGACTCCTTAAAAAACGAGGACACATTCAGTACGCATGAGGAGTCCCCCTTTTCAAATTCACCCTTTCGCCGGAACAAAAATCCCAAGCCTCGTCCGTCCCGCTCGGGGGTCGTTTTCTGCGGCGAGTTGGCCACACGCGGCGGCGATATCGTCTCCGCGCGTTTTGCGCACATAGGTCGTAAAACCCAAGCGCATGCACTCGGCTTGAAAAGCAGCGACCGTCTGAGAAAGGGGCCGTTCGTACCGCGAAAGAGGATGCGGATTCCAAGGAATCAGATTCAACTTCACTGGAATGCCGGACAGGAGTTTGGGCAACCGGCGGGCGTCGTCGAGGCTATCGTTGAGACCCCGCAAAAGCACGTACTCGATGGTGATCCTTTGCCGTTTGTCAAGAGGAAATCGACGCAGCGCGGACAGCAGGACGGACAAAGGATATTTCCGGTTGATCGGCATGATCTGGTCGCGCACAGCGTCGGTCGTAGCGTTCAAGGAAACCGCCAAATTCACACCGAGTCCTGCCGCGCCGAAGCGTTCAATCGCCGGAACCAAGCCCGCCGTGGATACGGTGATGCGCCGACGGGAAAAACTCCGGCCCAGCGGGTGAAGCAAAATGCGGAGCGCAGCCACGACCGGTTCCAGATTGTGCAAAGGCTCTCCCATTCCCATCAGCACCAGATTCGTCACCACGTCGCCACCGGCCAGCCTCGTTGGATCGTCTGACGGCAAGCTTCGCAACAGTGCTTCCGCCTGATAGACCTGCGAGACGATTTCTCCCGCCGAGAGATTGCGACCGAAACCCAGCTTTGCCGTCGCGCAAAAATCGCAGTCCATCGCACAACCCACTTGCGACGAAATGCACTGCGTCATTTTCTTGCGCTCCCAAGGCGTTTCTTCGTCGGAATCCTCGTCGTCTTCGCTTTCGAGATCGCACCCGGACAAACCGATCGGTTCGTTCGTTTGCTCCGTCGGAAGAAGTCGCGCGTCGTCGTCGGGAATGAGCACACTTTCGATCAAACGACCATCCGTCGTGCGAAACCGAAGTTTTCGCGTCCCGTCGGCTGCAAGCTGCACTTTATCGACGAAAAGCGAACGGACTTGAAGCTGATTTTCCGCCGACAAACGCGCTCGCAGTTTCGCGCTCACGTCGGTCATTTCCGAAAAATCCGTCGCGCCGCGCGCATGAACCCATCGAAAAATTTGTTCCCCTCGATATCGCTTTTCGCCGATCTGCTGCATGAACGCCGTCAGGTCGTCGTAAGTTTGACCTCGCAAATCGAGCCCGCTTGTCGGCGAAGGCGTTTTTTCAAGCGATGGAGTGTGCGTTTCCGGGGAAGGACCAGTCATCGTGCGCGCAGTCTACAAGACCGCGCGTCAACGAAGAAGCAGGGCGGCGGCGATTCCAACCAAGGACAAGATCATCACGGCGATCGACACCACAACCACCATCGACTTGTTTCCGCTTGTGATTTGCGGTGGGGGCAACTCCGGTTCGGGTTCGGGCGGAAGTTGCGCAAACGGTGACATCCCCGCTGCGCCCGGTGCGCGAATCAGGGTTTGCGCCAAGCGCGGCGGAATCGCGTTCCCTTTCGAGGGCGTCAGCGTCGGTGATACCTGCGCCGCTGCCGAACCGGAAGGAGGGGTTTTCGAGGGTGTCACACCCGATGTAGGAGGCGGACTCCCATTGCTTTTGGATGCCGACCCCGCTGCGCCCCCAGAGGTCGTCGGCCACTTCGAGGAATCCTGAGCCATGTCCACGGCACCGGTCACATCGAATTGACCTCCGGGCTGCCCCTTGAACACCGGCGCTTCCGCAGCTTTTTCGTCGCCAAATGCAGGCCGGAGCGAAATCCGAAACGTGCCCTCGGTCCACGTTCCCAGTTTCGACATCGCCGAAATCGCGCTCTCGCTTTGACCGGCGATGAGCGCACTTTCCGCTTTCCCCAACGTGAAGCGCACTTGCGCACGCTCTCCCTTCATGTTCAGAAGTTCGACATCCGCCGAAAGATGGTTGTCCGAACAGAGCGAATAGATCGAGGTCACTTGTCCAGCGCGCAGCGAACCAGACAGCTCGACGCCCTGCGTCAGGCGGCCCTTCCAGTCTGGAATGCGTTGCTCGACGACAAACTGGCCATCGTTCCAAAGCGGAAGCGATCGTGTGCCCTGATCGCCTTCGTTCTCGATCGGTTCGCCCCCAATCCAGGTCAGATCGAGCGACTGCGCGCCCTGCGTGAGGCGCATGTTTCCCGTCAGCCGCAGGCGTTGACAACGCTCGTAAAGCTGCCGAATAGACGTTTCTTTTAAGGTACCGGCCCAGCGAAATGCGCTGTCCTTGCTAAGAGCTTGCGACATGGAAAGAAAACCCCGCAAAATCGTACCGCGCGAGCGACGGAGCGGTCAATCTCGGCAAATGCGTAGCCAGCGTTTTATGGTTTTTTTTGGCACACGCCATGACCCGAATCGAGGCGCGCGGCTGGGTCCACAGGAATGAACAGCCAGTCGTAGGAATCCTCCCACAGGGCGAACCTGAGCACCCCGAACGCGGACTCGATGCGCACTTCGCTGTTGGGTCTGGGTGGCAAAAAACCATACATACCCGCTCCCCCCGTTCCCACCACAAATTCGCGCGGTCCAAGTGGGTCTGCCGTCCCATCGTGCCTCTGCCGTGCAAAGCGTTCATACCCGTGGTCATGGCCCGAAAGCACCACGTCCGCGCCGTGTTCAAACAGCGTTTTCCACAGGTCCGCCATTTTCGGATCGTTGCCATGTCCCGCCGAGCTGGAAAACACCGGATGGTGCCAATACGCGAGCACACAACGACTGCTTTTGTGCGCCTGCAAGTCCAATCGCAACCAACGGTCTTGCTCGCTTCCTGTTTGCGCATCTACGTTGCTGTTCAGCGACACCATGTGCCAGGTTCCCACATCGTAGGAGTAGTACCCCTTTCGACCACCCCCAGCCCGGCCCCCGTAATATCCAAAGTACCCCGCCGCATCCGGCGTCCCGTAATCGTGGTTCCCAGGACACGGATAGGTCCTGTCCAAAAAGGTCCCCCACGTTGGTGCGTAGCAGTTTGAAAATTCGGTCTCTGTGCCGGAATCGTAGACATTGTCCCCGAGGGTGTAGACGGTGGCCTCTGGGTTGGCGCGGATGAGTTTGGCGGTTTGTTCTGCGGCAGTGTTTTGCGGGGCTTCTGCACCACACTGTGCGATGTCTCCGGCCCCGATGAAGTAGAAGGGTGTTTTGGGAAGCGTTTGGGAGGACGACGAGCCGCAACCTGCGCACAACACCGCTGCGACACCCCCCAACGCGCGAAACGAAAACATCAACGCGACGCGATTCAATCACCAACCTTTGAAAAGCTTTTTCGCTCCGTTCAATGCGCCGGAGGCCATATTCCCGACGGATTTACCGACTTTGCTGACGGCTCCGCCAATGGCTTTGCCTGCGCCTTTTGCGAATTGTCCGACGGGGCTGTCTCCGATGGCTTTCAAACCGCCGCCGACTGCGCTGCCTATGCCCGAGGCTGCTTTGCTCGCAAATTCGCCGATTTTCTTCGCGCCACCGTCTTTGAGCCAGTGCGCCGCGCCCGCCATGATGTCGCCGCCGACGCTGATGAGACCTGCGCCCGGAATCGGCAAGCCACCGACGATGTTTGTCACCGTGTGCAAGCCTTCGATCACCGCGCCGCCCATGTCGCCCTTTTTCAACGCTTCATACGTCGCTTTGCCGCTTTGGAACGCCGAAATCGCCGCCGACGCCATGTTCAAGCCCGGAACGATTTTTCCGGCGAACTTGGTCGCGATCTTGGTTGCGCCGTCTTTTGCGCCTTCCACAGCGACTTTTTCGAGCAGTTTCGAGCCGACGCCGCTGCTCAGCAGTTTTTCGCCGCCTTTTTCCAAAAACCCATGCAGCGGTTTCAAAACCGATGCTGCCTTGCTCCCGAGCATCGATTCTTTGAGCATCCCGCCCGACAGTTTTTCGATCATGCCTGCGCCGGGGACACCCTCGGTGATGACCTTGCCGATCGTGTTGGAAAAGCCCGAAATTTTCTCGGGCAGAGACACCAAATTCTTGATGCCTCCCACGCCCGACTTGAGCATGTCCATGCCCTTGTCCAGACCGTCCTTTTCTTCCTGTTTTTCGTGTCCGCCCGGCCCCTCTTCCCCTTCGGCCCCCTCTTTGTCCCCACCGCCGCCAAACAACGACTTGATCGCCTTCAGTCCGTGTTCCCCCGCCGACATCAGCGGATTTTTCAGTTCTTTGGCATCCCCCTTGCCGTGCAGCAAATCCCATCCGGCTTTCAGGTCTTTGAACATCCCGAAACCCGTTTTGAGCGGCGACAACCCCTTCCCGATTTCCTTTCCACCGGCCAAAAGGTGCTGGACCATTCCTTTTTCACCTTTGAAGAAACTCGCAGCCCCATCCAGCATCCCGCCACCAACGTGTGCGGCTCCATCCATCAGGCCATGCAGAATGTCTCCCCCTGCGTGGGCCATGCCGTGCACCGCGCCACCCGCAAGATCGCCCGCAGCCGCGCCCATTTCGCCGTGCTGCGCGTGACCCCACGCATCGTGCGCCCCGTCTGCAACGTCGTGTGCGAGGCCATGCGCCCCATGCATCACACCTCCGGCCACGTCTCCCACGCCATGACCGATTCCACCCATCACATCTCCAGCCGCCTCCCCCATTCCTCCGAAATGACTGCCCGCCGCAGAACCCAATTCGCCCATCCCGTGCATCAAGTGACCTGGCGCTTCGACGATCGAAGAGAAGAACGACATGGAAAACCCCTTCTAAAAATGAACTCCTTTCGATTATCGGAGCACGGGCTTTTTGAGTTTCCCCTCTTCGCGGTCTGTCCCCAAAAACAGCCTGCTATCCCCCGGTTTCCGCAAGTTTGTCTACCGCTCTGCGAGCAAAGAACACCATGCCGCACGCCGTCGCTGCATCCAGCAGAAACACCGCCAAAAAGCCGCGATACGGCAACACGAACAGAAACACCCCCAAATATCCCAGTGCGCTAAATCCCTTCAAAAACAGAAGCGGCACCAGCACCACAAAGTACTTCCGCACGTTCCACAAAATCAGACCACACATGAACGCCAGCGTCATCACATTTCCCGACGCCAGCACCCGCCAAACCAGCCCTAGTTCTGCCGCGCGCAAAGGATATGGGCCATCCCCCAACATGCGCCCCACTTCCTCGAACCGATCGATCGCAAAGTCTGGCGCAAACAGATAGCAGGTAGCCGGAAACGCGAAATTCAGCACCAACACCAAATAGAACAGCCGAAAGGGGCCCCAAGGTTTTTGTGTGTCATCCATTCGCACCACATACCCCGTTTCCTTTCCTGTGAAAAGACAGAGTTTTGGCATTCTGCCGCTGGTATGCAGACATGCCTTTCCCGCAGCTTGGTGCGCTGCATCATGTGGGAGTGATATAGGGGTCGCTTATGGATCGTCTGGGATTCGTTTGGGAATGATGGAGAAATCTCTTGGAATTACGGGGCCGGAGTAGATAGGAATTTCTTGTTGTTCACGTCGATGCTCCACACTTCATAAAGACCCGTCTCGCGGTCTCCGTGCGGTGTGAATGAGACGACTCCGGTGGTTCCCTGGATTGCCAGGCTGCTTTGCGAAGAGAGCCGGTTGCAGGAATTCAGAAAGTTGTCCTGTCCAATTTTCAAACGCTCTTGCGGAGGACATTGGGAATTGTTCATGCGCAGCAAGTACTCCGATACACGTGCCGGAGTGACCGTTCCCGCTGCACAAACAGCCGCGCCCACCGCGTATGCAGCGTCATAAGCGTAAAAGGAGTACACCGTGGTTGTTGGATCGGTGGCGCCTTGCCAACGCTGGTTGAATTTGGCGACAAAGGTGGTGTATGCGGCACTCCCAGAATCGACGGCAGGCGCAGTTCCCTTCACCCGCTGTAGATTCGTACCCATCGACGGAATCCCTTTGTTCAATAGATCCAATACTTTGCTGTTTTTTGCTGCGTCCCCCATCAAAATGGGCATCGTGGGAGACACCGTTCCATACCCATCCATTTGCGCAAGGAATTTGTCCGAAAACAGGTTTGTCACCGCTACCAACGCTTTTGGTGCGACCCCACCTCGAAGTGTCCCAACCGCTGCAGTGAGCGTCGTTTCTGCCGCCGCTTGATCGGTACCCACAGATTCCTTGTATGTCAAAGACGGTTTTGCAACCAAACCGGCTTTCGATCCAAGCACGGATGACAACATCCCCTGTCCATAGGGGTCATCCACCACAATCATTCCGGTTGAGGTTTCAGACCCAGGAGGAATCAACCCCGCGAGCACTCTGCCTTGCAGAATATCGGAAGGAACCGTGCGGAAAAACAAACCCTGGCCCGGAAGGTCTCCGATCGATTTTGCAGAGGCAGACCAAGACATGATGGGAACCTTCTGTTCCAACACCTCCGCAGACAAAAGGGTCACATTTCCCGATCCACTGGGTCCCACGACTGCGGCCACCTTTCGATCGTGAACCAGTACCTGATAGGACTTCAACATGTCCGCAGGGGTTGCGCTGGTTTCGCACACATGCAGCGCAATCGGAGGCTTTCCCGAAGCCACCAAACCGACGTTCATTTCCTCGATCGCTAGCTTCACAGATTGGAGCCGAATCAGGTCGTTTCCGGTCACCGTGTTCACAAGCGTTCCGATGGGAGTCGCCGACGCTGGTGAGTTGTTGGGAAAGACCTCTTGGCACAATTTCGCGCGTGGCGATCCGACAACGCACATGTTGTCACTGCAAGACAGCGCTTGCCCGGTTGATTCTGCGCGCCCCGCGCAGTCCGAATCCTGCTGGCACTCGGCGAAATTTTTGCAGCCTCCTGCGGACAGGAGGACTCCCAATGCCACAAAAAGGGATGACATCGTGTTCATCAAAAACCTCCTCGTACCGATCCCAGAAAACCCCTATCGCTGACAGAAAAGGACGGAACGATGCGAAACGTGCTGGCAGTTTTCGTCTTCTTTGCGTCGTATTCTTTCAATGCTTCGCGATTCTTCAAAATACCGAGCACGATCAGCGTGCCTCCAGCTCCTGCAAGAGCGGCCCCCGCGATTCCAGAGACCGTTGCACCGATTTCGTAGCTGCGTGTCCGGTCGCGATACGCGAGCTTGTCAAATTCGTCCACAGTTCCCCCGAAGTCCGAAAACGAACTGGAAGTGAGGCCTCCTAACGCTGCTCCTACCACAATTCCCGCAACGCCCACACCGGCCAGAATGCCCCCAGTCACAAGAAGTGCCTTTCCTGGTTTTGGAGGAGGCGGAGGCGGTCCATTCGCGGCAACAGGCGCATCGTCGATCAGAGCCCGACACTCACCAATGTATTGCTGTACTTTTTTCCCCGTTTCGGGGTCGAGTTTCGTTTCTGCTTTTTGGAATCGTTCGTAGTACGCGACGGCTTCTCTTGGACGCCCGAGCTTTTGCAAAGTACGCCCTATGTTGACGAGCAGAATCGACATCTGTCGCGAATCGTAGGCCGCTTTGAACTCTGTAAGCGCCTCGTCAAAGGACTCCTGTTTGTACGCCGAAATCGCTTTTTGATAGTGTTCCCTGCAAGCATCATCCCGGTGGCAAGCGTCGTCGGGAGCAGCCTGCGCAAAAACAACGCCCGGTGCTGCACCCCCAAAAAGCAAGAAGCCCCAAAACAGTGTCCGTTGGGAAACGGACGATTTAGTCAACCATTTGAATGCGACCATGTTTGGCTGGTTCCTTAGAAGGCTGAGAAGGAGTCGGTGTGGGTGTCGGTGTCGGTGTCGGATGCGATGGCGAAGAATCACCGGCGGACTGCGTAGTTGCCACTGCACCGGTTGCAGACCCGCCGTGTTTCTTTCCCTTGCCTGTCTTTTTCCCGGAAATCGGCGGGGGAACCGGGGTGGAAACGACAGGTATGGATTCCGTTGTCGCGGTTTGTCCCATCGACTTGAGCGTTTCGGAGTGGTTCGCGTTTTCCGATTGATCGATCGAGACCACTTTGTCCGCATACCCGTCAAGTCTCAGAATCACGATCAGGTGTCCCGACGCTGCAAGCTGGCTGAGGGTCCACGGCGTTTTGCCCAATTCCTGCTTGTCCGCAGCGCGAATCACTTTGGCCCCTGAAGGCTCGGAATCCACGGAAAAGCGGACCATTTTTGCAACAGGAGTCGTGACAACCGGTTTCTGCAACGCCCGCGTCCCAAACACACCAGCCGCCGCCAGAACAAGACCAAAAACCAACAGTCCTGCCCACAATGCACCTCGGCCTTTTTGCGGACCTACTTGTGCAGCAGACTGCCCCAGTGTCGTCGCTGCCGAATTGCTCAAGCCCGGATGGCTCGACCCTGGCGCAGGCGCTCCCACCTGCGATTGACCGACCATTCCCACTTGCGATTGGCCGACCATTCCCACTTGCGATCTCGCGATGGCCCCCACCTGCGATTGGCCGATGCCGGGGATGAGGCCCGTTTGCCCTCCTACACCACCCGAAACATAGGGAATGGGGGTCTGTCCCTGCGTAATCGGCCCAACCGCACCCGAATGAATCGACCGCAGTTGTTCAAGTGCCTGAACCACCTGCGCCATGGGTGGACGTTCCTGCGCGTCTTTCGCCAACAGCGCATGAATCAAGTTCGCCAGCTCGTCAGGGACCGAGGGGTCCAGTTCTTTGATGAACGTCGGTTTTTCATAAATGTGCATCGCCATGATCGCCCCCGACCCGTCCGCCAAAAACGGCGGTCGCCCCGCGAGCATTCGATACAACATCACCCCCAACGAATACACGTCCGCCTTGTCCGTAATGACGCCCGACCCCTTGCACTGTTCGGGAGACATATACAGCGGCGTGCCCACCATCATCCCCGTACTCGTCTGCGAGGCCACCGCCTCCCCGTTCTTGCTCTGAGACGCTAGCTTCGCAATCCCGAAATCCAGAATCTTCGCCCGCTCCCCCCCAGGCGCCTCCGGGTCCGAAACAATCATCACATTGTCCGGCTTCAAATCTGTCAACCACAAACTTACATTCCCGTCGGGAAATTGTAAAATATGGCGGCATAAATGCTCTATAATAATTGACACAGGTCGCCTTTTATGTGTATCTCGAATTACATTATGTGAACGAGATACCAAAGTAGAATTTGACCGGGATGAAAGGAAATCAGCAACATCCGCATTCATTTGAACACAGTTAGCCATATGCTGTTATTTATGGGGTGAGTGTACCACAAAAAGCCCAACCGATTCGGCGAGCACGATAAATGGGCACAGGTCGTTGCGATACAACACGATAGCATGTGAGGTTGTCCATCGATTGCGTTACGCAGTGCTGGCTTTCAAGGGGCTGGTGAGACGTAGTTGTGAACGGTTCCGCGTGTGCGACCGGAACCAACGGATGTCACGCAGCGTGACTATCTAGATGAGCAAAGCTATGTGTCGCGAGACGTAGATTTGAGCACAAAGCCCTCATCGCTGCGTGGTTAACTTCCGAAATCGTGCAACAAGAAGAAATCACAGTAGTCTGACTTTCTCGAAATTGCCTAACTTCTCATTGCTGACAGGACGCCACGACGAGAACGCGAGCGAAGATAGGTTCGCAATGAAGTTCAATTCACAATAAAAATTGTCTAAACCGATGAAATGAAATGGAACAAAATTCAATGGTCTGATGGAAAGAAAAACCTCTTTCTCTCGATACGCACATGTCGTGTAATATAATACATGTATGAGGGATTATCTCATGGTCATACACAATTGAGAAGAAGAACAAACCATCCAATTCCTGAAACAATTGCTAAGTAGATGATTTTAATTGGATCAAAATTAAGGCCGAAATTCGGACACTTTGTGATGGTAAGTGCCTAACTCATCGGCAATTCAAGACGACTCAGTGCAGTGATGACACGCTGTGCGGTCTTGGCTGTCGCGCAGTAGATGCGCGCTCGTTTGCCGGGCTGGTAGCGGAGAGCGCGTCCAACCATCTGTACGAGCAGGATGTCAGAGTGGCTGCTGCGGTCGATCCACACGCTTGCACACGGCTTGCTGTCGAAGCCCTCGAGCAACATGCGGTTGACGAACAGCACGTCGATTTGTCGCGACTGCCAACGCAGGATAGCTGCAAGGTTGTGCGCTTCACCTCGATTGATGCCGATCCAGTCGCTCGCTGGTGTCTTGGCGCTTTGCTCTGCGCTGTGGCGGTTGCTCTCGCAGAACACGAGGCCAAACGGCCCGCACGGCTGGCTCCACGGCAAAATCTCAAACTCACTGGCTAGGTTGAGCCGCTGCGCTTCTGAGAGCGACATAAAAAAACGATGGGAATCCCCGAAAAGCGTCGCACAGCCAGGCGACCATGGCGTTGCGGTTAGACCGACGACGCGCTCGAAGCCGCGCAAGACAGACAGGAAGGCAGGTGCGTTGAAGTTCGAGTGATGCGCCTCGTCAATCAGGCACAAGGTTTCCGTTTCAAACTTGGCGAGACGGTTGATCAGCGTCGGCTGACTGGCCAATACAATTCGTGCAGCCGGGTTAGCGATTCGATCCGCTTGCTCGACCGCGATCGGAATCCCCGTAACAGCCACCAATCTGCGATAAAACTGGCCAAGTATTCGCGTGTTTGGCACGCAGACCAGGCTCTTGCGATGGTTCTTGGAGTTAACCCAATAGACAGCCGCTCTCACAGCAATTTCGGTTTTTCCCGTGCCTGGAGGTATAGCTACAAGCACTCTGCCAGAATTTTCGTGAAATAGACAATCTTTAACGATCGTTATGGCTTTTTGCTGATGTTCCCAAAGCATTCAGAATCTCTCGGATATATCGCCAAATTCTGACTCGACAGGTCGTACAGCAAAACAATTTCTTGCGTGGGGAATACGAGGCGATCGGCTCGCCACACGCTTTACACCGTCTTTGCATACCGACGCCTCCAGTATCGTTTCATCGCCACCAAAATCTTTGTCGGCAGTACAAATAAATCGTTGCGTTCAAAGTGTGCCGCCTCCTGCGAGAGGTACACATGAAGCATGCGTATGTTGTTTGGCTGCAAGGTGCCCGAAGCGGCGCGCGTCCTCGAGGTCAAATCGAATCCAGGGGGAGCTGGCCGCCCCCGAACGATCTTTCGTGGTCCGCTGGATGAGGCCGGAAACTACACGCTCACCGAAGACGCCGTGATCGATGCAGTGTGCGCAGACCCACGATTCTGGGATTGGGTATCGGTGCAGCAGCGGTCACGACGTTTGCTATCACAGGCTGGTGTCGCAGATGGCGGGGTTGTCACGCTGCGTTTGACAGTCAGTTTCCTCAATCAAGATGGAAGCTTGGCCGTCCTTGACGAAGGAACCGGAGCAACGAGTTTTAGTTGCCCTGATACTTGGGAATTTCACAAGACAGCCAGCATGCACAAGGACACCGATCCTATGACACTGGTTATCGAATTAAGCAAAGCAATTGTTGAACAGCAAAAGCTGATGCCTGAAGTCATGGTTCGGATGTTTAAGGAGATGTCTGAGAGTGGCCGAGTGACGATACAGACTTCAGCCGCAGAGAGTGCCAAATTACTTCAAGCCAGCATTGAGCCACTTAAATCACAATTGGCAATTATCGAGAAATCGCATACACATGAAAGCACGCGCGCAGACCGAGCGAGCGATGCAGTCATCCGTATGCTGATGTCTGATCCAAA
>Ga0268298_10000759_pt1 | contig 40373 bp, 32 predicted proteins | sample WWTPWeurt_MetaG_FD_194462 | JGI IMG/M metagenome (GOLD analysis project Ga0268298, IMG submission 194462) | Activated sludge microbial communities from WWTP in Nijmegen, Gelderland, Netherland - WWTP Weurt | ecosystem: Engineered > WWTP > Aerobic digester > Activated sludge | place...
AATTTTGGGCCAGCGGTCGGGTGTGCGGACAATGCGTTTAATGGAGGGGAAGCCCTTTTTGTCTAAATAGGCTGAGACAGCCACATTGGCCGCTATCATGAAGTTCTCGATTAAGTCTCGGGCCGGGTTCTCTTCCACCAGTTCCAGATCCAAGACCTGTCCTTCAACCGCCACGGCTCTAGCTTCTACGGTGCGAAGAAAGAGGGAGCCGTGTTTTTGTCTCAAATTGAAAATCTGCTGCTTGACGTGATTTTGCAAAAGGAGCTGCTCGGTCAAACCCTTTACTTTAGCCACTTCTCTCGGTACGCCAATTTTGCCGTCCAGCCAGAGCCCAATTGTCTTATAGTCCAATTGTGCTTTGTTGGTGACGAAGGCGCGGTAGACATGGCTGTCTACCACATGTCCATGATTGCCCAGGTGCAGCTCGTAAACTACCGCCAGTCGCTCCTGACCGGGCAAGAGCGAGGTCATGTCGTATGAAAGCTCGTCGGGCAACATGGGGAAATTGATTACACCCATATAGACGGAAGTGGTGTTCTGTCTGGCGCTTTCGTCGATGGGGGATTTGTGAGCGGCAAAACTATCCACGTCGGCAATGGCGATAAGCACTTTGGTGCTGCTGTGACTGGTTCTCTCCACGAACTCGATCTGATCAAGATCTCGGGAGTCCTGGTTGTCTATGGATGACCAGAGCAGATGCCTCAAGTCGCGAGTCTTTTCACAAGCAAAGCTCTTGAGCCCCTGCCCGTTGTCGTATTGTTTCAAGAGACGCACAACTTGTTCGTGAACTTCCGGGCTGAAGACCGCACGCAGTCCGTTCAGGGCCATTTCCAGTTTGGCCCGATCTCTTAGATCATGCTTGAGATGCGGCACCTTGCTAAAGAGATTATCGTGGCTCTGCCCTTGATGGTTGTGACCATGACCGTGGTTCTTGTGATCGTGCCCATGGTCACGATTGTGGTCGTGGTGCTGGTTATTCGAGCCTTTGTCTTTCTTCCTGGGCAAGTAGGGCCTCCCTTTCCAGTCGAAAGGCTATAGTAAAACCTCGGCACCGTCAATACAGTAAGGCGGTGGAGCTTTTGAAATGAGGTGAGATGGCACGATACAGCGAGCATCGTGCCATCTCACCTTCGTGATTGAATTTACTTACGGCAAATGCCCGTAGATGAGGCATTTGCCAAATAATTCGCCAAGTTTTGCCAAACAATTAGCAAAAAAGTCTGCCAAATAAAGAGCAAAGTTACACCAGTTCTTTGAGTGATTTTGGGCTGGTGTTTGTAACGCTCCTGCTGCAAACCCTGACTCTCCGCTAGTTGGCGAACCAGCAATTTTCATTACAGTTGAGGTGGAATCTAAAGGCAGTGTAGAGATTGCCTGGCTTGATGCCGGTTCTTACACAAGTCTTAGAGAACGTAAATTTAGAGAGTGATGGTAAAGCCTGAAAAGGAGGCTTTTGATCGGACAGGGTGAAGTGTATTTCATGGCTCTTATTTCGACAGGCACAACCAACAACCCCTTACCAGGCAATCAGTTTCAAGCGAAGCATCCCGGCGATCCAGTCGCTCTGAGTTTGCTGCCGGTCTGTAAGTGCCCATGGATACATCCATTCAACAACCCAAAAGGTAACAAACAATGAAACGAACATTCAAAAGCCTCCTGGCGGTAGCCGGGCTGGCATTCATCGGCTTGGGCTCTTTGCTTACAGCCGCTCCTGCCCAGGCTTACACCACAAGGGATTCCGTAAGCAATGGAATTACCTGCAAGCAGTTTTACGGCGAAGCATACCCTCACAATTATAACTTCTACTACTGCGCAAGCCAAGCCTATTGGACAACCACCGGTAACGAAATTTATGTCAGCAGTAAACGCTATAATCCGACCGGTGCCAATCCTTTTGGCGCCACCATGTCTGCTAACAACATTGAGATTTTTGTTTTTGAGAACATGGCTGAGTTTCAGACTTTCTTCGGCTATCTTATCCTTCCTCCTGGACTAAGTGCAGAGAGCGATGCCTTCTCAGAATTTGCCCCTTTAATCAAAACTCCAAATACGACAGGAACTGGTGCGGGGCAATATAGTGGGATTCGCCCCCGTATAGTGCTTTTCCGCGCGAGATACTTCCCTCCGAATCCACCCTACCCACAGCTTGTTGTTCCATTCAAAATGCCTTACAGCCTTGATCATGAGGTGGGACACTTTATCGACCGGTATATTCCGCCACCATTCAACGGACCGCGCCAAGCTATTACAAACTTGCTGGTATACAAGCCGCCATTTGTGCAACTTGTCGAACAAGACAAAGCGAGATTGGTAGCTGGTTCTGGCATAAACTGGGTACTTTGCCAGAACGTTTTTGTGAGTGACACACGCGTTTGTTCAAATGGAGCGCCAAAGGCCGCTTTTGTTGGCAAATCTCCGTGGGAAGTTTTGGAAATCTTGAATCCGTACTATTTCACTGTGACCGGTATCAATACTCCACTGTGGGCAGAACTATGGGCTGGCGAAGTCAGCGTCATTGGGGCTCAATCCAGTCCGAATGCTGGCTTTAGTAAGGATATTAATAACTTGATGCCTTGCAGCCGCCTATGGGTGCAAAAGCGTTATGTTAACGGCACGGTTCCCTTAGACACGGAGATCACAGGCACGCAATTGAAAAACGTTTATTGTAAGGTCCCTAAGCCTTAACTTTGCCTGACCTTAGCGGGTTGACAACTGAAATTGCTCGTCAACCCGCTTTTCTAACTCCAACAGTTCTTTCTTTGTTGCTGTCGAATGTGCATCAAAAAATGCCAACCATGGCTGGCGAAGCGTCTTTACCGCACTTGCCGAAATTCTGTCATTCGCAAACACTCTTGAATGACGCGGTGCTGCTAATTCAGAGTAAGTAAATACTCCTGGATATTTTCTCAGCACGGATAACGGAATGGAGTGAAATGCGGAATAGTTCGCTTTGGCTTTGAATTTGCGGTTAAACCGAACAAGGAGAGCGTCAGAAATTGCATCTTTGCCCGTTCTAAACTCAATTTCTATAACACCGTTCTCTCTCAAAACATTGGGTACCGAAATTGTTTCAATCGAAAGTAGTGCATCTAGCAGATCCAGGTCTGTCTGAGGATCGCCGCTAGCTTTGAAAAGTACGGCATCGTCAAAGCGTCCAGTGGCTAGATTGAATTTTCCAGTCAGCAAAGCTGGGAATTTTTGATTTTGCTCTTTTGAAATGTCCAAATCTGAGCCAAAAGCCTTACTGAACTTAGAATACAATTCTTGTTCCTCGGGTCTCGTTACGGTGCTGGCTACTGCCGCATTACCGAGAGCGTTGCACAATAATAGACTGGTGGCGATGACAAGTTTTTTCATAGTTTGCTCCTTGAGAATACCCATTTAGGCATTGTCCCTGGGCCGGTTTCAAAAAGCTACTCTTGTTAACACTGAATTCCCTTCCAATGTTTGTGGTTCCTTGGGCCCTCATTTTGTTTCAAAACGACCTTACCTGAGTATTTAATGCAGGCAGTTCCGAAAATGAGCACAGGTTCAGTTATTTAAACGTTTCCGTGAATATACTATATTGCACAGTGCCATACCCCAAAAATGGTGAATATGATTTTACTCAATGCCAGTTTGATTTCGTATATGGAAGCCTATGGAACAGAGGAAAAGTGCGTGGACGCTATTTATCAGAGTAAATGGCAGCATGGTTTCATATGTCCGAGATGTGAGCACAACAATGGATATCGGCTATCCAGGCAACGGACAATGAAATGCAGTTGCTGCGGCAGGCAGACCTCGATTACAGCGGATACCATATTTGAGGACAGCCGGATACCGTTACCATGCTGGTTCTTAGCGATATATCTAGTAGCGAACGACAAAGGTGGAGTGAGTGCGACAAGGCTCGGGAAGCAGCTTGGGATGCAGAGGAAGAGCGCCGCTCTGTTGCTGCGTAAGTTGAGGAGTTCAATGGGAGACAGAGACGAAAAGCTCACACTGGCTGGCTATATCGAACTTGATGAAGCCTTTCTTGGTGGCAAAAGTCACAGCAGAACTGAGGGGAAGTCTCCATTTGATGTTAAGGTACAGGTTCTGGTAATGGTGGAGTCAGACCCGCCGGGGCAAGTGTTTCGAACGGACGCTCTAGACCGGCATCATGGGCTGAGGAGCCTGGTGCACTACGTAAACATGACCAAGATGACAAAGACAGAGCTGAACACCAAGATGGCCTGTCTGAGCCTGGCGATATCGCATCTAAAATGCTTTATCAAGGGAACATATCATCACTTCTGTAAACTGAACATTCATAGCTATCTGAACGAGTTCTGTTACCGATGGAATCGGCGACACCTGGAGAAGCAGATTGCCAGTCATCTAATTACGGCTTGTGTGTTGCATGAGGCGGTTCCAGCACCCAAGAGGAAGCCCAGAACAACGTACCTGCAAGCCGCCTGAGGTAATTACCCACTCGACACACTTAATTTCCAATCCTCTCCAAAGCACTCCAGTACTAAATGGGGTGCCCTTTGTGTGGGCGAGATCATTTTTGCTAGAACTCCGAAAGCTTTGCCCCGCCTGTCACAGAGAAAATCACTCCTCGACAACTATATGTATGGGTAGATCGGGGTAAATTTTTTGAGTATCTCCCGATAATTTCGCGCTGGAGATCTTCATCTGGGGTGACTGCTTGGAGAAAGTGAGAGGAGGAGGGCTAAAGAGCCATCCTCCTCGTTGGTGGTAGAGCACCGATTTAGTCGACTACAGCCTCAACAGCCTGGTCGGATTTCTTATCGGCTTCCGGCAGGTTCGTCTTTTTGGTTTTCTTGTCGGACTTCTTCTCGACTTTTGCGGCTGTCTTCTTCTTGGTCTTCTTGTCGGACTTTTTCTCCGCTTTCTGGGAGGTTTTCTTCTTCCCCTTCTTGTCGGATTTCTTCTCGACTGTTGCGCTTTCCTTGCCGCCATTGCCGTTTTGAGCCTGGCTGCCGCCAATCTGGATGCCGGCGGAGAGAATCTGCCTCAGCTCTTCCAGGCGCGATTCTTCGGTGCCGTAGGTTTGCACGTAATCGGCCTGGCTCTGGCTGATTACCTCGTAAGCGCGCTTGCGACCGTAAACCTCGTCGATGGTGACAACCGGGGTATTACAGTTCTCCGCTTCCGAGGGAGGCCTCTTGTAGCTGAGAAAGTAGTGTTGCAGGCGTTCGATTACCCCCGGGGGCACTTCCGAAATGTCGCGGATGTGTCCGTAAGTGATGTCCTGGTCAAGCACGGCGATGATTTTGTCATCGGCTTCCCCTTTGTCCACCATGAGCAGACCACCGATTACCCGTGCCCGCACCAGAAGATCGCCGTGGGCGAATTCCTTCTCGGTGAGAACGCAGATATCGAGGGGGTCGCCGTCGCCGCGGTGGGTTTTGTTCTTGGCGTGCTTGTTGGCCAGTTTGCTGATGCCGTCACCGCAGTAGGTCTGGGGAATGAAACCGTAGAGGGTGGGGCAATTGGACGAGAAACGCTGTGGTCTGTCCACATGCAGGTGACCAGTGCCTTTGTCGAGTTCGAGCTTCACTTCGCCGGGTGGGGCGATTTCGATATAGCTTGTGACAAACGCTGGGGCATCCGCTCCGGCGGTGACGCCGTGCCAGGGATGCGATTTGAACATGGTCGAGAGCAGCTCTCGGAAGGTGCGGGTTTTGTGATTCATAGTCAGGTCCATATTTTAGTCACTGGTACCCTAGAGGATTCTAGGAATTGGTGCTCTCTGTGAGCGGCAGTTTGAAGATCTGCTGGCTGGCCTCATAAAACTGCCGAGGTCGACACAGGTTTGTATCTCAAGCTGGAAACTATAAAGTGTTTGTAGGTCTGGTTAGTGAAAATTGGGGAAGATTGAAGAACTTCATGTTACTGATTGAAGATACTGGAAATCAAGAATGAAAGTATTACCGGCAGACGGGCGCAGTGGACGCTGTGGCGGAATCCTGGCGGAAAGGCTCTTTAACCTAATCTCAGCTTGCGGCTGCGCTCTTGTCGATTAGAACTAACTTAGTATTATTTCAAGGCAGATACACTGGTTGGGAAAGTCTCTCATGACAAGTCCGGAGCGAATATCTATTGAGCTGACCAACCGCTGCTCTAAGGCTTGCAGCTTTTGCTACAACGGCAGCGCGCCGGAGGGAAGTCTGAGCTGGGGTGAGGCAGAGCTGGTAGATTTTGTGCAAGACTGCGCTGCTTCCGGTATCAAGGCTGTTTCTTTCGGCGGCGGCGAGCCCTTGCAATATCCTGGTCTTTTTTCGGTTCTGCAGAAATTGAAGGGGCGACTCTTTCGTTCTCTCACTACCAACGGGCTGCTTCTGGAAGAAAATCTGGCTCAAATGAAGCTGGCTGCCCCTGAGAAGGTGCACGTTTCCATTCATTTCCCGCACGACCGTAAGGAAGTGGAAAGGGTGGCTATGCAAGTGCGCACGCTGGCCGATGCTGGTATCAAAAGTGGTGTCAATCTCCTGGTGGCGCGATCCTGGTTGGAAGAGGCAAGGTGGGCTGCTCAATATCTCTTTGCGCAGGGTATCGGCAATGAGCGAATAGTTTATTTGCCCATGCGCATGTCGGATACTCCGGCGCCGGAAGAACTGGCTAAAGTGGCGGGCAGTCGCAATTTTCAATCTATGACCTGTCTCAGTGCTTGCGGCATTAGCGAGCGGTTTTGTTCCATCGCCGCCGATAAGTCGGCGGCCTGGTGCTCATACACAAGCGCCAGGCGAGTGCTGCCGGAGCTTTCTCATAACGGTCTGCGGCGCGCTCTTGCCGGTCTGCCTTTGATTTTTTGTGGTGCCGATTAAATTGTCGATGAAGGAATCCTTGCAGTATTACTTGATTTTGTCGAAGTTGATGGAGCTTATTTATTAGAGATGGACAGGTAGAGATGGAAAATTTGGAAAAGGAAGTGAAGGTGGTGCGGGGAATGAAGACCGTGACTGAGGGCGCTTTTGAGAATGCCGATTGTGATTATCCGGCCGCGCACAGTATGGATACCACCTGGTTTGCCGTGGATAAAGACGGCTATGTGGCATTGATGGAGACGAATGAAGAAGGGGCGTTGCCTTTTGCTTGCGATGATGAGCAAAGCGATGGTTCAGAGTTTCTGGAAGATCTGACCACACACACTGGGCGAGAGCTAGAGTTGGGTGATTTTGAGTTTCCCAGACCAGAAAGCGTTGGTCTATTTGGATATGCATCTGAGTTGGATAGTTTCCCGCCGGTTTGTGAACTGGATCAAGAGACCCTGGAGAAGCTTCAGATGCGAGATGGACTGCCCACTCCTTACAGTCGTACTGCCGTACCTGAGCAACCGCTCCATATCGAAGATTTGCCGCCTAATCTTCAGAAACAGCTGAAACTACTTGTGTTCAGCGATGTGTCCTTCGCTGCCGATGAGTGGGTGCAGCCAGCCATGCATGTTCCCTGCCAGATGTGGGGAGAGGGAGACATACAAGTGTTGGACGTGGATGGGCGAATCAAGCACATTCCGGAGGACCTAAAAGCCGATTATGGAAGAAGAAAGCAGGTCCTTGCTAAAGAGCCCTCCTCTCAAGTGCGTAATTTGCCCTGGTGGAAGAAGCTTTTTCAGGACTGAGTGTTGTTGAGAGTCCTGAGTGGCGGAAGCGCCGGAAAGTGAAAAGGGAGAAAGATGTAAGTCTTTCTCCCTTTCACTTTTTCAATCGACTTTCAGTCGACTAACTATGCAATCAAGCGGCTCTTAGGCGATGGTGACATCGTCGCAGAGGTAGACGTCTTGAATGGCGTGCAGCAATTCGACGCCTTCTTTCATGGGCTTCTGGAAGGCTTTGCGGCCCGAGATGAGACCCATACCGCCGGCTCTCTTGTTGATTACGGCAGTCATGACGGCTTGTTCGAGGTCGTTTTGACCGGAGGGACCGCCGGAGTTGATCAGACCCTGTCTGCCCATGTAGCAGTTGGCTACCTGGTAGCGGGTCAGGTCGATGGGGTGGTCGGTGGTCAATTCGCTGTAAACGCGGGCATCGGTTTTGCCGAATTTGATGGCATTGTAGCCGCCGTTGTTTTCGGGCAGTTTTTGCTTGATGATGTCGGCTTCGATGGTGACACCGAGGTGGTTGGCCTGACCGGTGAGGTCGGCGGCCACATGGTAGTCGGTATCGCCGACTTTGAAGCCGTTATTGCGCAGGTAGCACCATAGAACTGTGGCCATGCCCAGTTTGTGAGCTTCACGGAAGGCTACGGCGATTTCCTGAATCTGACGGGCTGATTCGGGGGAGCCGAAATAGATGGTGGCGCCGACAGCAACGGCTCCCATTTCCCAGGCTTGTTTGACGGTACCGAAGAGGATCTGGTCAAACTTGTTGGGGTAGGTGAGGAATTCGTTGTGGTTGATTTTTACGATGAAAGGAATTTTGTGGGCATATTTGCGAGCCACTGAACCCAGTACGCCGTATGTAGAGGCGACTGCGTTACAACCGCCTTCAATAGCCAGCTTGACGATGTTTTCACCATCGAAGTACATGGGGTTTTTTGCGAAGGAAGCGCCGGCGGAGTGCTCGATTCCCTGGTCGACGGGGAGGATGGAGACATAACCGGTGCCGCCCAAACGACCGTGGTCGATCAGGGTCTGCAGGCTCTGCAATACGCGGGGCGAGCGATCGGAGATCTGGGCGATGCGATCTACGAAATCGCCGCCGGGCAGATGAAGGTGCTCTTTGGGAATGCCTTTGCTCTTATGCTCGAGGAAATAAGAAGCTTTGCTGCCGAGGGCTTTTTCAATTTTGGATAGTTCTGTCATAACTGGCATCTTTTAGACCATTGCCTCCCTTTGGGCGAGAACAGAGTCAGAGACCCATGGGGTTCTGCATCTGAAAAAGGATATTGGGAAAGCGTAGCAGAGGTTGGTATAGCCTTTGCAAATACTCAGGAAAGCTCAACAATTGTTGCGTGTCTGTGTGACGAAAGGGCTCCGGACTGCCTTCTGTCTTGTAAAGAGAAAAGTTGAAACGGCAGTGCTTTCTGTTTACCTGGCTCTGGGCTGGGACAATTCCAGCAGGACGCCGCCTGTGGCTTTTGGATGCACGAAGGCAATCTGAGCACCACCGGCGCCGATTTTGGGTTCTTCGTTAATGAGCTTAGTCTTCTGCTCTTTCAAGAGCGCCAGGTTGTCGACTATGTTCTCTACTCCCAGGCAGATATGATGTAGTCCGGGACCGTTTTTGGCGATGAACTTGCCCACCGGAGTGTCCGGGGAAAGGGGCTCCAGTAGCTCGATGTGGGTGTTACCGGTGCTGAGCTTGGCAACTCGCACGCCCTGCTCTTCCACTACCTCTGTTTCCAAGAAGGTGAGTCCGAGCCCGTCCCGATAAAACTTGAGGGCTTCTTCCAGATTTTCCACGGCTATGGCCACGTGGTCGAGGCGTTTGCCCGGGCAGCTTTCGTCGTGGCTTGCCACGGCGGTGTCTTTCTCTGTGCTACTCAAGTTTTATACTCCCGGGCTCAGGGACCAAATCCGGAATATTTTTCCAGCTTTTTATTAATGACGTTGAAGATGCGATATTGAGAAAACTGGTCGTACTCAGGCCAGGTGGACATTAGCCTGGTGGAGCGTTCAATCAATGAAACCTGATCGAAGGGAGCCCAGACTTCGCCTCGCCACTTGGGATCGTAGTAGAAGCTGGAAATGGCGTCGGTGAGATTGATGGTGGTATCAATGTTGAGCAGAAACGGCTGCCCGTCTGCGCGCACAGGGAAATAGATTTCCTCACTGGGAGGCGGCACCAGGTTGTCCGGCGAGGGCATCGGCGCCGGCGGCTCCGGTGGCAACTGCTTCTTTCTGAACCAGGCCAGGGTTTGGGGAGCGCAGAGCCGCCCGCTTTCGCAATTAGAGGCGGCGCCAGACTGGGGCGTAGTCAAGAAGGCGGTGGAGCCGAGGATCAAAAGAAGAGTGAGCCGGGATGCGCTTTTCCTTCTACTGTCTTTAGTTTTCAGCGTCAGCTTCATGATGGACCGCGGGTGAGACAACTTTCATCACCGGTATTATACGAGTCGAGAGTACTTTTGTTCATTACAGAAAACTCTTGCCCTGTTGGAGCGGGTGTTACCGGGTGCATTCCAGACCCGTACCGGCGGCGTTAATTAAACGGATTGGCTAAAAACTATGGCGGGTCTTTAGTACACTTTGGACCAATTGTCATAGGTTCTGCCCTGGTTCGAGGTTTTGCTCGTATGTCTGAGAATCATTCGTTAAATGTCTCTGCGGTAAATGTCTCTGCGGTGGAACCCGCCAAGCGACTGGTTCTGTCCCTCTCTCTTTCCCTGGCGATGCTGTCGGGACTGGCGGTAACTTCCTTGTCCGTTTGTCTTCCTGCCCCAGCTGATGCCCAGGCCGGTGCCGAACAGAGTGAAGGGCTGCCTATCAAAGATATAAAAGTGGATGATTCCGGCCAACTCGTTATCGTTTTTGCTACCGGCGGAGCCTTTCCGGAGGCACCTCGCGTGGCCGAGCTGGATTCACCCCGGCGAGTGGTAATGGATTTTCAGGATGCTGCTCTGGAAGTCGGTTCCTTGCCCTCCGTTGATGCTCTCAACGCTCGTCTGACAGGGGCAGTGCCGGGCGTCAAGGGAATTCGCTATTCCATGGTAGGGGGCGCCAGACCAATCGCTCGTATTGTTCTGGAGTTGGATGCTGCCGCTCCGGTCAAGGCAAAAGTAGCAAAAGTAGAAGAGGGCGCGGTTACTGTCAGTCTTCTCGACGCCGCCGGTGGCGCTTCCGGTGCCACTGCAGGCGGTGCGACCGCCGCTTCCGACAAAGATGCTTATGATGACTACTACAAGCAATTGCTCAATCAGAAAGAAGCGGACAAAAAGGCGTCCGCCGAATGGGGACCTCGTCGTGGTTCGCTTTCGGAAGTAGGCGGAAAAGTAGCCATCAAACCCATCACCAATGTTTCCAACTGGATGGGTGGTTTCTGGGGCAAGAAAGACCAGGGCGATGCGGCTGCTTCTGCTAAGAAACCGGAAAGCAAGGCTCCTGCAGGCGGTTCCGTGGCCGAACCGGCAGAACGTGCTGCTTCCAACCAGAGCGCGGCCCAGACCAAGGCCCCGGAGCAGTCACTCTTGAGCAAAGGTCTGGGTGTGGGAAAACTCTGGAAGCGCGGTAAAGCAGCTTCGCCTGCCACTCAGTCTCAACCGCAGCCTGCTGAAGCGGCCACGGCTCCGGCCGAGGCACCGACCAGCGCTACGGCCGGCACTTCTCCCACGGCGGAGAATGCCGATAGTGGAGCCGCCGCCAAGAGCGCCTCTGGTGAAGGCGGTTGGGGTGAATGGGGCGATGGCAACAAGACGAGCCAGACTAACCCGGCGCAAGAAAAGCCCGTTCAAGCTGAAGCACCTGCCCCTGTGACGCCGGTGGAGTCTCCTACCGCCGCTGCGCCGGAGCCGACACCTGCCTCTGAGACAAAGGCTACAGGCGCCGGCGAGGTCGGCAATCCTCAAACTCAGGCTGATGCCTCTGTCGGAAACAGTGATGCTGCCAATTCCGAAACTCCCAGTTCGCCCCTGGAATCCGCCTCAGGCGAGACCGGCGCCAGCGAAACTCCTCGCTACAAAGCCGGTAAGCTCTTCAACAAAGCCGTTCATCAGCATCTCTCCGGAAATCTGGCCGAGGCCATCAAAGACTATCAGGCTGCCGTTGGTATCGATCCCGAATTGGGTCAAGCCTATTGCAATCTGGGGCTGGCCTACAACCAGCAACACAATTATGCCGACGCGCTGGCGGCCTTCCGCAAGGCTCTGGCCGTTAACGCCAGTGATGCGATCGCCTATAACGGCATCGGAGCGGCACTTAAGGCTCAAAAAGACATGGTCGGCGCTACCAAGAACTGGCAGACGGCCGTCAAACTCAATCCCAAGCTGGGTGTGGCGCAGTACAATCTGGGCACCGCCTATGAGTTTCAGGGTGAATTTGAAAAGGCTCTGGTTGCCTATCAGGCTGCCATCAAGTGTGATTCTCGTATGGGTGAAGCCTATTACAGAATCGGCTTGATCATGCAGAAACAGAAGAAACTCGACGAGGCGCGCAGTCAGTTCAAGCAGGCCCTGAAACTCTCCGGCAATTCCGAGTATTCGGAAGATGCTCGGCAGAGGCTGGCTTTGATCGATAAGAAGGTAAAATAGCGGGCTCTAAGCCTGACTAGTTTTGCTTGATTTTGTCCACGAGAGAAGTGGTGCTTTTGGCCGGAACGAGAGCCAGTAGTACCACTTCGCCGCCAAAACTCTCTACCACAGGGGTCTCTTCCAGGCGCTCTTTGGAGTAGTCGGCACCCTTTACGTGCACATTCGGTTGCACCATTTTGAGAAACTCCACCGGCGTGTCTTCGTCGAAGATGTAGACGTAATCTACGCTTTTCAGATGGGACAGTAATTCGGCGCGGTCCTGCTGATTGTTGATTGGGCGGCTTTCACCTTTCAGCCGCTTGACGGAAGCATCGCTGTTCAAGCCCACAAAGAGGCAGTCTCCCAACTGGCGCGCTTCCTTGAGAATGCGGGCATGGCCCACATGCAAAATGTCGAAACAACCGTTGGTGGAGACCACCTTGTGGCCTTGTTTCTTTTCTTCCAGAGCTATCTTGGAAAGCTCATTTGAACTCAACACTCTACCCACGGTAGTTCCCTTTCCTTCCCTTTGATTTGGCGTGTGGCTGTCAGGTCGTCCGGACTGCTTGGGAGACAGTTTAGCAATTCAGCGCTGGCGACTACAAATTGTCTCTGATTTCAAGTGCGGCGCGTTGTTGATTTTGGTGCTGTCTTGCTGGCGCTAGCTTAGCCAACTGCTTTACTAAATTAAAAGCTCATGATCTTCTATGAAACTTAGTTCTAACTGCTCATACAGGGGCGCGGAATATGACTTCTCTATTGAGACCCATGAGGGGAAGCCTTAGGTTGAGGATCTATTCCTTTCCCCATAAACCAAGGCCATAAGACCCAGCATTCGGTAATCTCCATCAGCTTTTCAAAGTCAGTCGGCACCTTGCAAGAGGCGCTGGTATTGGCATGAATTGATGTTGCTCTTTGCCAGGAATAGTTTGGGGCAGCCAGAACTTTTGTGTAACTCTCGCTTCCAGCCTTTCCGGACGCGCGTTCTTAACTCTCACCAGAGCGAGTAACTATCATGAATGAAACCACCATCTCCCATCAGGGTGCTGGTTGCAGCAGCTGTGCCGGCAGCGGTCAGTGTGCTGGAGCCTGCGCCGGCTTCCCCTATGTCTGCCTCGATATCAAAGCCCAGATTCCTGCTCCCTTGAGGAGTCGGACTCACCGGGTGGCGACTTTCGAAGTGCGCACCATGAAAATCGAGTCGCCTGCTCCCGGAGTCGACGGTCCCTTCGCGGATTACAACGACTTCCTCAAGCGCGGCGTCATCGACATCGAGCAGGAAGTGCGTGTCTACAAGGTTGTCGGTCATGCCGCCGAGATCATCGTGCCGGTGTCCTACAATCTCGACGAAGTGCGCTCCCTCCGTCAGGAAGTGGAAGATCTCACCGCGTCCGGAGCGGAACAGGCTCTCATCGACGCGGTCCGGCAGAAACTGGCCATCCATCACTACGGCGACCGCATCATCCCGGAGGACATCGTCACTCACCTGGATGAACTGCCGGATAGCCGTTACCTGGGGACCGTCTATCTGCTCGACCAGAGCAACTCCCACGACCTGTGGAACCGCCTCAACTACGACCGCAACTTTGTCTCCAGCGCATCTGTGAAGCCCAACGGCGACATCATGTTCTATCGCGGCAAGAAGGACATCTTCCTGCGAGACAACGTGTTTCACGAGTGGGCGCACCGTCTGGAGCAGAAGTTCAAGGAACTCTCCGATCGCTGGGCTGACACCCTGGAGTTGGAGAACGGTGAAGTGCCTCGCACCTATGCCTTCCGCGCCTATGATGAGCACTTTGCCGTCTTCGCCGAAGAAATTCTGGCGCTGGACTGCGGGCGTTTCCTCAAGGTGGCCGGCTACGCACCGCTGCGTGTTCCGGTCTGGTTGGCAGGGTTGAAGAAGGCGCTTACGGAGTGCATGGAGAGCCGCCCGAGCTGCTACCACATTCTCTACAGCGAGCGTGTTCGCTACGGCGTCGAGGTCTTGAAGCCCCTGGCTCTCAAGTATCTCGATGGTGCTCGTGAGCGCGCCCTGGCGGAGCAGGTGGCTGCCACCAAGGCTCTCGCCGACAAGGACACCGACGACAACCGTCTGCGCATGCGCAGAGCGGATGAAGCGGTGCGTGTGGCCGACCCCAATGCTGCCGAGCCCTTGCTCGTGGCGGAGGTGAAGGCGGCGCGTGTGCGGGCTTTCCTTAAGACCTGGTTGGTCTGAGGAGGCTGTTCTTGTGTTGGAAAGCGGTGCAGAGCTAATCTCTGCACCCCTTTTCTTTTTTTTGCCTGAGGATATTATAAGATATAGTGAAATGTGAAAATGGCTGTCCATAGCCCATAACAGATGAAAATGCAGTAAGGGTCGGGCGTAAAACTTAACGACAGCTTCTTGAGAGTCGTCGGTCTCATATAATCAAGAGATCACTTTGGGCATGAAACGAACTTGCTAGCCGTCTTCGAACAATCCTCAATAAGTGCATTTGCCGGTGCTGAAGAAGCTGCCGGTGTTTGTTTTTGCACTGCTGATGCGGTTTGTTCCTGGTGTTTGCAAGCCTGCCTTCGGGCTTTCATGCCGATGATGTATATGTCCCGCCAGGGACAATAATTTCAAGTCGGTCCGTTGACCGCAGTTTACTGAATTGAATATGTGTTTGTCGGACCAGAAGGGCTTCTTGCTTGCAAGAGTTACCTGCCTTAGCACTGGTAACAGCTTGGTTCTTTACACCGACGACAAATGGATAAAACGCCGATGAACAGCTGCTGCTCATCGGCTTTCGTGCTGTTGTGGTGGTGTCGTGGGCGGTATTGCGGGCGGTGCTAGCTGCGCTAGCCCAAATTGCATCAATAGCATCTAGATTTTTCCTTCAGGTGGTCAGAGTAGCCTCACAATGACTTACACGAGGGAGATTTTGCCCCCTGCACGTGATTAAGCTGAAGGAAAATCAGTTTCAAAATTTCAACGGAATCCAATTTTCTCAACACGACATTACCAGTACCTGTCTATCTGAACAAACCTGTTTGAGCTCTTCCTGAGCCTTTGTAGAAAACTGCAATTGAAGGAGACGACATAAATGAACTGCGCTAACCAAGACCTGACTGTTTCGCGTGTGCTGACTATAAGAGAGCGCCCCTGGTGCAACAAACGTTGCCAGCATGCGCTGGGCCGCTTCTACCTTGATGTAAGTACCGGCATTTTTTACCAGGAGGGAACCAGACCCGAGCACATCGAGCGCTTGCGCTCAGTCTTCCCCCTTGTCTCTACGCCGCTAGTGCAAGCTGGTCTGAATCTGGGCTTGACCATGACCACCTGCGAGGGACTCACTCCCAACGGCGATTCTTCCACTATATATGCCGATTTTCGCAGTTACACGAAAGACGGCATTTCACCGCATATTGTCATGGGTAGCGAAAGTCTCGAGGAGGACTGGATCCTGCCCCATTTAGTGCATGAACTCAGCCATATCTTCTACGCCCTTTTGCCGGAGAGCCTTCGGCAGCGTTGGATTGAGCTTCTTCCACCCTATTCTTCGCTGAATTCGTGGCATGAAGTGACGGGCTACGCACAAAGGAACAGAGAGGCCTGGCTGAGACGGCTGAAGGAAACTGCCGGTTGGTCCGAGCGCCAGAATTGTTGTCGGGTGATGCTGGAGCGTTACGCTACCGAGACATTTTGCGAGACTGTGGCAGTGCTGAGTAGTCCCACCTACTTGAGTCGCCGCTGTAACATTCCTCTGGCAGGCCGCCGTGCCTTCCTGGAAGAACTTGGTCTCTTCTTCATGGGTGCAAGCGGCTCTGACGATAGTATGCATTTGCATCAAGCGGCCTGATTTTTTGCTCCGCACATGTAAACAAGCAGGCGGTTTGCCGTGAAAATCATACCTGAGGTTGATAGCGCGGCTGGCGCAGACCGAGGGTATGATTCACCTGACGGTACGATGTCTCAGTCGCCAGGTTTTGACTGGCTTCGAAATTGTCTCAGGGCGCCCTGAGCGCCCTGGTAAAAGACTTGGTAGGCACAAGTTTTACCGCTGGGTGCGGTAGGCGTAAACTTCTTCCGGTATGCCGGTCTGAGCCGCCTCTAACCTGCTTGCGATCATCCTCTTGGCCTTTCCGGCTTTTCCGAAAATTGTCAGTGTTTTCAGTTGAATTGATCATTGATCAATCTTGGGGATGAGCTTATCAAGCCACTTTAGAAAGCTTTGTAAAGCTTAGTCCGGCTTATATTTCTTTCCAAGCATGCAGTTTCTTATGTTCCAGATATCGCTAATTCACTTTTACCTCACAAGGCATTCAACTCCACAAGAAACCAGGCAGTTCCATCAAAACCCATTTTCAGTCAGCAGTTTGCTGGCAAGGGGAAGGTTGTGCTGCCAGATTTTGGTTTCCCGGGTTCGGATTTGACTGGTGGTGTGCAAGTGATGGCGAAGTGCCCTCAGGGATTTTCCTTGAAGGCGAAACCACAACTAAACTGGAGTTAAAACTATGCTTTGCCCGCATTGCAGTTCTCCCCGTCACATCCTTTGCGACGAGGGATTCCGTGTCAACGTCAATTTCTCTACCTTTGGTTCGGCTGATGATGCCATGAAGAGCATCAAGGCCATTGCTGCTTCTTGCGGCGAGACCCACTTGCTTGGCCCCCAACCCGACAGCCAGAAGGCGCCGGTCGTGACCGGTTCCATGGCCAAGGTGAAGCGCGACGAAAGCGTGCTTCTGGTTCTGCCGAGCTTCCAGGACACCGGTCTGGGTGTCTATGGGCGCGGCGTGCTCACCGCTCTTTCCCCCGCCAATCTGAGCGAGGTCAAAGACGGTGTGGTGAAGCCCAAGTTCGACGACCAGGTCTTCGACGGCGCCTTCGCTTCCACCCATGCGCTCACTCTGGCCCCCATCGACGGTCAGCGCCTGAGCGTGCTGGTGATCGGGCTTGGCAAGCGCGACGACTGCAGCAAGAAGGGTCTCTGCGGCCTGATCGGCACCGCCGTGGACAGCGCCGTCAGCGGGCTCTACTCGCTCCTGGTGGTGGCCATTTCCGACTTCACCGGTGCCCCCATCTACGGTCAGCAACTGGGCGCCGTCTCTCGCTGCCGGCTCTCGATTGCCGTGGTGGAAGATGCGGCTGATCTGGTCCTGAGCGAAATGACCCTGGTGGTCAATGTGGATCAGGTGGCTGGTCTTTGCCAGGGCATCGACATCGCCGGACCGCTCTGCTCCCACTGCAACCATCCGCGCGCCGGCACCATCAAGCTCGGTCGTCCCGAGCCGCACAACCAGGGGTATAACTGAGAACCGCTTCGCAAGCGGCTTTCAGGCAACCTCAATTTCTTGAAACGTCAACCATAGAAAAGGAGGACAGTATGACTGCCTCAAGATCTGTTTCCCAGAAGAAAGCGCGTTCTCGCAAGGGCGCTGCTAAGACCCTGCCGGTGCTGGTGGAAAGCAATTGCCAGTCCGGCTGCAGCGATTGCGCTCTGGCCAAAGGCGGCAAGTGCGGCGGCTCCTGCCCCGGCGCTTCCAGCACTGCCGCCTCCCTCATGCCCGAGTTCAAGGTGATCCCCGGCATCAGTTCGCGCCATCAGCATGGCGTGGATTATGACCAGGGCGACTTGCTCATTCTCACCAAGATGCTCGGCTCCGCTCTCGGACCGGGCCCCATGTGCTTCGATGCTCACCATGGCGGTGCCATCAGCCAGGCTGTGCAGGAAAAGCACTTCCAGGGGGCAGCCGGCGAGCACCTTGCCGTGGAGTTTCCGCCCCAGGAAGGCAGCCCGTCCGGGCGCAAACGCCATGCAGTGGTGGTTGGTCTGGGGCGCCCCGATGAGGTGTCGAAGCGGCGCATTTGCGGCTTCTTCAACTACGCCCTCGATCTCTGCGCTCACTACCAGGCTGAGACTCTGGTCTTGCCGATATTCCCGTATCGGCTCTCCCAGGGGTCCCTGAGCCTGACGGCTACGGCCGCCATCCTTCGCTGCATCACCGCTGAACGGGTGCGGCGCGGCACTCTCTCCGGGGTGAAGGAGATTCGTCTTCTCTGTGCTCCGCAAGCCAAGTCGCACCTCAGTCGCGGCCTGGCCGTGCAGCATACGCTCTGCAGTCAGTGCCACATTCCCGGTTTTGCCGAGGGCTAGAGTCGCCCGTCGACTCTGCCTTTCGGCGAGTTTCTTGCAAATCGACAAAACGCGACGGCGGTGCAGAGTTTTGCATCCGCTCAGGCTGCACTGCCCGCCGTCTCAAACTTTCTAATTCGCACAGGAGAAAGACCATGCTTACAGCAAAAGTCGACCTTCAGCAGATTCGCAAGAGCGTTCTGCGTTCCCAGATGCTTGCCCTGGAATCCCAGGCGCAGGCCATTTACTACCTCGGCACCGAGCACCGGGCCGGCATCGACCTCGGTCGCAATCCCGAGATCTACCTGATCGTGCAGGACGTCAAAGACATCGCTGACACCGCCCGTAAGACCACGGAGGACGCCAAGTCGCTCACGCCCGAGGAGGTGCTCAGTCGCCTGCAAGGGCTGCAGAGCCTGGCTCACAGCGTGGTGGAACGGGCCGAGGAAGCCTACCGGCACATTCAGGTGGACTCCGATGCCCGTCTGGAAGAGAACCTGGCTGAGAATCTCGACAAGGGTGAGAACCCCACCGAGATGCCGGAAGTGCCTGCCGATACGCGCCACCTCAAGGCCCGTGCCGGTATGGCCTGTCACAGTGCCGAGATCGATCAGCATCTGACCTTCAAGTTGCAGGTGCGGGCCATTTGTGACCTGGCTCTGGAGCTGTCTTTCACGGCAGCGGCCGAAGCCGGTCACGACTACCCGCAGGACGAGGGTTACTGGAAGTAACCCGCCGGTGAGCTGACCGACAGCTTGCCCCGCTACCGACTCTGGGGGAGCGCAGTTCTTCATGGACTGCGCTCCTCTTTTTTCGATGCCCTCTGAATTCCCTGGCTTTTGTCTCCTTCACCGTTCAAAAAAAGACGTATATACTATGGCGGGTAGTAGCAGTGGCGGCAAAATTGAGAGTATGTCTACTTTGTTGCGACTCCTGCCGTCCTCTGGCTGCGGGCGAGAGCAGTCAATTCTTTGACTTGTACTTGATCAGTTTCAGCAAGGCCCTTTCCGCTTCTTCGATGCGCTCTTCGGGCATTCCCAACTCGCTTGCCAGGAGCGAGCGGCTCTTTGGCAGTCTATGGAATAGCCCGACCCTGAGTGCGATGATCTGCTTGTCTTGGTTTGGAAGTATATTCAGAACCGCGAGAACGTCCTCAAGGAATAGTTCATGCGTGGTGGAGTTCCTGTCCAGCTTAAAGATTATCTCGTCCAGATTTGCTTTTGCACTCATCGCTCAACCTCCGACTTTTTCAATTATGCCCGCGGCAATTCACCCTCTTGTTGCGGGTGTGAAAATCAGGATGCCGGCGCATTTTTCGCAGACTAGTCTAGCTGCGCTATCTACAATAGCTGCTGCTCGGGGCTTCTTGGCAGCCGGTTGTCAACACGGCTTCGGCTTCGCGCTCGTTGTGGGATGCGTGCTTCTGTACTGCATGGGGCGGGTGCCGGCCGTCTTCCGTGTCGGCACTTGGCGCCAGGTCTCTTAATTCTGAGAGTCAAAGATCCATTTGAGAGTAAGAAAAAGTTCTTGAGTCAAAAACTTCAAGCGTTGCCATTAAACTCCCTGACCTTTTAGGTTCTATAAGTCTTTAACTAAATCGTTTTCTACTTTCTTTAGAAGTCCCTGATCACCCCCCCGAGCTCAAGCACCGCACTAAATGGCTTTCTTTTAGCGAACCAGTTGTTCGCAATTGTTCTGTCGTGCTCGTTTTGTCGTGCTCATTTCGCTTGTGCGGTTCAGAGGCTTCGTCGACTCAATTTCCCGAAGGGATACAACCAACATGTCCAAGAAATACCGTATCATCGGACCCGATGATCCTAACTTTCCGAAGATGCGCCAGCGTCTTCTGGTAACCTGGCTGAAGACCATTCTCGGTTATCTGGCTATGGGCGGCCTTGCTCTGGCTGCCTTCGCCGGGTTCGGCTTCAGCTATCGCTTTCAGATGGGTTTTGGTTTGCTCTGGTTTCTGGTGCCGGTTTTGAGCTGGTGGTTCAGCGCCAAGATCGCCATCGCCATGACCAAGTCGACTCCGGCAGACCCCTCCAATCCCGAACACAAGCGCTTGCTTGATATCGTGGACCGGGTCTACGCCAAGAGCGGTCTCAAGTTCAAACCGCCTGTCTTCATCTCCGACAACCCGCTGCCTAACGCCTTCGCCACCGGACCTATCCACCGGCAGGCTGTGGTAGCGGCAACCAAGGGCCTCTTCCTCACCGGTATGACCGATGAAGAAATCGAGGCTGTTTTCGCCCACGAGTTGGGTCACGTCAAGAATTACGATGTGGCCATCAACTCCATGCTCTCCGTCATCTCCATGATCTTCTTCATGATCGTGGATAGCGGCGTCAAGGTTCTTCTTTCCGGCATCCGCATCTTCAACCGGGACTTCGGCTTGAAAGAAGAGCTGCGCTCCAAGCCGCGCGGTTTCATCACCGGTGTCCTGGAGTGGGTAGTCATGTTCCTGGTCTTCCAGATCACGGGGCAGATGACCAAAGTAGTGCAGATGTTCGTGATGCGTGCCCGTGAATCGGCAGCCGATGCCACCGGGTCGCTCATGACCGGTAAGCCCTGCGATCTGGCTTCGGCCTTGATCAAGCTGGTGGCTTATGTGGAGAAGAACCGTCCCCGCGGACGGGAAGCCGAGCTTTACCGGGCTCTTAGGCCGATCATGACCATCGATCCCATCTTCGATGCTCGTCAGGTCGACCCGGCTCCCAGCTCGCTCTGGCAGCGCCTGCTGCGTTTCTGGAAGCAGTTGCAGCTCACCCACCCGCCGGTGCCGGAGCGCGTCGCCGCTCTGGAAACCATGAACGGCGGTGCCTGCACTCTGCCCAAGGTCTAAATTTCCTCCGAACAAGAATAAAAACTCGGGGATGGCGGTCTGTTACAAGATTTCGGACTGCCATCCTCCGCATTTCCCATGAGGGATAGCTATGCAAAAGAAAATTTCCGGCAAGCTCCTGGGCGGCATTATCGCCCTGGTAGCAATTGTCTCTGTTTGTGCGTGGTATTTCACCGGCTCGGGAATAGGCTCCTTCTTCGGATTTCGCAATTCCGAAGTGGTGCTTTCCGGCAGCACACCCGACAGCGTCGAGGACTCCAGTCTGGTGCGCCACGCCGATCCTGAGCGGCGCATCGAGATCGTGATTGGTCTTAATGTGCGCAATGAGGCCGACCTCGACAATTTGCTTGAGCGTCAGGCTGACCCGCAGTCGCCTGATTACCTCAAGTTTCTCAGTGTGGATGACTTCGTCCGCCTTTATTCACCGGCTCAGACCGATGTGGATGAGGTGGTGAAGCATCTTACCCTGAACGGCATCAGGGTCAAGCAGATTGCTCGCAATCGCTTGCTCGTTCATGCCGAGGGGACCGTGGCCCAGATGGAACGTGCCTTCCACGTTACCATCAACGAGTACAGCTATTTCGCTGGTACTGCCGGTAATGCCACGGTCAAGACTTTCTACAGTAACGACCGGGACCCCTCCATTCCGGCTCACCTGAAAGATGTGGTGGTCTCTGTTCTTGGTCTCAATGACCTTGATCGCCTGCAGAGTCGTGCCGTCAGTCCCCGCAATCCGACGGCTAAGGCTTCTCAGGCTGCTCTCAGCCCGGCCGACGTGGCTACAGCTTACAACCTGCCCAACGAAAACAATAGGGCGGGCAGCCGTAAGCTCACCGGCGAGGGTGTGACCATGGCCATTGTCACAGCCGAAGGCTATAACAAGTCTGACGTTGAGGGCTACTGGCAGCACCACGGCGTCAAGCGGAACGGTCGAGTCATCGATGTGCCCGTCAACGGCACCACCAAGGAAGTGAACGAGGAAACGACCCTGGATCTGGAACTCATGGGTTCCCAGATTCTCGATGCCGACATCTACATGTACATCGCCTATGACGCCAAGTTCGTCAACTTCGCTCTCGCTTTCAATCAGATGGTGGTGGATAACCACGCTTCCGTCATGAGTGTCAGTTGGGGGCTTTGTGAGCGAGGCACAGGCTGGCTGATGATGAAGACGGAAAACGCCATCTTCAAACAGGCCGCTTCGCAGGGCATCGCTCTCTTCGCTTCCTCCGGCGACGACGGTGTCTATGACTGCAAGGAAAAGAAGCTGCGCTGGGAAGTGGACTTTCCGTCCTCCAGCCCTTATGTCACTGCCGTTGGTGGCACCACGCTGACCATCAAAGACGGTGCGCGCAGCTCGGAGTCTGCCTGGGATGGCTCTGGTGGCGGTATTTCCAGCCACTTTACCCGCCCCAAATGGCAGGACGGCAAGGGTGTGCCCAGCGGCGACAAGCGTGTCTCCGCCGACGTATCGATGGTGGCCGATCCCAGCACCGGTTACTCGCTCTATTACGACGGCAAGTGGGCCAAGATTGGCGGTACCAGTGCCAGCGGTCCACAGTGGGCGGCTCTCTGGGGGCTTTCCGTGCAAGCGGTGGGCAAACGCCTGGGTCCGGCCAATTCTCACATCTATCGGGCCGGACGCTCATCCGACGCCGACAAGATCTTCTTTGACGTCGTCAGCGGCATGAACGGTGCCGGTCGTGGGCCTGGCTACAAAGCCGCCCCCGGCTGGGATTATCCCACTGGTTGGGGTGCTCCTGACGGTGAAGCCTTGATTCGTCACCTGGAAGGTGTGAACAAGACCACAAAGTAGGCGCTGAGCCGGCAGCGGTAGCAAGCCGCAAGCTTTGCTTCCTGTCTGCCGGCTAAGCGACTGTCGACCGTGGAATTTTAGTGGATGAAAATTGGCACTTAAGTTCGTGTGCCGGTTTGGGAGAAGCAAAAGGAAGCCTCACCGCTAACGGTGCCGGTCAAGCCTTTTGCTTTCTCTTTTTTTTGAGAGATATTATAAAATGTAGTAAAAGCGGAAAATGGCACTATGCTGAGGAAGATCTTTCTTGTAGACCTACGACACATCAGGCTTTCCGGCACTAAGGCTGCTTGTTTGAGAGCCTCAGTCGCCGCCGCGAGCGCGGTTCAACATGAGCTTGGTAATAGACTTGAGGGTGGCAAAGACACCTTTGCCTTCCATAGCAACCGCTTCAAAAGCCGGCACTTTCATATGATTTAGTTCGGCTTCCATGCGCTCCACTTCCATGGCCGTGGTCAGGTCGCGTTTGTTATATTGCAATACCCAGGGAATGTCATCCAGGGTGAGCCTGTATTCCTTCAGGTTTTCCATCATATTGGCCAGGGACTTCTGGTTCTCTTCCGAACGTGTGACGTTGGAGTCGGCTACGAAGACTATGCCGTCTACGTCACGTAAAATCAGTTTGCGACTCTTGTTGTACTCTTCCTGTCCAGGTACGGTGTACATGGAAATTCTGGCTTTGAAGCCGTTGATTGAGCCCAGGTCGAGAGGCATGAAGTCGAAGAAGAGAGTTCTTTCCGTTTCTGTAGCCAGGCTGACCAGTTCGCCCCGCGTCTGAGGCGACAGTTGGCTGTGGATGATCTTCAAGTTGGTAGTCTTACCGCCCAGACCAGTGCCGTAATAGACTAACTTGAATGTGATTTCTTTGGTACCGTAGTTAACTAGCGCCATAGAGGCCTCGTTGCCAATATTTCCATTTCATTCCCGTATTCGACCAGGGTTAGTTTACGTCAAAAGATCTCTTTACATATACTCTTGTAGTTCTCAAGCTCGGGGATAGCAGAGGTTTGTATCGATGGGCTCATTGAGGTTTGTTCTCCACACTTTTGTATTCTGCAATAAGCAAGTTATTGCGCCTGGCGTATTTCTTCGCCTCCGAAGCACAACAAAGTAAACCCCCGGCGGTTTTGCAGTCCTGGGGTACGGAAGCGATGCCGAAGCAGACGGTAAAGGCTGCTCCTTCCAGCCCCGGGGCCGGTGCCTCCTTGATTCTTTCGATAATGCGTTGCGCTACTACAATTGCCGATTTGGCACCGGTTTGCGGTAGCATCAAGCCGAAGTCAAATGTTTCGAAATGGGCCAGGACGTCCATGTCTCGTTTGACGCCGTTGATTCGGTGCAGTAGTGCCTTTACGGCACCGGGAGGTAGAAACTCCAGATTGTTGTCGCGGTTGGTCATCATGTCGAAAATGATGAGCGAAAACGCCTTGCCGTCACGCTCAAAACGACCCAATTCCTGCTTGATGAAGTACTGCAGAACCGGGTAGCTGAATACTGCTGTTTCCGGTCTTTGCAAAAGTTTGAGAGCTGACTGAATGCCGGCTTCGTCAATCTGGTAGCTGGGCTCCGCCGCCTGGGCCGGTTGGGCCGGTGCCGGCGCACTGTTGGAAATTTGAATCAAGCCCACCTGCAGCAAGTTGTAGATGACCGGCACCCATTCCTGTCGGCTCAAAGGCATGAGCACCAGCAAGTCATAGAGATTGGTCTGGCCGTCTATTTCTATGTAGAAGTCTTTCTGCATTTGCAAGTTGTAGCCGGTGCCCCGGTTGGCCAGTTGTTCAAACTGGGTTTCCGATAGGTTCGGGTAGACTTGTTTGAGATAAGACTCCAGGGTCAGTCCGGCTGCTTTCAGGTAGTTGTATTGGTCTAGGAAACCCATGCTCTCGATGATTAAGCTGTCGAGACGCTTGGTGACGGTGACTTCTTCGCTAAGTTCATTTTCGAAGAATTTGAACTTACCGGCCTGCCAGGTTAGAAGTTCGATGACGGCGGCGTCGCCTGTGAACTCGCCGGTGACGGCGTGTACCGGGTTGCCGTCTGCAAAAAAGATTTCGGCGCTGCCGTTTGCACCGGCAACTGATAAACGTCCGCCTTTTTTGCCCAGGTGTAGAGATTGCAGAACGGCCGGTAAGGCCAGTTTCTCCAGGTCACCTTCCAGGGCTGCTTGCTGAGTGCTTTCCATGCGCCCCGAGTCGCGCTGGCTTACGACCGGCAGGCGCACGGTCTCGGTATTAGTATTGGCAGCGGTACTGAGATTTTGGCTGATGGCCTGCTCCTGGACCGTTTCCGGAATCGTAAAATTACCTGTGCTGGAGCGGGAATAGGCGGCATTACTGGCGCTAGTGTCCACAGCGCTGTCCCCGCCGGTTTCCGATGAGATCAGATTGTAGATTAAGAGCACGTCGATGGAGGGCAGGGTCCACTTGACGGACAGCCCGGTCAGGGTGCCGGTTTTAAAGGTCCATTCAGGGTCTTGATTCTCTTTTACGACTACGCCCAACTGGTATAGGCTGTTGCAGCCAGGCACGGAGTAGGGCAGGTCCACAGAGGAACCCGGTCTTTTCTTTGCCTTTTCCAGAAGGTCCGCTACGTTCTGGGTGGTCGGCGCTTCCCACAATTGCGGTAGCCGCAAAGGTCCAGTGTCTGGCTTTGTTTCCTTTTGAGATTGTTGGTTTTGCGATTGGCCGCGGTTTAGGTTGGATTTGAACATCAGCCCAGGGATAGCCTTTTCTATTTCACTTAATTTCGTGGCAGGAAATTGAGCGCAGTTCCTGTTGCATTTTTCATACCCCCATACGTCATCTTTAAGACATGCTCTTTTTCCGGTTTGGTCCCGGTGAATTAAGGTGGCGTTCATGGCGCCGCCCTGATTGAAGCTATGGGGAAAGGCAGCGGCTATTGCTTGAGCAGCCAGTTTTGCCAGCGCATACATTCGGCCACGGCCTGGGCCTGATTGGGGCAGCCCCTGGGCAAGTGGGGGCGATTGCCGTCGAAAATTTCGGATATGCCGCCCAGTAGAGCTTCCTGCGTCAAATGCTCCAGCATGGGTGAAAGCAGAATGCGGATACGGCTCACCGTTTCCGGCAGGGGACCATAAACGTTCAACAGGGCTTCCATGTAGATGCCCAAGAGCCAGGGCCAGACAGTACCTTGATGGTAGGAAAGGTCGCGGTGATATTGATCGGCGTGGTCGAAGCCGCAGCCGTAGCTGGCTTGATACTGTCCATCCTCGGGAGAGAGGGTGCGTAATCCCATGGGCGTAACCAGTTGGCTTTCCACGGCATGGAGGATGGACTTTTCCTGCTCACGGCTCAGGGCGCGGAAAGGCAGCGCCACCGCCAGCAATTGATTGGGGCGCACGGAGCTGTCTTTTTTTGGTCCTTTATCAGCCACACCCGGTGGCATGTCGATTACGTCATGGAGGCAGGAATTTTCTTCGTTCCAGAAACGCTGCATGGATGCTTGAACGGTCTCTATGGCTTCCTTGAGGCTCTTTTCCAGGCTGCTGGGCAGGCTCAGGTTCAAATCTTGATCCTGGGCGAATGCCAGTATGGTATTCAGGAAGTTGAACCAGAGGGCATTAAGCTCTACCGCCTTGCCAGGACGCGGTGTAATGGGAATCTCGGCTACTCGGGCATCCATCCAGCTAAACTCGGTGCCGGGCAAGTTTGCGTGTAAAAGACCGTCCCGCTTGTCGATGGTCACACCGGTGGTAGTACCATTCTGGAGACTGCCGTAGATATCCAACAAGGTTTCGAACAGCTCTTTGATCAGCTCTTTATCGCGGGTGATGCGATAGTAGTGATGGCAGGACCAGGCGAACCAGAGGCTGGTATCCAGGGAGGTGAATTCCAGCGCGGGGCGCGACTGGCTGGTGACCGGTCGGGGCGGATCGAGAGTGCGATTGGCAATGAGGGCGCCCTGGCGGCGGCGGCTGAAGTTTTTCAGTATCGCTTTTGCTTCGGCAAAGCGCCGTGTGGCCAGGCAGAGACCGGGTAAAGAGGTAAGGGCCGCTCTGCCGGAGTCATTGAACCAGGGATAACCCTCGATCACTGAAAGGTACTCAGGTATGCTCTCGGAGGGCAAAAGGCTTACACCCGTTGGTCTGCCCCAGTTGCCTTGCTGTTCTTCGAAGGCCGGCACGATAAACTGGTCGCAAGCCAGAACGAGCATGTCGGTTTTGATTGAGCGGGGCAGACTGGCCCGGCGCACCAGGAAGGACTGTCTGGCAATGGATTCTTCCACGACTTTGTTTGTGTCGGGCATGCTGATGGCATTTTCGAAACTGGCTCCCAGAGAGTATTCCTTCCCTGGTTCCATCTTCATGGAGACCGTGCCCACCAGAAAGAGATCTTCGCTATCCGGCTCTCCTCTTGCTGCTTCTTCCACCCATTTGTAATCCCACCACCATTGTTTCTGGGTTTCGTACTGTCCTTCCTTCCAGGCCAGGCAAAGCCTTTTGCCGGTTTCGGAAAGGATGACCATGGACTGGTTGGGTGAAACGAATTGTGGATAGCGGTCGTCGGAGGAACCTTTCACCTGACCATGAAAATTTCGGAAACCCACTAGAAATCTAGTGGTCAGTTTTACATCCGGGGTATCGGCGCCGGCTCCCGCTTCCGGCAAGTCCGGTGAATATGGCATATTCGAAAACGGTAAGAAGGTATAGCCGAAATAGACCTCGTTTCTGCCATGGGGCATGACCAGTCGCTTGATCAGGTAGTGTCCGTTTAAATCGTAAACCCAGGTCGGGCAGGGCAGGTTGGTGAAACTTTCCAAAAGCTTGTAGCCGGTGGGGGAGATGACGCCGGAAGCCCAGGCGTTAGTGGCTAGCTCATATTGGGTGCCATTGACGGTGACCAGTTCTTCCACCCTGGAAAGAACAATATTGCGAGCTACCGGAGTGGCCAGGGCGGAAGCCATGACACAGTGGTAACGTCTACGACTGGCGCCGCAGACGGTTCCCATGGAGTAACCACCGAGACCGTTCACCATCAACCATTCACGATTGTCCCGCTTATCCCGGCTGGGATACCAGACCGGAATCTCGTAATCCAGCGCCTTATGGCGCGATTTGAGCCAACCAATCAGTCCGAAGGTCATGGCGCCTGGAGCTGTCCTTTTTGATACTACTTCTGCGTAGAGAGTGTTTCGCTGTTTTCGGGAGTAGGCATGGCCTGCCAGTTTCCGGTTTTGCGCCAGCTTGTGGCTTTTACTTTTTCGGCCAGGGCTTTCAGTTCGCGAGCTTCTTCAATTCTATCGAGCATGAGCAAAAGGTCGGCATAATTGCCCAGCAGTGCTACGACCTCGGGGTGTCTGCCACCCAGAACGCGAGTTTTCACAGACATAGACAACTTGTAGAAGGGTTCCGCCTCTACATATTTGCCCCAGGAGTGATAAAGGAGAGCCAGGTTGTATGACATTGTGCCGACGTCAGGGTGGTTGTGCCCCAGCTTGTGTTCGTACATTCTCAGCAGTCGGCGGCAGATGGGTGCTGCAAATTCATGTTTGCCCTGGTACCAGAACACTTCCGCCAGCCCTTCCAGAGAAGTTGTGAGCATGGCATTGTCCGGACCGTAATCTTCTGCTACTTCCAGAGCCGCCAGCCACAGTTTCTCCGCTTCCACATATTGACCTGCTTTGACGCAGCTTTCCGCGGAGGCTCGGTAAATTTTCCAAATGTCGTTGACGATTGACATGAGGCGGTCCTGAATTTATTGGAAACCATTAGCTTTTGAATAGCCAATCATACCCTTATTCTACCGGTTAGCGGCCGCTTCAGAACCTACTTTCTCATTCCGGCGGTCTTGGGAACCTTCCCCCTGAAAGATACTAAAGCATATGGTAAATTTTCGAAAAAAGAGAAAGGGGGTCCCGCCAGGGGACCTCCTTTCCTTCCGCCTCTCTTGTCCCGGCTCAAGGCAGGGGGACGTTGAATCCTGCCAGGGGCAGCCAGGCCTCCTTGTCGTCATTGAAGCAATAGCGAACGCCGTTCACTTCGATGCGGAAGACAAAGCCGAGAGACTTGGCACCGCGACCACAGGAGTGGAAGCGACGCGCGTACAAGCTCAAGAGTTCACTGGCCGGTGCAACCCGCTCGTCCAGGCTGAGCTTGAGAACGATGGCGCCGGCGTGCTCCTTGGTGGGGGCATCGTCGGAGTCCACGAAAAGCTCGCACTTCTTGATGGCGAAGTTGACCCGGTCGTGGGGAGCGTTGTGCCACCAGTTGACACGAGCCAGACCCACGGTCCGAAAGACCTTGAGGGCAAAGGCTCGGCCAGGGCGGACGCGGTCTTCGTCACCGACGCATTTGTCGGCGATGACCACGATGGCCAGTTCCGGGAACTTCCTGAGTTTCTCCACGGAGATTTTCAAGAAGTCATCGGACCGATGGCAGGCGACCACCGCCGCAACGCGACCGGCAATCTTGTGGGGGAAACCCTTTTCGCTCAGATACTGGAGGGCGATAACCTTGCCGGCGCCGGCATGGTCATCAACGGAGACGGCGCGGCCGATGTCGTGGAGAAAGGCGCCTGCCGGGATGACGACTTCCGCCGCCAGTTGGTCCAGCAGATCGGGGAAGCGACGCATCACTTCCGCCTTCAGGTATTGGGCTGTCTCGAGCACGCTGTAGGCATGGGCCACGTCGTGCTTGGTCTGAGAAGCAGATACCTTGTCGCCCTCGTCGTAGAGCTTGAGCAGCTGCGGGTCATGAGTCATGGCCTGGACGGCGCTGACCATTTCCTCCAGAGAAATAGTTGGTGTGTTGTTCTTAGACATATTACTCCTATAGTTAGATAGCGGTCCGCTGAAGCGCTGTTCCTCTGAATCGGCGCTTGGTTTGCGAGTCCCTGTTGTTATGAAAAATCCAACGCGTATCTCAAATAGAAGACAGTCACAAGGGCAAAACTAGGCTTGGCGCAGGTTTTGGTCTTGCTCGGGTCTCCTTTGATTTAAAATGGAACGGGTATGCTTTATGCCTAGCAGAGCGGCACTCTGGATATCAAGAGTTTTTTTATTGCTGGAAGATTTTCTAAGAAAAAACGCGCTCCCTATACTGGGAACGCGTTTTGGGTTTATCTAAATTGCTCGCAGGACCGGTGCCGCCCTCGGTATTGACCATCCCTGGTCCATCTCGCTGGAGAACCTGCGATATATTTTCGGAATCACAAGCTGATTGACTGGTGATGCCAATATATTAGGGAGTTTTTGGGCCTGTGTCAGTGGGGAAAATACGAGTTTTTCCATTAAACGAGAATAGCGACTAAACGAGAAGAGCGACAGACGCCCTTTCTAAAGTGCGGCCAGGCAGTGAAAAATCAGGCTAGCTGTTCTTTCAGCAGCGAGACCAGATGGGCCACCAGTTTTTCGGCTTGACTGCGGCCTAGCTCATCCCAGTGAGGCACGCTGAAAGCTTTCAGGGAATAAGAATCGGCTTGCTCGTCGGTCCAGCCGATCAAATCCAGGGCGCGTCCCAAAACGGTCAAATAGTTCTGATCGGTTACTTCTCCCAGTCCGAAATTATCGTCCACGCGCTGATGGGTCACCTGGGGGGTGGGAGCGGAGACATTGGGACCGAAATTGACCTGGGGACTGGGGGTGGATGGTGAGGCCTGGGGAGCTTCAACCACCGGTCCGAGTTCGGCCGGTTGGGCATACGGTGCCGGAGCGCCGCCAAAATCTTCAGCTACCATCTCTTCTTCGGGAATTTCATCCAGATCATCGTCGTCGTCCGGAGCGCCGTCACTGGCGGGAGCCAGTGCCTGTCGGTGCGCTTCTTCCTGGTCGGCCGGGCTGTCATAGGCAGGTACTACCGTTGTCTGTTGGTATTCGGCTGCCTGGGGCGCAAAACTTTCTAGAATCGGGTCTCTTTCGGTTGGAGCGGAAGGCACCGGTTCTGTGCGGAGAGGGGCGGCTGAGGAGACTGTTTTGAAGGGATTCGGAGGCAAAGGCGGAATGGCGAAGCGATCTTCGGATGCCGGTTTAACCCCGCTATCAAGGGAAGGTTCACTGCTCTCAGGGGCTGCCGTCTGCGATTGGGCATAGGACGGGCTTGTGGCTTGTTCTGAGAGGGCAGAGCCCTGGTAGCCCGTGCTCTCAATTGCGGGCTGCATCTCTTGTTCCGGTTTGGCTGCGGCCGGTGCGGCGGCTGCCGGCTGCGGCAGGGGTGGAATGGTGCTATGCCGAACTAGAGGCATCGAACTGAAGGTTTCGGATGAGTCTGACTGTTCGCCAGCGGGGGAAACCTGTTGAGGTTGAGAGTCTGCTCCCAAGCCTCTCTCGATGGATGTACCGCCTGCGAATTCACTGCTATCGGGGGCTCCCGTGTAGCCGCCGCCAATAGTTATTTCTCTGGCCGGAGGCGTAGACTCTGTGTAACGCTCCGGCGGTCTCGCGGGCTGGCTGGGGGCTCCAATGATTGGTCTTTGTTGATAGGGCGAAGGCGTGGAAGGTTTGCCGGGGGGATCGATGGAAATCTGAGGTCCGATTGTAATTTCCTGGGGCGGCGGCGCCTTGGGCGTCTGAACATATTCGGTGGCCACCGGCTGCCAGGGCGAAGTTTTGTCGGTGGAGAGTTCTTGCTTGAGCGTGATGGAAATGAGTAGTTGTCTCAGTTCGTCCACTTGCTTGGAAATTTCGATGAAGCGTCTTTCTACAAAACTGCGCAAGCCGATAATTGATTCTTGTAGAACCTCGGGATTGCCGGGATTTGTCGGCATGCCTATGAGCTTGGGAGTGAGCAAGCCTTCCGCTTCCAATTGCGGTCTGATCTGGGACGTGGGCCAGCCTTGCTCCACCAGCTCTTTGATGCGTTCAAGCACCGAAAGATCTTCCGGGCGGTACTGTCTCTGTTGCCCGCGACCTCTTTTGATTTCAAGCCCAAACATAAGCTCCCAACGCCTGAGCTGGTGTACGGAAAGTTGTAGCTTGTCCGCCACATTGTTGATTGAAAGCAAGTCCGAGTTGATCATGAGCGCCTCCACAGTAACCACATACCAGATTAGCATTTACTAGCGCAGCTAGGCTAGCTACTACAGGAAAAAAGATTGGATGTGGCAATTGGTGGGCTTTTACAGGTCCCTCCCTGGAAATACTACTAAAGCATTGAGTAGGCGGTTCTGAAAAAAAGGAGGCCGTGGTTGCCCACGACCTCCCAAAGTTAACCGGACTTTCAAGCTGGCAGCTCTGCAGTCCGGTTGGTCCGGGAGCTGGTCAGCCTGAGGTTAGCGGACGTAGCGCCCGGTGTAGCAGATCTCGCCGTAGCGGTTGATGAAGTACTCGCGGCCGTACTGGTCGAAGTAATACTGCACCGGCGGCACATAGACCGGCGGCGGCACGTAGACCGGCGGACCCGGGATGTAGACCGGCGGCGGCACGATGATGACGGGCGGGCGGCGGTAGTGGTCGTGGCGGTAGCCGCGGTTGTCCCAACCGCGATAGTCCCAGCCGCGATCCCAGTTACGGTTCGGTCCGTGCCAGCGACCGTGACCGTAGTTGTCGAAGTAGATCGACGAGCCGTAAGGCGTGATGGTGACGCTGAAATTGTCACGGGCCTGGGCGGTGGCAGTGGCCGAAAGGGCGGCAACTGCGATTGACAGAGCGAGGAAGAATTTCTTCATAACTACTCCTGGATTCCTGCCGGGGGCAAAGAGGTTTTTGGCACTCTCGGTCCACGGCTATTGTTGTGGGCAGGTTATCTGGTAAACATCGGCTCGGCGCTAACCTGATAAACACGCGAGTCGACGCATTCCCGAAAGTTCCCGCATCGTGCCGCACCCTCAAACTGCAGTCCTCAGCCAAAGCTGTTCCAGACAAGGCACCGACGAATCTCCCAGCGGGAAGACAGGTGCTCGTTGAAAGGTCCAAAATGGGCTGGTTTGAACTATTGAGGGGAGGTGTTGATTAAACGAAGGGGAGAGGAATGTAAGTCGAACCTAGCAAAAGCATTTCGGCAGACTCAAGAAAAAGGTTTTCAAGGTTCACAATTAGTTAGCCTGAAGAAGGGGGGCGGTGCCCTTTCGTCCTCTTTACAATTGAGCGATGGGGCGTAACTCCAGGCTACTGGGGGCATTTTCAAAGTGGAAGGGTGCTTTTTGAGCAAGATATATTCATTGGCTACTAAAATATGTCCCCGCACCTTAGAATATAGGGCGCATTAGCCGCTCCGAGCGGCTCTTGGCATTTGTCCCGAGTAGTGAAGATTGGGCCTGCGGGTTCAGCTGATCCTGCTCAATCTATCGCTCTTCCGGCCTTGGCGCCGATAGCGACAGTGGACGGAAGGCGGTTCGTATGGTTCTAGAGGTGGTTTAAGTGAGTCAGTTAAGTAAGCATGGAAGCGGACGCCGGGCCATAGTGGTGGTGATTGACGGTTGCGGCATTGGTGCCTCTCCCGATCATGCCGATTTCGGCGACGCTGCCGATTGCAACACTCTGGCCAATACCGCCAGAGCGCTCGGCGGCCTGGACTTGCCCAATATGGCTGCACTGGGACTGGGAAATATTACCGCCATCGAAGGCGTGAAGCCGGTGAGTGCCAGCCGCGGTTATTTTGGACGATTGGCTGAAGCCAGTAACGGCAAAGATACTCAGACCGGTCACTGGGAGATGATGGGTATTATTTCTCCCACTTCCTTTCCCATGTATCCAAACGGCTTTCCACCGGAAGTCATCGATAGATTCATTAAGGAGACCGGCTGCGGGGGAATTCTCTGCAACAAACCGGCCTCCGGCACCGATGTTCTGGAGCAGTTGGGTGAGGAGCATGCGCGCACCCGCTTCCCCATCGTTTACACCAGCGGCGACAGTGTTTTTCAAATCGCCTGCCATGTGGATGTGATACCGCTGGCGGAGCTGTATAGATGGTGCGAGATTGCCCGGGTGATTCTCGACGGTCCTCACCGTGTGGGAAGGGTCATTGCCAGACCCTTCGCCGGGGTCAAAGGTGCCTACAAACGTATTTCCGCCGACAGGCGCGACTACGCCGTACCGCCGCCGGCCCAGACCTTTCTCGATTACACCCTGGCAAGCGGTCTGGGCGTATTCGGAGTGGGCAAAATTGAAGATATCTTCGTCGGGCACGGGCTTTCCCATGCCAAGCACACCGGTACCAATCGGGAAGGTCTGGAGCTCACGCTTCAGGCCATCCGGGATGAGGTGGACATGAAAGCCATCGAAGTCGGAAAGAGTAAGCCGGACCGCCTGGGACTGATTTTCACGAATCTGGTTGATACGGATTCTTTATACGGCCACCGCCGTGACCCCAAGGGGTATGGGGTGGCCCTCAAGGAGATCGATCAATGGCTCGGTCAGATCATGCAGTCAATGGGACCGGACGACCTGCTGCTCATATCTTCCGATCATGGCAATGATCCCACCGCACCCGGCACCGACCATACTCGCGAATATGTGCCGCTCATTGCTTACAGTCCGTCCTTGAACGGCGCTGCCGCCCCGAGTGCTGGTGCCGCTCATGATCTGGGTATCCGCGAAGGCTTTGCCGATATAGCCGGTACTTTGAATGAGTGGCTGGCACTTGATTGGCATGGCGCGGGCAAGTCGGTATTGCCGGCGGTTTGAATTGCCTTTGTTTAACCGGCGGCGGTTGAGCGCATTAACATAGAGACGTTGGGCTTAGGGGAGAGAAGAGATTGAAACTGAGACATGCAAAGCTGATTGATTTCACTGGAGAACTAGGTCAGTTTAAGCAATATTCCGGTTTTACACCTGAGGTTGTGACTGAGCTTCGCAACAAGGAAAAGGCGGAAGTGGCGATCATCGTGGACCGGGCATATTGCCAGGGCTTGGGTGAGAATGTGCCTTACCTGGTCAGTGACCATCTCAATTTGACCGGCGACAACCCCCTGGTTGGACCCAACAACCCGGTGGGCGAGCGCTTTCCCGTGGTCAACAACATCTATCTGGGGGCCGCCGATACTATGGACCAGGAGGAGACCTGGGCTATCGGCAACCCCCTCGGTAAGTTTGCTACGGGTGTAGCCGCCGGTTTGAAAGCCGGGGTGGTTCCAGGCAGTGAAGAGATCAAATTTTTGCGGGAGCTGGGTGCCAGTCTTTATTGCTATAACCTCGTTCCCGCCATGTTGGTGGCGGCGCACGCCGGCTTGAAAGTAATCGGAATCGCCCTTCCCCAGGGCGAAAGCTTGAGCAAGGATGTACTGGCCTGTCTCTTGCGTTGACGGACGCAGGTGCTCAGGGCGATTTTGGCTGGGGATTACAGGAACTTGGCAGGGAATTGAGAGATGGTGAAAGAATCAGGTCAGATGGTGGAAGTGAAGCCGGAGAGCGCAGTAGCGCTTCTCAAGAAAACTTATCCGGTGGTGCCCGATGCGGCGGTAATTCTAGGTTCCGGAGTGAATGTTCTGGAAGGTTTGCATAATCCGCTGGTGCTCAAGTACACCGATCTCTTCGGCCATGCTCCCAGCGTGGCCGGCCATTCCGGCACCCTCACGATTGGACGCCTGGGAACTGCAGGACATGACCCTCTGGTGGCGGTTTTGCGCGGTCGCTTTCACCTGTATGAAGGTTATCCCTGGGACAACGTCACTCTCGCCGCCCGCACCGTGGTGGAATGGGGCGTGCCTCGCCTTCTGGTGACCAACGCCGCCGGTGGTTTGAATCTCGACTACAACGTAGGCGACCTGATGGTAATCACCGGCTACCGAGACCACCTGCAACCCTGTTGGAAGGAAGAGGGGCTCTTGCCTGCGGTTATGGCAGAGGCAGTGCCCTGTGCCAATGCCGTGACGGACACCCTGCTTTCCGTGGGCAGTAAGCTCAGCCAGGAGGATAGCCGTTTCAGACCTCTGCGGCAGGGGGTTTATGCCGGGCTTCTAGGTCCAAGCTATGAGACCATGGCTGAAATTTCCATGCTCAGAAGCCTCAAGTGCGACGCCGTAGGCATGTCCACCGTGCCTGAGCTGATGGTATGCAAGGACACAGGCACCGCTGCCGGAGCGGTTTCCGTTATCACCAATGTCTGGCGTCCGGACGAAGTGATGGGTGGGCACGAAGAGGTGCTGGAAGCTTCGAAAGCAGCCTCTCGTCGCCTGGACACCTTGTTCCGGCGCATTCTCACCAGCGCCTGATCCCAGTATATATATACTTCTTTGCAAGATGTTTCGAAGCCTCTCGCCGCTAGCGCTATCGGGAGGCGCTCTTTTCGCTGCATTCCTCGACCTGGATTGCCTTTGCAGAATGCTGAAGGAAACCTTAGGGTTGTCATATACTCATAAACATTTTCTGAGAGATCATTGAAGCAAGCGGGTACTTAGTTCTAATTTGATTTTGCTGCTTTATATTTCCTTCTCCAAACAAATTCTCCTAACCTTTCAAAAAAACACAGATACGCCCTTCACCCCCTCAATGCTGATCCGCCCTGCGGAAATTCACTGAGCCGGACTTGAGGAAGCTGTGTCTGGGAGGGCTTATTTGTAGGAGCCGGGAACTGACTTTTAGCAGCAAGCCGTCCGAAGCCATGAGAGACTGATTCAGACGGCTGTATTGCCTGTTATACGCATGCGCGATTGCTCTTTCCTGCGGCAAAATCCGGCTGGTGAAGCGGCCTGGGTTTTTGCGCCGGGTGCAAAAGACGAAAGCGTGTTGCCGGGAAACGTTTAAACCAAAGGAGTCTCTGCCTTCGCGGCAGTATGGACGTTTCCCGTTAATGGTGCTGCTTTTCGCGGAGCTTGCCTTCGTGCCATGCGGCGCCGAAAGATGAACTCAGGAATGTCACCCCGAGAACAACCCTCACGGGTAAGGGTGCTTCCGCAACTGGTATAAAAGTCATGAAAGACACCAAAGATTCCAAAAGAGTCTCCGGGCCGGTCATGGTTCTGTGCTTGTTCCTGCTGTCCTGGCCGTTGATCGGCTGGGCTGCCTGGACCTACGCACATGAATACGCGGCCACTGTCGTAATGCCCTGGCTCATGCAAGTCATCAATCAGTCCGGCGAGGTGGCCACATACGCCCTCGGAACCGGACTGGCAGTGGCCGGGTCCTTTGTTGCAGCAATTCTCGTCTTTGTCTTGCTGCTGCTGGTCAGCATCGGCTGGTATCGCCTCAAGAGCGCTTTCACCAAAACGCGCTGAGCGAGCCCCTTTGCTGAGAACATAAGTGCGGGCAATTGCCCATTCAGGTTACTAAACGCGCCAACCGGCGCAACAAATCCCGACCGGGACGGACTTTCGCCCTGTCGGCGCAAGGTCGAGTTCAACCGGAGCCCCAAGCTCCGCTTCTCGACTGTCCGCCCCGGTCCAACACTTACGGAGAAAAGAAACCATATGACGACCCTGAACATCATCAGCGGTTGCGACGGTCAATCCGCTGAACAATTCAATGAGGGCACCGAGATCCATGTCCGCGTCTGCAATGCAGAAGCGGCACGCCTGGTTGTCTTCTGCGAAGACCCGTCTCATATCAGCGTTTCAGTTGATGGCGAAAATACCTTCGAGAGCATGATCAGTGCCAATCACCGGCACGAGTTCGCTCTCAAGGACGTGCTCTTGCCGCGCAAACAGCGCCGCAACATGGCGGCGTCCGGTTTCATGGCTCTCTTCGGCGGCGGTCGCTCGCAGTCCGGCGCCAAGAGCCAGCCAGAGCGCGAGCCGGTTCCCATGGTCTTCACCGTGGAGATTCGCACCGGCTCGTCCGAAGGTCCCATCGAAGGTAGCTATCACTACCGCCTCCTGCCTAACGCCGACTTTGCGCGGCGTTTGGAAGGCTTCCTGGGCACCAGGACGCCGGAGGTCGAACGCCCCATTTTCTCACCCGACGCTCGACCGGCATCCCAGATCATCCTTGGTCTGCCCCGTTGCCCGAGCTGCGGCGATGCGATCAGCGATCCCATCGTCGGCTGCGAAAACGCCGAGTGCCCGACTCATCAGAGCGACCAGGACAAGTAGTCCTGAGCAAGAAGAATAAGAGTTCGCCCTGACCCCTACTGGGCGGGCTCCAGCCACTGCCATTGGCGCAGACGGTTGGAGCCCGCCATTTTTTTTCTTTTTTTTCGACTGGGATTATTAAGCAGTATAGTAAAGATGAAATCAGAGACGAAAATTGGGTATATATTCCTAGCTACATATCTTTTAGAGGCAGTTGTGGACCGCGGCACCCCCGAGCTTTCAAAATCCGAGGCTAAGCCCGATGCCTCCCTGCGCGTCGCCTTCCACAGTGTCGACAAGGTTGGATTTTACGGCAATGGCTCCGATGCCGGCAAAGCAGAAGCAGGGAAATTTGCAGACGTTGAGGGCGAAAAGCGGCGCTCTTTCTCGCCCACTGAGAACACCGGCACTTATCTGGATGACGGCGTCAAGAAAGCCACCAGTCTGTTCGGCCAGGTTGTCCTGGGGGAAAGCGAAGAGGCTTCCCGCAGTCATGTGGAAGTAGAGAAATACAGCAAGATGTTTCTCAAGGCTGCGCCGCTGTTCATAAGCCGCAAAGTGGGGCTGTCCATGACTCTTGGTATGTTCGGTCTGGATCAGGCCAGACCGGAAGACAGTCTCGGCACCCAGGCCGCCGACTTCGCTCTGGGAGCCACCAAAGGAGCGGCACTCAAGGGAACCATGCTGGGACTTTCGACCCTGAATGCTTCCCCGGCCATGAAGGGCGTGGCCATGGGCATGACCGATCGCACCGTGCAGACCGCACTTACCCGTCAAACCTGGGTAGATCAAAACACCGGCGAAGCTTCATTCTCGTCCGGTCTCAGTTCCACATTTATGACGGCTGCCGATCCGCGGGCTATCGGCATGGACGCTCTCTTGTTCGGCGTGACGGAATTTACTATGGGGCGTTTGAACTATGCCACCGCCGGTGCTCTCTATCGTCATCCGGCACTACCGGTAATGGCATCGGGGGGCATTTACGGTCTGGGTAGCGGTGCCGGAGAGGAAATTATTCGGCAGCGCCGGGAGCGGGAAGACTTCGACTTTTCCAAAGTGCTTTACCGGGCGGGAATGGCAGGCGGTGTCAGTGCCCTGGCCGCCGGTGTGGGTGGGCTAGATAAAGCTCGGTCTCTCAAGATTCAAGGCTCGGAAAATCGCACTTTGGGTGATACCAAGGCACCAGTGCCGGAGCGAGTGGCCAAGTTTAACGAGTTTGATTCTCGACAAATGGAGCTAAAATCCTCACCGCTCAAGATCACGGAACAGTTGAATGATGTGGCTTACATGGCGGAGATCAATGTGGCAGGGGGAAGCAAAAAGGTGCTCTTCCGCCTGACGGAAACGCCGGATATGAAAGCGCGTTTCGCCAATGAATTGCTCGATTATCAGTTGCACCGGGCTCTCAAACCCGGCACTGATTCGCGGGCCGTGGCCCCAGTGGAAGCCATGATCAATGGGCAGAAACGACAGGGCTATGTACAAGAGCTTTCCGGCCGCTCCTTCGAGGACGGTTTGAGAGATCGGGCTGCCCAGCAGTATGACCTTTTGACTGACAGAGCGGCAGCCCGCGTGTTGCGTAACGACCCGTTTTTGATGAACCAGTATGAAAAGCTCTGGGCCGAGCGCATGCTCATGGCTGAATGGGACAATCATAGCCACAATATGCTGATGGGAGCCGGGGGAAGACTTAGCAATATAGACTTTGCCAAGGCTCTTCCTACCGCCAAGTACGTTACCGACTATGTGCCTACCTGGGGTAAAACGGCAAGCCGCGTATCACTTCTGAACGACAGGCTGGCTGGTTCCTTCTCCGGCAAGCCGCTTTCAGCGGATACCCGCGATATGATGACTCAGTTTGTCAAAGATTTTGATACGGGAGCAGGTCGTCAGGCCCTTGCCGCCGTGGGGCATTCGCCCCGGCAAGTGGATGGTTTGCTCGGACGAGCCCGATGGTTCTCCGAAAACGGCACTATGCCGGTGCAGGATGTGCCCAACTATTTTGTGCAGGCTTCCCTGCGCGCTATCTATTGGCTCAGGCGAGGGCACTCTCAGCGCTTTGAGCAGGAGGCGGAGACCGCCCGCTGATAAGTGCTCGGAAGGGGCGGCTGTCTTGTCTTGCAGTGTGGTTTCCCCAGGAGCAACTGCTCCTACCCTGTGGCTTGGAAGATGGCTGGGGCTGTGCTGTGAGCTGTGCTGTGAGCTGTGTTGTGAGCTGTGTTGTGAGCTGTGTTGTGAGCTGTGTTGTGAGCTGTGTTGTGATACTGTAGAAAATAGTAGATGCGGGGAAAAGAAAGAGGGAGCGGAAACTCTGGAGAGTTAACCGCCCCCTCGTGAAACATGGCTCAGGCGCCGGGGTTATCTCCTTATATGGAGAGTGGCCCCGGCGCCCTTATCCGTTCAGGCAGTCAGCCGAGCCGGTGGGAAGTGCTTACTTCTGGGCCGGCGGGGTGGAGGTGATGCCGAGCTCGGCGTCGAGGCGGGCGCGCTCCGCGGCAGCGGCGGCGTCCTTCTCGATCTTGGCGATCTCGCGGTCGGTGTCCGAACCCTGGGCCAGCTCGTTCTTGGCGCGG